>JAABUP010005064.1_pt1 | contig 20650 bp, 28 predicted proteins | sample 5559201 | NCBI WGS metagenome assembly JAABUP01 (sample SAMN10711887, study PRJNA513373) | rock metagenome | isolation source: Antarctica rocks | place: Antarctica
TTGCCGGTTGTCGAGTTTGTTACCCGTCTTTTTCGCTGGAACTTCCGCTGTGCACGCAAGGACATGGCAAAAGTGTCAAAAGTCACTGCCGGGCAGAGACACAGGGCTGTCCCACGCACCTGTGGCTTCCCAGTGCACGATTGAGCAAACCAGCGCTGCACTCTGGCTTTCCAGTCAGGATGCCCTGCCGGGCAGCCCTGAGCTGGCAGGGGCTGTGCCTCGTAGCCCTGAGGCATGTGAAGCTGTGCCTAGCAGTCCTGAACTGACCAGGGACTCATGTAAATGCCATGCATTGCCTAAGGCTGTGCCTGGTAAGCCTCCATGAGGCAGGGCTGTGATTGAAAGCCCTCTCGGGGCATTGGGATTGGAGTCCCAGGGGTCAAGGTTGTTGTCAATGTTCCCTGCAGCACAGACGCACAACCAGACTACAGTCCAGAGATCACTCATCTTACACACAGCTGACTCTCCTCCATGGCTGAAATGACTGACTTGCTGACTCGTTCTCAAATAGCTTCTTATCCATTTTCTTCTGACTGAATGTTCATTGGACAGCACTGACTGGGCTGGCCAAGTCAAGCCATCTGAATGAGCTACAGCTTTAGACAGAACTCATGCTGGAGTGTTTATAGCTGCTGCAGCATACAGAAGCACATGCTCAGAGCTGCCACTTGAGATGATCGATATGCAGGATTTTCTTTAATGTCACACTCAATGAAAATTGACCAGCATGCATTTGCGTGGGATCTTGAGTCCCCAACCTGGCTCACTGCGCCGCTTGATGGCTGACCAACTCCGAAGCACATCTTCTTCTTTCCAGGTCTGAGTGACTCTACATATGCTGCTGAGTCCTCCTGAGGTTAGTCGCCTCCTGGCCTGCTGAGGTCACATGGGGACCCATGTGGGCAGACTCGCAGCTCAGATCAGCAGGAACATCCTCCATTGATCTCTTGGTACATTTGCTTGAGGGCATAGGGCCAGGTTTTGAAACCGTGGCAGGGCAGCTTGAGATGTCCTGTGCAGCCCTTTTTGGCTGCTCAGTCAGCCTGCTCAGCTCAGATTTGAGCGCACTCATGAAGGCTGAGTCATCAGAGAGCATTTTCGCCCCCAAGCTGACTGTAGATGCACTCACTTTGTTGCGTGTTGCCTTCAAGAGTGCATCTAAGTATTGCTTGTTGGTAGGCTTTGCGTGGCATTCCTTGAGGACCACCCAAAACACAACTGCGTCCAGAGACTCCCACTTGCGCCTGTGCAGGATTTTAGCTCCCCTTGCATGCAGTGCGGCAGCTGCGTGCACAGCTACAGGGTTGACCTTTTCAGCCCTACATCTGTCGGGACCCCCCAGAATACTTTTCCAGCATCGCTCGAGCTTTACAGCTCATCACAAAGGGTTGACTGAACCCTTTGTGATGAGCTGTAAAGCTCGAGCGATGCTGGAAAAGCGTTCTAGGGGGTCCCGACAGATGTAGGGCTGAAGGGGGTCCACCCGGAGCAACTGCAGGTTTAGGGGGTTAGGCAGGTGGTGAGCTGCTGGCTTAGGGGGGGGTGGATTGGCGGGGCGAGGAGGGGGCTTGGCAGGGTGTCTGGAAGCTTCTTCGCCTCCTCACGCCCTTGCTCAAGCAACAGGGTCTGGAATTCTGCCAACTCCTCATCAGTCAGATTCATCCCCTTGCCAGAATGATCCCCAGAACGATCCCCAGTTCTCTTTGACAGTAACTGAGCCATGAGTGCATCTGCCTTCTGCTGTTGAAGATCATCCCACTTCTTTTCCTTTTTGTCACTTTCACTGCAGGCAGGTGTTTCAGTGGTAGGTGGAAGCTGCGAGGGAAGCTAAGATGGAAGCTGCGAGGGAAGCTGAGATGAGAGTTTTAGAGAGGAGCGAGGAGCAGCGGCCTTGGCAGGTAGCTGTTGAGCACCAGCAGTGGGAGGGTGAGTCACAGCTGGAGGGTGAGTCATAGCTGGAGGGTGAGTCACAACTGAAGGGTGACTCATAGACTGCTTGAGGGGAAGCTCTGAGGGAAGCTGGTTAAGGTTGGGTGGTGAGAGCCCATGTGAAAGGTTCTTTTGAGCTGCTAAGTGGAGAGAGGCAGAAAGGGTTGCTGCCGGCACTGAAGAAGAGGTCCTGGGTGGAGGCAGGTCTGTCAGTGAGTCACGCCCTGTCTGAGGCCCAGTGATGCAAGTCTGCTTAGGCACTGCACTTGAAAACAAACATAATAATGTCGGCACTGGTGTGGGCAAAGTTTTGAAGACTGCCAATTGCTGAACGCACAGCACAGCATAGCACAGCACAGCACAACACTGTGACTACAGATCATATGCTGCACTGTTGTTTGAGACTCTAGCTTTTGGCAGCATTGATCAACTTTGCTTTTGGCAACAGCATCTAAAACTATGACCTGTAGCTGCTAACATTCAGTACGGTGACTCTCAACTGGTCAAGCCAACAGTCTTGAAAACCAGGGCAGCATATGTTGGTTTGAAAGTGAAAGCACATGTGCACACTGCACAAGAATTTCTATACAGCGGATCAAAGCTTATTTCACACACTGTCAACAGCAGCATGTCAACAGAATCTTTACTTGGGCAGCACAACACATGCCATCTCAAGCGCCTGCCAGGCTACACACTGGACAACAGCGCAAATGAACAACTCCTTGTGAGTCAACACTCAGAAACTCAGTCTTACACAGATCAGGAAACCATTGAACTAGGGCTCCCTGGCAACAGCCCTACAAGCTCACATCTGTGCATGACAGGACTTCAGTCACACCCAAAAACACATTACAAAAACATCAGCAGCATTGCCCGCCAAGCCGTCACATTCACATATATACATCCTAAGCATATTGGTGGAAAAACAACCTGGCCATATGCCAGCAGGAGGAAAATGAAAAGAAAGGAAAGACTACGCCTTGCGGCGTCAATCTGATGAGAAGCCAAGTGTTTTACCGGGCTGCCCAGGGAGTCGGAGGAAAAACAAATCAAAAGCAGGGAATTGCAAGCTTGCTCACCAGTCTTTGCAACTTTCTCCTGCTGAGCAACACCAGTGCCTCTAGACCCCTTAGCACCCCTGGGGACCCCCAGGGTTTTGGACAACCCCCCAGCTCTGCCCCCCTTGTTGACACCCCATGGCTTACTGCAGGGCCTCATGAAGGAGGGCACAGCTGATTTGCTACCGGGAAGAAGAGGGGCAGTTGTAGCTGCCTTGCCAGTGGGAAGAAGATGAGTAGTGGCAGCTGCCTTGCCAGTGGGAAAAAGAGGAGCGGTGGGAGCTGCAGTAACAGCCTTGCCAGCGGGAAGAAGAGGAGCAACTGTAGCTGCTGATGTGGCGATGCCATTTGAAACAGCAGCGGCATTGACGGTTGTTGCAGCTGCTTGGCCAGAGGGAACAAGAGGAGCAGAGGCAGCTCCTGTTACACTTTGAACATCAGGACCTGCTGCAGCTGCCGTGCCAGTTGAAAGAAGAGGAGTGGCAATCTCCTGACCTGCTGCCTTTCCAGTGGGAAGAAGAGGCACACCGGCTGCCGCAGCACTGCCTGGAAGAAGAGCAGCAGAGACTGGCCCAGTTGCAGCCTTGCTGCCAGGAAGAAGAGCAGCAGAAAGGGATGCAGAGCCTGCTGCTGGTTGCTGCTGAACAGCAGAGCCAAAGGTTGCTTTGCTGTTATGGCCCAGCTCGCTGAGTTGGACTTGCTGAGCTGGCTTGCTGAGCCAGCTGGCGGCACGACTGCTGACCTGGCGTGGCACAGCCTTGATGATGTGTGGGGCACTCCCAAAGAGGGCATTGGGGATGCGAGTGGCAACACCAGGCCTGCTCATGGCAGCGTCAGCTGGCTTGCTATTTTGGGGTGTACCCCTGCCAGGGGGAAGGGGGGTGCGACTGCTGTCAGCAACTGGCTTGCTGGCAATGTGTTGTGATGCATACTGTGCGTCAGGCTTAGGTACACGAGTGATGATGTTTGGAGAAGCAGCAATTTGTTGTATCACTATATAGTGGCAGTGGCGAATATATTGTGGCAAAGCCTGAGTGGCAAAAGACCCTTTTGACGGCACATGCTGTGCCACACACAGAAGATGATGTCGTACCAGTTCAGCAACCTTCTCAGGTTCTGTGTCTGGCCGTTCCTTCCCCATTGATACAATCAGCCCGGAGGTTTGTGAAGGACCTAGCACAAGAGGCTGATGGCTTCTGGGGCTTTATGCCTGCACAGAAGAAAGGCCTTCAGAGGATAAAGTGGTCATCCCGGCACTGCGACAGGACTCACCCGCCATGTCTGGAGGACTTGCAGTGCTATGACCCGTGAAGAAGGCACTGCAAGTCCTCCAGACATGGCGGGTGAGAAGGCGCTCGGCATCTACAAAAAATTCTGCGACCGAATGCCAAAAAACAACCTTGGCTGACCTGCAAAGATCTAATCGGGCCCCACAAATATGCAAGGAAATTTGCTGGGGGCAGCATGGCGGGGTTCCCAACATAGCATACCTCGCAAAGGTGGTGGATGGTCTCAGTGGCTAGCCGCTAGATTTGAGCCCTATGTGGTCGCTGAGCAACCATTCTATTCTGTGCCGATATGGATAAACAGCGCGAGGTGAAGCCACAGATGCGTGCAACAGCGCTGTGCTCTGCCGTGACTTTTGACAAAGGTCCGTTGAAGGAATCTGCAAGTTACGCCGAAGCTCCGTACCTACGTACACGGACTCCGCCTCGAATCGCAGGAGAAACAAAGCAGCAGGAACAAAGCAGAAGGAAAATGACCTCGGTTGCCGCATTATATACACAACAACTGTGCAGTGTTGGTCTTTTTGTTGCCGTTGCCAACGGTCGTGGCACTTCTTGAATGGGCCACAACGTCAACACATGCTGCAAGCAATTAGACACACCAGCCCGAAGATGTGAGAACTCTCTCCTGTCATTGATGTCCAACGCCCCCCTAACCCATCTGGCTTCGCACAACTCGCACAGTTTAGTGTATGCAGACACCACCCGTGCATGTGCATAGATGCAGTCGCACCTGCGCTGTTGGCCAAAATTACAGCTAATGAGCAAGTATGCCCACAACAAAGACTTGCCTCGCGAGCAATGCGTGCATGCAACCGACCAGCATGGCCCTGCGCGAGCCTTCAAACTGATCTATTTGCATGGCACCAATTTGGGTTTGGGGTTTGGGATCGGTCTTGATTATCACATCTGTACAGCAGCTGCAGGGCCAACAACACCCAGACATGCAACACCTTGCAAGTGGGACCAAAAGCCAGGAACCAGATAAATCTGCCCCTTGGCTGCTGGACTCTCCTGCGGGATGTCTGGCTGGGCAACGGTCCGCTGTGCATACAACTATCAAGTGTTTTCTGTTGCAAGAGGACTGCAGTATTGTGAGCTGCAATTCTGCTATAACCCTCGGAGTCTGCAGCTTAAAAGCTGTATGGTCTTGGAGGGGCATGACTGTGAGGTGGACTGGGACACCGCAAGCAGTGCATTGAGCTTCAGGCAAATCACACTTGCCTGAATATCAATACACTACTTGCTGTCTCCCAGTCCACCTCACTGTCATGCCCCGCCAGGAACATATTGTCCAAAGCATCCAAAGCCTGGGCTGCAGCTGCTAATGATTGAGTACTGATGCAAAGCAGTTTGCTGCAGATGCTGGATGTTGGCCATGTGCCACATGCCTTTGATGATATGCATGAGTCACCCACATGTGTCATTGACAGTGTTGTGATCACGTGCTACATGTCAGGTCCCCTAGCTAACGTGCGGCCTCTCTAAAGGGCCTGCTGCCTGCAAATCCTGTCGGGTTTGCAGGCAGCAAGCTCTTAAGAGAGGCCTCATGCAGCACACAATCACAAGTACCACTCACATCTGCATGTCCAGTTTGCCCTGTCACATGGGGATGTGACCAAAAGCTTGTCAGGTTTGCTGCTGTTGTCAGATTCCTTGGTATATGCCCCACTGTCCATTCACAGCAGACTTGTTGACATTGACGGTAATGATCTCAACAAGGCCATTGTCAATTGACAGTGGTGCATACACCAAGGACCAAGGACCCCAACAGAAGCAACAATCTGGCAAATACTGTAACAATGTACAGAGGCATCCGGTCGGGGGCTGCAGAAAATGCAGGCATTGCCCTGGCCTGCCCCCCCTCCCCCCCCCCATCCCAAAATCAAAGTGACTGTCATGATCATGTCAACAACAAGAAGTATCAAAGCCAACTGTGCACATTGTGTGTGCCACTGATCGTGATGTCAGGCAGGCTCACATGTGTACCTGAGGCAGCTCTGCCAGCAGCTTGACTGCCTGCTCCTTCACTCAACTTCCTGCTCAGCAGTACGTGTTGACAAGGTAGGCATCCAAAAGTTTTAGAAATTTCTCGCTCCCCCCTGAGGGTCCTCTGGCTCTGAGACACAGGCGTGCACAACACCTGCAGACATGTGCATACAACTGTGCTCAGCGCTTGTTTTTCCATGACTACTTGCAGAGCTGATACTGCTGCTACTGCCGCTGCAGCTGCTGCAAGTATTGAAGCAAGAACCTGATTTGGTAAAGATGCTTCTGCAGCACTTGTAGAGACTCTCTGAGACGCTGCACAGCAGACAAGCCTGGAATGTGCTGAACACACAAGCGCGTCCGTGCTCATTTGTTGCCTAGACATAATCAGCAGAAGGTGGCAGCCCAGCTGCAGAGCTTGTCCATGCAAAAAAACAGCATGCTCTTGCTTGTTGCCATTGCTCAGTGAAGGCTTGAATAATCTCACAAACTGCCATAATGAGCACCAGAAGCAACTTGAAACCTGTGCAATTGCAAGACCTTTGTTATGCCATCATGATCAGCAATGTGTGCGCGCATATTCCAGCTTGGCCTGCTGCCTCACGAACCCCAAACAACGCAAAGCTGTTGTCATCACCAAAACACGTGTCTTCATGTGTCAAGGCAGTGATGCAAGAGCAGTGCGTTTGCAACCCTAGATCAGGAAGCCAAGCCTAGAACAGGGATGCGGACAAAAAATGGCGCAAGACAACAAAATGGAAATGGACTAGGTTTAGACATAGGGCTTGGACACCAAGCGCAATTGCAATTGCGGGCCATGGCCTCAGCTCTGCCTAGTTTTAGGATTAGTTGAATCTAGGCAGTAATCCTGGATTCAATTGCGGCCTGCCACTGCAGCCTGGTTTCATCTGACAATCAGAAGCTCCCGTCATGGTGGCCTGTTGCCAAAGAGTTCTGTGTTCACAGTCTCACAAACGCATTGGAACTCCAAGTTCGAACAGAGTAATCTATGGCAACTTTCTGTATTCCACATGAATCTGTGAGATTGTGATGATCATGATGCCCACTTGCGCCTGAAGGTCCTCACGCAGGCACTGCTTACACAGTTAAAGACTTTCTCAATTGTGTTCACTAGGGCAGGGCATTGCGGAGTTTCATACATTGTGAGCTGCCCTCTGGTGTTAGCATACACACAGATGTATACACTTGGGTCAAGCAAAGACTAGCAAAGGCTGCTACCCTTGGGTGAAGCATTGAAGCTTCATCCAAGTGTAGCAGCCTTTGCCAATGTTCAGTTGACCCAAGTGTTCACTTGTGTGTGCTTGCCGCCACCAGAGGGCTGCTCACAATGGTGTGAATTTCACAGTTTGTCTCACTTGTACACCTAAGCATTGTTTCGATGTATCCATAATGGGAGCAGGCTCATGTCAGATTTGCATGCTGGGAATAGGCAAGCAGGTCTCCAGAGCATGTTTTTGCCTGCAGGTGTTGCGCTGGTTGCTTCTGCAAAGACTTGCGAGTACTAGTCTAGACTGATTGGGTCGCGACAGATCTGGGGATTTGGGCCCCCACACAGGGCCCAGTCTCCTCAAGCTGAACTGCATTAAGCGTGTGGCAACCAAGGAATCGACGGACAGGCAGGTGCCATTGATGCCTTGGGATGGCACACTTCTGATGCATTCCAGTTCAATTGAAGGGATTATGCCATGTGTGGAGGCCAAGAAGGAGGTGCATTGTACACCTGCCTTTCACACCAGCCAGCAGATCGAGTTTGGGCCAGGTGCCCTAAGCAGCCATGTCACCACGATGTGTCAGCCACAGCAGCTACGTCACCATGATGCCGGAGGCTTCTGAACCCGTCATGGTGGCCTGCTGCCATAGAGTTATGTGTTTACAGCCTCACAGAGACACGTAGAATAGATCTAGAGTAATCTATGGTAAAATTTCCCTATTCCACATGTGTCTGTGAGACTGTGTCACGCACACTTGCACCTGATCATCCTCATGCAGGCACCGCTTACACAGTTAAAGACTTTCTCAATTGTGTTCACTAGGGCAGGACATTGCGGAGTTTCATACATTGTGAGCTGCCATACAGATGTGTACACTTGGGTCAAGCAAAGACTGGCAAAGGCTGCTACCCTTGGGTGAAGCATTGAAGCTTCATCCAAGAGTAGCAGCCTTTGCCAATCTTCAGGTGACCCAGGTGTAAACATGTGTGTGCATGCCGCCAGCAGAGGGTTTATGGTTTAGGGTGCTGCGCAGACAGCCCTATGTCAGTCTCTATGTACAGCTGCAAGTGCCAAAGCTCCCAATAGCAGTGTATTCAAAGGCAAGCCAGGCATGGGCTTTCCGCGTGGTGAGACCTCTGAAGCTGCCCCCAAGGGTGCAGAGCCACAAGCAGGACGCACACACTCGACGTCAATGCCAGCACAGTTGTTTACATGACACAGCACTCCAAGGCAAAAACAACCGCCTAGAAGTCGCTAGGCAGTTTGGGATTTCCCAAACTACTTTGGGAACTTTGGGGAAACCCAAACTGCCTAGCAATTTACAGGCAGTTGGGGTAGTGGGTACCTCATCAAGTGAACCTTGGTGACCACACAATCTGTTGTGCTTTGACACCAGGCACCTCATGTGAAAGCAGATGGGAATGGCATCAGGTCGTAGGTAATAATGTTATGCATTACAGTATGTGACGTGTTGCGGTTAGTGTTGCATTTGGCATATGGGACGACACAGGACGACTACACAAGGCTACCGCATCATGCTCCTCATGAAGTCAGGAGCACGACGTAGTACCTAGTATAGTCATGCTCAGCATGCAAGCTGGCATCAAGAGAGACTCTTCCAGCTGATGAGTATGGTTGTGGGTGCACACACACACCAGCAAGAACAGGCCTTTCCTGGCATCAACCTACATGAGAGCTGCACATTGCAGGCCGACAATGATATGGCTTCAACAGGCGCCAACAACTGATGCAACAGTCTTGACCATTGGGAAATCATTTCTGCTGTCATGATGCTAGCTAAATGCCCATGGTCCATAATACATCAGTTGAGTTGCGACTTGCAATCCACAAAGTACAATGAGTGGTATCATCGCATACACTAATGTGATTCGTATTGATGCATGTAGTGCACTTGTGTTGATGGTTGCTTGGCCACTTACAACAACCCCTTGCCACAACCCCTGGCACATCTGCTGAGGGCTCCTTGCAACAACCCCTTGCACATCTGCTGGGTCCCCTTGCAGGGGATCAAGCAGCGGACAAGCAGCGTACAGAATTGGCCATTAAAACGTAAACCCTGCCCTAATGCAATCAACATAAAAATTGGTCTAGCAATAGGCACAAAGCTGGTCATCACGAAGAACACCAGCTTGCAAATCAACATGGAGTAGCTCATATGCTGATTTGCAGCATGCAGTCCTTCATGTAGGGCCGCTGGCACACAGAGCTTGCCTTGAAGGCACACTTGCTGATGATCAAGGCACCTTGCCTTGATGATCAGCAAGGCAACTTGCCTTGCTCAAAAGCAAGAGTGCCTTCAAGGCATACAGACAATATCTGGGCACCCTGTGGCACTAACACCACCTGGGCATACTAACAGTCCCTGGCTGACTCATGAGGGTTGATCAGCAGGGTTGAGTTTACTTTGGCAACCCATCAGGTATGCATATGACTCATATGACTCATGCTCATGTGTCTGTGAGGTTTGATGATGCATGCATGCCCCTGTAGGTCTGCATGAAGGCCATCTTAAACACACATGGCCATCATGGGCCAATGCATGGGAAGCAGTGGAACACAGAGGGCCATGGGTAAATGGATAAAAGGCAGTGGGTCACAGAGGGCCATGGGTGAATGCATGGAAGGCAGTGGAACATAGAGGGCCATGACCAAGTCTGCAGTCCTTGTCTCTGCAGTGGTTTTGTCTAGCTGTGTCATCATGACCAATCATGACCCATCACAGTGAAATGCACGCATGTGATTGTGGGTCTGTTGCAATTCAGACATGATCCTGAACCAACACTGCTTGGGACAGCATAGCACATCATGTGAAGGAAGAAAGTGCTATGCTGTCTCGAACAGTGTTGTTACATGGGCGCATGGTGTGATGACGTGGTGTCAGGTGTACATCCTGCAAGCCTGCTCCGCCAAGCTAGGTGTGTCCAAACCTAGTTCTGCGTGCCGACATATTGAAACACATTTGGCAGGCAGAACTGGCTGGGACACAACTAGGCATCTGCTCACACTCAGCACACCTGGGTATTTCCTAATGATAAGCACAGTTAGGTATCCATTAACATCAGACTCGCTTAGGTAACTACAAATGTTGGACATTCAGTTGCACCCACGAGGTGTGTGCTGACATGGCAAGTGCCACAGCCGCTTTTGTGCAAAAACGGAAACTGGGGTATTGTTATCTGACACAGGATGACTGCCATAATGTCAGGGTTGGTACAGAAAGAGGAATCTGAAGCAAGCGGACACAAACATGCTCAAGACGCAGCAGCTCTCCCTGCGCAGAACAGCCATGCATGGATATCCTTGGCAACCTCTGCTGGCAAGAGACAATGTTGCAGGCCTGCAAGCACAGGTTGCCAACAACAACACTGCATGGCTGTTCTGCTCAAGTCATGTGCTTGGCGCTGTGAGCAGTGTGCGGCGGTGTCAGAGACAGGACCAGGTTTTGAAGGCTGGAACATGTGTGAGATGTGCTGATATTCAAAATGCAATGTGCTCTCACAAATATGCTTTGATGCTACACAAGACTGTTTGCGTACAGCTACACCACCAGTACTGATCATGACTGTAACAATCACAGCCACAAAAACTCTCCAAGACTTGGTTCATGCAAATGGTCGCAATCATGACCATTGACAACCAAAATCTGGCCAACAGAGCCTTGCGCAAGGCGCGCCTAAGTCTCGCATAAACCATAGCTGAAGGCTACGAGGAAATATGTCTCTCACAAATGCGTGTAACTTACACTGTTAATAAATTTTTCAGTGCTTGTGAGTCACTGTGCTCTGTGGGCTTCTAGATGTACAACCTCACTGTCACCAGCCTTTTGTGAGTACAGAACAGTTTCTGACACCCAGTGAATGAAGCCTTAGGCCATTCCAGGCAGATGTGGATTGTACGACACAGTTTGAACTTGACCTAGGCTTCACACCAAGGCGTCTCTGTGCCTAATCTGGGCATGTCTTGCCGTGATACTGGTGTGAACGTGGTGTTGAGAGGATGTTTCCAAGCTTGGGACGGCTCAAGTTATGGCCTATAAAGTTATCTTGCAACATAACTTTATAGACCCAGACTTGACCCGTGTCGAGCTTCCTATGCTAACCAGTGCACTGATGGTTAGATTGCTGATCAGCAATCTAACCATCATGACGTGTCCCTCACAGGCTAGGCAAATTTGCATAGGCTTTTACGAAGACATACTCATTGTGCATTCTGGTTGTGGCTCCACATACTAACCAGACAGCTGCATGGCTGTTGCAAGAGCGTCGTGGGTTTGAGATACTGTCGAGCATGACGGCCCACAGAGGTTTACGCAAGAACCATGCAGCGGTACCTTCAGCATGCCACGAGCTGACAGCAAATACGCTGGCCTATGTGTATTTCACAACAGTGGGTGTGGCTCATGACTCTGGCTGGCTGAGAGATTTCAGCTGATTGAGAGACCCATGTGACATAGTTTGAGCATGGTATAGGATAGAAACCCACCTTTGCAAAACCCACTCTCTCAAACCTTCAAAAGCACGCAGTGCCGCCTCCAAATGCACAAATGGTCTCAGACGCAGACACCCATGACTCAGGTACTGGATGGTAATCAGCAGAGTTGCTCTCCTCCTTGCACTGACATCCGGTCTTTCCATGGCCTGCACCAGCAATAACTCTTACAGTAAGCCTTTGTGAGAAGCATTTTTCAACATGCATGGATGAAACAGCAATTGCAATGCTATGAGAGTAGTATCCATGTGCTAAGTCACCCACACAACAGTTGAAGCGGTTACAGGATGTTGGAATGATTCTGTCTGATGCTGCCTGTGACGCATCTGGCATGCACCTGCGATAGGTGCATGCCAGATTTTTCCCAGGCAGTATCAGACAGGCACTGAGTGAGGTCATCAAGGCACTCCTGCATTGAATGGCAGCTGCAGCCTGAATCCAGTCAACTTTCAACCCAGTGAACAGGCATGTATGCATTGTCCAATGTATATGTTGTGCGAAGAAAGCAGCTGTGTATGCTTTCTTGCCAGGCAGACATTCATTGTACAAGACGAAACAGTGAAGAGTTTGCTGACATTGATACAGGCGTTTAGCTTTCTGCACACCCAGTAGTGCCAATTGGCACTGAGGGACCACACAAGACAAAAGCATTGCGAGTTCAGGCTCAGAAACAGATCGACACCTTGGGCATTCCGCAGGAAGCCTTCTTGATGTGATCGTCTACAACATGTACGACTCTGACAAAGACTTGACTCACCAGCCTTGAAGGTGTTGAGTTGCATGTTGCCGGGTATTCTGGCAAATATGAGTCTTCCTGAACTGCTGCAATAGCAATAGCCAGATGCAAATTGTTTGCCCGCTCTACAAACCCACAGCACTTCAGCTAAGACCGCACCTGCGTGACTGCCAGTGAGTCTGTGGACCAACAAGACACAAAGATGCAGAAAAGAGCAAAATGAGCCGGCAGTGAATGGTACAAGGCGAGACAGGCCAAGATCACCTAATGCACCATCTTCACGTCACACGCTGGAAGTCTCCGGAGCAAGCATCGCGGTGAACACCCAAGCGACTCGGATCAATGCTCAGCAGCTGCAGCCAGTTGTCGGTCCACTCGACCGTCCAATCAAAGTCTCTGGTAAGTAAAGCCTGCAACAGGAGCATTAATTCGATACCCTTCTTATCGATGCATTTGAGCGATGCGCGGATGCAAGAGCTGTACAGGAGGCGATGCACACCTGACGTACTTGCTAGCCTTGTTTGTGCACAAGCTTTCAGCTGGACATGTCGTGTCCCGGCTTGTCAGCGTCCTCAAGCGAGACAGGCAGTACTGTTGAACAAGGAATCAAGCCTGCCGCAAGGCCTCGACCAGGTGGAACTGCTTTTGCTGCATGCCTTCAGCTTGACCTATTATGCAGAATGACTGATTGGTCGATGAGTCATTCAAGGCTCTGTTCAAGGCTGCACTGTTCTGTGACACGCACACTGATGACGACGCATTTTCTCTGTAAACTCACTTCTCTGTAAACCCTAAATATAAACCATATATAGTATAGCAAATATATATATGTCAACACTGTCCTGTGATTGATGGAGTCGAGCAATAGCACCCCAGAACAGTATACAAATACACATACGTGCTTCAAGCTTACGCACACACAAAGCTTGCAAGCTCAATTGAGCTGACTATGCTAGACAAAAGCCTCAAAGCACGCTTTCATAGTGACTCAAACGCTAAGCCGGTCAAACGGAATATGAAAATGGTAACCATTTCAGTACATATGTGTGGTGCACAAAACAACCCATGGCATTAATGGCACCAATATTAGCTACGTGGGTATACCACAAGCAGCACACAAAATGCATGTGCTGCGCACTGTGTCAGCAGCAGCAACAGCGAATGTGATCAAATGGCACAGCTATAGCTTTAAGTGGCTGGTTTCAAGACCAGCAGCAGAAGCCTCAACATTCACAAGCAGCTCCTTATTGTAGCCGCAGCATTTGCTATTAAAACCCCCTTGGGCCACCTCTTTCTCAGCCCCCAGCTGCTGAGACAAATTTCTAACTGCTGATACACCATTTCCAAGATTCCTGAGAATTGATTCTGCCAAGGTTCTGCAGAACAGTTCAAGGTGTTTATTTCAAGAGCTTCACTGGACAGCTTCATTGGACAAGATTGAGAGACAAACATAAATAGCAACAACCTCACAAACAGCAACAGCATGCAAATCAGCAAACAGCAGCAGCATGGAAACATCAACAGCAACAATGCCAGCATTGTGACTCCAAAGTAGCACTGTCACCACTGCATAGCTCATGCCACAAGCATCATTTTGCCAATTGTTTGGCCTTTGGCGTCAAATCTTCAACGGCTGATGTATGAACAGTGCAAAGTCGATTGCAATGCAACTTTGGGCACAAGGAACAGAACAATGTTGGCACTTAGCAGGGTCTTGAAGAAGAAAGCTACATCTCAGCCATCATCTTGAACAAGTCCCTCAGGGTCACTCACAGTACGCTAGAGCTTGTCAAAAAATGGTCTGAAAACATCACTTTACAGCAACCGATGGGGTACCTATCAATCACTGCATCTCAGGAAGGAGATGGTTCTCAGAACGACGTCCATTTACTTTCTCGCATGTCCATGGCCTGCATAACGGTCATTGTCAGAGTCCGTGAGTTGCATACCAATTGCTGGCACAATGTCATGATATGATGCAGATTCAGGGCACAAAACCTAAACCCTAACTCCAACAGTCCATGCTCACAAAAGACAGTTGCACCATATGGCATGGACACACATCATTGCAGACATCACGGCATGAAGAAAGGCTGCAGTCAAGCTCCAGCAACCTCACATGCCACCTTTGAGTGCACGCCAGCCCAGATGCATCATGCAGTCAGTTACAACCCGCCTTGCAACGTCATGCCACTTCAGTTGGACTGTCATAATGCAATGACAACTTGGCAAATAAAGTTGCAAACATGCAATTTTGACCCAGATTCTCACCTTCATTTGGGGTTGAGTCGTGGGTTTGTGCGCTCAGCAACTTTCTGCACCCAGCTGCCGCGTACAGGATTTTTCCACCAAACCAGCTGGTCAGACCTAGACGTGACTTGACTTGGCGTTAGGTCATTTTTGGCAAAGTCCCATTCTGATGAAACCATGGGGTAATGAGCTTGCAAAGAATTGCATTTGCACACTTGCTGGCCAGCACAATATGGGCAACCTGCTCGTTGCCTGTTGGTGCGATCATTGGGCGTCATTTGGTACAGGTGTAGCTTTCCCTTAGGACAATTGTGGCAGACCCAATGCACCCGCTTCTTGCTGCCAAGGGTGGTGTCATGAGGGTAGATGCCATCCTTAGAATTGTGCTCATAGTCCCACTGATGCAGCAGTGGGTGTTGCACTGCTGCAAATGTTGGCCGCGTTGCACGCCTTCCCTGAGCTTTGCTACAAAGGGGACAGCCGCTGTCATACTTTGCTCGATTTTTCAAAGCTGCATGTTGGGCACTTCCACTCAGCCCTAAGTTTACTGCCCATCAGCGTCTGCTCAGGTGTCTTGGCGTTCTTGTCATGGTTCCAATATTGTGTTTGTCTTGGTGCTTTGGTAGCCAGAGAGTTGTGCTGACAAACTGATTTCCCCTGACAAAATGGACATTTGGTGCCTCTTGTGCGGTTATACACAGTTGTCATCCAGATATGAGGGCATCCTGCTGGACAGTTGGTGCATGACCACATGACTTTCAAGCTGCTGCCAGGCTTCACCTTGATGCCCGCCAGCAGAGCATTGTTGTCTGGGTGCCACTCCTGCTGCAGCTGGGGGCTGAGCTCACTGATGTCTGGCAAGCCCGGCTTCACAAGCTTGACTTGCTGCTGCTGTGGATGTGCTGCTGTGGCATTGCAATACCTTCCAGGAGCTGCAGCAGCATGATTTCATTTGACACTACTCTAAAGTCAAACCTCAAGTTGTGTAACAAGCCCCACCTGTCTGTGGATGACTGGACCTCTTTTGACGGACGCTCAAACTGCCGGCAGCAGTCTGTCTTCGAGAAGGCCGCAGCCAACTGTGACGTTGCCTGCAGAACCATGAGCAATGCTCAGAAGGCTCAGCAACACTCGAAGTAAGCACGTGTGTATGTGTGTACACTCTGTGGGAACAGAAGCTGCCGAAATTTGCTGTTCTACCTGCAAAGCTGATGGTTGCCACATAACGATAGGTCATGAATCGCGAGACAGGACATGGCCAGGCTCAAACTAAGCTTATAGCCGGCAGGCCGATATTGATCTCGACAGCCAAGCGCTGCAAACTGACCGGCGAGATGCCAGCACTCTAACCTACAGGTTTGGCCAAAAGAACCGTCCAATCGCACAAGCACGACTCTAAACAAGCTGCACTGCACACTCTTAGGCGTGATGCCCGAAGAAGTTCCTGAAGATTGGGAGATGAATCGTCACTGAATCGTCTGCATTGTTTAGTCTGATCAATGTCTGACCGCTGTCGCAACGGCCAACTTGGATGTCTGATAGCAGCAAGATCCATAGAAAGATCTTCGAGCATGCACATTCTCGTGTGTGAACAAGTATTCTGATATACGCATGGTCAATCAGCACAATGAACAGGGACCATGCCGTGCACACACAGTGATATAGCATAATCTTTCAGAAGCTGGTCAGGAAGGCTTTGGCATTTGTTTCTTACAGAATGCTGCCCAACATGCAGAAGCTGCAAAGGGCATGCAAATCATGTTCACTGGAATGCCATGCCAGAGGATCCTAGGTGTCTTCCTTGCTGCTTGTCGAGCACCTCCACCCATCGCCCAGCAAATTCTCCACTGAGACTTGTTGGCTGAGATGCACTAACACCCTGCAGACAAGCATTTGTCAGAGGGCAGTTTGTCCAATCCTCCCTTCCAAACAATGGCAACAGGTCGAATGGCGAGGCCCAGTCTTTCTGTTCTTTGCATACATTTCATCATGACTGCCAAGTCACTGAACACCAAGTTGGAAAAGTCAAGTTGGCCATTGACTCTTTGAGACAGCAAAGCTGTGCATAGGATTTGCATGAGCTTTGCTCGGCCTCAACTAACACAAATGCACAAACCTGCTAGCAAAGCACATTACCTGTGTCACAGCAAGAAGGTCCACAACAAGTTGCATGATGCCCTCAATGACACTTTCCACTATTTGCTTCAATCTGCTGCCTGTCTGCTGCAAATCAGGCTCTGCATTTGCCTGCAATCAAATGCAGCAATCAAGACATTCTATCATCATCTGCTACAGCACTCACGGTGTTGAGTCCACAACTTGGCATCAGCTGCTGCTCATGGTGGCAAAACCTTCTTTATTTCTTGTCATCAGCAAGCAACGTTGGATGCGAGCCAGTGTTCAGAGTTGCTTGCACTTGAAATACACAACTGCATGCTGTGTGTCCTTACACGCAATACAGAGTTGATGTCTGCTCATGACAATGCAGCATTGCAATGGGCTTTGACCTCAGTCACCCATATAGTGAGTGGCTAAATAGACCATTTGTGAGATCCAGACGCACAATTGCTTAGTGTGTTACTAATGCCTCTGGGCATCACTAATGCTGCAGTGCATTGCATCGCATTGCATCTCATTGCCTTGTGGCCAGGTGAAATGATGCACTGTGACTCCGTAAGCTCAGTTTATCAGGCATCAAAGGCACTAAACTTAGCTCATGATGTCACAATGCACCGTTTCACCTGGAGACAACAGCTTGATCAGGCACCGTCTCACCTGGAGACAACAGTTTGATCAGGCACTCACCTCAAGTAACCAAACATGCCACTGATCATCCACCATGAGGTCAAATCCAAACAGCTCAAAGCAGTTGGGCAGCGTGAAGAAGGTCAATTCTCCGCTCACTGCATCAATGCACTCTCCTGCAACACCCAAGGCATGGGGTTTTTGTTTTTCCTGTTTGTTTTCTACAGGCGCTCCAGCTCATCGTTCTTGCCAGGTACTGACTAGGTGTGCCTAAACTCTAGTCCTGTGAGCCACCATGCAGCCACATGCAATAACAAGGCATGGTTGCTGACATGTAAATGGTGCATGCTCATGGGCATGGCAATATGGCAGAATATCATGCAAGGACAGCATTGGCCAGTGGCAATGGTAACAATCAACAGCCACTGTGATGTTCCATGTGACATTGAAAGGGCAGGACTTTGACATGCAATGTTGGTGGCAGCAATGACACTCATGAACATCAATGATGACAGTAAACAAGACAAGGGGTGGGGGGTGGGGTTGGAGGGGGGGGAGGAGAGGGGGGGGGGTGGCTCATCTCAGTCATTGTGCATGGCCAGCCAAATGCATCCAGACACTGTAACAGGTGACAAATATGGCATGTGGGCCATGCCAATGCGCAGAAATGGATTCCAGACCTCAAAGCGAGTGTGTGAGAGGGACCTACCTATTATGGCTTGCATGTCCTTGCTGACTTGTTGTACACGTTGTTCTGCTTCTTCCACAGTCATACCCTCTTTGGCCAAAAGCTGCACACCATCAAGCATTACTCAGTTCTCAGCTGCCAAGTTTTGGACACAGTCAAGCATTACTCATGAGATTGATCAAGTATCAGCTGCATCAGTCTGACAGTTGATCAATCTTATGGGTGATGCTTGATCAGTCTGATCGTTGACTTGTATGCCCGCATGTATCACAGGCTAGGGCAACACCATGCTTTTGCTGACTTGGCACTGTTGATTTCAGCAAGCATTGGTGAGGAAACAGCGGCTGTCTGCCACAACAGGCCTGCCTCGCAGAGCGCGCCTCACAAAGCCTGCCTCATGGAGTCTGCCTTAATGCATGGACAAGGCTTGTGTATTACTTTTGAAGTCAGCAGGGACTAATGAGGAAGCAAAGGCTGCCTGCCACAAAAGGCCTGCCTCATAGAGCCTGACTTGATGCATGGATAAGGCTTGTGTGTTATTTTTGCTGACTTGGCATGGACAAAAGCATCGCACAAGCTCAGGTCCATGCAACAAGTTTGCCTTAAGAGAAAGGTATTGAAAGGCAAAGCTTGATGCAGTCCAGAGCATTCACAGAACTTGCTGCAGGCACACTGCAACAGGATTGCTTTGTAGCTTGCATAGCTGCAGACTGCAGCTCAAAAAAGCATGCACACCAAACAAGCATGAAACAGGGCTCAACAGGTTATGGCAGTGACGGCTTCTACATTTGCAATCTCTCTCATACAGGACTGGATGAACGACTAAAGAGTTCCTATTCTCAAACGACACGCCTAGTCCTATCACAGTACGCAATAGCTGACATCAAAAGCAGTACTGACCAATCTGGCTGCTCCTGATTTTGACAGACACCCCGTATGCACGAGACGTGCCTGCAGACTTGTGCATTGATGGTGAAGAAGCTGGTTTGGCTGCTGGGCTGTGAGTAGTGGGCAAACAGCATGGGAGCATATAGCTAGCGCTTTCAAGCTGTATATGAGCTCACAGGCCAGCAGCCAATACGTATTCTTCACAATTGTGCACGTTGGAAGCTGAATGTAGACAGGGTCCATGGCTCTGCACATGGTGAGGCTTGTGGCGGCATATCATGTCACTTTTGCCAATGCCATGGAAACAATGGGATCCAGTTTGTGCCAGACCAACAACACTCAAAATGCTGGTCTGACACGATGTACATGCCATCTTCGATGAGCACCTTGACTTATAATGTGTATACTCTGCTCGAGTCATGCTTACTCTGGCTACAAGTGCTTGCTGAGACATGCCATAGAAGCAGCGCTGATTGAGGTGCTTCAGGTCATTCTCAGCAAGCACTTATGGGCAGTCATTCGGAACAAGACTCAGAAACAGCAGTAGGTCAAGAGGCTCCAGCTGCAGACGGCACTTCTGCAAGACTATTCTGCACAGCTTTAGCCTGTTGTTGTAAGAGCTGCTGCTGATGTGCATTCTGTGAACGTAGTATGGAAGGAGCTCCACCACACTGCAGAATGACCTATGTTCAGATGGTTTTGCTGATTTCTGTGAGCGCCAGAGTGCAAGGTGACAGAGGTTGTGACAGCAATGGGCTGTCAAGGTGTGTAAGCTTGGCGTTTGCAGCACAGCTGCGTTGCAAAGCGGACAACATTAACAGGGACAGCAGGACCCCTAGAGCCTGTGCCATGACATTTCTGCATTAAAATAGTCATTTCAGGATTGGAAAGAGGTGTATATGCCTACACTAAACAAAGGTATGGGCATGGTCTGTGTGGCAGCTCTGACAGCAGCCTGACAGTCGGGCCCTCCTCTGAAACTCCTTACAATGAACAAGCGCTCATGAAGCGGCAGGTATGCCTGCACTAAACAAAGGTATGGGTTATGTACCTAGGGTTAGGGTTTAGGATGGAATACCTGTGGCAGCTCTGATAGTAGTCTGACTGCTTCTTCTTCCTCCACTCCTCCCTCCAGGCGGCAAGTGTTAGTCAGGTGCGCATCCAGATTCCCCAGGTCCCCCAGCTCTGAGTCATAGGGCTGGCCTGCAAAGAGAGCAAGCACCTGCAAGCAAGGTATGGGATGTGTGTGACTGTGACTGTGTGTGTGACTGTGTGTGTGACTGTGTGACTGTGTGACTGTGTGACTGTGTGACTGACTCACTGTGTGTGTGTGTGTGTGT
>JAABUP010005065.1_pt1 | contig 20643 bp, 28 predicted proteins | sample 5559201 | NCBI WGS metagenome assembly JAABUP01 (sample SAMN10711887, study PRJNA513373) | rock metagenome | isolation source: Antarctica rocks | place: Antarctica
TCCTACGCGGGGTTGAAGGCAGCAAACCACAGATTGTCCTGAGGTAGTAATCATACAAGCGTTGCAAGTCCAAACGAGCACGGTTAGCAGCAGCAACACGCGGGCTGTGCATGCCCCACACTTGACAGCCATACAGCAAGACAGACACCGATGTCATGATAATGACACATGGATTTCTTGCACGTGATCTCTATTACGTTACGTCTACCAATCAAGCTATGTTAGGTTTCTGTAAATTTTGTAAACCCTGAACAGGCAAAACCGAAACGTTCGCAACACTGTGCATAACTGCCCAGATTTGGTTGGTATGGGGTCTGCAGGTCTGCACCAAGCATGCAAAAATCTGTTTCGACTCTACACTTTTATTCCACGTCCAGATTTGCTGACAACCGTCAGTAAGTCTAGACAAAGAGGTTTCGGGGAGCGACCGCTGGAACTGAAATTCGACGTAGCTGCAGAAACATACTGTTCGCAGCTCTTTCTCGCGAGGTACCGACATACCCCAACCGTCGCTGACTTCGTGCATTTGTCAGAGGACGCTTTTGAGTGCTGCCGGCGGGCTTGTAAACCAGACGAATGGCCCGAGTATGCCAAGTTTTCTTACGAGGTTGAGGGCGAGGCTGTCCCTTACAGAGACCCAACTCCGTTGATGGTGTCCAGCGTGTTGCCGGTCGACCTCGAATCATGTCTTGAAAACGAGAACAAGCATGTATGTGGCTGCGCATTCATGCTGTTGGTCACAGAAGCATCCTCAGCTGGTCCTATTCTGGTGAATGTTGGAAGTGATGACGCTTTACGGAGGCCTTGCTACGATTGACCACTTTTGACGAGTCCCATGATGTTTCATGTGTTTTAAGTAATGTACAAGTTACATGTGTTTGTCAAGTGAGATTTCTTGTTCTACACACAATTTTGAAAAATCTAATTCATATTGTGCAGAGCTTTGGAGCGTTGGTACAGTACACTCATGCATCAACAGTCTGAATTCTGTCTGCACCCTGAGGAACAACAGCAGCAAAACTATGTCTGACCTTTTACTCTACCCTCATGCTTGGTACGAGCTAGATAGTAATGTTCAAAATCCTGGCAGCAAGCTGATCAATCAAACCTCAGAAGCAGAAATCTGACTAGAAGGCAAGCCATCAAACAGGGTCTGACAAGTGTGCTAGCCAACAAGGGCAGTGCTTGCACGTGAAGAAGATGAACTAAATCTGTTGGGCCTTTGCTTTGGTGCTGTCAGCATACTGTATCATGCCTTGCAGCGCTGCTTGTGTTGCACCATCCATACTTTGTGTCAGAGCCTGCAGCACCAAAAGCGTTGGATTTGATCTTGGAAAGCTCTGAAACAGGCAGCAGGCAACTGACCAAGCCTCATCTGGCATGCTGATTGTGCTGGTATCATAGCAAAGCGTGCAGGCACTACATGCATTTTGCATTGCAGCAGGACCCAACAATCGCAGTTCTTTCATAACAGCAAACACATTGCAAGGCCTAAAAATGCTTCTATGGTAGACAGTACCTACACTGCTCACTTGACCAGGCCTGCAGCTCAAACACGAGGCTGTGCAACTCAGCATTGACAGCATGCACATGAGTGCTGGTGGACCATGCAACATACCTGAAACCTAGGAGAGCCAGCAGCCTGCAGTTGCCTGACAGTGTCTGCAAAGACTATGAAGGGATCTACGCTGTCTATGGGCGTATCTGTGTCTTCTACATCGCTCCATTCATCTTCAGAGGACTCTTCATCAGCATGCCGCTCGCCCTGCACACAAGCAAAAACTGTCAGTTGAGCAGGTTTCAAACTGCTTGCACATACATTGCATCCAAATGTACCCCAGCATGATGGTGCCAAGCAACGTCGAATCTAAACGTACTGCGTTATTACATGACTGATCTGAGACACAGCCAGAACATTCTATCTTCAAAAAAAGTTTCCATGCTTGCATCTTGGTCAGTGCATGCCTTATGACTGGTCAGCAAGCGGTGGACAAAAGTCAAAACCATCACACAAAAAAGAGCCTGAATGCAAGAGACAGCCATGTGAACAGCCACCTTGAGCCTTCTGGCCTCCTTTGCTAACTGCTGCATGTAATCGTCATCCAACTCTTCATCTTCTTCATCATCCAGCTCGTTGTCGTCATCTGGACCTGACTCAGCAACTTCACTGTCGCCATCACCATCACTGCCGGTGCCATTCAGATGAGCATTTGCATCCTGTGCCGTCAACACTTTCTCAGACAACAGCACAAACAGTAAGATCAATGTGCCCATACTTTGCATGAGATCTGTTGGAAGTGCCAAGCCCCAACACGCATTTGGCAGGAAGGGGGGGGGTGACATGTGCAGCCTGGTGAGGGTGGTTGGGGGGCTGAATCCAAGAAAATATATGGTGAATCAGGAGGTGCTCGTGTTTTGAGGGGGCACAGAACCGCCGACAGCTAGTCAAGCAGATGCAGCAATAGGTTGGGTTCAATCCTCACAGCAGAATGTGTACAGTGGCGAGCCAGAGCCTGCTGTGCATACATTGCATCACACAAACAGGCAGACCACCTCAATCACAGCCATGCATTTCCATACTGTCTGAACTCTAATGAAACATCAGTGGATTTCATATGTAAGGCAGGTTTACACTTAGGCTGTCGGATGTATGTGTACAGTTGATGACTATATATCCAGGGTGTGGGACAAGTGTGAGGCAAACCTGCTGTTCTTTCATCACTTTCAAACAAAAAAACAGACAGAGAAGGGATGGACACATCCATTTTTGGAAAGATACAAGGATTTTGTTTCAGAAAAGGCAGACCTGCTGTTCTTTGAGGGTGGTGAGGAGGCGCATGGTGCCGGCCATCAGCTGTGGCCACGCATTCTGTAGCTGTGGCGGCGTGCTCTCCTGAGGCAGTGCCATCAAGGAGATGAGACCCAGCAGGTTCACCTTCTTGTCATACATGCGCCCAAAATGCTGTGGGCTGCCTCCTGGTTTGCTGGCAAAGATCATCTGCAACAGAAAAAGTGACATGTTGCCTTGAACGAAAGACCACACATGCTCAATGTGGTTGCACATACTGTAGCCATACATGATTGGATGTTCTAGTGTTGTGCATGTGTGCTTGCAAGCTGTGCACACAACTGGTGTTACAGCTTGGGGTTTTGTGTGAACTGACGACTCTTTGCTGCAGCAGCAGCAGCAGCAGCAGCAGCAGCAGCAGCATGCCAAGGACAGGGAGGTTGAGAGCAAGAGCCAAGTAACAGGGCAATTGGGTGCACTTCTGTATGCACAAAGTCAACAGATTGTGCCTTCCAAAAGCAACAGTCATGGCTGATCTCAAAACACCCAATCTGCAGATGTATCACTTGGAGCTGCAATGTAGCACATGAGAAGGTCTCAAAACATCCACTCTGCAGATGTACAGATTAGGAGCTGCAATATTGCAGTTGAAAAGGTCTCAAAACAATCTGCAGATGTATTGGTTAGAAGCTGCAATGATGACAGATGAGGAGATCACCTTTGCCCAGCTTGTAAGAAAGGCTGGCAGCTGCTGCTGTTGCTGGAGGAATGTGACTGCTAAGCTTGCATTGTAGTACAATGCAGTGGACATGACGTTGATCAGCAGATCCTTTGTTCGTCGCTCTTTAACATGCGGAAGCTTCTGCCATACCCACTGCATCAACCACAAACGACCATTTGCTAATCATAAAACACACTGTCAAGTCCTGACGCATGCAATACTGACAGTGGCTGGGCTTTGGATCTGTCCAAGGCAACTTTTCTGTCAGTGCAAGTCTGCCCATGAGAGTCTGCCCAACGGCACCACAAAGCAGTGTAGACAGGTATGCTAGCGTTGGATGGAGACTTACTGTTGGTAGCTGTGTGAGCATCACTTGGTGGGCTGCATGCAGGCAGGATTGTTTTATATAAAAAAGATTACCCTAGTTTTTACAAAATTCAACAGAAGCTGGGTTTTCTAACCAGCTTATGCAAGGCATTCATGTGAACACACAAAAGAGACAACATCCCCTGTAGCATCATTTTTTGAATGGACAATGACGCGCAAGCTGCAGCAAACCAAGCTCGCGAGGTACAAGCTGCTAGTCACGACTGGTGTGTTATAGCCCTCAGATGCAGATAGAACTACTCCGTCTGTCTTGAGTACTGTTTGCATAAGATTATCTTTTCAAGCCGCAACTATAAAAATCTGACTTAGTAGACACAACTATACATATATGTTGAGAATGATCACATTAGAAAGTGCATACTGAGGCAGACAGGTGCAGTGGATTGGTCTTGCCTGCATGTATAAGGGAAGGCACTCATCTACTCGGCCCCTGCAATTCTGCAGGATGACCTCCAGCAGCTTGGGAGCCGGCTGCATCTCGTCTTCTCCTAGCTCATCACTCTGGAGAGCTTTGCTGGCCATCTCACTCGCCTGTACACCTCACAAACAGGCGAGTTAAGGAAGGCCATCTGCTTCAAATAGTGAGCCTTGTTGGCCATCTCACTCGCTTGTACACCCCGGTGAGGTCAAAAGCAGCTTACTGGTTATCTTGCTTTGCTTTATAGAAGTTGAAGCGCTACAGCTGTGATGCTCTGAACAGGCCTGTCTGGAGGGCGCTGACTTGCATTGCACGCATTTGATGCCTGCTGACTATGCCCTTGTCTTCATGAGTTGTTGTTAGTGTTTACAGATGATGACTATGTGAGTTGATGAAGTCCAACTACGACCCTGGCGAAGATCAGGGCAGGGCAGGGCAGGGCAGGGCAATCTCCTTGATGTACAGCCATTGTGAGTTCAACATGAATGTATACAGCCACAGCTTCTGTATACCACTGAAAGCTTTGCAAGCCCAACTACGACCCTGGCAGATTGAGTCAGATCAGCCTCTTTTCTGTACGGAGATGTGTCGGTGCAGCACAACGGTGTACAGCTAGAGGTTGTGCATACCTGTGCGTACCTGGCTAATGCGAGAGCAAAGGCTGGCACAGTTTCAAATCAATCAATCAATCAGTCAATCAGTCAATCAATCAATCAATCAATCAATCAATACCTGTGCCAGGTAGTCAGGGCTCTTGCAGGCCAGGAAGACCTCTGTGCCTTTGGAGATGAAGTTGTCCAGGGGCACTAGAATGTTGTCCAGGTAGTCCATGGCCCAGTCATTGTAGGCGCTGTGCAGCAGGGGCCATAAGCTCCACATGCGAGGAGAGATCTGCAGCCATTTACAGCCTTGTCAGATCTGGTTTGGAGCAGGTCTGTGAGATATGCAATTACTCAAAGCCATGTGAGATCTGGTTTGGAAAAAAATCTTGTTGAGATCTGCAACTATTCAAAGCGATATGGGATCTGGTTTGAGAACAGATTTTGCTGAGATTTGCGACACCAGTCTACTCTGCTGAGACAATGGCTGCTATACCATGCGCAGGAGAGGGTGAGTAGCCTACACATCAGAAGTGCCGACACAAGTCAGCTCAGTCAACTGCAGCAACTGTGATCATTGTTGCATGCGGATGAACAATGTGGGCATGTAACCATGACAGCAGCATGCACAAGCTTGACTTTGACTCGGCTATGGTGCTGATGGTAATAAGGCATTGGGCTGCTAGAAGCCTAGCTCAGGCTCTGAAAAACTGTTTTTTAGATCAGGAACATTGGCATGCAAAATAGACCTTTGGAGCTGGTGACCTAAAGCATGAACTGCTTGGGACAGCATAGCCTTGTCAGACTTGCGCCGTAAATTCAAGATGTGGGCCGCAAAGCACACAGTGTGCACCGCAGTGTGCAAAGTCCAACAGGCAATCGAATGACACCTCAGGTGAGAAGTAGGTGAAGTATGAGATCATTTCCAGGATCTCCTCAAACACATCCTGCCCCTCCTCACTGCACATGGCCTGCATGATGGGGAACAGGATCTCCTCCAGCTGGGGGAACAGGTGGGGCAGCCTGCTGACACTGTCCAGCACTGTGCTCAGGGCCCTCAGGCACCCGAAGGCCGCTAGGGCACCGATGTCCTCATCATCTTCTGCTTCGTCTGAGCCCTACAACAGGCGTGCATGAGATTGAGTGGTGTGAGAAGGACTGAGGGGACATGGGCAGTGGCCTGCTGATGCTGTCTAGCGGTGTGCTCAGGCTCTGTAAGCAACTAAACATTGCTCAGGCAACGTTTCTGCATCTCTCTGCAATGTCTGATCCATGATCCATGTAGTATTGGACAGTCACTGGTTGTCTGCAGAATTGCCAATGCACAGATGGCCGTGTGCTTTGGTGGGTTCACATGAAATTCATACAAGACCAAAGCTTTGCTGTACTGGTACTCAACTTTTTGCATGCCAGGGGCATGAGGGATGGTCCTGACACAGCATGCACAAGCCAGCAAGGACCAGCAAGGACCATGCGCAAGCACAGAAGGGCGCATGCAACACCATGTTGAGAATATGCAGATAGAATAGCAGACAGTGTTGGAGTTTGCAAAAGATGGATGGATGGATGGATGGATGAGCAAGCAAGTGAGCGAGCGAGCAAATGAATGAATTCATGCAGACAGAAGAATTGCGCAGGCGCACCTGCATCCTCCAGAATGCAGCAGCAAGGTGTTGAGTGAGGCCCACAGCGTAAGGAGCCATCTCCTCGTCAAACCTTTCCACCAGAGTCTCTAGGGTGAATATCAGGTCTTCGTTTTCTACCTGCATGACATGAAATGAGCCATGGTAGCCATGGGGAAGTGTCTGCCACAAGAGCCTCTGCCAATGCTAATGGCAGGAATGACAAATATGACAGAACAAAAGCCTTGGGGGTGATCAACAGGCTCAAAGTCTGGCAGGCACTAGAGATACATCCAAGGCTCCACCCTCTATCCAGAAGGATGGTTGCCCACCCCAGACTCCAAAATACTACAGGTGAGGGGGGTTGAGCGGGGCCCGGGGAGGGGGGGGGGACAACATTTGCCATTGAAACAGAAGCTGCAGGTCACACAGAGAATGCACACCAGCCTGCATGGACATGACCGAGCCACAGCCAGGCAAGCAGAGTCAATCTTGGGAGGCTCACCTCCTGCATGAGCTGGAAGAAGACGTCCAGCAGCTGAGGTATCAGGGGCTTCACTTGCTGCAGGCCCTCAGTGTCAAAAGCATCAATGAAGCTGCGCAGTGCCACCACCGCATCCACCCGCACCTGCATGTTGACCAGCAGCTTGTGTGAGTGCTGTAGGATTGCGCATTCAGCACAGTGGTGGTCATACAACTGCCTAAAATGTGCAATGCATCCAGTGTAAGCCGAGGCATGCATGTTGTGACACTGCAAATATGCCAAAGCTTGCACAGGTGCCAGGGCTGCCTATTGCATTGACCCTCGATGCATGCATCTTCTGCAGGCAGCCAGCCTTATATGACTTGAACGAAATTGTGTGTATTCTTGAGTCAACCCTTGAAGCAATGGATCTAAGTCATGGCAACAGACAGGGCAGATAAGTACTAGACTGAGCTAGCCCTTGAGCCAAGAGTTGTAAGTCAATCCAACAGACAGGGATACAGTGAGCAGGATGTGCAGATGGTATGCCTAGAGAGGGGTGCCTACAGGCAGGTCTGGGTCCTGAAAGGCATTGACCACTTTCTGGAATAGGCTGTTAAAGGTGTGGCCCTGCCCCGAGCCTTCTCTGAAGTCAATGTCTGCATACTGACCAGCCACCCAGCATGCTTTTGCCCTCAAGTGACCATAAGGACTGTCAAAGCAAGGCATCACGTTGTTCAGCAACAAGCCTTCCAGTTGGTTCTTGTAAGGCGCCTGCAAAGACAAAAATGGCCATTGAGCATGTGTTGCATGTACAGTCGTATCATGCAGCATCTGGTTCCTGGTGACCATCAAGGGCCCTGATCCAGGGCTGTTGCAGTAGTGCCCTGATGATGCATGATGCATGATGCCCAGACACACATGGGAGCAGAAGCAGTCCTTGAACTTGCTTACTAACCTTCTTCTTGAGTACACTGGATAGCGCTCCCACAGCTAACAGGACACCATCTGTCTGCCGAGCCACCTCTTGAGAGACGGTACCTTGCCGCTGCGCGGCCTGCAGCAGAGAGCGTTCTACCTCATTGCAGCATAAGTGGCCAAGCTTGAGCTCTACCCAATGCCTACGTGATGGTTGATGAGGTACAGAAACTGATGGTGACCTTGGGAAGAACTGTCTTGAGGAACGGTGAGCAGCAGCATGACAGCAAGACTCCAGGATGCAATGACGGGTGAGACTCACATACAGCTGGCGGTGCAATTGATGCTGAGTGAGCTTTGCAGAGCAGCAACTTTCCAGACGCAAGGTGTGTTGATTGCCAGCTGATAAACTTGGCTTGGCAACATTGCTATGTCAGCATACATGTCAAACAAGCGGTCTGTCTGCGAAGAGATCCAGCTGATAATGACTGGATTGACAGCATCGGGATGTCAGCATGCATGTCAAACAAGCAGTCTTACCGCAAAGACGTCAAAGCTGGATGTCACAAGCTGCAGCAAGGGCGCCAGGTTTTCTTTGGCTCTACACCCGCACAGCTCTTGAACAAAATTGGTGGCTGACGTCTTGGGACTGTACATGTCCTCAATGATGTCATATCCCTGTTGCAGCACAGGCCGTGTCTTATGCACACAACCTGTTGTTCGTGGGACAACAAGCCACAAGCACAAATTAAGGCTCTCACTAACTCTGTCACATCAAAGTTTTGAAGTTCAAGCAGAGATGCTGTATTTGCAATAGCGCCTGGGCTGCAAAGCAGCAGCACTGCACTGCACAGAGTCAAGCAGCAGCAGCAATCATATTGTTGGCTTATTGCATCAATCCACACTACCTTTCTGATGTATTCTTGCGGGTCTTCCCTCCAAAGCTCATCATCTTCATCATTGAAGCACATGAGAGGCAGCACGCATCTGGTGAGCAAGGCATTGATGTGCTGCTTCATGTGCTTCCAGGTGGCTGATAGCGTCAAGCCATGTGTCAGATACTGCAGTGACAGGTTGATCACCCTGGGCGACAGCCATTCACCCTGCAGGCACAGCTTTCTTGGCAGAGCATTGAGCAGTTTGCAGTGCGGGCTTGTGCATGCATCGGCCCTTGCGTCACCAAACACAGCACATGGACTCTTTCCCACTGCTGTGATATGCAAATGTGAGACTGACTTGTAAGCAGTTTGCATGTCTGCAAACCAAGTTTGGCCCTGAAGTTCATGGAAGACCAGGATGAATGTCAGACGCATACCTGACATCTTTCGGCAAGGTAGCAACAGCATTGTATGCAATCACACATTGGCCATGTATGAAGCTCCAGAAATCTGGTGTATATGGCCCAATGAGCACAGAGATGCAAGGTTTCATGGTGCAGCACAGCACGCTGTGGGCTTGCACACCTGTGAGTAGGAGGCCATAAGCTTCATGTGGGCTTCCAAAAACTTCAGACTGCACTGCTGGCTGAAGAGCATGATGAAGTCCCCATCTGCGCCGCTTCTGCTGGTTTTGGGGTCGCCGTAGCGGCTGAAGAGGCGGTAGGTGATGTGCAGCACCCACTTCTTGGCTTTCCACCAGGGCCATGCTGCCCTGGCATCTGGGTCTGAAGGTTGCCCCTCCTGCACCGCTGTTCAGGACTGAGACATGTGAAACAGCAAGGCAAGAACGTAGGCTTATCTCAAATCTGGGTCTGAGGCTTGCCCCTCCTGCACCGCCGCTCAGGATTGAGTCATGTGAAACAGCAAGGCAAGAATGTAGGCTAATCTCAAACCTGGGTCTGAGGGTTGCCCCTCCTGCACAGCTGTTTAGAATTAAGTCATGTGAAACAGCGCGGCAAGAATGTAGGCTTATCTCAAATCTGGGTCTGAGGGTTGCCCCTCCTAGAGCGCTGCCCCTCCTAGAGCGCTGGTCAGGATTGAGTCATGTGAGACAGTGAGACAAAGAATGTAGGCTTATCTCAAATCTGGGTCTAAGGGTTGCCCCTTGTGCACCACTGTTCAGCACTGAGACATCTGAAACAGTAAGGCAGTGACGTAGGCTTATCTCTCAACTCTGGGTCTTGAGGGTTGCCCCTCCTGCTCCGCTATGCAGGTATGCGTCGTGTCAAACAATGAGGCAAGAAAGTAGGCTTGTCTCAAACCTTGAGCGAGGCTGTGTCACGTGTGGGAACCTTTGCCGCAAATGCCTGCTAAGCGTCAGCTTGTGATGTGACACACGTTTTGAATGAGTGTGCAATTGCAGATGCTATGGTCCTTTGCTGACGTGTAACTTAACTGCTGTATGTGTCAGCTGTGTTGCCATGATTGCCATGACTGCAGATAAATCTTGAAAGAAAGCATCAATGAAGCCAATTGGATCATGATTATACGACAGCCGTCAATCCATAGAACCCTGCCACAAGGACTTTGAAGAGGCCAATGATGCACCTTGGGAACTGGCATGTCCATGAGGGTGTGTATGCAGGTCATCCAGCCTATGAACTGGTCCTGCTGCAGCAGCATGTCAGGGATGCCCATGTAGGTGGCTGACCAGAAGGCCTTGCAGATCAGCTTCAACAGCTCTGCAGCAATCTCTGCTTGCGACCCTGATTGTAGCAACCCCTGTATGACAGCACGCAAAGTGCCACTCAAAGCCTGCTAAAGTGTACGTCTAGAATGACCTCAGTGAGCATGTGCCATTAGCACAAGTTTGGGAACAAAGGAGCAATTTATCTCAAGCATGCACCCCAGGACCAGTAACAAGTGTGCCTGTCATGGAGCATAGTCAACAGTCATGCCCTTAAGTCACATGTTTAACATGTTGCAGGGCAAGGCGCATCCTTCAAATGATGCTTGCAGCGTCTCCACTGTATGTCAGCTTGCCACAAAGATGGCAACTATGTACCTGGAACACTTGCAGCAAGGTTGGAAAGGTTGTCTTCACAATGGCATCCAGAGGTACTCTCTCTTCAGCATCTCGGAACTCATACTTGCGAGTCATCAACCTCAAAGCGTACAATGCCCCATACAGACGCTGTTCATCCTACATTGCATGTGTGAAACATGTTGCATACAAGCTTGTGCTGGCATGTTGCTGAGATGCATGACCTTACTATGCATGACACAAACTGCAGCCATGCCCTAGGCATGAATGATCACGCAGCAGATGTTGCAGAGTCGCACTGACAAGTTACAGCGTATTCCAAAATGCAGAGTCAAAGACACACTAAGTTGTCGCTAGTCTGTATATGCCATCTTTTGATTGCAAGAGGGCTGGCTTACCTGAGACTGCAAATTCTGTGTCAGCTGTGGCAGCAGCGAAGGCCACTTGTCTGGAAAGTCCACCAGCACAATGTTCTTCATGCACTCCCCAAGCTGGACTTGCACAATATGTGGTGCCCTGTAATGCAGAAGAGGTTTATCTGCCAACACAATCTCACGTATCCGCTTGTTGTGAACCTCTAAGTGCATAAGAGGCAGTGCACAAGCTGCAGGAAACTTGCCTGATCAAACCCTCCAGCAAATTGTCTCGCAGTGCTTGCTGGTCTGCTGTAGGTATAGGACTTTCACCATCTATAAGCAGTGTGTAGATAAGTGAGAAGCAAAGTCAGACAGCCTAGTATGTCACAATGCTTGCAAGCATGCATTCGGCATACCCTCAGGATCCCAGCCACGTTTGACTATGTTCTTGATTTGAATTGCAGCTACTTGTCTGAGAGTGGTGTTTAACGAGTCCTCAAGTGCGACCCTCAGCAGATTGGGCAAGTTTCCACTTGCATGCTGAACCTATGAAACATACATTTGGTATTGAGATTGTGACGAGTGTTACGTGCAAGCCCGGAGTACAGCTCGATCAGTGAGCACAACTGCATGCACGTGCCGCACAAAGTTAACGGCGGACGCAGGCACTCTGACATTGGGCTTCCGACACGAACCTTGCCAAGCTCGTCCTCGGCCGCCTTGCGTATGCTCAAGTCAGGACTCAGGCAGCCTTGCAGAACGTTGCACAAGGTGCTCAGGTCCATGTCAGGGCAATCTTGGGGTGCTGGTGGGCTTGAAAATGGCAGGAAATAAACAGACACAAATATGCCCGATGGTTCAACCAAATGCGCAATGCTGCGCACGATTCGCCCGTCTGCTACGGCATCAGCCGGTTGGGTCTGACTGCTCTGACTAACTGACTGCTCTGACTGACTGCTCTGAGGTGTGCTCTTCTTCATCAACTTTGTGACGGCAAAGTAAGCACGGCTTTTACTTAGGAAGATCAACAGTCGCCGTCGCGTGGAAAGTTCTGCATTTGCTTTGTGGTAGGACAGTGCAGCCCTGATCAGGGGATCACAGTTTGAATCATCAACATGGCGAAGCGCTTGATACCTTTGCTGGATAGAGTATTGGTTGAAAAGTTGACCGCCCCCAACAAATCTGTCGGAGGAATCCTGCTTCCAGAGTCCGCGACCAGCAAGGTGAGAGCGGCAGCAGCGGGATGGAGACGTGCTGGATCAATGCAGCCTCATCTGCAATGATGTTTGCATTGATTTGTCGCTTTACACAACGATCACTGCCGTTATTGACCATACAGTATAACGAGGGCAAGGTACTAGCGGTCGGTCAAGGGAGGAGAACGTTGACAAACGGAGAAATCATTCCCGTAGCTGTCAAAGAGGGTGACAAGGTCTTGCTACCAGACTATGGCGGTACTCAATTGAAGCTAGATGGCAAAGAGTAAGAACACTTTGCAAGCTGTGGCCACTGGCCAAATTGCTTGAATGAGAGGATTTGCATGGCATAACGCACGCTCTTGTTCTGCAGTTACTTCCTTTTCAGAGATGAGGAGCTGCTTGGTGTCTTGACAAGTTGACACATGTGATGCCTCAAAAGCCAGAACTGAGCACTTGTCAGCAACAGAAGCTACACCTGAAACCAGCAGATGAAAGCTACAACAATGAATACATGTTGCAATGCCTGTGAGCTGACACCAGAACTTACATCTTGCATTGATGCATTTTGACATGCTGGTGTCTCGGTCATACTTTAATCTGGAGGCCCCAGGTATGATCCTAATCTGGCTTACATCTTATAAACGATTGAGCGTAGGCTAATGAACTTCAACCATGCTGCCTGAAGATTGCAGCGATGCACAGCAGGCCTCATTAGGCTAGACAAGACTGACCTTTTATGTGATTCTATATGCATCTGTAAAAGTTGCAACTATGTCAACAAGCATCTTTCATCTGTTCAAGACACCAGAAAGGTCAAGGCCATGCAAGTTGGCCCAGGTGTAACGATGCCATGGACATGCCCATAACAGCATTGCACATCTGGGAACAACAGTGAATGTGCTGGACCATACACTGCAAGCCTGGTAGTGATGATGATGATGATGCGTGCGCACAATTTGTTGAAATGCGCAACAATTGTTGTTCTTGAACATCAGAAGAACATTATGTGGATAGCTTGCAACAATGCTCTATAAAAGAATTGAAAAACGCTGGTGTCAGGGCATCACCACTTAGAATAGTAGCAAAGGCATATGATCAACTCGTGTCACCTTCAGTGGTGCTATTGTCGAACAGCTAGCCACCTATCCATTCTGACGTCCCTCACAGACAAGCACGCTAATGCATACCTCGACGCAGACAGCTTTGCAGCTATGAAAACCATGCAATTGGCAGGGGGCATTTTGAAGGCTGCCTGATTAATTGATGCAAAACAAACAACCCAATGCGACTGTAGCTTGGCAGCACAAGCGATGACACTCTCATGCTCAGGTCGCTTGCACAAACAATGGACATGCATACAACAGGGTGTAGCTGCAGAACTATGTTAGGGTACTGGACCATCTGAAAGCGCTCTGAGAGCCTAACTACTGGGGTCGACATGCTGTATGCAAATGACAGGCAAGGCTGCCTGCATGCAGATCTGACCTCCACATCAACAGCATTGCTTTGCTACAACTTGTGCTTTACAGAGCAGATGTAATCAGCTTGCAACCACGGTGGCCTTGTTCATCTAGAGCATGCTTTCAACCAGGCCAAGCCAGCACTCAAGTCTGCGTGAGATCTACAAGGTCACCAGACTCGGAGAAGGTTGGAGTCGCCACAGTGCTTGCCACGCCAGACGATGGTGTCACCAGATCTATGGGACTTGCCACTACCCTAGACTGCCACTGCACATTGGCTATGCAATGCACGGGCGTCAGATCTGCTCCACCATCATGCTGTAGATCTCTGCCATGCATTGTGGTACAGGTCTCTTCACCCCCTATCTGATTGAGTGGCGCTGGGCTGGAGAGTTGCAAAGGATCAGGAGAAGGCCGCAGCTCATGCAGATCATCGCCCACCCTACTGATGGCATGCTGATGCAGGTCTGTCTGTGGGTGTGTTACTGGGCTGTCAGCAGGGGAGATGGGGACTTCGATGTCCCCATAGACTACTGTACTGGCTGTGTCAGGAGCCGCAGCAGTGTCACCTGCTCGGAGGGTGGCACCTGGACTGGTTGGGTCTGATGGCGGGGTGCTGTGCGTCGCACCATCCAGCCTGAAGTCAGAAAGAGCATGAGCTGAAGCTGTGGACTGTGAACTGTGATCTGCCTGCAGCTGCTTGCAACAGTGCAGGGAGGGGGGTTGCACCTCTGCCAAGACGCACAGTGCAGACCAATGCTGTGCCAACACGTGGAGAACAGTATAATGTGCAGATCACAAGCACCTCAGATGACCATTCTCCAAGACAATGACAAAGACCATGCTGATGAAGCAGAAGGTGACTCAACAAGTGAAAGCAAGAAAGGCAAGTTACCTGGATGCAGCAAGCCTGACAAAGCCAAACTGCTCCGAGTCCAGAGGAGGTGTACTGATAGCTGCTGTATGCAAGTGCATGCTGGAGCCAGCCCTGCTGCCACCACGCCTGCTGACCTGCCGGCCCCTCTGTGCAAGTCCCTGTACCCACTCTTCTTCTCCCGCACCTCTGTCCCTTCCCAACACAGATTGGTCATCACATGGAGTAGCCACAGGGCTGTTGTAGGCAGCCACAGGGCCGTTGTAAGCAGCCCTAGGGTCATTGTAAGCAGCCCTAGGGCCTCTGCCAGCGGTCTGAACAGGCTCTGGGCTTCCACTGGCCCTTGCAGAGGGTGTCTGATTGCAGTGGAGCCTTGTGCTGCTTGTGGCCTGTTTTGGCTCATGCAGGGCTTCTCTGAACAAAGCTGTTGCTGCTGATGGCATGGGTTGTGCATCAGTCATACAGGGTCCAGCAGGCCTCAGGTCATGGCTCTCATCACCAGCTGAATGTGTACTAGTAGCAGCAGCATGGAGGTGTGGGGAGCAGGGAGGTGTCTTCCTCCTGTAGTGCAGCATGCCCAAACTGTACATCCAGCATCTTGAGACACTACTTTCATGCATCATACCCCCCCCCCCTTGCGACCTAGGGAGCTCTGGTTTCCCACCAAAGCAATGAAGCGCATGCTCTGTCATGCACACTGCATACTGACGCCATGACAGTGACATTGCTGCTTATTGATGTGCGCTGATACAGCCTACAGATCTTGAGTGTTGGCCGACGCACTGCTTTCTTTGATAATGACCGCTTGCTTGCATATGTAGTAGCATGAAAGCAGGCCTGCCAGAAGGCTGAAGTCCCGTAGCAAACTTCAGCAAGCAACGTAGTCGAGTGCGGAACCTAGCAAGGCACATATCGGGCTGACAGATTCGAACAAACCAAAAGCAACAATATGAGTAACGTCAGTACAACAGCTGGAAATGGTAACAAGAACAAACATGAGTACGCTTACTCCCCAGATGTGTGCACAGGGCCTGATAGCAGCATGACTCACCGCTTGGCAGGGGAAGGGCTCAGCAAATTGATTTCCAAGTCATCCTGCCCCTGACTCTCTGGGCTGATCACAATCACATCCTCGCTGTGTGCAGTGCTGGGACGCTTTGGCGTTGTGTGCACATCCTGTGGTGCAGTCAACGCGCTTGGAGCTCCAAGACAATGGTCTGGACTTGACATGCGACTCTTCCTTCTCTAATTTGATCTTCATTCGGCCCTGCCCTGGGGCTGGCCACAAACTGCCTTGCCATAGCATGGCTGCCATGAAGCCCTCCCCGGCTGCTCAGATTTGCTTCTTCGACCTGATGTGACTGTGTTTGAGCATTGTACAGCACAGTTGAGTGTCTCTGCATAGGTATCTCAGCCTGCGCCGTGTCCTGCTGCCTGAGACTTGCGTATGGCGACTGCAACGCGAGCTCCTGACTTGCAGTGTATGCCAGCAGCTGTTCGAGCTGTGCGTCATGCCTGCTTCCTGCTGCAGTCTCAGGAGGATGCCTGCTGGATAAAGACCCACCCAAGCCCAGGCTGTTGTGTGCCATCAGATCTGGCTCTGCTTCTGCACCCAAGTCGACCCTTCTAGACTGACCAGGTGGGGCAGGGCTGTTCTGAGCAGGGCTGTTCTGAGCAGGGCCGTTCTGTGGAGGGCTGTTCTGAGCAGCCTGAGGGGGCTGTGCCATGGAAGCAAGTCCCTTGGAAGGCCTGCTGGGTTGGGGGAGCTCTATTACATCAGTGCCGTCCTTTCTGACCAGCACTGTACTGATGGCAGCAGGATGCTTCTGCTGTGAAAAGTAGTTTGTAATTGGAGCAGAGGCAGGCTTGCCAGCCTGCAAGCACGAACATGCAACATTGCTGAAGCGACAGACGTGAGAAGGCAATGTGACAGGTCCTTTGCTCCTGGGCAGCCCAATATAATACTGGGCTTCTCACTAAATTGACGCCGCAAGGCGTAGTCCTTTCATTTCTTTTCTCCTTTGCTGTAGAGGGCCTCTGGGGCTCTTGTGGGCACTTCTGTGCACGCATTTTGCTGACTGTTGTGTTTTCTGCTTTGCTGTAGAGCAGCAAGTGGTATGCAGTGCAAACTGCATGTGTGGGGAACGATGGTTGTGTCCAGCTTACAGCTTAATGCCCAAGACATCGTCAGACACAATGTATGCCAGAAAACAATGCCATGCAGTCTGTGTACTGTGCTTCTCAGCAGTTCATGCAACTGGTGGCTCAACCATTGTCTCAAATATCAGTTGAGCAATCTTGTTGTAACTGTCGTCAAAGCAGCCCAGAAGAAGTTCGCAGTAAGAGTATGATGCTTTGTTGGATTATGTCAATGGCAACATTGTGTTGCTGCCCATGATGTGGTCTGACCTGATGTACAGTGCAAGCATTTTTCACAACTGGCATGCACAGATGTGATGCTCGTACATGTGGCATGCTTTGCAAGACATCAGGCAGAGACTGTTACCTTGGCAGCAGCCTTCTTCTGTCCACCCTTGCTCTTCTTCACCAACTTGTCCCTCCGCTCCTGCTCAAAGTTGCTGATCAGTTCTGGCATGTGCTGCCGCACCAGGCTCATCTTGACTGAGCGCTTCTCACTGTCGCTCTTCTTCAGCCACATGTTGTCAGCCTCCACCAACTGCACCATCACAGCAGATAGATTACCCTGAATTGTAAACCCTACAGCCTCGAAACAGACAGCTTTACTGTGGGGCAATGCTGTTGCATCTGAGGGGAGCTGAAATGGGGTGCGTCGGTGTTAAAGCAGCAGGCAGGAGTCATCTTTGCATCCGCATGTAATCCCAGTACAAGCAAGTGATGTGGTGCTGTGATATAGTCTGAGGTGTGCCCACCGACTGATGCAGATGTTCAGGCAGAAGGCAAACAGGAATAACAGTTGCAAATGGAGCAAGCACTCTGTAGGTTGACTGGCTGATGATGCTTTCCAGATCACATGTATCCCTGTTGGGGGACACCAAGCATTCAAAGGGCAGCTGGCCATGGACTGAGTCATGCACATATGCCCTACACATGTCACAACACATGAACACTGCAATGATATGCTGATGAACAAGATGTCATCAGCTCTGGTGTAGCATCCTTGGACCTGATGGGCATTCCAGCCAGGCATGACAAAGCAGAGGATCACATTGCTTCAGGATTGCAAGCAGTGTTGATGAGCATGGATCAACAATGTAAGGAGTTGGGTACAGCAGTGACCTGTGTGTTGACATGTGGCAATCGGCGCCATCGCAGCATGTAGCGCCAGCAGTCTTCCTCCTTGTCAGCTTTCTGAACATGCACCTTGCTGATCCCCTCCGCCACAAACTCACACTCAGCCTGCACACACAGCCCGGCCCAGTGGGTGATGCCTGCAGCAGCACCTGCTGTGCTTGTGGAACTTAAACCAACGCACATCATGCAGTGGCGAGGAGTCCCATTGGATCATGGGTTGTGTGACACAGCAAAACATGATCTGTGCCCAGAGCAGGCATGCACTGCAGTGTTTGACTCTATGGCAAGATTACAAAGACACAGATGAATGATTGAATGCATGAATGAACAAACATACAGACATATCAGTGACTGAACAAGGGACTGAATGATGAATGATGGAGTGAGTAAATGAAAGGTGCCCTTGCACAGGCATGTGTTGCACGTTCCTCAAAGCTCCTCTTGTTGCAGAGCTATCCAGTGACAGTATTGTCACCCGACAACTTGAGTACCACAAGCAGCATATGTGTTAGAGTACACCACCAAATGCATGACATGCTGGTGTGACAGGAACAGCAGTCGGCACCAGCTGATGTAGCTGATGTTGCTCTCTACAGTCATGTGGTGTTGAAGACCCTTGGCACTGGTATGGCAACAGTCTGTTCTCAGTGGCCTGCTTGCAGCACAGAATGACCACACCAGGATGAGCTCAGGGCAGCGATCAGGAGAGCTGCATATAAATTGAGGGCGTCAACTTTGATCTTATCACACATGTGCACGATTTCCTGAAATAAAATGCAAATGGATGGCAGCACACCTGATGGGGATGACACAGATCCCACTGCATCAGCAGGGGCAGCAGCTTGCTGCGCACAGCTTCTTCGCTCAGCCAGTCCAGCTGCTGTGCCACCTGCATGCATTAGTAGGCCACTCATCAGTCCCTGCCTAAATTCACAGTTTGGTGAATTCGCCGCTTCAAACAATGTCAGTGCATCTGTCATGACCCACAGCTATGGGTGCTGTAGTGCAGTTGGCGACTGTGTTTGCAAGCAGCTTGCATGTAGAGTTTAGCAAAATATAGAATTTGCATGCACTTGCATCCAAAATGGGGACCATGCAAAGGCTGCATTTGATGCCAATTGGTGCCACACCTGATGATGTATTGGCAGACATGACTGTGCATCACATGATTGCTGTTGGCGTCAGGAATCAGGACCTGTGCATGTGGGATGCATGGGTGCTACCTTCTGTACATCAGGCCGCTTCATCCAGCTGAGCGCCTGCCCAGCAGGCACAGCATACCTCCTCCTGACCAGCTCCACAGCTGTGGCTGCCTGCTGGCGCTGCTTGTGATAGGCTGCAGCGGCCTCTGCTGCTTTGCCAGTGAACCCTGGCGTGGCCTGAATGCGCCTCACTGCCTGTACCATAAGCAGGATTGAATGTGCATCTGAAAGCCTTGCAAAATGTACACCAAGACGCTGCCAGTGCATGTCTATGATACATGGTTTGATCTTGGACACCAAGTGCAGCCACGTGATTCGTTTGCTCAGTGACTCATCAAACACATTTATTCACCTAGGGTCAGGTACATTCAGTCCAGAGAAGGTCCCGGTATGAGCTGCCTGGTGCATAATCATAATGTCTGGCATGGCATCTTAGACGATATGCTGACTGCACGTGCGGGTCTGAGAAGCTTTGCTTTCCCCTTCTCGGCAACGCCACGACAAACGCTGAGGCATACAAGAGTAAGACCCCAAAGTGGTGCACTACATCTGCTTGTGCACTTCATGTTGTGCAGTGGACAAGCCAGTCTCGTCAAACAAACAACTCATCAAAAAATGTCCGTCCTGCTTTATTTGACCACCCACATGACGTGTCTGACTGCAGTAATATTGAACATGCGCCAGGTGATGCATTGTGACCGTGTGAATTGCACATGGACACAAACCCACCTTATCAATGTGACGCTGAGGCTCCTTCACATGAAAATCACATTGGCAAGGGAGTTCAGGATGCGGCTCACAGGTCTGGTGCTCCTGCACAAAGTCACTTGGGCAGCAGCCACAAGGGTTGTACTTGGTGTGCTTCTGAATGCTACCTTTCCTGTTGCCTGCATGCTTGCACTGCTTGCAACCTGCAACAGCTCTCACAGTCCATAAGACAACAGCTGTTGTTGGCTGTAGCAGCTAGACCGCAAGGAGCACAGCCGGCTTTTGGTTCAAGAAGAGAACCATGTCAAACTGTGATGCTGACATGACCAGCTGAGATTAGCTGCCAACAGACTCACTCTGCAAGTGCGCCCTTGTCAGAGCATGAGCATTTGATGTGATGCATTACATGGCATTACCATCGTCTGAAACACTGCACATGCAATGACAGGGTCAGCAATCAAGAGTGTATGTGCAGCAGCCTGCAGCTTCGTGCTCTGGCTGAGATGATGCGCTTCACTGTGCGTACCTGTGCATCCTTGGGCAGACAGCAGCTCCATCTCAGGATCAGGAGGATAAGCCACTAGATCACTCAAATTGTCCAGCACTTCCTCATCATTCTGTAAACATACAACTTGCTGAAAACGCCACTCGTTTATCTATTGCATGCGTAGTACATAGCCCACAAGCATGGACATCTGCCCAGCTGTTTGACAGAGCAAATGCAATGCAACGC
>JAABUP010005066.1_pt1 | contig 20641 bp, 21 predicted proteins | sample 5559201 | NCBI WGS metagenome assembly JAABUP01 (sample SAMN10711887, study PRJNA513373) | rock metagenome | isolation source: Antarctica rocks | place: Antarctica
GGATGATGACTTTGGAGGCGGAGGTGAGGGGCTTGAGGGTGGGGGTGGTGACTTGGCAGCTGAGGGCGGCGGTGAATTAGTCGATGGAGGAGGTGGGGATGCTGACTTGGGGGGTGGGGGTGGGGAAGCTGGGCATTTGTAGTCCTCACAGTAGTCCTGGCACGTGTAATGCCTTGGGCAACTGGCGGGAAGCGCTGACTTCAATGCTGTAGAGCATGACACTCCACTGACAGTTTTCACCTTCCCCGTGCCTGTGTGCACATAATTTCTTCAGGTGACATGCAAACAGGTGCTGTGTTCAAAATCCTCTTAGTGATGCTGATGCCATGCACATTATCACATGACCCAAATGCATGACAACATATACAAGACACCAGCAAAAGCTGCATATGCTGGTCATCACCATGCTAGCATCTGGAGGGTGCATACTGCAGAGGCACAGGCCTTTGCCATGCAAACCAACACGCAATCACTTGGCGCTGAACCTGTAGCATAGCTATGGCATGGCACAGTATACTGATATAGTGTGTCTTCACATGCACATGTCACTGATTGTCCCAAGCATGCACTTTACCTGTGAACTGATCTGTACTCTTAGCACCAAAGAGTGCACAGCAGCGGTAACAGCTTGGTTTTAAGGCAGACAAAAAGTACATGTGTGTGACAGAGCTCTTGACCAGTGTCACATTATGCAGTCTGACCTTGGCACAGTTTCTGTTGAACTTACTTGAGTCATACAGCAGGTCACACCAGTAGTCCATGTATGTCTCGTAGGACCGCTCAACATCATCCTCCGTGTACAGGTCATCAGTGCACCGCTGCAAGTTGGCTGAGTCATATGTGCTGTTGCAGCTGTACCCAGTCATACTAAACTGCTCCCGATGGCTGGAATCACAGTAGTTGCAGTACATGCTGCAGGAGCAGTCAGCTGGTGGGGGAGGCGGTGGAGAAGAAGTCCTGGATGAGCTTGAGCCTGCAAAGTCAAGTTGCCGGTGCTATCAGCTGTGGACAATTACCATTAGTGCCTGGTAGCTTGGATCAGGTGGTTGAGTATCGCAAAGTCTGGTACACGACTGAGCACCTGATCACAGGCAAGTTGGGAAACCACAGACTGATGTGATTGAGCTGCAGTGGCGTGTGCGTACTGTGCAGTGCACACACCATAGCATACACAAAGTATTCAGGGTTTCGACACGACTCACCCTGAGTCAGAAAGGCATTACGTTGTTCCTCAGCTGTCAGACGCCTGCAGATCCACAGCTACCTTAGCAAACACTGCGGTGTGCCTCAAAGATATCCCGCTTGTGCGCAGTCCGTCATACCGACAGCAGAGCGAGTTGAGGATGCGGCAGGCGCCGACACCCGGGCAACATCACAACACGGAGTGAAATCGCGCATTTTAAGAACTATACGAACGCAAGTCGAGTCTCATCAGTATTGAGCAAAGGCGGGCACACAGGGCAAGCCTGCCAGCAGTTACCATGGCGAAGCAATTCTGCTGACCTAAAGTGGCGAGGCTCAGACACAAGTGACACAAACGTGTAGGGGGTTGCATAACGTTCAAGCAGGTATGTACATGCTGTACCCAAATTTTGCGTACCATATTCCGGTAGGTTTGTGCAAGTCAAGCAGACATGCCGCAGCCTCACCTGCACTGAGCTTGGCCGAAGCAAAGTCCTATGACCACCAACGATGACAGGAACCCGCGCCCCATCCTCGGCGCTATGGCAATTCTGGAGCTGTTCTGACGCAATAACCCAATGCGTCCTATGGCGAAGAGCGAGAGCTTTCTCGTCACACACAGCCACGCCCTCCCCTCGCTGCAATTCGTATGGCCTCTAACATTACATTTCACGATCCTTGCACTGGCGATTTGAATGCGTTCAAGTCATGCAGACCTGCGCTGAGTCGCGTTTGCTTCGCTGAAGCGCGTGCGAACTAATGCCCGATGGATATATGCTACATTACACCGCCGGCACTGGTTTTTCAGTGCTCGGGATGCAGAAGTATCCTGAGTGATTCTGACCTATTCCTTTGTAGTGTAGAGGCACTCAATATCTTGGTCGTGAGAGGTACACAAGCTGGTGCTGTAGAATCCTTAGCAAAGCTCCAATGTGGTGTGTGGTGAGTAGCACTGCCTGATACAGGAGGCAGTGGGATCAAAGTTGACCCTATCAGCCAGGCATGCAGCTTGCTGTCACGTGCAAACCATGACAGGCAAGCCATGGCAAGCAAGACTGTTCTCTTTACCTGGACATGCTCATTGAATAGTCACAGCTCGCCTCATGCAGTGCGTACATGGCTGTGACTTGCACCTGCTGCGGAAGGTATGGCATAAGCTTCAAGCCACAAGCTGGAGGCTGTCATGAGCGTGAGCTAACGTTATGCCTATTGGACATGGCTCTGCCTGTGCAGCGCTGTAGGACGCCTTTACACTGCGACACCACCATCGCTTGAGGGTATCACACAGAGGTTTTCTTTGGATATTGCAACTATCAGCAGGTGGTCATTGTAGATCATGCTTCATGAAACCTAGCCTTGGCATCAACGAGGATTTTCTGTGCACAACAGTGCAATGTTGTATGCAGCTACAAGCTTGGCCACAGTGAAGTACATACGGACGGGGCATCAAACACCCCACTGCTCATGCATGCGTCTCATGCTCATGTACAAGCAGCAGAGCAGGGCAGCTCTGACAGACAGGACAATGACAATGCAAGTCAGCTGCCTGACCAAAGACTTGTGCACCGCCTACAGCAACTGGAGTCAGACATGACCAAAGTAAGGCTGTGCTCAAGCCTGCAGGACATCAACCAGATGCATTGTTTTGTCTATAACAGTTGATGTTGTACAGGTACAAAATATGCTGCTGCTGCACAGCGAACGCCTGGATCACATGGGCACTGACCAGCATGGTTGCCAGCAGCCTTTGGTTGTCACACCCAGTAGACAGCTCGCTGGCTAATTTTGTTATTTCCAGTCAAAGCCCCGTACCTTTTGTCTGCCGTGCCTCAGTGACATCTTGAGACATCCTCATCAGGAAGCTTGTGGATGCTCTGTCTGAACGGATGCTATTGTATGTGATGTATGCATACGTATGAGTGAGCCTGGTACAACCATGTCCACATGCAACCCATGAAACCCATGAAAATGTTTTTCTGAATTGAAAGAGAGCGAAATCGAAAAAGGAAAAAAATAGAGATAACGCTCGACATAACGCTGCAAAGCAAGCAAAACAGTTTTGCTAGGCAGCGTACGGCGGATCGTGAGATCTGATTGCGCGCTGCCATACGGTGCATTTCTGCATGTTAGCCAAATCTGCAAAGAACCGCATGAGGCGCCCGCTGCGGACCTGGTCGTTCAAGTAGTGTACAATAATGTCTTCAAGTGACGCAAGGTTGGTTGACGCTGGGTCTGAGGCAACCTGGCTCCTGTCAAGAATATCTACAAGTGGTCCTAGGTGCGAACCTGGCCTTGATGTATGCACACAGGTCGCCCGTCACAGAGCCGCTGGTAACGCAACCAGATCTCGAAACTGAGCATGCGCAGCCCTCTGAGCAACCGCCCTCACAGCCCGCTCAATCTGAATCCGCAGCGCCTTTACCAAGTCAAACAGGCACTTTGAAAGTGCTGGCGCTTGTGCTGTTGATAGTTGCCGTACTCGTGGGTGCAGCAGCGCTTCTGTCAAATTCTGGTGTGGTTCAGCCCGGCGGACCGCCCCCAGAATGCAGGAAGTCAGCTGCTCTTACTGTTTTGAGACAGGAAGACGTTGCAGCCTATTCGTACAAAGCAGCAGGCACTGGCATACTGCAACTGATCATTTGGGGAGGCAAGGGCAAAAGAGCAGAACTTGTCTTTGATGACACACACGTGATGAGCCTAAAGCATCGAAAATGGCATGCAATTCAGCAGACAGGAGGCTTTGTGAAGCAGGTCGTCATGCAAATCCCTGGCCTGCGCAACATCTGGAAGACAGCGCCAAAGCAAGATTCCCTTCAAACCTTGACAGCTCAGCTTCCAGCCTCCAGGTGGAAACAAGTCACATTCACTGACAGCATCTCCAACAGCATGTTCATGTTTGGAGGTGATAGCATGGACAGCAATGGCAGCAACACTGGCAATGGGCATGTGTATTTGAATGATGCCTGGCAACTCAGTCTTGAAGATGGCAAAGCTAAATGGCAGGAGCTATGGAATACCGGCTCTGATGGTGAGTTCACGGCCGCAGCGTGATGGGCCATATTGCTTATGCCTTTCACATGTGCATGCATTGTACAGAGTACAGTTCTGCTGCACACAGTATATACTTGGTACACAGTGCAGCAGGAGCACCTCCATGCATAGTTGCATGCATAGCTGAGTGCACATTCCGTCAAGTCCAAGCAAAGTCGATAGCTTTTTGGTTGCATATACATTGCACTCAGCACCCATGAATTCCCTTTTGCACGCAGGAAGTGAGACTAGGCTTTTCAGCATTGCAAATAGCTGCATGATCATGCAAGGATCACAGCCAGACAAACGTCTGTGTGGTTGATGCACTGTCAGGCTGGGTTCTACAATGCACACCTAGCCATGCAACCTTTCTAGCTAGGTCATGTGTATAACTCACATGCATGTTGATGCACACTATATCACATAGTATTGTGCAAGTCGACTCCTCTGTGCTCTTGAGTGCCCAAGCTGTCCCTGTGCAGTCCAACATATGCCTGTCTGCATGCCTGGCATTAGTCCCACTTCTTGTAGTCAGCAGCCATGCTTACCTCCTTTCACCATTGTCATATCATGTCGCTTGTGCCCTTGTAATTAGTATATATGCTGATCAGCATTCCTTATCATCATTGCCTGATCATCCTCCAATCATGGACAGCGTCTCCTGCACTTGATTGTCATTCAAGTGCCATCGCCATCAGCACATCTGACTTAGCCATCACCCATATGTCATGCAGCACCACTAATCTGTCTTGCAGCCTTGAGCCTTTCCCTGCCTTGCATCAACATGGTGAGGCCTGTGGTGCAGCTGGGGAAGCTCCAGATCCCCGGCGAGCTGCAGCTGGGGCCTTGTTTGCAATCCCAAACACCACCAGCAAGCAGCTATTGATACATGGCGGCAGGCTGGAGGCAGGTCACATCCTGGAAGACCTGTGGCAAGCCACTTTGGGCACAGGCAATGTCACCTACCAGCAGCTGTGGCCACCGCAGAGAGACAGTGCTGACAACAAGAAGAAGCCTAGAGGGCCTGCTGCACGCAAGGGGCACTCTGCTATAGCTATCCAAAAGAACGACCCCTGCTTGGTAAGGATCGGGCAGGCTGTCGGGCAGGAGATGTATGCTGTCAGGCTTGACAAGTTCAGTACTTGTTGTCTCAAGTTTACACATAGATGTGGCAGGGTCAAAGTGTGCGTTGCTGAGTTGAGAGAAGGAACAACAAGGGCATGCATACGCAAATGCCAGATGCTGCATCACCCTGGGTGAAGGCTTACATGGACTGGATGCTGTGTCCATCCTACAGTGCAGGCAGCATCTTGTCCTTGACAGGCTACATTGCGATGACCACTGCCCTAACAGGAGCCGACAAGCAACTAGACTCTGTGATGCTGCTCTGCAATCTGTTTAAAGCACACATGATCATGTCCAGAAGAGATTGCTTGCCTGCTTGCAGGTGATCTTTGGCGGCAGGAATGATGTAGGCTACTTCAATGATGTGTGGGCTTTCCGGCTGAGTACAGGGGTATGGGAGGACTGGACGCCAACAGATGGCAATGCTGCCTCCCCAATGGGTAGAGACCACTTTGGAGCTGTCTATGACGCTGGCCACATGTACACATTTGGTGAGCTGCTCAAATGACATGCTGTCTTATGATTCATGCCGCACATGTGAGGAGAGCACAATCACCTGCTCCAGCCCTGGTCAGTTCATGAACATGTTTGTGTGCACCTGCTCTTTCGACTTGCGACTGTGTCTGCCTGCCCATGTTTCCCAGCAAGCAATGCTGCAGATCATTCAGGCTGTAGCATCTTGATGCTAAACTCTGGCAGCACAGGCTCCTCTTGCAAGCACCTAGACATCACCTTATCTGCCCCTGTCTCATAAGTTGAGCGATACGGATGTTTCAGGCGGACGCGGAGGCAGCTCATACGGCAAGTCTCAGCCTCTTGGAGACCTGTGGCGTTTCACCATAGCTTCCAAAACTTGGACTGAGCTCAATATCACAGGCTCAACTCCCATGGCTAGATTCCTGTTCAGCAGTGACCTCTTCTATCCAGTTCTGCATCAGCCTGAGAACCTAAAACAGGACTCTGACCTGAGCCTGGTTACTGACCGTGGGTGGTTAGGGTACAGTGAGGAGCCTGGCACAAATTTGGCACAGTCTAGCAGCTTCCCATTTGCCAGGAGCAACTATGATGAAGATACTGAGGCTTCTTTGCCAGACTCAGCAGGTTCGGAAAGTCAAGCAGTCCAATCAAAGACGCAGAGCGCTGTACCGACTCAGGGTGACAATGGGCCAGCTGGATCTATGATAATCTTTGGTGGGGAAACTGTCAACGAATGCTATCTGAATGATGTCTGGGTGCTGCATCTGAACAGCTTGAGGTGGAAGCAGCTCAGCAAGCCTGTTGCCTGTCAGAAACGGTGCCGCAGCATTGTTGAAGCCCGCTCATGAACACATTTAGCTAATGTGTTAGGGTCATTTCTGGTTGCGCATACATGGCTGCAGCCATTGTGGCCAAACCAGCATGATCAACCTACTCACGCTACGCTCGATGTGGAGCTGATAGTAATCAATGACTATTGACGGCTGAGAGTACTGCTGTAGTGGTCTTGCTAGCAGGTGTACGACAAAAAGTATTGACCAATAAAGGGTAGGCAGGGCCTTTGCAATCGCTGAATTTGAGGGTTGCAGTGACTGCCTACACAGCTGAGTCACAGGTTACTGTGGCAGGGTGGACAAATACACCCTGCATGCTAGCATCTGACCTTTTAGTTGACAGTTGAGCAGCTTACATGAAACTGTGATCATCGCTATATTGGCATGTTGTTTTGTGGCAGCAGCATCCGCCATGACTGAAAATACATGAAGCAGCAGTAATTGTTTGAGACCATTTTTGAGACACAATCGAGAGTGGCATACAGAAGTCAGATATACGTCACATATGGTGTACTTAGTACGGTTAAAGTGTGCAGCTGACAGTCAACATATGAAAGTCTATTGGCCTGACATCATAACCTCCTGAGCAAAGGGTAAGCATTATTTCCATGCAACATAAGAACCTTGCTGCAACACTGCAGGCTGCTGCTTGTAGGGAATTTGATGCGAGCAAACTGCAGTGTGTGCAGCACACCTGTCGCAGAAGCCTGAATTTGCATGACTCTGATGTCAATGCAAGGAACACACACAAGCCTTGACTCACTTGTTTCGTAAGTTGTCAGACTAAGCTACGAGAATTCAAGGGAATACATGTACGACAGTTTGTCAGAAATACTACCATCAGTGCTGTAAATTCTGCATTTCACTGCAACCTATGTGTCAAGAACACAGGACAAATGTGGCGACTGCAACCACGTATGTAGGTTGCCAAATGGCTTGGGCAAGAGAATGGCAAGTAAACTATCAGCTGAAGCTCAACGACTGCTGATCAGCAATCAGCAAGGGATTCAACCATTCCTCTGAGGCTGGGTGTAAATGTCTTGTCATGGCACTGTGCTGGTTCTTGCCACTCATTTTCTGGCAACGTCTTGTTTGCCTCAAATTTAAGTACATGGAATTTGGCTTTGTCAAAGAACTGCCAAAATACTGGCAGGCCTGACTTTGTGTCAGTGTAATAGTGTATGAACATCCTGTCCTTTGTAGGCCAAGGTGTCTTTGTCCAGGCATCTACATTGAATGTATCAAGAGTATCAACGCCAAGATACGTGGCGTTGCTGAGCCAGTCAGGACTAAGAATCCCAACAGGCTGTTCTATTGTCTTGCAGTCCTCGCGATTGTCAAACCATACATACTGTTTGCCGGAGTTCAGCTCAAGGTCGTATATTGTAGGCCCAAGCTGTGTGTGGATAATGTTAAAGTTTCTGCCGCCGGGCCAGTCATACCATAGGTCTACCAGAGCCAACTTATTACCTGTCCTGTTTTGGAACAAGACTGCATGAAACTGTTCGGGCCACACCGGAGGCTGTGGGTCCGCACATGCGATTGCACTGCATACTGAAGTAACGACAGCAAGCGGCAACCACCAAGACATGACTGCACATTCACCGCGCATTTTGCCTAAAGATCTTCAAGATAGCTTGCGCGATGTTGGCGTTACATCGCCCAATATCCCCTGGGTTTCAACGAACGCCGGGCCCCCTTGCGGACTCCTTTAGGAGTGACCAATACTTTTACGCACAAGGACTCTGCACCCCTTGAAGAAGTGATTTATCAGTATGCAGATCATGCACTGCGGATTTCTGGGCTTACCGCCGCATAGCACCACATTGTCAGAGGTGTCTCTGTTGCAAACAGATGACAGCAGCATCGCAGGCAAATCTAACCCCGTCAGCGGTGGTTGGGGCTATGTGGGGGTCGTTACTCAAGGCTTGCTACAGCTGCAGAGTTCATCAGTAGCTGTGAGTGTGTGATGCCAGCTCTGCCAGCGTGAACAAGTGACAGTCTTTGGATGCGCAGTGCCACCTGTTGTCTGTGTTGCTGTAGCAGTTGCTGAGTAGCTTGCCAGATGGTCACATAGCTGCTGCCGCCCTCGCTTGGCAGCACGCGTCAGCAGTCTCAGACACAGGTAGACTGTATGAGTGCAGCCTACCAGCAATACAACCAGCAGACAGCAGCAAAGATCAGTCAGAGCATTTACCAGTCAGATGGAGAGACCTGAGCTTGGCAAAACCTGTCAGAACAATTGCAGCTGGAGAGCTTCACAGGTGATGTTGCTTCTGATCTGCGCATGCATGATGCCATGACAAAGCACCGATGCCATATTCAGCAGCAGCGTGTGCGCAGATTGGTTGACACTTCTGGCTAAGCTGAAAGATTCTGTCTTATGATGTGCAGCAAGATGTAGCACTCAATTTTGCCTATACAGGTTTTGTTAACAACAGCCCCCCCCCCCCCGCATGCCCCCCGCCTGCCCCCCGCCTTTATGCACACCATGTAGTGTAAACTTTGGGCTCTGCAAACTACTCATTTTACCGAACCAACGTCATCATTTACCCAGAAACTTTACCAATTGGTAAGTAACAAAGTAACTTAGCATATATTTGTCAGTGTCCAACTGCCATACATGGTTGATTTCAACTTGAAAGCAGCAAAGCACTGCTCTTGCCAAGAAAGTTGCATCTGCCAAGTTGAAAATTTCTTGAGCAATGTTCCTATTTCAAAACGACGTTCTACCTTTTTCGACGGGTTTCAAGGGTTTGAATTACACCAAGCTGTCCTGAATCCCATGACAAAACCTGATTTTGGCTGATTTTGCCTATGTTCCTTGAAATGAATTGAAATGAGCACTGCTTAAATTACCTTATTTCACGACCCCAACAGTAAATCAGCAGTGATGTTTGTATACCATAACGATTGATAAAAAGTCGATTTGCACAGCCCTATGCATACTGCTGTTTCACGGACCACCTGGAATCAACGTGCACCCATGAGGACTTGATTATTTTGCAACCTTTGCTCAGACAGCTTCACCTCTCTATTCTAACAGCCAATGTTGTTCATGCCATCGACCAAGTTGTAAACAAGTGCTCCTGTTCAGTGCAGCATTGACAGCTGATGGCACTGTGTGGACCTGGGGGAGCAACACTGACTGTCAACTAGGAAGGCCTCTGCAGCAGGACTCTGCCAGCGACCACAGCTGCCCAAGAGCAGTTGCAGGCCCTGAAGCTTCCCTTGCTGGTACACTGTCACTTGCATATCATCCATGTCATCGCTTCTTACTGTGTATGACCTGGCAGCTCCAGCAGTGCTGCCATCGTCTGGACACACTGCATGGGCAAACAAATGCGTAGGACTGTAATGCTACAACCATATGGACAGTCTGCAACCTGAGCCTACTTGACCTGAACTTCTCACACGTAGGTAGGTTGCTGTCGTAGGTGCAGCAGAAGCTGATACGTCGCCTGCTCATCTGGGAGGGTATCAGCAAGGCATGACCGCCATAGCCTGTGGCGCTCGGCATACATGTGCAGTGGGAGGCATGGGTCAGCTGTTCTGTTGGGGCTGGTCCCTGCATGGTCAGTGTGGCCAGGGCAGAGCAGTCGTCACAGTGCCTAGCCCGCACTTGGTCTCAGGTGACGTATCAACTTCATCAATTGACACTGAGCTCTGAAAACAAGTCTCTATTTCTTGGTGTATGCATGTTAATGGTTTCCACTCAATTTTGCATTGCTGGTGTCTGCAGCTGTGCGTGCCTCCTGCAATTCAAGTCCATCATGTTGTAGGGCCTTGCAAGACCTCTGTATCGGACCAGACGTTCGGCTGCCCGTTTTATCCTGCTCACAATTGTGAGGCAAAATGAACAAACAAGTGAGGTCTAACAGCGCAACTCGCCGCAGCTTTGGGTGGGTTGACGGTGACAGGTGTAGCAGCGGGCTTGGGGCATACTGTCGCCTGCACAGACAGTGGTGATGTGTACAGCTGGGGTTGGAATGCAGATGGTCAACTGGGACTGGGCGATGATCAAAGCAGAGGAGAACCTGAACTTGTATCCCATGCTCAGCTTGAGGATGTACATATCGATCAGGTGTGCGCTCTGTTGAATGCATTATTCTGCAACTACAATGAGAGAAAGGGCAGCGATATGGCCACAAGCATGTGCAGCAGCATGCTGCACCGATTCAGAGTTTTCTCTATGTTACTTGATGATGTGTTGCATGTGAAAAGCTGTTGCCCCTTGCTATTAATTGCATGCAGCCGGTACAGCGCATGCAACTGTGCTAAGCATTCTCAGGATGCCTCTTTGGTCTCCATGTTCAGTACAAGAGCTGCTGTGCTGTGTTGCTCTTGGTGATGGACATTGATACTGCAGGTGAGTTGCGGTGCCAGGCACACCCTTATCAAGGGCCAACAAGGGAGAGCATACTCCTGGGGCTGGAACAAATATGGGCAACTGGGTCTTGGGGACATGAGCAACCGCCTTGTACCATGTTGCATACTGCTAGATGGCAGCATTGAATGCGTTGCTTGTGGGTGGTGGCACAGCATGCTGAACGTAAGCAAAGCAAGAAGCTACCAGTAGTTGCCTTGATAGATCGGATGTCAGATACACTTTCCCAAGAATGCACTGGTTTGCAGAGCCCGGTAAAACGCCTGGATCACAGCTACCAGTAGTTGCAAGATTGAGTGACGATTGTTGTTCACAGGGCGCCACAGCTCACATGGTTAATACAAGCCTGGCCATGTGGCGTGCATGCACAAATTGTGTTGTGAGCCAAAGGTCATAGGAAGTGTTGATATAGTTTTGATGACATCTGACTGTTTGAACAGCTCTGCTACAACAGCCGGACTGACCTCTTGTATTGCGTCAGTGGTCTTGAGAATTGCAACCTCAGACAACTCGCACCAATTTAACGTTCTTGCGACCTTGTAGGCCTGCCTATATTATATAAAGTTTGCCAAATAAAATCAGGCTAGACTTCACTCCCTCGTCCGCATGGCATGATGGGAATGGTATGATGGGGATTGGCCGCAGGCATACTGTGCACCAGGCTTTCAGAATTAGATCTGAATGCAGAAGCTGACGGAAATATGACACCTCAATTCGCAGTGTCAGTGAACTAGCAAGCTATGTCCCAGCTGCGAAACATACAGTTTACAGGCAAAGTCAGGTTGGACTGGTCTGTGCTCACCCTCATGGATCTTAGTCTTCTTCAAGCTGTGTATTTAACTGATGCAGAGGCAGCTGACAAGAATACTGAAGGGTGTCTAGAGACTTTTGCTCACTGTCTGGCTGTGCAGTGTCCTCATGTACAACTCATACTTCAGGGCAAACCTGTTTGGATCATACCTGTCTCAGACTCTGATCGGATGGCAAAAGCTGGTCAAGAGGCAGACCTTTGACAATTCAGAGCAACATTGTTCACTACACTGTCATACACATTGCATCAGAAGTTGCATACAAATGCATGTGAAGGCTGCACCATTGCAAGAATGCGATTGCAAGCATCCCTGGGTTGCTATTGGGTACCAACAGCATCATCTGCATCCCCAGTGCTACCCCTGAGTTGCTATTGGGTTCCAACAGCATCATCTTCGCAAGCAGAACATGAGGCACAGACTGCTGCTGCCTGGCAATGATGGCGACACTTTATACGCTGTCAATATATCAGCAAGTCAGTATGCGGTAGGCTTTTGCCTCGCAGGTTAGCTTGTTCCTTTCATTGATCCCAACTGCTGCTGCTGATGTCTTGGGGCACATTATGCTGTCATATATGTGTACTTTTGTTGTTTTGTGTAGAGCAGATAGCAAGTTGGCCACACAAATGCCCTGTGGTCATGCACTCTTTATGTGCAACTTACTTTATTGCTAAGTTGCGTGACAAGACTGTTGCATATGAGGCATGACCTGCTGCGCAAGCTTGAACAGCTCCTGTCATGCCGTACTGAAGGCTATGCTCATGCTCTTGTACACACCGTAGAGGATACGTCGGGACGAGATGCTCCAGGCTGCTTTCTGCGCACCGGTACTGAGGCCACAGACTTTTACACCCGTCATCCAACGCAGACACACACTCCTTGCTCAAGGGGTGCAAGCCACTCTGAACAACGTTTGAATAAGCGTGTCGACTTGTGCAATGACGGCAAGACTGCGTCATCCTGACTTGAACATCAACTGCAAAGCTTTAGTGTAAAGAGACGCTCATCGTCACGTGATACGCCTTCAAACTCCGAAACCAGATGTGGTAGGCAGTAATCTCAAGACTTGTTTCGCACAAAGGCAATCTGTTTTGGCCAGTCCACTTTTAGCTTGGCTTCTGAACTTTGTAGAGCTAGATTAGTGTAGAGCGTGTGGCCTCGCGGTACTAGCGCCCTCCTTCATCACAGCATCACTACAGCAATTTCTTTGGTGCTTTATCGACGAACGCCTTGAACATTTAGTGCTTAGTGTATATTGTTTTGCCAGTTATTGTCTGTTGACTCCCCTGATGAGTCCTAAAGACAGGAAATGTAACTTGATTGATTGATTGATTGATTGAAACCAGACTATACCACAGAGATACTGCATGCATACTGCATATGTGCATAGTCTACGTGCATATATATATTTGCCTGACTGACTACTGACCTTAGGGTGTTTTCTGTATTGAACCGCTAGCCGGACCTCTGCATGTCGAACCGCCAGCCGGGACAGCTTGCCAACTCACACAGGGTAACGTCAACTTTGTTGTACACAGGAGCTACAAAACGTTGCGATAAGCAGCAAACAAAATTGCCTCCTGTGAGTTTCGAACTCACGACCTCCGGATTTCTCACGACTGACGTGTGCCAGGGTAGGCCAACTGTACGCATTGTGTTATGAGACCGACGCGCTAACCAACTGCGCTAAGGGGGCGGCTGAGCAGGTGCCAATTTATGCAATTTAAGCTTTCAAGATATCATTTTTAAATATTTACAACATAGAATGACAGGAACATCAAGCTCTTTTTATCAGCTGCATGCCTTGTGTACAATGCGTGGTCAACAACAGAAGCCAAGCATCGTTTTGGCACTGAGCGAGGGCATTGATAAGCAACGCAGCACTGATAAGTGTATTATAGCTTTTGAGGTTGATATGCTGCAGGACTCACCCCCTTCAGTTTGGATAAGGTCACAGTTAGCGTTGCAGGCAGACTCATTACATCCGTACATCATATCATAGCTTGAGCCACAGTATAGCATTGGTGCAGCAAGACGCGCCTGGCAGACGTCGCCTGGTGGGCTGCACATTTGCATAAAGACACTACAATGGCTGTGAGTTTTGCTGTGCTCATAGGCAGTCGTGCAGTGCTGCCAGTAATTGTAACCATATTGTGACACCCGTGAATGCAAGTGTGACACCCGAATACCCTTACTATCTGATCTATCAAGGACACACCGATACCACCCATCAAGTATGTGGCCCATGGTTATGCACAGCTTGGCACTGTTACATCACACTGCAACCCTGTCATCACTTTGATTTGTTGGTTTGATGCGCTCATTGAGAGCAGACCTGCACAGAAGCAGCAGCGCTCCTCAAGGCACCCTTCTGCAGCAATCCATTCCTTGGAGCAGCTGCACAGAAATTGCATTGCTACCACAGCCTTGCATCAACAGTAGAGCACTGCAAAAAGAGTCGCCGTGAGCATGACACAGGTGGCACTGTTTATGGCATCAGACACACGTGGAAAATATTACAGCCACATGCTTGATATGTCTAGCTACCTGATCTTGAAACGGCACTTGCACTTGTACAGCCAGAAGAACGCGTGAACTTTCAAGAGCAACAAGTTTGCTATAGCCTATAGGTGCAGCTGGTCTGCAGAACTGGGCATCGCCCCGTAAGCTACTCTACAGCGCCACTGGTGTGAACTAATCATCATCGTCGTCTCTAGCCCTGGGGTTCCTGCTCTGCTGCTGGTAGGTATCGTTCTCCCCCTGTTGCCTTTTGCGACCTCTGTTTGAGTCTTGTCTGTTGTATGCAGGGTTGCTATCGATTTCTGCTTGGCCGACAGCAGCCATCTGTCTCGTCTCAATTTCTTGCCACATAAGCTGACCATAGCCTCCCCTACCCTGATCATAGTCTGTTCTGTGTTCATCACGTACCTGCATGGCAGCCAATGATGCCATACACCTGGTCCATGATGGTGTGAACCTCTGATAATGATCGCTTGGTCCCTGTTCACCGTCATGTATGGCTAGCACAGAGTGAGTGGCACCACCTGACTTTGTGTGGCATACACTGCAACATGTGACCTGAGCTTGCGTTCTAGATTGCTCCTGAGAGGTCATGCATTGTGGGATTAGATGCAGGAGGTGTGCACTGACCTGGCCTCCAGATCTGCCACGTCCAAACTGTCTGCCCTCTACAAAACCCCAATCATGATCCACTCTGATGGAGCGGCCGTCCATCATGGAGCCATTGATATACTTCACCGCAGCTTCAGCGTCCTTACGTGTAAAATAACTTACGAAGCAGAAGCCACAAGGCGTTTTTTTGGTGGCGTCCAGGCCCATGATGAGCCTTTTGATGTCACCAGCTTTGGAGAATAACTACAACAAAGACACCTTGACATGGACAGCGCTATGACGGCCAGCACCCTTTCCGTAGTTCATAGCTATGCTATACGCAGCTTACGCAGTTCCTATCTCATACCTCATACAGCTGGAAGTCAGAGGTGGTGAAGGCTAGATTGCCAATGTAAACTGTGGTTGAGGTGCGCAGAGCCTCTTCAAACTCATTACGCTTTTGCTGCTCACCAGCACCAGTAGATGAGGGGAAGCGCCTGTCGAAGTATGCTGAAATGGTAGGGTCAAGCAACTGCAGACACTCAACACAGTGTCTGCAGAGGCTTCTGGCCATCTCATGTATAGCCTGACGTTGACATTTGTCACCTGGCAATTTGCCCAGACAAGCAGACTAGCTCACCTTCAGCAGCCTAGCCATTACTATTCACGCTTGACACTGTGATCGTTCTTCACGCACTAGCTGCTCACTGACGAAGATATCATCCAGCGTGAGCCAGCGTGACGCTGGCAACTGGAGACTGAGACTGTGAAGTTGTGAGTTCAGATCACCATCAGTGACGACTGGAGATATCACGCATGAAGGTATGCTTTTTGGCGCAGCAGCCTTGATCCTCTCCTGACAGCAATGCTTTCGTAGCTGCAGTGGAGTACTCATAGCGAATTCGGGTTTCGGAGGTGGGTTTGGAAGATAAATTGACGAATTGGCAGGGTTTCTGTCGAAACTCCGACACTTACTTCGCTTGCAAGCGGCACACGGATTCCAATTGCTCGCTGTCGGACCTACACGACAACCTACAGCATACGAACGATGAGCGCAGATGAGCTGCCTTCTTAATTGCTGAAGGTCTGGAGACAGCAGAATATGTTGCACTGCGCTCCACGATTCTGATCAGCGGCTGTATTTTGAGGGCCTCAGATCTTCAGTTTCAGATCGAACCTCCGAGTCGTCTCCATTCGGCTGGTTATCTGCATTGTCGACGGGCTGTTAGCTGATCGTTGCGCGGTCCGCACAGGACGAGCTTGAACGCGAAGTAGGCTTCGAGATCGCTGCACGAACAGCAGCGCCGGCATCGGGACATCAGGCTTGCGTCACAGCGTTCGATTTTTGCAGTCTTACAGCGAGCTCGAGAGCTGCCTGTGCAATTAAACATGACGTCGAAAGCACTTTTGCTGATACTGGCACCTGTGTTTGTGCTCAGTACCTTGGTCCTGACAGTATTGCTGGGGGCAGATGTCCAGCCCGTTCAGAGCTTCAGTAGGTACATGAACTTCATCTTCAGCACGTTCGCAGCTCAGTTGTGCTTCATCACTGTGACACGCCAACCACGCATCGTCACTTGATACCGACATTGACTATGCAAGCCACTGGTGTGCAGCTCTATAGGGGTGACAGGTCTTGTTGCCAAAGTAGCAACAGGCCCTAATTCTGTCAGGACATACCCCACTGTGTTGCTGGGTCGACTTGTCAGCAGGCATCGTGCTGGTCAAGATCTTGTCAGGAACATAGGAGCATTAGACCTGCTCATCAATCAAACAAAGGTGCGATGTGCAACCCTGAATAGAGAGCATGGTTAACCTGCATACATGTCCTGAGAGATGATTGACTGAAGGGGCATGCAGGCAAAGTCACCAGATAAGACTGCAGCTGCAAGAGTCAAGACCCTAGCTAGACTTATCCAAGGAAATGGGGAAAACAAAGTGGTGCTGCATAACTCTGGTGAGCAAGAATCTACTATACAGACATTTTCCAGGGTCACCGGACCAAACCCAGGCACCCTCATGATGCTGCTCCAGCTGTCTAGCAGTCCCACTACCACCTGGCTGTCTATGCATGCATGTCACCCACCGCACTGCACAGCTCACGCCCCAGTCAGTCCATTGTCATGACTACACTATCATACTGCAGCAGCAATTTGCTGTGCATTGCAGGTGGTGTGAAGCATCTGGTCAAGTACGTGCAGAGGGGCTCTGAGGCACCGCCAGCAGCAGGAGCTGCCCATGCATTAGCTGCCTTCACCACAGGCAAAAATGCTTCTGTCTACAGAGCAGCAGTACAAGCAGCCAATGGAGTGCCAGCACTGCTTGCGTAAGTATGTGTAGCCAGTGGCAAAGCATCTGCTGACTCAAGCTCAAGCAAACAACGTCAGCAAGCATGCATGAACGAATGCAGCGTATTCAAATCACCTCCTCATAATGCAAGCCGCAGTCTGTCTGCTGACTTGAGCTCAGGTAAGCAGTATGAGCAGGCATGCATGAACAAATGCAAAGCATACAGAAAAGCTCCTGAGAATGCAAGCTGCAACCTGTCACATACACTGCTGCCTCTGCATCCAGGTGCTTGGATGGGGGAGCTGGCTCCAAGGCCACACAGTTTGCTACGTGGGCACTTGCGAACATGCTAGTGCACAACCCAGCAGCACAAGTGAGTGCTGCTGCTGCTCTGGGTCTGCCAATCTGCATCTGCTTTTGCAACAGTCAGCTGGTTGACTGATATGCACCCAGTACTGCAGAAATCAAGCAGGTATCGAGCATGCTTCATGCTGCTTCATGCGTGCAATGGTGTCTTGCAGAAGAGGTACAGCTTATGTGCCAGAAACACCGTCAGCATAGGCAGTTGTATTGTTGCAGTGCATCCAAGTGTTGAGCATAGTGGACAATAGCAGCTATGTGTGCTGGAATGAGGTATGGCTGACCTACTGCTGTTTTGGTGACAGGGTCAGGTGTTGAGCAATGATGCAGTGGAGGGGCTGACTAGACTAGTGTGGGAGGGCCCTGACCACCCCATCACCCCTGCTGCCCTGCATGCCATTGCTAACCTGGCTGCAGACAACAAGCAAGCCCAAGACGCCCTGAGGGAAGCAGGTATTGTAACTGCCCTGACTATCCAGTGTATTTGTCTCTGATGAGGCACCCTGCAAGTGAAAGGATTCAGTATGCAACAGTATGACGGCAACCATAGCAATGGACGGAATGCAGTGTGCATGTGTGCGTACTGTAAAAGCTGAGCCAGCAATGCATCTGCCATAAATTTTTGCAAACCTTATCTCATGTAATAGTCAGGAGCCACTTGTCAGATGGCTTTGCGCACAGCTTGTGTTCCGCACACTAGCACAGTCTGCGTTGCTATGCATGACTTTCTCAAAGAGCTACTCTTCCTTGGTACATCACAATTGCAATTGCAAAGGCAGCTTGTGCATGGCCATGCATATCAGCGATCTGTTCATTTGACAGCAACAGGGAGTGACTGTGTTGCAAGACAGGGGACACGCATTTCTCAATGCTGGGTCAGTCAGTTGTTGAATGTCTTTCCAGGTGCAATAGAGGCAGTGGTGAAACTGGTGGAAGCAGGCAGTGAGGGTGTGACAGGACAGGATAGTGATGTCTTCAAGGCAGAGGTGGTGCAGCACTTGCTCACCTTGCAAGTCAGTCACCCTCAGCTCAGAGAAGCCATTCAAGAGGTACAAACCTGCTTTGCTTGTTCCATGCTGCAGATCACCATTGCTGCTTTGTGCCACCTTGCCAAGACAACAGCAACCTGCTGCAAGCTGCTGACTTGCACATTTCCATAATCTCTTCCCCAATATGATGTCACCATGGACCCTCTCATTCATGTGTTACGGCTGCCTTTCCTGTTCGGTTCTGAAGGGAAGGTGAGTGCAGGTGGGAGGGGTGGATCAGCTGCTAGAGCTGGTGGAGACTGGCGTGGGCATCACAGAGCACAAGACCCGCAGCTATCCCTTAGCTGTCTACTACGGAGAAGACGACCTTCCTGCGGTGACCACATCTAAAGTACATCTAGTCACACATGCATCTATGTTGCGCTGTCATGTCGGCACATGGATGCATACAGGTCTGGCATCATGCGAGTGCAGCTGCATTGGATCAGGTGATCTGATGGGATTGCAGCAGATGCTGACAGTGCTTCTCAGCTGATAGGAAGCAGCAAAGCAATGCTGTGGCCCCTCCGCAACCATTTGCTTGCAGGTCAAAGCAGCACTGTGACGGATTGTGACATCGCCTGTATGACCATGATCATGATCTGTTTCTCTATGATTGTGGATGTTGGAAACTCCAGCCATTTTGGGAACTCCAGGCGTGGGTGTGATGAGCAGACAGATCAAGACAGATCAGCATGAAGAGCAGTGTAGTGAGCAGGCCTGAACTCAGGGCTGTGCATGCCTAAGCTTCCAAAACGTATCCATACACAGCGGCATGCATCAGCAGGCATGCAGACAGTTAGTCTGATGTAAGCCAGGACAGCTGGCTGTGCTGTACAAACTTTTCTTTGACACCCTGCAGGTGGATGAAGATGTGGCTCAAGGGCTGGCAGGCATAAGGCGGCTGGTGCAAACCCTACAAGACCAGGTAGACAGCAGCAACGCTGCACCAGCAGCCGATGACTCATCCCTGCCCTCCTCTGCCAGGAAGGTGTCCTCTCATGCACAGGCCTTTGTGCTTGAAAGCATCCAGCGGGTGAGCAGGGAAATCTGTGCTGCAAAAGCTGCCTGGGTTTTGGCCAATCTGGCTGCTAACAACAAAGAGAATCAAGACGCAATCAGGTTGGTGCATGTCTGTGAAGTCGGTTGTTGATGCAGCAGACCATGCTCGTAGTTGCTTATTTGACGATATAACTGGTGGCATTAATTTTGAGAGCATATGCTGTTACTTTGTTGATGCCATTGCTGATTGCAAAGGACCTGTATTACAAGCTAATCAACATGCCAATTGAGCAGCATTACAAACTGCAGCTTTGCTGTGTCTGAATGTGTAGCTGCACAGTTATTGCATTGCAGCCAAAGCTCTGCAAAAAGACAGGCTGTGCTTGCTGCAGGCAAGCAGGTGGAGTTGAGCCACTTGTGTCGCTACTGCAAGGCGGCCAGGACAAAAGGGCAATCAAGAATGCATCTTGGGCTTTGGCAAATTTGGCAAAGAGCAATGCCGACAACAAAGCAGCAATCAGAGAGGCTAAGGGCATTCAGGTAAGATAGCCTACACAGATTGCAGCTCATGGCTTTGCCGTGCTGTGTGCTGTGTGTATGGCTGTGCAGAAAGATTGCAAATGCAGCAGCCTTACAAGGGTCATGACAGCATAGCTTATCACTCAGCGTAAGGTGGTACACAGGTTACTCAACTGTACATAGTGTCAAACTGCCTCTGCTTCATAGACCAGCGAGGGTATGAGCAGCTGTATGACAGCCACATATGATCCAGCTTGTATGCAGTGGTGCCTGTCATGGTCAACAGATGGCTTGTCCTCCCCATTGCACCTTGTCTGACAGTACCAGTCTACCCACTGCTGGGCTCTGACTTCAGTCTGTTCTGGGCAGGGCATGGTGAAGCTTCTTGCAGCCAATCCAGATGACAAGGAGGTGGTCAAAGAGGTGGCACGCGCCCTCAAGTTCATGGCAGCAGAGAAGAGTCTGCCTGAGAAGGCGAAGCGCCAGGGC
>JAABUP010005068.1_pt1 | contig 20627 bp, 26 predicted proteins | sample 5559201 | NCBI WGS metagenome assembly JAABUP01 (sample SAMN10711887, study PRJNA513373) | rock metagenome | isolation source: Antarctica rocks | place: Antarctica
CGGCCCGGCGCTGGAGCTGCTGGCCGACGCGGCGGCCGCCGACGCGGCCGCGGCCGCTGGCGCGCGCAGCGCCGAGGCGCTGCAGGTGCGCCGCCCTAATATGGCGCCCACTGGGCGTGACAGGCAGCGTGAGCCGCGCCGCCACATCGCAGGATAGGTTGAGGTTTAGCCCTACCCTACCCTAATCCTACCGTAGTGCCAAGGCGCTGCAGGTGCGTCGCTGTTACAGGGCATTGACTGGGCGTGACAGGCAGTGTGAGCCGCGCTGCGACATGGCACGGCCAAGCATGCTCGCCAGACATGCGTGCTCGGCAGGCACCTCGAGCGAGCTCGGCGTGCCTCTGTGCGTGCAACCTCAGGGGCAGGCCTGAGCTGCCCCCGGCCAAGCAGCGCCCTCCCGCTAAGGCATATCAGCGACCCCGACCGTTCTTGCCGAGAAGCATCCAAGGCCAGCGTCGCTGCGCCATGGCGTGCAAGCGCAGTGGCGACGACAGCAATATCTAGGGCTGTGCCGAAGCGCGCTGTGGCCCCAGGTGCGCGCGGCGCTGCGAGCGGCGGCGCACGACGCGGCGCGCGCGGCCGCCGCCGCGCCCGTGGGCCGCTCGGGCCGCAGCGGCGCGCCAGCGCTGCTGCGGAGCTGCCTGGCGGCGCACGGCGGCGCGCTGCTGCGGCTGGCGCGCGCGGCGGCTGCCAACACGGAGCTTGGCACGCAGCTGGAGCAGGCGCGCCGGCATTGTGCTCGCAAGCCTGCGCGCCAGCAGGCGCCTGGCGCCGTGATGCGTTGCGGCCCGGTCGCATGGTCCTGCAGTCCACACGCCCGTGTCTGCGGCGTGGTGGTCGTCCGCGGTGGCGCAAAGTGGCGCAAACGGAGGCGCCACTGGCCTCCGCATGCAAGCCCTGCCAGGGAATTGCATATGTAGCAGAGTGCCGCGGGGGCGCGCAGGCGCGCGCGCGCGCGCTGGACCTGGCGGCTGCGGCCGCGCGCGCGCAGGCGGCCGCGCGAGAGACTCGCGCGCATGCGCGCCGGCAGGCGGCCGCCTTCGAGGCGCATCGCGCACAGCTGGCGGCAGAGGCGGCGTCGCTGGCGCAGCGGTGCGGGCTGCAGGAGTAAGCACCTGGACAGAGTGATTGTCTCCACACACTCCACACACACGAGGCTAAAACGTGTTTTATCAAATCCGCGGCTCTACGAGCTTTAGCTCGCCATGCGCTTTAGTAGGCTGTATCTACGCCATGCAGTGCTGGCCGCTTGGGCCACATGCGAGGCATTTCTAAGTGTCCCAACTAGCCGTGTAGATGCGCATTCACAGGACCATCACGGCAGCCCGTTAAGCTTTATTCAGAGCAAGGTGGTCTGCGGCGCGTGCAGGGAGCAGGAGGCGGCCGAGGCGGCCGAGCGCCGGCATGCTGAGGCTGCGGCGGCCGCAGCCGCGCGCGCCGACGCCGCGAGCGCACAGGTGCCCCCGCCCCAAACTTGACCCGCCCGCCCGACTTGGCCGCAGATAAACTCACAGACAAGGTGAGAAACGACGTGCCTGCTTCTGTCTGCATGGGTAGCAGAGCGGAGGCTGAGGTGGCATACGGTCGAGTGTCCCAAGCCTGGCACACAGGGTGCGCCGCCGGCAGGCGGCGCTGCGGGAGGTGCTGGCGGCGCGGCGCAGCGCGCGCGAGGCGCTCGACGAGCTGGCCGCGCAGAACGCGCGCCTGGTGCGCGCCCGCCCTCGCGCACTCCCTGGGCGGGCTGCTGCAGGCCCCTGCAGGACGGCATGGACCTCGTTTTCTGGCCCAGATGCTCTATGAGCAGACCTGGGGACCGCGGCGTGACAAGCTCGTGCGCATGCGCTGGCCGAGTCAGCAAGGCAGCAACCGCGCATGAGCACCCGGAGAGCCTTGCCCTAAGTAGATGAGGGCCGGGCTCGTACCCTAGCCTACCACACCCGCGAGCGCGGCGCGACGGCGGCGCCCGCGCGGCGCGCGCAGGTGGGCGCCTACTGCGCCAAGAAGGCGGAGCTGCGGCGGCTGCAGGCGGCGTCCGCGCGCGAGGTGGGCACAGGCGCCTGCTTGCCGGGTTATAGGGCAGGTCAGGGCGTACAACTTTTCATGTGGGCGGCGTCCTTGTACAGATAGATTGCCATGCGTCAGGCGCCTAGGCCAGGCGCCTCACACTGCAACGCATTCTGTTACGACCGCGTCATGACGTCACCTATGACATGGCCCGCGCTGCTGATGTTGTTCTGCCACGCTGCACAGCCCGCGACACATTACGCGCGTGCTCTGCTACTTTTGCTGTCGTTAGAGGGGGCGGCGCGGGTCAGAAGCAGTGCAAAGCCCATCACCGCACTTACAGTGCCGTGCTGCAGGGGCCGAGCCCGGAGCTTGCGGACGAGGCGCGCGCAGCCGAGGCGGGCGCGTGGCTGGCCGAGCGCGAGCGGCTGCGCGCGGAGCGCGCGGGCCTGCGCGGCGAGTGCCGCGCGCTGGCCGGGCGCCTGGCGCGCCTGCAGCAGGCGCGCCGCAGGGGCGCCCGCTCCCGCTGTTACCGCGCCGCCTGAAGCGGGCTTGTGCGGCCGGGGCAGGTCGCAGCTGCAGCTAGCGGCCTGCCGGCCCGCCTGACCGGCAGGCAACCGGCAGGCGAGCGGAGCTGGGCATTGGCTCGGCGCGCGTGGCCGCTGGAAAGCTTCACTGCACAAGCGTGCATTGTCCCAAGTGCGGCGGGTGCATCACAGGGCTTCCGCTCACGCTGCCCGTGCTCACCGTTCCGCCCACGCGTCGCGCAGGGCGGCGATGGCGACGACGGCTGCCCATCCCCCATGCACACGCCGGACACCGCGTCGCGCGGCCGCACAGCCCTTGCGGCGCCCGCCGGCGGCGCTGCAGCGCGCGGCGGCGGGGGGGACGCCGGCAGCGACAGCGGGCGTAGCACGGACTGCGGCGCCAGCGCCGGCCGGCCGGGGCGCGGCGACGCGCGCGGCGGCGGGCAGGGCGGCGGCGGGGGCAGCGGGTCCGGCGGCGGGACGGACAGCGGCAGCGGCGGCGAGCTGCCGGCGGCCGCGGCCGCGCGACTGCACGAGCTGGAGGCCGCGCTGCAGCGGCTGACGCAGGTGCCTGCGCCGGCGGCGTGCCCGCCATGCGCGCCGCCTCCCGCCTGCTTATGCAGGGGCGTCTTGCCCGCCATGCGCGCCGCGCATGTGGTACTCACATACAGTCACAGAGCGTAGCGCATCACCGGGTGCATCAGAGTGCGGTGGATCACCAGGCGTCTGAGCTCGTGTGAATTGTCGTATGCGCTTTGCGTACGGCCCGCAGCCCCTGGCTTAACGTAGCGACCCGCATCGCGCCGCCGAGCGCGCGGCGCCTGCGCAGGAGAATGGCGCGCTACGTCAGCAGGCGGCGGCCGCGGACGACGCAGCGGCGGCGGCGCGTGCGCTGCACGCCGCGCAGGCGCGCAAACAGGCCGGCAACGCGGCGTTCCAGGCGCGCGCGCGGGCCAGGGTCAGGGCGCCTGCCGCGTCTGCATGCGGCGGTGCATGCGGGGGGTGGGAGCGCGTGCTCGGGCTGTCGCACAGCTGCGCGAACATGGGTGAGCGCGCATGTGCGCGCGCCCCCGCATGCGCTGGGTCAGCACGCTGAGCACCAGGCACTGCGCTCGACGGCGTGCAGGCCCTGCCGCTGCCAAACGGCCCTTGCTGAGCGTCCTGATGGGCACGGCTGCCGGCCCACCGCTCCTTCTCAAAGCGGGCCCGGCAGCGCCTGCCGCAGTGTGCGAGCGCAGCGGCAGCGGGCTGGCAGCCGCTGGGTATTACATGATATGGGTACTTTAGGGTTGGCACACATTAGGCATCGCCTGGCTGTCGCCCATCCGCACGCCACGGTGACCAGCCCTCCTCGCTGGGCGCAGGCCGGGCGCTTTGCTGAGGCGGCCGCGGCATACACTGAGGGCCTCGCGGCGGCGGCCGGCGACGCCGGCACCGCGGCCGCGCTGCACTGCAACCGCGCGGCGTGCGCGGCCGTGCTGGGCCGGCCGGCCGAGGCGGTGGCGGACGCGTGCGCCGCTCTTGCGCTGGAGCCCGGCTACCTGCGCGCGCGGCAGCGCCGCGCCGAGGGCCTGGCCGCGCTGGGCGAGCATGCGGCCGCCGCGCAGGTGTGCTTGTAGGGTTGGGTTACACTCTGTTGTGAGGCCTGGGGGCCGAGTAGGGTAGCAGCCATGGATGCGGCGGACAGCATGAGGCAGATCGGCCGGCCAGCAGAGCTGATGACCGCACCAAAATCGTCGCGCCGGGCGCACGCAAGCCCTGCGCGATAATCAGCGTGCGCACATAACACAGGCCGGCGGGCACAGCTCCAGCCGCTCCGCGCTCGGCTGGATCATCCTGCAGCCTCACATTCATGCACCAGGAAGTGAGTGTGGATGCATTTTTGGCTCGTGCTAGCACCTTTTGGCATGCGCCTCTTTGCATCCGCCAGACGTGCGTAGAGTCATGTCAGATACCTCAGCCCATGCTGGGCAGAGCACCACGAGCGCTGCGCCTGCACTGCAACGTGTACGCGCCCATGTTTCCCCAAAGCGCACCGGCCCTTCTCTCTGGCGATGATGCAGAGTATAGGTCTGAGTGGGCCCCGCGCGCGCGCACAGGACTGGGCGGAGCTGGCGCAGCGCGGCGTGGCCGGCGCGGCCGCGCGCGGCGCGGACGCGCAGCGCGCGGCGCGCCTGGCGGCCGAGCCGGACCACTACGCCGCGCTGGGCCTGCCTGCGTGCGCGCCCGCGGCGGACGTGCGCGCCGCCTTCCGGTGCGTGGCGCAGGGGTAGAGTGGGGAGCCCCCTAACCCTACCCTAACCCTAATCTGCCCGCATGCACGCCCGCGGCCGATGTGCACGTTGCGTTCCGGTGCGCGGCGCGGGGGGAGGGTAGGGGTAGCACTCCCAATCCTAACCTTCCTACGTGCGCGCCTGCGGCTTTCCGGTACGCGGCGCGGCGGCCGGCCCGCGAGCCGGGCGCCCTCCCACGGTCGCCCGTCTGATGATGCTGCACAGGGTCTGGTTGCCAGCCTGGCCTGCACCGTGTGCTATCGCCGGTGCATGGCGTCCTGCGTGCGCGCATGCGCCGGCACAGCGGGGCGCCCTCTGCCTGCCTGGCGGGCGCCGGCTGCGCGCCCAGCAGATAGCGTCTGCCGCCTGCGGGCAGGGCGCTGGCGCTGCGCCTCTGCCCGGACAAGGCTAGGTAAGTTAGGGTATGTCTACATACCCTACGTATACCCTACCCTCGCATCTGCCGTCTGCGTGCAGGGCGCTGGCGCTGCGGCTCCACCCGGACAAGGCGGCGGTGAGCGGCCCAGGCGCGGCGGCCGCCAGCGCGCTGCTCTTCCGCGCGGTCTCCCGCGCGCACGCGTGCCTGTCCGACCCCGCCCAGCGCCGCATGTGCGCGCCGCTCGCAGCCTTTTGCGCGGCGGTGACGCACCGCTGCCCTGCGTCAGCACTCTTGGCACCCTGCACACACTCCGCATGTTGGAGGCCAGCTGCTCCGCTCAGTGCAGACAGAGCCATCCATGGTTGCCTGTCACTGCCGGCCTGCAGCAGCCACCCGGCCTGGCTCTGGCCCAGCCGCGCGCCACTCTTGCTGCCTGTCCCTTCGGACCAGCAGCGGGGCCGGCTGCTCGGCTGCCTCCCAGCCTCCCTGCAAAAGGCGAACGCTGGGCGCCCACTCAGCTGGCCTGCTCTGCACAGCGCATGCGCTGCGCTGATGCTGCGGCGCGCGCAGGTACGACCTGGCCAGCCTGCGGCGACGCGTGCGGCCAGCGTCAGCGCAGGCCGCCGTGTACCCCTTCTGACGCTGTCCCTGTGGAGGCAAAGCTTTGACATGGCATGCATGGGCAACAGTGCAGCTTTTAAACTCATAGGTACCTGTCCCAGCCATGGAGCTGGGCCAGTGCTTCGTTGTTGTGACTTGGAGGAAGTTTGGCAGTGCGCGCTCGGCCTTGCCGCACTGGTCTTCGGTCCTTGCAAAGGCATGCCGACTTGGCTGCTGTGCTTGCATGCGCTATTGCAGCCAAGTCCAATGAAATATGGGGGTATATGAAGCTGGGGCTAAGTAATTTGCCGTGAAACCTGTGACTGTAAGCATGGCCAGTACTGCGCACTGCTAGCGTTTGGATTGCGAAGGGCAAGCGCTTTATAGGCAACTTGCGCTGCTTATGTAACACAGCTGCTTTTCGCACATGCTGCTGCACAAGGAATGCTGCACTTCCAAGTGTCTGATCTGGGAAGGAGCCACCGCGAAGGCGCTGTAAGACTGTGAACCTTGGTTCATTATGATATGGAAACTGATCAAGAAGTAGACCAATTTAAGATGTTTGGGGTAGGGCCACCAAGCCCCGGAAAGCAAAGCGGCCGCCTTCGCTGTTGGCTGTTCGCACCAATCTCCCAAAGTGTTCAAGCAAGCAGGGGCTCAGGCAAGCGTGGCAAAATGATCAACGATGAGAATGAGATGGTGGACCTGTACATCCCGCGCAAGTGGTGCGTGCCGCCAGCGACCGGGCCCAGCTTGCTCTGGCCTGCGCGTGCACTTGGCTCCAAAGCCAAGTACTGGTGGGAGCACAACAGGGATTGCCAGGAGGTCTGAGATGGCGCTGGGCGTGGCTCCTTGCGCCACAGCTTGGCTGGCGCTGCTCTTTAGCTGTCTCAGGTTTGAGCTGAACGGGTGAAGGGGCTTTTACTGTGCGGAGGAGCGTGTCACCTTCAAAGCGGGGCCTTGCAGGGCACCGTGCAAGTACCTCACTGTCAACACACACGCGCTGGGCTGACACAAAGCTTGGTATGCTGCGCACAGCGCGTGGACAAATAAGCTGATCACAGCCAAGGACCATGCGAGCGTACAGATCAACGTGGGCCACCTGGACGCCAACGGCGTCTACACCAACAGCTTTAGCACCTTTGCGCTGGCTGGCAGCGTGCGCGCTATGGTGCGCCTGGCTAGCGCCGGCGAGGGCAGCGGTGCGGCTTGTTGGTCCTTGCCCGGGCCGGCAGTGAGCGTACAGCAGCTTGTTCAGCGTGTTGGCGAATGCTGAAGAGGCGGCTGTGGTGCCGGGTAGGCTGCCGGGCGCACCTGAACGAGACTGGTGACTTTGCCTGGCCGCGAGGGGGCCCGTGCTGACGGCATGGCGCTGCGCGGCGCAGGGCCTGGCTGACTCGGCGATCGACACGCTGTGGAAGAAGAAGCAGGAGGAGCCGGCCAAGGCGGCATGAGCGGCGTCCGGGAGCCGTACCTTTGCGCCAGGCAGCGCCTGTGCTAGTGCTGCCGGGCTGCTGCGGGCGCATCGGCTGCTGCTGCATGTCTGGTGCTTGAGTGGTCCGTTTCGCCCTGGACCTCCCACTGTAAGCCAGTGCTCCATCGAGCCCTAGCAGCGGCGTGCATGCCATCTGACAAATGACCATATGCAGCCTTACATCCATGTCTGGTGCCTGGCTCATGCAGCTGTTCGTGCGCTGGCCCAGAAATGCCTGACTGCACACTCTGGTTGATGTCAGTAGTACTTAAGTGCTTTCACGCATGAGCTTGTCTATGCTCTTCCAACCCAGCAACCGCTTACTGTGTAGGCCCACCTCAGGACGGGCAACATGGGGCACAAGACCTCAAGGCTATACAATCTCCAGCGCCAGCAACGGACGAGTACGGCCACTGATGCAGTCATAGCAAGGGCACATTGCCAAGGAAGCACAGAAGAGCAGCTGTGAACATAGCACACACCCCTACTATACACAGGATTTCGAGCCTGCAACACGTCCCACACGGAGCAACACTTGATCAATAAGTGCCTGATCCGCGCGGCTGCTGGTCATGGGCGCGCCTGCCTAACCTCAGTCCACATCACATGAGACCAGTGCAACGCCGGGCCGAGGTGGTCAGCCGGCTGCTGCGACTTCAGCAGCGGCGGGCGCGCCCTGGCACCCCGAGCCGGCGCCGGCGGTGCAGCCAAAGCAGTGGTTGTCGCACACGACCGGCGCGCCGGTCAGCTCGGCCAGCGCCTCGATGTCGAACACCGTGAGCGGGCCCGGCGCGCGGCCAGGCAGCCTGCGAACGCCGCCCCCTTGCATGGAAATGTGTTGCAATTGTAGCGTGCAGAGTGTCTGGCGGTCACGTCTGTGCAGAGATCTGTCCTGGTGCTGAGTTCACCCTGTTTCTGCGGTCATGCGAGGAACAACCTCCCCCCATTTTCAGTATCGGCGCATCATGCATGCGGGCAATTCGCACTTGCCTACATATCTTCACGCTCCTGGCCGATGTGTGCTGCAGTCCGCTGTGATACTGTGCGAGGCACCAGGCCGCACCGCAGGCCAAGCGCCAGCTGCTGCTTTGTGCATGCCCCCACAGCAAAGTGTGGCGGAATAGGGCAGAATAGGGCAAGGGCCGCACCGCAGCCCGAGTGCCAGCTGCTGGTTGAAGTCACAGTCGAACAGGCGGCCGTCCCATCCGACGCTGACGGTGTCGCGGCACATCACGCCCTCCGCGGCACCCACGTTGAAGCTGCTCACCAGCAGCTGCGCGCGGCGCTTCTTCGGTCAACTCCCTTTGCGATTCGGCATAGGGCGCAACGGCGATAACCGCAGCTGCCCACCAGCAGCTGCGCGCGCGGCGCGGCTGAGCGCCGCCCGAGCGCACGCAGGGAGGGGCCCCGCTGCAGCTCTGAGCTTGCACGCACCCGGCAGGCTCGACCAGCCGCCGCACACTGCCAAGCGCCACCGCGCCAGCTCACGGTGCTTTCACCCATGGGCGCCTGGAACCGCGGCAAGCAGGGTAGGGCCCACGCTCCCAGACCGCGCTCCCAAATCAAAGCAGTTCCAAGTCAAGGCGAGGGAGGTGTGGCGTCTGGGCGCAGGGCGACGCGCGCCTGCATGTACTCATGCAGCTGGCCGCGGCGCTGCAGGAAGTCCACATAGCGCTTGATCGGCATGTTGTTCAGGCACAGCAGGCCGCTGAACTCGATGCCGAACGCCTCGCGCAGCTCCACGCGGTACGCCGCCTGCGCCGGCGGCGCCGCGCGCGCTCACAGGCAGCGCACGGCGCGAGCCCCGGCCGTTCCGCCTTCGCCCAGCGCCAGCCCTGTCAGGACCGGCTCCAGGGCCCGTTCGCCGCGCCGGCCGCCAGCCCCGCGCGCCAGTGCGCGCGCCTCAGCGCTTTAGGAGTACGACTGGGAAGGTGCTGCATGCGGATGTAGGGTATAGGGTTTAGAGCTGCCGTCGCGCAGCACCCGGCCCACGCAGCGGCCGCGCACCTCAAGCTGCGCCTGGTCGGGCGCCAGGAATGGCCCGCTGGGGTTGTACACCAGGTCCAGCGCCAGGCCGCCGCCCGGCGCGCCGTACCCGGCCGCGTTCAGCGCGCGCAGCCCGGCGATGCTGCGCCCGAACACGCCCGAGCCGCGCTGCGCGTCCACGTTGCCGGCCGTGTAGCAGGGCAGGCTGGCCACGACGCGCACCTGCGCGCTGCGGCGCGCGTCAGGCCCCAGCCAGGCCCTATTAATTGAACCCAACTCCAGCAGTGCCTGCCTGCACAGCGGGGCCAGCGCCCCCTGCGCGCGGGCGGCGCAACGCAACAAACGTGCACGTCGGCACACACAGAACGTTTGCCAGAGGTCGTGCACACGCGGAGAGCCTCTTTGCCAGCCCGCCCAGGCAAGCGGCCCGCCCAGGCTGCCGGCTCGAGCTTGCTCTGGTCACAGAGCCATCACAAAGTCAGGTATAGATTAGGATTCAGGGGCTGCAGGCGCGCCGGAGGCCGCTCGGCATGCCGGGCGGCAGGCGCGGGGCCGCACGGGCGGGGCCGCGCGCCTGGTGCGCCGCCAGGAAAGCCGGCAGGTCCTCCTGGCCGGGCTCCTGCAGCACGGTCAGGTTGCAGCGGTCGATGACCTCCAGGCCCAGCGCGCGCGCCTCGCGCACCAGGAACCTGCGCGCGCGCCCGGCGGTTCTTCCGGTTTCCAGATGTTCCTGGTATTTTACGCGGGGCAGGGCCGCACGCGCTGGTGGACGTGCGACGAGCCGGATGTGCGGCGCGGCCGCTGTGCGTCCACACCAGACTGAGCAGGCGCTTACAGGGAGCACATGGGCGCGCATCCCTGCAGCCATGTCTCCTTCTCCACACACGCGCCCAGCGCATGCGCACCTCCCCGCGACTCTGCATGTATTCACACCTCTGCTACCAGTCCGCCGACGCTCCACAGAGAGAGCTGCTTGCAAGAGCCCGTGAGGCGGCAAGCGGCGGCGCACCGAAACTGCGGGTTGAGCTCGGGCGCGCCGCCCGTCAGGTCCACCGTGCGCACGGCGCCGCGCTCCCTGCGCCCGCCCGGCGGCGGTCACCAGAGACCCTAACCCTGTCACCGGCCGTGCGGCGCCCTGGGCGAGCGCGAGGCCCCCACGCGGGGCACCCAGGCAGCACAGGCAGCAAGGGCGGCAAGGGCGGGCCGCGCGGGCGCCCCGCAAGCGCGGGCGGACGCCGGCGCGCGCCTGGCCAGCAGCGCGATGCAGCGCGCGGCCGTCGCGGCGTCCATGGCCTCGGTGCGCCGCGGCGAGCTCTCCACGTGGCAGTGCGAGCAGGCCTGGTTGCAGTACAGCCCGATGTTGAGCTGCAGCGTGGTCGCCTCGCGCCGCCGCAGCGGCGTCACGCCGCGCTCCTGCGCAACGGGCGGGCGGGTGCTTGACAGGTGTGTCCGAAATCTGCGCGAGCACGCTTCCGGCAAGTTGCCGCACGGCCTCCTTTGCCAGGCGCGCAGCTACTTTGCTTGCAGCCAGCCTGCTGTGTGAAGGAGAGGCTCAGGCAGGCTAGGACCGTGAGGAGGAGACAGATCGCAGACAGCGACTTCCAAGCGGTCTCCGTCGTGCGGCTTGCACTGATGCGGGCAAGAGCTCGGGGTGCAAACAGGCGCGGCAGCGGCGCGCCCGCGCGACGGCCAGGAACGGCGGCACGCCCAGCGCGTCCAGCGAGCGCTGGCGCGCGCGCCGCTCCTCGCGCGTGAGCGCCGCCTGGCCCTTGGCTGCCAGGCGCGCGGCCAGCGCGGCGCCCTCCGCATCGCCCGCCATCTCCTCCAGCGTCTGCGGGATGAGCGACGTGCGCGGCTCGGCCGCCGCGCGCGCCAGCGCTGGCCGCCTGCGCGAGCAAGCGCTCCGCGCTTTGCTCGCCGCAGCTTTTGCAGGCAAGTGACTGCTGCCTGAGTCGCTTGCTTGTACGCCAGCACAGTTCGCCTACGCTTGCCGAGCACGCAGAGTCTGCTTGTTGTAAACGTTGTAAACGTGCATATAAACGTTGTAAACGTGCAAGGGCGGGACCCTCCTCGACTTATAGTGCAAAGTCGCGCCTGCGCGGCGAGAGACTGTGCACGCAGACATGCGTGTGGTGGGGCTCCGGTTGACGCGCGGGCAGGTGTTTGGCAAGACAGTCGAACGCTGCGAGTGCCATGATGTATGGTGTAATAGGCTGGCAAAGAGCACTGTGGTGCTACTTTGGTGCAGCGCCGTGCCAGTGGCAGCTGCAGAGCGAACTGTTGCGCTTGCACAAGTGCTCCTTAAGTGTGTTTGCGAGCTGGTACACAGCACGCAGGTAGCGCATCTCTGACCTATAGGTCTCTCTAGGCAGACCTATAGGTCTCTCTAGGCAGAGATGGCGCCATCCAACTTCTGTATGTAGGCAGACGTACCGGTCTTACACACGTCAAATGCAGAAATGCATGTAGGCGCCCCCAGTTTGTCTGTCATTCCAGAAGCATGCGCATTCACGGCAATGGCTGTTCATATCATATCACCGAGCCACACCGCCGACTCAGAAGGACAGGCCCAAACTGATTGAGGAGTGTGCATGCAGCAGCTGCATTGCAGCCATCCAAGATAGCTGCTGCTGCTTGCCCGATAAGCCCAGACCATGCAGGTCGCCACCCCCACCGGCCTCAGCACAGGCCGCAGCTGCACGCTCCCTATGATGACTTCTGAAACATGCGGCGCGCGGCGGGCACACTCTCCAAGCACCCAAACTTGAAGCCATCGCCGCTCAGCACTCACAGCACCCGAGACATCCCCACGAGACGTGTGTGCAGCACGGGCGGCTGTTCTGCGCGCGCGCGCGCTCCCCGCGCGCGCGCCCCGCGCCCGCTTACCAGCGCGCCTTGAGGCCCAGGCGGTGGATGCGGAACGCGAGCAGCTGCTCGCCCTCGGGCACGGGGAACTGGCGCGGGAACTCGGCCGAGGCGGCCGCCCGGATGCTGGTGCCGAAGCCCTGCGGCAGGCCGGGGCGTTCGAGTCAAGTGCGCTGAAGGCTTCACAGCTCTGTTCTACACAGTTTGTCCCACTCTGATCGCGCATTCTGCGCTGCACAACACCAACGCGTAACTAGAAAGTGTGCTTTGTAAGGACAAGACTTGAGGTGGTCTGCATTCTTGACAGGATGCACAGCATGCGCAGCATGGTCCGGCCCAAAACAGGCAGGCGACACTGGGTCCCGCACGCACCAGCTGTACGCGCTGCTCGTCAAAGTCGAGCCCCGAGGGCGTCAGGTGCACGCTGCGCCCGGCGCTGTGCTCCATCCTGCGCCATGGCCACAGGTTGGCACTTACATGTTGACGAGCCACCTTTCATGCACACTCCCCTCTCAAGTGAAGGCATACCGCCAGTGCGCCCTTCCAGCAGACGTGTGCAACTCAGACAGGCCCCGGAGCTGGCGTGGCCGCTCTGGTGGGTCCATGCTTGGCAAGTCCGCTACAAACTCCACCCGCATATTATCCACCGGCTTCCATCACCACCTGCTATCTAGCGCATGCTGCATATGGCCACACAGCACCGCATGCATGCGCGCGCGCACAGCCGGGGCGGCGGCGCCGCGCGCGCGCACCGCAGCAGCAGGCGCGCGGGCGGCTCGTAGAAGCGCCCGACCTCCTCCAGCGGGCACTCGTAGCGCAGGCGCAGCGACACGGGCGTGTCGCCCAGGCGCCAGCGCTTCTGCACCTTCACCATCGGCCGCGGCAGCAGCTGCGCGCGCGGCGCAGGCAGTCAGGGCGCCCGCGCTGCGTGCGGCAGCGCTCCCGCGCAGCGCGGCTGAAGAGCATTGTTAGCAACGACACGCACTACTCCGCACACATGCTCCATCTACTCTACATATACGTTTGCAAAAGAAAGGCCTCTTTGCACAGCCGAGTGCAATACAGGAGCGAGGGGGCGGGCGGCGCACCTTTATGCTGAACCAGTCCTTGACCTTGAGCCGCGCCTGCGCGCGCGGTGCGGGCCGCCCGTAGTTAGGTGCTCAAGCGCCCGCCTGGCCGGCTGGCAACCGCCAACACGGGAGAGGCGTGCAGCTTGCGCCGGCAGCCGAGGCAGGCTGGCGCATGCACGAAAATTGTTTAAAGCATGTTTAGGGTGCGCCCGCGCACCACCAGGCTGAGCTCGGCGGTGTCAAACTCGGCGTTGAGGCCGACGCCCAGGTCGAACATCGGGCGCTCGGGCGCCGCCAGCGACGCGCCCAGCTTGCTCTGCACCTGCCGCAGCGCCGCGCCCACGTCCTGCTCGCCGTCCATGCTGCCGTCCAGCTGCGCGCCTGCGCGCGCGCCGGCCCAGGCTCTCTCTCCCGGTGTGAATTGATGTGGCGGCAATGCCGTTCCGGTCCGTGTGTGTACCTTCAGTGTTGTTACAGTGCGCCATAAATATTTTTACTCTCAAACTGGGCTCTCAGCACGCCTGCCGAACACGGCCGTGCCAGCCGCCCCACGCGCCGCGCCTCGGCTGCCCCCAAGCCGTGGCCCCACGCACAGCTCGGCGTAGTCCAGCGTGCTTGGGCTGTGCTTGGGTCCGTGATAGGCAGAGCGGCCCGATGCAAGATACTGCAGAACTGCTGTAGCGTGCTTGGTCGTCCGAAAGAGGGTGCGATGCGGGGCAGCGCACGCTCTGCTCTCAGCGCCGCCGGCGGCGGCGGCGGCGCGCTGAAGCCGGGCGCCCCAGGCCGGCTGGGCGGCGCGTCGCCGACCGGCAGGTCCAGCGCAGGCTGCCGCCGCCGCGGCGGGTCGCCAAAGTGGATGTGCCGCATCACCTTGACGCGCGCGCCTGGCGCGCGCGCGTCCGACGATGCAGCGTCTCCCCGCAGCAGGCAAGTTTGCATGCGCTGTGCGCGACGATGCCTTCTGATACCCTGTTCACTGCCTGTCATGCGGCTGGGCGGGAGGCTGTCGCCAGGGTTGCCTCCCAAAATCAGGCACGCACATGAAGCTGAGTTGCCTGAAGCCTGTATCATATTTACTCAGGTGCTGGCCTTGTGATCAGTGAGTAATAGGACACTCGGTGCGCACCCGTCTGGTTGCCGGGCAGGAAGCCGGCAATGGGGTTGCCGCCGACGTCGTACCCGCGCACGCCGCCCCCGCGCGCGCGCCGCCGCGGCCGGCTGCCGTGCTCTCCCCTGCACCGGGCGGGGCGCTCAGGCGCCGGGCTTGCCCGATTGGGGTCAGCGCAGCGCATGCCAGCCTGTGTGTCACCACATCCAGCGAGGAGGGGTGCAAGCTGATCGCTCATAGCAGTGCAACCTGCTCGCTCACAGCAGCGGCCACGGGCTGCAGCAAGGGACCCCGTACAGGCTGCAATGCAACGGCGAGAAGCTGACTTGAGGAACGACCAGTGGACACCAGCCTAGGGCCGCGCACCATTGGGCGGCGTCCGAGGATGTGCGCAGCAGGTTGCTGCCGGGCGCCGGGAACCTGCACACCGAATGTGACCCTTTCAAGGCCCACCGCTGCTTGGCAGGCACGGCTGCACGATGCATGCAAACGCCCTCACGGCACTGGACACTGTCACAAGTGTCTCACACGACCACAGCACTGTCAAGCAGCCTGCATTGGCAGATATGCACACACTCTGAGGCTCTCTGCCCCTCACAGCTGCCCGGACTGGAGCTGCGGTGGGAAATCAGAAACAGAGGTGTCCCGCACGTGGGCCGCATCAGGTCCACACGCGCCGTGCCGCGCGTCTTCGAGAACGCCGCCCAGCCCAGCCAGTACACCTGATTGCGCACGCACGCGGCCGGCTCGGAACCAGGCGGCAGTGACATGCGCAGGAGCATGCATCGCAGAGGAGCCCGCTCACGAGTGGCATTTGCTCCTCGCCGTCCTGCGCATACGCGCCGCTGGGGGTGGCCTGCGCTGACGGGCCACGGGCGCCGTAAGCCCCGCGTGGGCCGGCGGACTGCATTGTGTCCCACTTGCTCGCGTAACCAGGGCCTGCCTCCTGCCGTGGGTGCACGGTTCGCCCTGAGAGCTCCCGGGTACAAGAGTCCCTGCAAATCAAAGTAGGCTTGGGGGGAGTAGGGGCTACGGATCTAACCCTGCATGTAACCGTGCAAGCCGTGAGCTGCGGGAATCAGTGCGCCCTGTAGTAGCGTGAGCACTCAGAGAGGGCCATCACTATAGACGGCCGAGAATGCGCTTCCGTGACCCAGCTGGCGCACGGGCCCGCTGTCGTGCCCGCTGTCGTGCTCGCCTACCTGCCCCCGGCCGCGCCTGGCCAGCCCAGGGCTTTGGCAGGCGCCGTTGTAACGGTCGACGCGCCGCTCACTCCGGACAAGGTGCTCGCCGCGCTCACGCTCCTCAAGGATGGCCGGTCATTGGGTGCGAGCGGGCTGCCCGCGGAGCTGCTCCGCTACGCTCTCGGGCAAGAGGAGTCGCGGGGCACGCCTGCTGCTGCCCGCGCTCACGGCTGTGCTGAACTGCTGGTTCCGCGCCGGCACCGTGCCAGCTGCCTGGTGATTCCGTTCAACAGGCAGCGATGCGGGCGAGCCTGGCAACTACCGGCCGACTGCGGTGGGGGAGCTTTAAAATGCGGCTCTATGCGGCGCTGCTGAACGAGCAGCCGGTAGCGTACACGGAGGCGGCGGGCCTGCGCGCCCCGTCGCAGGCAGGCTTCCGGCCGGCCACGTCCGCGCTGCACGCGGTGTTCACCTTGCCGCACCTGCTCGACCGCGAGCGCCGCCTGCGGCGGCCGCTCGTCTGCCGCTTCCTGTACCTGCAGGGGCCGTACGACCGCGTGCCGCGGCTGCTGCTGGGGCAGGCGCTGGCACGCCTGGGCGTCACGGCGCCGTGCTGGCAGCCGTTTGATCGCTGTACGCCGACGCGGTGGACGTCATCAGCGTGGGCGGGCGAAGCGGCGCTGGCCTGCCGTCGGCGCGCGGCGTCAAGCTAGGCCGTCTGCTCAGCCCAACCCTTGTCGACCTCCTGCTGGACGGCCTCTACTGGGACCTGCGGGCGCGGGCGCCCGACGCGGGCCCCTCCCTCGCCTGCGGCCGGCGGGTACAAAACCTGGGGTATGCGGACGACTGGCTTTGCCTCCTGGCCTGTACGGCCGCTAAACTTCTGGGGTGCTCCACGCTCCCCTCCGTCGTGCAGAGGAATCAGGGGTCTGCCGCGCCGAGCGGGTCGGCTTGTGCTGCGACCAGGGCGCTCTTGGGGACGAGTATCACGCCCTGTTTGAGTGTCCGGCCACTTGGGCCGCCCATGCGCCCTTCGTGCACCTTTTCTACTGCGCAAAAGGCTCACGGGCGGCCCGAGTGGCCGGGCACTCAAACATGACGTGGTACTAGTCCCCAAAAGGGCCCTGGTCGCAGCACGGGCAGACCCGCTTGGCGCGGCAGACCCCCTGATACCGCTGCGCAACGGAGGGGAGCATGGAGCAACCCAGCCGGAAGCGCACAACCTGAAGCAGCCGCGCCAGTCCCAGGCGCAGGCAAAACCACGCGTTGCCCCTAGCGGCATCTGGCAGGCTACACCACCCTAAGTATTGCCCAAGCTGGCGCCTTGCAAAGGGCAGGCGCTTGGGCAAACATCACAAAGCTGCCAGCATTGCTGCTCGCGAGCGGTGTGCAGGCGCATCACATTAGCAATGCCTAGCAAGGCCCGGCGCTGGCAAGTGCCATGCAAAGGGTAACCTGAGTCATTAGGCACATGTACAGGGATCAGGCCCAGTTCTTTATGTTCCTAGCAATGGGGTCAACCCAGTCGGCGCGCGCAACCGCCCATCGGGGACCTGTGCCAACGCATGAAAATCAGCGTAAAAATCCGGCACGCGCTGCGCAGATGTGTGACGGCGAGCCTGAGAGCCATGCTAAATCACATGCAACCCCCCTTGCGCAGTAGCTTGTACAAGCAAATAAGTTGTCGATGACATAATTGTAAGAATGATATGGCTTGTCATGAAAGACATGTTCAAGGAAGGAAGGTGACGATAAAGGCGTCTGACATATCCATATCATTCACCACGTAGTCACGTGATCAATCTGTATCAAGCAGGATGGGCGCGCCACGCGCCGCTTGGCAGCACGCACTGCGTGTGCTGCGTCGTCTGCAGGCAGACGGTTACGCGGCAAGGCTCCCGGCGCTGCTCTGGCAGGCCCGAGGCTGCTTGACGGTGCGAGACTGGACCAATGCACTGGCACAGTCACCACGCATGCACTTGCGCAAAGCGCTGCTAAACATGGCATCCACTCACAGGCGCCGGCACTAAACCAACGCCGCCAACCGCGCTTGACGGTGCCATACTTGCTCGCAGCCGGCTTTGCTGCTGCCGCCGGACATGCTGCCTGTGGCAACGAGCAGCTCGAGCCAGGCGTGGCGCGCAGTGCTGTCTGGTGACCTGTTGGTGAGGCCGAGCGTGGCAGAGACAGCGTGTAAGCGACCACCAGTATGTCTTCAAGAGAGCGCTTGCTGTAAGGGTCAAGGTCGGCTTCTGCTCCTTGCAGGGACTCACAAGGCGCGGTTCTCAGGCTGTGTGCCCCGCGCCGCGCAGCCGCGCTGCAGCGCCTGGCGCGCGACCTGGGCAGCGGCGTGCCGTCCGAGCGCGAGGGCGCGGTCGCGCTGCTGTCCTCGCTGACCGTGTTCCTGGAGCACCACCCGGCGCTGCTGGCGGCGGGCGTGCTGCCGGCGCTCGTGCGCGCCGTCGTCGACGCGGACACCATCCCGCAGGTGCCGTGCAGAGGGACTGCTGCGCCCCACCGCTCTCTCGGTCATTGCACTGCTCTGCGGTGGGCGCGTGCGCCGTCCCTGCCGTCGGTGCCCTCTGACAGCATGACAGCATGGGGAACGCCGCATGGGTCAGTGCATGGACCACCAGCAGAGCGATGGGGGCCTCAGACATGCGTGTGCAGTATAATGTTTGTTGCTGTACGCTCGTGCCCGACACGCTTGTCCTTGCCGTCCCCTGACGCAGCGGCCGCCACCGGACAGGTCCGGACGCTGGCGCTGGGCTGCACGGCGGACCTGATGAAGGCCGACGAGGCGCAGCGCGCCGTCGCCGAGTCGCCCGACTTTCTGCCGACCGTCCTGGACGCGCTGCAGGTGGGCGCGGGCCGCAGCTGAGTAAGTCTGGACCTGCATGTGCGGAGGGGCCCCGCAGATGCAGCGCACAGGTAGCATGGTAAGCAAACGGTGTGAAGATTCAGATGAACAGAAACCGGCGCTAGCCTTATGGAGCCTGCTCCAGGGTCCAGATGAACAGAAACCAGCACAAGCCTTATGCAGCCTACTCCCGACGTTGTGCACGCCGTGCGAGCCGCCGGCCAACGCTGCGGGCCTTCGGCAGGCGCGCGGGCGCTGGCGCGAGGGCCAGGAGCAGGGCGCGGTGGCGCGCACGGCCGCCACGCGCCTGCTGGCCGAGCTGGCCGGGCGGCCCGAACTGCACGCGCTGCTGGCCGAGTCGGGCGCCGCGCGCGCGCTCGCTGCGCAGGGCGCCGCACTGGTGCGCGCGCGCGCCGGGCCTCGCTTCCCGCCTGTGCAGCCTCACGCTGCACGCACGCGAGGCAGCTGCGGGTGCTGCGGCATGACCGCGCGGCCGCTGCAGCGGAGGCTGGCCTGCACGTCCTGCTGCCGCCCCGGCAGGTCTTTAGTGACTCCCTGGACCTTGAGAGGCGGCCTCATGCTTGGGGCCTTGCCTTTTCGTGTTGATAGGATGTATTGCGTGCGCGTCAACAACGATCGAGCGGGAGGGCCGCGTGCTGGCGGCCGCAGGCGGCCGAGAGCGCGGCCGTGGCATGTGCATGCGTGCCATGGACATGTGAGCGGGGAGTCTCAAGCCATGGCGGCCGCAGGGGCCCAGAGCACGGCCGCGGGATGGCGAGCGTGGAGTCTGAAGCAATGGCTGCCGCAGGCGGCTGAGAGCGCGGCCGCGGACAAGACGTACGGCAGCCTGGAGCAGGTGCCCGGCACGGTCGCCGAGCGCCAGTCGGTGGACGAGGAGCGCTTCTCCTCGGCCGCGCTGTACGGCCTGGCGGCCTCCCCGGCCGGCGCGGCGGCGCTGCTGGGCGAGCGCGGCGCCGCGGTGGAGGGTGCGCGGAGCGGCGGCGGCGCCGGGCGGGGCTTATAAAGTGCCCGCTGCGTGCGGGCGGCCGCGGGCGGGCAGGGGCCGCGCGGTCAGGGCTGGCCTGCATGTCTGTCGCGGGGACTCGCGTTGGTGGACCTGCCCCGCAGCGCTGCTTCCTCAACATCTGCCTCGCTCTATAGTTTCCTTGGCTGCGCTTGGGCGAGGGGCTCAGCCATTACACAGCGTTCGCCGAGGCAGCCCAGCAAGCTCCCGCACCGCTCCTGCCCAGAGCTGTTGATGTGCAGGCGCGCAGCTGCGCAGCGGCGTTTGTGGCAAAACGCAAGAGCGTGTGCGGCGCCTCGCAGGCATGACGCGCTGGGCCGCCTCGCGCGACCCGATCCTGCAGCGCTACGGCGTGGGCGCGCTCGCGCGCCTGGCCGGCGGCGGCGCGGACAGCTTCGAGGCGGTGCGGCGCGCGGGCGGCCTGGCCGCGCTCGTGGCCGCGCTCAACTGCGCCGACCCGCAGACGCAGTGCTTTGCGGCCGGCGCGCTGGGTGCGCGCGCCGGGCTGTGCGCAGCCGTTGTTGGAGCCCGCCGTCGCGCCCGGATGCGGCGGCTGTTGCGGTAGCTGTGAACACGTTGCTGCCATGCGTCACCTGCGCTGCCGATTTGCTGGCCGCCCCTGCAGCCGCAGTCGCCTGCGCCGATGCGGACGCGGCGCGCCATCACCCAAGCTTTAGGCACGTTGCTCTGTACAAGCACTGAGGAAAGCGGTGTTGGAGGGAGTGGTGTGACACGGCTTGCAGGGCCTTGCTAGGCCGGTCCGAGCTGGCCGGAAGGGACGGAGCGCGTCTGTGATGGGAGAAGCCCAGAGATTCTGGCATGATACTCCCAGGCTGTGCGGGCGCGCTGATACGGCCGCGCGCCGGGCAGGCAAGCTGGCGGAGGCCGGCGGCGCAGCGGCCGTCGCGGCGGCGGAGGCCGGCGCCGCGGAGCGCCTGGTGGCGATGCTGCGCACGGGCGGGCCGGTGCGGCCCTCGGGCTCTAACGCGCGCCGCTGCCTGCCACTGAGCTGCAGAGGCGCTGGCTAAGTCACACATGAGCTCTGTAGCAAGGTAGGTAATGATAGATCAAGGTCACTATGTGGTCAGGCCACTGGTGCGCATGCGCGGCCGTGCCGACTGGGTGACCTGGGAGCGTGAGCTGATCATGGGAGCTGGCGCTGCCAGGCTTGGCAGGCCACGCTTGCCTGGGTGCATGGCCGCAATGTGCTAGCCGTGCCGCCAGCTCCTGTGATGATGCCCTGACCTCAGGGACCTCCTTTCTGCGGCGCAGT
>JAABUP010005069.1_pt1 | contig 20624 bp, 22 predicted proteins | sample 5559201 | NCBI WGS metagenome assembly JAABUP01 (sample SAMN10711887, study PRJNA513373) | rock metagenome | isolation source: Antarctica rocks | place: Antarctica
ACACACACACACACACACACACACACACACACACACACACACACACACACACACACACACACACACACACACACACACACACACACACACACACACACACACACACCATGCGGTGACTGCATGTTGTCTTTGTCAGTGGCTGCTCGCGTTCATCTATATCTATGGGACGCTATGGTGCACGTACGTGCAGCAAAGCAGCCTAGGAGCCTGACAGGTGCTCGCTTGGGAGTTGGTGCATGCTTGTGGGATGGTGCCTTTGTCCTGACAGCTTACATAGCTGCCCAGCCAGTAGACACATATGCAGGTGGGTTCTTGGACAACTGCATTCTTTCGTCTCTGTCATTTGCTGTGCACCCCAAACTGGTGAAGATCCTGATACAGCATGTGCACTAGTGCTTATCATGATGATGCATGTGGTTGTTGTCTTCATGTTTCTTCAGCACAGTGTGGTCTGAGTCAGCTTTGCTTTGCAGGCAAAAGATGCATTGAGCTGGGAGCTGGTGTAGGGCTTGTAGGCTTAGCCCTGGCTAGGCTGGGGGTACAGGTCACCCTCACTGACAAGCCAATCTTGCTGGGCCTGTTAAGAGGCAATGTGGCAAAAAACTGGCTTGGAGAAAGACCCCCTCCTGGGTATTATTCTTGCGTCGCCAGCGAACATCAGCATCTGAGCATGATGTATATTTGTTGCACGTGAAATGAAATTTGCATCAGGATGTTCAGACAAAAGTCACAACACTGCTGCAGAGCAGGACTGTTGCTTCTGTTTGATGCTGACAGCGTTCTGCCTTCCTAGAATCTTTTGAATATATCGCCCCATTGTGATATTTATGTCACGTACAAAACTTGTGGAGACAACTGACTTGCCTGTACAAATCTAGGCAGGCCTGCAGCCCTGCTAGGCAGCATACATTGATGATGACAGGGTTTGTGATCACCTGCAGGTCGAATCCAGATTCACAGAGGGGCAAAGCAGATGTCGCTGCGTTAGAGTGGGGAAGCAAAGGCTACATCTCTAGAGTGTTGCAGCTCGCAACTGCGAAATTTGACTTTGTTGTTGCTACTGACTGCACATACATTGATCCTGATGGAAGTACGCCTGATGATGACCACTTCATGACTGCATGCGCTGGACTTTGTCATGAGAGCACAAGGTGCTTTGTGACGTTTGAAGATAGAGGGACTGTGTTAAGAGACAACTTCCTGGCTGCTGCGCACACTAAGTTCCGTTATGTGAAGGAAATGCACAAAAGTGCACTGCCTCAGCATTACCAGCTTGAACACATTGATGTTTGGGAACTTAGATTATGATTGGCAATGCTGTGGCAGATTCAGATCTTCAAGCTGTTATGATGACTGCTTGTATTACCAGCTTGCATTACAACTCTGAGCAGTTGCTAAAATAGCAATTCTGTTGAGTGTTTGCATGCACTATGCAGCCTAAGCAACCATTAATAATTACCATTGAACACATGCTTAGCCAGTAGACGTCAGGTGCGTGCAACGCAAGTCAGCTTCAGACAGGCTTGTTCAGAATAAGCAATCATTGGATTCCCTGAGATGCAAAGCATGTAATGTATATACATTTTAGCAGATGATTACTGAGCAAAGCAACATTGTTGCTCAGGTGCACCATAACCTTCACTCTCATAAAGTTGATGCCAAATGACAGCATTCCTGTGATGACAAAACAAAGCATTGTGAGTATACTCAGTATGCTCAGTCTAAGAGTACAATCATGCAATGGGCCAGACAAATACAGTTGTGCATGTACTGTGATGGTGTTACATGCTCCCTAGTTGTGCAAGCCGGGCTGCAGCTGGCAAGCATATTGTTAGCAGAATCAAAGATGGCCCTAAGACAAATGCGCATGACATGCAAATCAAGTATTGCGCTGAACATTTTCTATCTCTTTGGAGGGTTCTTGATAGCTTGCATAGCCAGACATCTTCAGCAGGTCCTTGGTGTCAGGAGGCATTTTCAATGCAGCCAGCTGCTTCTGTGGGATGGAGTCGAGCCACTGATCCCATGTTTGTTGCTCCTTTGGCCCACCAAGCTCTTTGCGCAGCCTTTCACAACCTCTTGCAGCTAGAAAGCCCAGCAGGTAGGTGTTGAAGCTGTCCAAAGCATTTGAAAAATGAGCTTCACACTCATCCAGGTGATTATTTTGCTGTTTCGTGATGGCTTTCAATTCCGGCTGACTCTGCTTTGGAATCTCTTGTGCAACAGCTTTTCTCCTGAGAAGGACCACCTGAAGCTGAAGTTCCAGTATATCTTGCATAGGGAAATCCAGCTCTGACAAGCCGGCAAGGGCTTCCAGAAGCACTGTCTTATGCGCATCCATGCTGTCCGTGCTGGTGCTAACTCAGATTTCTGATCACCTGATCAGTGCTGACCACAGTGGCAGCTATGTCAAGTCGAAGTGGACCGGTTGCAGCCGATCGTAGTATAGAATGCTTAGCACTACAGCACCGACCGCGGCACAGCAAATGTGATCGAAAGAACAGTGATGTCCCGTGTGAAATTGCCGCTTACAGCACAGGTCGGATTCAGTCCATTTTAGCCAAAACCTAATCACAGTCAAAGGGTCAAGGAAGCTCATGGAAGGTGAGCCGGATTAGGAGTTTTGCCCCTTCATATGCAGCGCTGAGCGGCAAGGTCAGTGTGTCTGCAGACACTGTTGCTATACCACACAGCGCGCGATTGACGTGGAGAAGGGTGATGTAGCACGGTGCTTTGGTCTTCGAGTCTCCTTAAAAACTTTACGGAACTGAGCATGGCTTTTCTTGCGATTTGCGCAGCCCTTCTGGCAGCTTTGCCTGTGTCGCTCGCAACAGCAAGCAACTTGGACCATGTTTTTGAGCTGTACAAAACAGGCGTGGACGCGTACGGCTCGGCTCGCAAGCTGCTGCAGGACAGCAGCGTGTGTGGATTTAACGAGTATTTTTGTGGCGACACCGACATGGTTTCAGATACTGCCTACAATGCGGTTGTGGCAGGCAACTGCTTCAACGACACAATTGACACGGGTACCTGAGCTGCTCTGTTCACTGCAAACGTGCACAGCAGCTATCACAAGTCGCAGGCAAAGTCTGCAGATATGCTTCCACTCCAGGGACCTTCTATTGTGGAGATGAAAATCAGCCGGTCATCATATCAGCAACCACCTACAATACCATCAGCGCCAACAAGAACAGCTGCCCTGTTGACTGCAGCAATTCAGCTGCATCGTCCAACTCCACAACCTTCTATTGGCAGGTTGCTGCCTGGAGTTCTTGCTCTGTGGCTTGCAATGGTGGCTTTCAGACAAGAGATGTTGTGTGCCACAGTGCAGTTGATGGCAGGCAAGTCTGCTAGCTTGACTGGCGTTTTGGCTGTGCAACCCAAGCGCTCAGCGCCTGTGTGCACACAGTGATAAAAAGCCTTTCCGGAAAGCATCTGCCTTGTCGATGCAGCAGCAGTCATGACACAGGCATATGCAATCTGCCAGGACGTTTGACAACGCCCTCATGCAGCAAGTCAGGTACATTTGTGTGCTGTTGCTGCAGTCAAGTCAGCAATGGCAATTGTGACCAAGGCTCCAAACCCCTCACTCGCTTGCCTTGCAACCAAGTTCCCTGTGCCGTCTCTGAGCCTGGCCTGACCCTGGGATTTGCTGCCTGGGGGGAGTGTGGGGTGCAGTGTGGATCTGGGTTCTCACAGCGAACTGCTTACTGCATGAATCCTTATGGGGCGCTGGCAGACCTGTCCATGTGCAGCAACTACTCAGGTGGGTGTGAGATAGACTTCTGCACAACTTGCCTGCCAAGCAATTGTTTCTCAGCTGAGCAGGTGGAATGATGACAGGGTAAGCCTGTACTGGTCGAGCCTATTTGAGCCTTGCTGATCCATTTGTGTATCCATCTTGGAGGCAAGCATGCACTATGGACGCTATTCATTCTTGTGAGGCAAGCATGGATTATGGCTAGCTTGTTTTACTGCATGGTATACTTGCTTTGTCAGTGTTATCAGTACTGTAGCTTGCTTTGTCATCATTGCTGTTGCTCAACTCGGGGCTCAGGCTGCCAAAACGAGATCTTATAGGAAATACATACAACCATACACTTCCCCAAACCTTGCTTAGCCCAACTTCACTAATCTCTTTAGCCAGGCTGACTGCTCTACGCAAACTTTGCAAGAGATTGCCAGGACTTCAGGTACACATTGACTGACTGTGTGACCTACACTGATAAGACCAGTAGCAACTGTTTAGCTCCTCTAACAATCTAGGCTGCTGAACAGTCAAACAGTGAAGTGGGCACATAGTCAGAGTGCGCACGTCATACGCCAGAAAGGAGCTTTGCACATCTCAGTGACATCAAGCAGCAGCCCAAGCAGCCATATGCTCACGTTGTGGCCCATCAGCTTGCCTTCCCAAGCCCACACAGATGAACGAGCAGAATCTTGCCAGTCAGAAACAGCTCATCTACGTGAGTTATAGTAGTTGCAATCAGTACTTTGACATCCAGCCGCGCATCTTCTGCTGCTCAGTAGCAGTAGGATGGGCGTGTATACACATGACCATGTATAGTAGGTGGCAATGGCCATCAAAAAACAATTGCTGTCAATGCAGGGCTGTTGCAGTGAGGCAAGCGAGGTGAGGCCCTTGGCTACCCTTGATGCCTAAACTGGCTCCTCAAGGACAGCTTGATCAGCTGTAGCAAACAGGTATCTATGGGTATGCAGTCTTCATTGCTGATTTAGTGAGGAATGGTCTGCAGGCACACAGCTGTCGAGGACATGCACAGCGGCCTCCTGCTCAGGCTCCACTTGGCAGGTGGGCGACTGGAGCGACTGCTCTGTCAAGTGCAATGGAGGTGTCTCCAACCGGACTGTCCAGTAGGTCTCCATCAAGCATGCCGTACATGCTCATTTTGCCATAAAAAGTTGGTTTTCTGTGTTCAGTGATTGTGATGTCAATGCCCACTGTGATGCGCACTGTCGACGCAGACTGTGTCTGATTTTGAGCTTAGACATCTACGGATGAGTCGTCTTAGTGCAGCACTAGGCATGTTTGCTTGCCAGCTGGGGAGAAGTGCTTGAGATCAGATACAGAATGGATGGTGTCAATCACCTGGGAGCAGAAGTTGATCTAACTACCATGTTTCCTTTGCAGGTGTGCAGATGTGGATGAGAATCCAGTGAGCAGCAGTGAGTGCGCTGGACAGATGATACCAGCTAGTGGCATGACCTGCAACACAGTGCCCTGTGTGGGGTACATCTGGCAGGTATACGCACCATCCCCTACAGGGAAGCCCAGTACATATCACCTTCACGCTGTTCACCAAGTCGCACATCCCTTACGCTCTGCAGGGAAGCCCAATATACCTCACCCACAGACTGTTCTTGTAGCAACACCACAAGGCGTAACCTTTCGTTGCCTTTTGCTTCTGTATAGCTTTTGCAGCCTGCCAGCTTTGCTCATACAGCCACCCTCAATTACGGTCCATACACATACATAGCATGCATGCGGCTGGTAAATGCACACATATAGGTATGGCCATCTGTCAAGTACTTTGGCCGCATGCACAAAACTCAAAATGTGAGTGCAAGGTCTAATCTTATGTGTTTCAGCATTGGTGTGCAGCATTTGCAATTCATCAGCAACATGGCCATGGCTGTACATCTGATGCATAGGGTGATCTGCAACAGCTGCCTTGCATCCGTGCAAGTGACTGCATGAGAGGCTCAGTGCCCAAAGCCATGAGGCAGCGGCCTTCAGCATCCACCAATCAATTCATCAATCAAATTGCATTTCCTGTCTTGAAAACTTGTCAGGGAAGTCAACAGACAACAAACAGGAAACTAAAAGTCAGATACTTGCAGGCACGCCAGATCATGTGCCCTTGCCATGTCCAGACAGGCATGAACCAAGAAAAATGGCATGCATATGGCTGCAAGTAAGACATAATTGCTGTCTTTCTCGGAAGAATCCTCGTCAAGAGCGGCTACACGAACTGCATGACTGTTGGTCCTAGGTGGGTGCGTGGGAAGCCTGTACAGAGTCCTGTGGTAGCGGCACCAAGAATCGTACAGTCAGCTGTGTGGAACATGATGGGACGGTGGTGGCTGACCACTACTGCGCTGGGTTGAGGCCTGAGCATCAGGCTTACTGCAATGACTACCCCTGCGACTTCTGCAGCACCACTGACTGCTCCAGTGAGGTAAGGGACCCCCCCCCCCCCTTTGCTATGCCTTTTGGAATGAAAAAGTGGTTGCCCTTTGATAAGGCTCCCTCCACCTTCAGTAGCAACTCAGGCATCTCCTTGTCTTGTGGAACAGTTTGCCAGGCCTTGCATGCTTCCTGAGGAGTCCAGTCACCTGCGCATGGCTTCACACACTGCTTCATTGCTGCTTTGTGATCTCTGAAGATGCACAAGGTCGCACTACATTATGCAGTGACTAGACCAGCCAATGTACGCAAGCTGCAAAGCTTAGCTATGTGCTTGCAGTCCAGCTGCTGAAGAGCATTCTGTGTAGCGAAATGAACATGCTGTCGCACATAGTCCTGTGTGGGGGGGGGGGGGAGGGGGCAATCGTGAATCTGGCAAACAATATTAAATAGGCGCATGCAGGGGAAATGAGGGCGTGGAGGGTGCACATCAGACAATCAAACAAGCAATCCGGCAAACAAACAAGCAAAGAATCAATTATATCAGTCAGTCAGTCAATCAATCAGTCAATCAATCAATCAGTCGATCAATCAACCAATCAATGAATCAATCAATCAGTCAGTCAATCAATCAATCAATCAATCAATCAATCAACTTTTCTGTCCTGGAAAATATGATGATATGCTTGGCCATGCAGGCTATGCGGCTGCATGTTACACGCTTCATGTTACAATGCACCTGTGCTCCTAACACTGGTTGTTGTGCTGCTCACTGCAGGGCACTTGCAGGAACGATGTGTGCGTCTGTACCCCTGGCTACTCAGGCACATATTGTGAAGTGCCTCCGGCCTGTGGCGTGATTCTGGATGTGAATGGCAACTGCTGTAACCATGGCGTGGTCAGCTCTGCTGGCGTCTGCTGCGGCCCGGTAAGCTTTGCACATCTGAGTGATGAGGTGGTGCAGCACGTACGTATCCAAAACGCTGTACGCAGTCATGCTAGAGTGCCTCAGTTGCGCACATGCGCACAGATACTCAGCCATGATATGGCTTGGGTAAAGCTGACTTGCGTCATCCATGCTCTGCCCGGGTATGTGAGCCCATGCTGTAAGGCTGCAGAGCACTGTGGCAGGACATGGCGTCTGTGGCCGACGCTCAGTCTTCATTTGCAAGCAAGTCAGGCGGCCTGACAATGATGAAAAGCATGCCACCACTTCTGTGTCAGAAGTCCACATTGGCTCTCATTTGACCTGATCATTGGCCAGGCAGCCTGACTCCTCATCAAAGCGGAGCTTCTGCAAACTGCAGCTGAGCATCATGGAAGGGAGCAATGAAGTAATTGTCACTGCAAGCAGCCTGTGCTTTCAAATTCTTGCCGGGTGACGCCCAGAGCCCTGTCTTGGCATGTGCCGATGCATTGAGACATCTGCAGGTCTGCTGTCTGTGTTCTGCACTTGTGAAAACAGCGCTCCTGACCCATCAGACGTCAGAACCTGCACGCCCGTCATTCCTCATTCTGGGAGCATGTGCATGAGAGCAACGTCTTGTTCTGTGGCGTGCAGAAAGCTGTGCTGGACAGGGATGCAAACTGCTGTGAGTCGGGCAAGCTGGATGCCTGTGGTGTCTGTGGTGGCACTGGACTGCTGATAGACGTCCAGAATGTGTAAGCAGCTCCCCACATGCCACAGCGCTGTCCACATAAACCTTTTCACAAGTTGACTGGGAAATAATAATAATAGTGTTAATAATTAAAACGCTTTCCAGCCCTAATGAGCTAGGTACGTGCAGGACAAGTCTTGTCTCTCCTGGGAAAATAAAGGTCAAAAACAGCTCAAGGTGTATGAACAACACTTATTTTCTCAAGCAAATAAGTTTGCACAAAGTTCTGTTCCAATTTCCTTTTTCCTCTTTTTTTTGGGTATGCTGCGTACACACATGCTCCAGTGCCCATCTGTGATGCTCCATGTGCGTAGTCAGACTGGCTGACCCCTGATGAGCCATGAACAGGGCATGCTGGTTTGACCATAGATTAAACTGCGTGGTATATACAGCTCTGTGCAAGCATCTGCTCAGCGCCCAGCGGACATGCCTTACACATCGCCCGGGCATGTCAGCTCTGGGTCTGATCAATGCACAACAAGTCACTGTCGATCAAAGCACTTGTAGTACAGGACTGTTGCTGGACTGCATGACAAGCCTTGGCATGTACCTTGATCGTATGCTGCACTCAGGATGAGCTGTGCAGCCTTGGAGACATGCTGGCTGCGTGCACTGGCAGTTGTTGAGCTCTTCATCAGATAACAGTTTGTGCAATAGAAGCTGTTGAGAACATCCGATTTTAGAACTGATCAGTGTATTCTGTTTCATCCTGAGCACAGCAAGTTCAGCACATGTGTCATGCTGGCGTCTGCTGTCGTGCATCAGGCTACTGATTGGTAGCTGATGACCAGGGGCCGGAAGTGACCAAGCCAAAGAAACGCTGGGCAGCATCATCTTGTGCTCTCTGGCACAGGTGCTCAGTCCCTTCAAGCTCCTCCCAAAGCAGAACATCCCACCAGCACAAAACACACTTTCACAGACTTCTACCAGCTTCTCGCACTCTTCAACTCCCACCAAGAACAGAGTCTGAAATGATTCCCCCATCAATGCAATGTGTTCTCTCATGCAAACATCCTACCGGTAACACTTAGACTACAGTACCACACACCACAAAGCAGGTGGTTGGTGATGTGATGCAGGTGCTGCAATAGCACGGTGCTGGATGCTGGAGGTTACTGCTGTGCCAGTGGCTTGCTAGATGATTGTGGAGTGTGTGATGGAGATGGCTCCTCCTGCGCACTGCATGTGGTTGTCACAACCCAGGTGTGAACCCAGTCTTCCCACCCAAGCCTGGCTTCACAGCACTCACCAGGCTGGCACCCAAACCAGCTTCTGCATTGCTGACAGCAGGCTGCGCGCTGCTGAGCCATTGCTTCATTGGTCGTTGCTAGCAACCCACACTCCCAAGACCCCTGTCCCCCGCACACCCCGCCCTCTTCCCCATGCTATGTCCATTGCTCTACTCTTGGTCTATCAGGCACCTGTTGCATCCGTCAGAAGCTTCTTGTGCATTGCATCGCTGACTGAAAGTATGCTTGTGACTGCAACCTGTGACTCTGACCACTGACATTGCATGTGTAGGTAGATGGAATGCTGGTCTTGACACAGAGGCTGAATCACTTTAGGTCCCCCAGGACTTTCCAATCCTGACTGTCACCAACAGCACTGTGCGTTCCCAAAAACATGCAATCCATCAACATGATGTCAGAGGATGTCCTGTCCACACAGCATGAGTCAAGTGCATGCCTGCTGAAAGTGTTCACATTGCACTGTTCCACTGTTGCAGGTCACACAGCAGTCTCTGTTCTTGACGCTGACCAATGGCAATGTCTTTGCGGATGCCTTCGCCTCCTTTGCTGCGGGCATACTGGGCGTGAATCTATCCTACATTGAGGTGACAGACCTGACCCTGGACCCAGGCACCACCATCACCAGCCAGAATCAGGCCAGCATCACAATGAGGGCTGACTTCCTGGTCACGCCGGCTGACTCTTTTTCTGGCTCTATGGTAAGGCTTCTAGCCAGTGCTTTTGCACTGAAAGCCACAAGATTGCAGTGACAGCAATGCAAAAGCTGGCCAGCATCACAATGAGGGCTGACTTCCTGGTCACGCCAGCTGACTCCTTCTCAGGTTGTATGGTAAGGCTTCCAGCAGTTGCTGTTACACTGGAAAAAGCCATGACATGCACACGGCAGCAGTGACAGCTAGTCAGAACCAGGCCAGCATCACGATGGGGTGGACTTCCAGGTCACCAGCTGACTCCCTGAGCTTCTATGGTAAGGCTGCTACCTGTTACACGCTGATTGCAGTGGCACTGAAAGCCACAACAAGCACCTGGATGTCACACCACCAAGCCACAATCAGGCCAGCATCACAACGACGGCTGACTGCCTGGTTATACTTAGCAGACTCCTAGACTTGTCCTGCACGTACCTAGCTCATCATGAGCTGGAAAGCGTTATTATTATTATTATTATTATTATTATTATTATTATTATTATTATTATTATTATTATACTTTTCGGTACGGCTTTGCAGTTGTACACTTGCTGACCGCTTCTCTGGCTCTTTTGTGAGAGTTCCAGTAGCTGCTATTGCATGGTGCTTGCTGAAAGCCGCAACATGCAATTGGGTGCAATGATGCCACGTCGGAATCAGGCCATTCACGGCTGACTCCCTGGTTGGACTAGCCAACTCCTTGAAGCTCTCTGTAAGGCTTTGGGTCAGTGCTAGTGTGTTACTCTGTCACTTGCACTAAAGATGACTAAACTCATGATGACTAAAGTTATCCCTGAGCATGCAAAAGTGCCAGCCAGCATTCACCAACAAGAGGGCTGACCGCCTAATTACACCCACCACCCTGATCAGGGCTTGTCAGCATTCCTGCCTGAGCTCAGCCCTCCTTGAGAAACAGCTAACATCCATAAGAGCATCTTGATTGCAAGAGGTCAGCTGTTGATGGCAACAATCAAGTGCCAGTGTAGTGCAATGTGGGTCATTACTAAGCGAGCTGTGCTGCGCATGCTAAGAGCCTGGAGGCACCCAACATGCATTGCTGTCATGCAGTCCAAGAGAAAGCTTGCCCTCTTCCCCCCCCTGCCCCTTCCTTCCCTTGCCCCATTGCTGTCAGCTAAGGCAGGCTGTGTGAATGTGTCGTGGTTGCCATCCACAATTGACTTGTGCTGTAACTGGCGCAGCCTTATCAGAAAGTGTCTGTCACAGACCTTGCCTTGAGCGCTTCTTCTTTGCAGGACTTGTGCCCAGCTCTGGCACAATGTGACCTGCTCACTTGGTGCCTGCCTCAATGTGCTTTGCTGTTTGTCCTGATAGAGTTATCATGCAGTGTTCTGTTTTGGGAAAGATTCAGGAAGAGGCACCTGTTTTTTTGGTTTCTTGCCTGTTCTCGTACAGCTCTTTCCGCATAGACAACTGCATTGCTTCTGCTGTTTGCAGAAGATAGATGCTGCTCTGGCAACACGCAATGTGCAACAGGAGTCCTGCCTTAAAGTGCTACCCTTGCTTCTGCTGCTTGCAGGACCTCAGTACTGCTCTGGCAATGCATAGCTCGCAACATAACTTTTGCCAAGAAGATCATGCTTGACTGTTGCTGCTGCTGCTTGCAGGACCTGAGCGCTGCTTTAACGACTCAAAGTCCTGTAACAGCACTGTGCTGATGCATAGAGGTTTCCTGACTCTTGCTTCTGGTGCTTGTAGCACTTGAGCGCTGCTCTGGCAACATGCAAAGTGCAACAGGACTTCTGCCTGGAAGTGCTACCCTGACACTTGCGTCTGGTGCTTGCAGGACCTGAGCGCTGCACTGGCAACACGAAACCTGCAAGACTCCATTGGCAGCTCAGGCACCAACCAGGTCTTCATTCTCCAGTCAGCGGATCTGGTGGAGAGGCAGGCAGTGTGTGGCAACCTGGTGTGTGAGGCTGGAGAGAGACCCTCCAGTGCTGATGGAGCAAATGGAGGTCAGGTTTACCACATTCAGCTATTTCTTCAGCACTTGAACGAGTACATGTGTGCTGTCAGTGTTGGCACTGTCCAGACAGCATGCTGCACCATGTGATTCACAGTCAGAGCTCTGTATGGGGCATTCAGAGCTCCAGGGCTTGAAAGAGCCTTTCAAGTCAAAGGCTCAAAAGGCATTGAGCTGCCTTTTGACTCAAGGCCCAGGGCACTAGACTGCCGTTGAAATCAGCACTCAAAGGCATGCTGCAATGCACTGCAGGTTGTGCAGAAGATTGCCTGATGATCCTGGATCAGTGTCCCATCCCAGCAGGGGGTACCCTTTGTTCTGGGGTGGGGTGGTGCCTGTCAACCCAGGGCATCTGCCAGTGTTACCTGGGGTATGCTGGGGATGACTGCAGCTCATGTGATGAGGGCTATGTCAGGTATGGTCCTGCTCTGCTGCCCTATACACGTTTAGAGACTGTCCCTCTTGGAGTCTAATTCAATGAGTGGAGACTCTTAGTCAGTGAGCAAAGACTATGACGATGTGAAATTATGCCGTCGCATGACTTACTTAGCTGCTTGGCTGGCTTGTGCTATGCTGTAATGATACAAATCACAGCAAAACATTTCATCACTGAGCCTTTGCACTGCAGAAGGAAGGCCACTAGAGATTGCGTAACTGCCTAGAATTGCCCAGAAAGTTTCCCCAGGGTACTGGCTCCGTCCCCGGGGGCAGCACGACGCGCAAAAGTGTGCAGCCCTTACTTGGATGTAATAGCATGTCATGTATGATGCAGGACATCCACAGGAGGGGCATGCATCCGGAACATCAAGGCAGCCCTGCCCAACATAGACCGGTCAGGTTCGGCATCCCTGTATGCTGTGCTGGCTATAGGCATAGCCCTGGCAGCCCTGGGAGGCATCTTCATGTGCATCACCATCATCATCATATACAAGTGGAGGAAGGTGAGGGTGCTGCTCACACACTTTCACCTCGATGTGCCAGGGCAGGCTGCTGCTCTGTGCCCTGTTGTCCTGCCTTGTGCTGCACTATGCTGTGCTGCGCTTTGCTGGCCTGCTTTGTGCTGCACTGTGCTACAGTCGCCGCGCGGTGCTACACTCTTTTGCAATGCACTGTGCTGCGCTACGCTGTGCTGTGCTGCACCATCTGCGCTGTGCTACACCACTCTGCAATGTGCTGTGCTGTGCTGTGCTGTGCTGTGCTGTGCTGTGCTGTGCTGTGCTGTGCTCCTGATGCTTGATACCCAGTGATGACAGAAGAGTGCATGCTACGCATCTCTCAGAATCTCAGAATCTACACCACACTACATTGTAAATGCAGGACAAGAAGGGCGGCAAGCTGAGGAGGCGCAGCTCCAAGCAGACGCTGCTGCTGTCTCCTGACCAGGATGACATGAGTGAGGATGGAGGCAGCAAGAGCCGCAGTGAGTCCATGCTGGAGGTGGCTCGCGGCCTCAGCGCCAGCCTTCAGAACATCCGCAGGTACGCTGAAAGTGCATGTGGAGTCTGCTGAGGTCACCAAACCTTTCTGGTTCCCCCAAGCTAGGTTTGCAGATGTGCATGCGTCACTGCTGCAAGTGGTCATTTGAATACTTCCTTATGGCGTCTGCAGCAGATATGCATGCATGGTTGCTGTACAGCAAGCTGTTTGTGCAGCCTAGTGAGTGGGACCGGCCTCCACAAGACCTGCAAAATAGTGTGTGTATGCAAGGTAAGTATCATGGATTTCATGCAGAATGCTGAGTTTCTGCACCTAACCTTGATAAGCGACAGTCTATGGCAAAAGCTAACATGAACCTGCCGTGTAACACCACCTCTTCTTTGTGTAGGGAGTTCAGTGGGCAGTCTGCAACAAGCCCCCAGAGGTCAGCCCACAGCTTGGGGGGCTTGCCAGTTGGGGGCTTGGCAGTGGGCAGGGGTCCCCAAGCCAGGGGGGAAAGGGGCCTGAGCTCAACCAAGGCCAGTGGGCTGTCATCCTCCAAGAAAAGGGGAGATGCCATGCGCAGGTCTGAACACTATCTTGCCCGTTCAAATAGCTGTGGCTTCTGCTGTCTCGCTAAAACATGCAATGTACAGCAGCAGAGCGTGGGGCTGTGTCGCAAGAGGCCATTCCTGCTGATGCCATTCCTGATGATCCTGCAGACATTACTCAGCATGCACTGCATGAGAGGTGCTGCATGGAAGCTGGCAAACACTGGGCATGCATATGTCAGCCAGCATGACCTGAAAGGATGCCACAATGTTGACAACACAATGCATAAGCTGTTTGTTAGTGTAAGCCTGTCTGAAGGACGCATTTGTCTCTCTGCAATCAGACATTCAATGAAGAAAGCAGCCTCTGTGCCTAAACCCCAATCATGCAGAAAAAGTTCAGGGGTGCGTATCAAAAATAAATGAATTTTGATCCAAAAGACTGTCAAAACAGCAGTACATTGAACTGTGCACTGCTGCAGAGCTGCTGCTTCAAGATTCGCCGACAGGAAGGATGACGCTCCCTCTGTGTATTTCCCTGCAACAGAGGTGACTCAAAAACCTTCCCTCCAAAAGACCTCCTCTTCCCGCCGAACCACCGGCGATGCTGACCACTCATCCAAGGCTGCTCAATTCCTGCTCAAGAACCCTAAGGCTTCAGTCAGCATGCTCAGACGAAGCCCTAGTGACCAGAAGAGGGTCAGTGGAGATGTGGAGTCTGGCCCATCTCCCACCCAGGGGGAGATTGGGGCGTCCCCCTTTGAGTACAACCAGGGCCGGTTTAGTAATGAGCCAATCTTGGCAGGCGATGAGTCACCCACTCGCAACCCTCTGCTGAGAATCCCTGAGAGTTTTGAGTCCCTAGCCAGCGCTAGCTCAGGAGAGCTGAGTACAACCAGCAGCCGTGCTTTATTAGGCAACCGCAAGGGATCAAGCTGAGCGGATTGAAAGAAAAAGTCAGCATTTACCTGCAAGCAGACATGTTCATTTTGAGATTGATGGCACCTTCAAGAACCGCAGGCTGCGGTCTGTGGGGCCGCGGTTCGCAGCTTTCAGGAATGATGTACTCATCAGATGTGCTTTATGCCGTGGTTTTGCTGGTGCTCAGGTTAACCAGCATCATGTAATGCGTTTTGATCCCTTGTCAGCTGGGACAGTTGAACATGAAAGGAAACTGATCTTGGTGCTCTTGCACCTTTGCATTGCTGCTTGGCTTTTGTTACTTGTGCCTTGTGTTGTGATTGCAGCGTCTGGACAGTGTCAGTCGCACGAAGTGAATGCCACCTCAGATGTTGCCAGGCGGTATAACAGTATCTTGTGTGCCTGCCAGGGCCGCCCTGCTTCTGTGACACATATGCTGTAAATCTCTGCAGCTGACATTGAATATTCAAGCATTATGCACCGTCAGGCACGCAACCCAAACTCCTGCTCAACACAACCTCTCAAGACTGTACTGCAGATTCAGAACTATACAGCCTACCAATCCAACCTACAAAGCCTAACAACACTGGTTTAATTTCTGGGACAGTCAATGACGATTCCTGCATATCAGGGAGGCTGAGATGTTGATACACTGCCCGCTTGATCGTTTGCTCTCCTTGATGGCTTTATGGCCAAGCAAGTGCACATCACATTTTACACTATGACTTACATCCTCCTTTTGCTCAAGCACCTTAGCTACACGTCAGCCTGCAACAGACCAGCCGTCTCAAACTCCAACTGGCATGTTCTCAGGCCTGCACTACGTTTGAGCCATAGTGCTTTGAAGATTGACTCTAAGAGGCCCTCCTAGTGCTTGTGCGCGGGCGTAGCGCTATCACAGATGCGATGTTGAAGACCCACATGCCTCCAAAGAATTTGCTGGTCATAACCAGTACGTACCAATATGCTTTGTGCCTGGAGCTTGTGACTTTCCTTGCTAAGCAAGCCTTGACACAATGCGCCTGCTCCATGCTTCTTATGATTTCAAAAAAATGCACAAGACTATACTTGCAGTTGGCTATTCCTATCAAGCCATTCAACCCCTTTGGACTCTGTCTCCTGCGGCTTACTGCTCGTGGCTGGGGAACCTGTCAGCTGAAAGCTTCTCAGTTGCAGCTGAGCCAGAAGCACAGTCAGCTAACTATAGACACAGACATCTATTATACACACAGACTCTGTCTGAGACATCTAACCTGATCTTCCGGCTCACCAGCTCTTGCTCATTCAAGATTCCGCGGGACCACGCTTCAAAGTTTATTTCAACGCTGTGAGTAACTGTTGCATGCGACATGCAAATGGTGCTAATGGCTAGCTAACTCAGAGACCAACTGATTAAGTGCACAATGTTTCGTCAGTTACAGGTGACATACCCGAGCTATCATGCTATGCCTTTCACGGGATGTCGATCACCATCATTAGTCATCAACTCTGCTGCGCAGCACAGAGCGCAGCATGCGTGCCAAATCGCCTCCAGTGTTGCTGATATGACATTCCTAGCTGAGGCCTGTTGCGGCAAATCTTCGTCGAGTCACACTTTCAAAGAATGAGACGCTTGCCGCACTCATTGACCGAACAAGCGGCTGTGCAGGTCAGTAAGCAGATCGACTGCAGTGAGCAGGCGCGGGTTGTGCTTTCACACCCGCAGGACTCTGGGCAAAAAATCGCACCTGACACAGGTCATGACTGTTCTCCCCGACACCCCGAACAAAGTTTCCTGCTCTTGTCTATGTCTGTGAGCCTTACTGTCAAAGCGCTGTATAATACAGTGCTAGCACCTGCTCACGCGACCTCACGATCCGAAGGCGTTGTTGTTGTATCTTGCTCTCACTCGCGACATATCTTACACAGGCGGCGATGCCCTCTTGGAAGTTCAGAGGAAACCTGTACCCACAAAGGGGTGCCCGCCAGAGTGGCCAAGCGATTGCAAATGGGTGGTGTTCTCCGATTTGCACGTTAGCCCTAAAACGCTGGACGTTTGCCTGGAAGTTTTACGAGAGGTCAGAGACGCTGCGAGATTACGCGGAGCTGGTGTATTGTTTTTGGGTATGAGCCTTGCCACCAAACATCTTGAGCTGACTCGCAAGGACGCTGGCATGATTCGATCTGCCGTCTATGTTGCGGTCTGGCATTCAGGTGATTTCTGGCATGTGAAGGGACCTTTGGCAGTCAGGCCATTGAATGCCGTTATAGCTGAGCTTCAGACCTGGACACAGCCTACCGTCATGCTGGTGGGAAACCATGATCAAGTGTTGCTGAGTGGACTAGATCATGCTCTGCCTCCCTTGGCAGCAGCATGCCGCAGCATGATCATGATTGATCAGCCTTGCATCTTCATGGACGCACTGTGGCTGCCATACAGAAGAAATGTGGTTGAGCTGCAAGCAGCACTGCAGCAAGCAGGATCAGTCACAGCAGTTTTTGCCCATGCAGATGTGGTAGGCTCTAGACATCAACCTCCGTGCCTTTTGTTGTATCTCTTTAGATGCACCATGCTAATTTGCAAATACCTGTGTCTATGCAGCTGCTGGGCTGGCATGAGAGTGCACAGTCCAGCAGACACCATAGATGTGTTGCACGTCACTTGGACGAGGTGGCTTTGCACATTTCAAGTCTTTGGTTTACAAGATGAGGTAAACACAGGTTGGTGCACAGTGGAACCAGCGCAACCAGGCACAGGAGGGTTTGCCACCTGCTGCTTTTCCTGCTGGCATTCCCATCTACACAGGACACTATCATATTCCACATCAGGTTCCCAAGACCAACATTCACTATGTTGGCTCTCCCTATCAAGGTAGGGCCCCTCCTGGCCCAGACAGTGACTGCAAGGCTATAGGCACTGCACACAATGGGCAATGAGTGTCTGCATGACACACGCATGTATGAAGACAGGTTTCACGGGTGCATCAGATCATTGTAAGCAAATCAACAAATTTGCATTTTGCTCCGCATGGGGCCAGTCTAAATCCGCGACGGAGTAAAGCAAGTTATCTGATCCAAGAAGGACACTGCCTTGTCACTGCCTGGTGACTGCACTGCAGACGTGCTGTGAAGTGCAAATTTGCACAGCAGCCTTCACCTGGTGCTGAACATGATCAGCTGATTGCAATGCACTGCAGTGTCAATGAGTGAGGCAGGGCAGAGTAAGCGGCTGATTGTGCTAGATCATGACTATCAGCAAATAGAGGAGATCCATCTTGATATTGGCCCCCGGCATTTCTATATTGAGGGTGCACAGCAGGCCATGCCACAGGATTTGCGTGCAGGCGACAGGTTTGTCACGCATAGTTGTGTACAAGGTTTGAGTGGGAACATGTGATCATGCAGTGGCAGAACTGCTGTGTCTGGAACTCCTTTACTCTGCAGTTAAAATATGGTATCGCATAGCACTGTCACTTTTGTGCTGGTCTCTTGTACCTCAGGGCTCAAAACGACATTGCTAGTTGAGTGCAACCACAGATGCACATAGCTGCCACGCATCTTTGCCAACATGCATCACAAAGCAATCTTGGCACAGCAAGGCTTTGAGTCATAAGGGTTACCCAGGAGTTAGCTTGCATTCAGGAGGCACTGCACATGTATGCGCTGAAAGCAAACTTGTGCTCCTATGTCAGTGTGACTAATGCAACGCAGGCTAAAATGGACTGTCCCACACTCAGAGTTTGCTGGCACAAAAAGCGTTGCTGAAGCATACCGAGGTCGAGGTGAGCTGAGCGTTGTGAGTGGCTGAGCACGCCTGCATTGTCACGCTCAAGTGTAGTTGACATGAAGCTCATTTGGCATCTGCTTTCTGTTCTGATCTTGGCATTGAGACAATCACATGCAATGCAGGCATTGAAATTGAGGTGATCGTTGCAGCTGCTCAAAGTGCGCCCCGCATCTCAGGCTGTGACAACCTGAGTCCCCAGGCTTTGCTGGACAGCTATGCCAAGACCATTAACATGAGCAATGTTGCTCTGCAATCAGCTCATAGCCTGTTGAAGGTGTGTCTGTAGGAGCAAGTGCTCCAAGCCTTCCTAGTTATTGCAACTATTGTGCTGGCAAAGCTTTGCTCTTAGCCAATGGGAGCTTGCTATGACGTGGCAACTCTGACTTAGAAGCACCCACGGCTGTGGCTGACTTATTAGTCAGTGGAATAGAGCATGTTGTGTCTTGTGCTTCAGCTGAAGCTTGTGTATGCAGAAGCCTAGGCCTGGGCAGAAATCTTGCACCAAGTGGTTGTTCATTGAGCACTCTTTCACTCAGATGTGTGGTCTTGTATGTGACAACAACCATAGCGATGTATCTACCCACGAACTGCTGGCCGACTTTTAATTGACATGGAATGTGCAGGAGGTTGCGGGCAGCCATGCAACAGCTCAGCATGAACGAGCAGATGTTGTGCTTCACAGGCTGAAAATAGCAGGCTATGGTCCTTTCAGGTATGCTTCTGGCAGTCTCAGCAGCTTTGCAGCGTAACCATGTACAACACACCCAAGATGTACTGCTTCCATGCTGTGAAAAGACACCAGCAAGTAGGTGTGCACTGATTGCCATGAGCTATGCTCATGTGCCATTTCAGAGGTACAGAAGCTGACTGCTGCTGTTTCTGCCTGTGCTCCTTGTACATCATGCCCTGTTGAAGTTTGAGACCAACAAGCCCACCTGATGTGAACAATCACTCCTTGTTTGTGACGCTGTTTGCAAGCTGCAGCTGCCAGGGGCAGACAGTAAGTGCTGCCTTGCTAAATTTTGTGCTGCCGCACATCTGACAATGCTGCTCACAAACACGCGTTCTGCTCTATATGCTATGCAGAGAAGAGTGCAGCTATGATTTGGCCGCTTTGGGATTTTGCGCAATCACAGGTTGCAACATGGAGGACCAAGCAGCAGAAAGCAATGGGGCAGGCAAGAGTGCACTGGCTATGAGTGCTGTTTGGGCTCTGACAGGTCATTCAGACGCCAAAAACGAGGTAGTTGCACCAGTGCGCTGGTTTGTTCTGCTTGCCACTGTCTGTCGATATGGTTTGGCAGGGCAGGTGCTGCAGTGTCACACAGACACAGACACGATGGTCATCAAAGGCCAGCTGCAGTTCAGTGCCTCCGCAACTCAAACAAGTGCACCTGCATCATCCCCTCTGTTTTTTATTTTTTGTTGAGATTTTGTTGTCCTCTTTCAAACACAGCATTGTGGCTTTTTGAGGTTGACGATCAAGACTTGTGTCCGAGCAAAGTATGCGGTGGTGCCTAATCCGTGCCTCTAAATGAGCAGCTGGGAGTGACTGTGGGTAACTATGTGCTAGGGCTTGTCTGCTTCTGAGTGCATGGCCATATACACAAGCTACCCAGGAGGCTTGAAATCACTTTGTTAACTTGCACAGGGAGGTGGTGGTCGGCGTTTGCGCAATGACGAGGTGCTGAATGACTCCTCTGACTCTGGCTGTGTGAGGCTTGAGGGCACTGTCAACCAGAAGTCATTCTGTGTTGAGCGCAAAGTCATCAGAACTGGGTGACCTCAAGCTCTTGCTTTGCATGCTTCTGTACCTGCCTGCTTGCCTGCTTGCCTGCTTGCCTGCCTGTGCTTGCCTACCTGCCTGCCTGCTTGCCTGCTTGGCTGCCTGCCTGCTTGTACACTGACAAGCTTGCTTGTTGCCTGCCTGCTTCCCTGCTCATTCGAGTCTCTGGTGACTGACTGGACAAGAAAAGGCAGTAAGAAAGTATGCTGTTAGGACCATGCTTTGGTTATGGGACAGTAAGTCAGCATTTTGTGTTGCAACATAGGCCTGGCACTGCATCATCCAAGCTCAGCTTTCAACACAATGGGCAAGACCTGACTTGCCTAGACCAGAGGGCCACTCAGCATCAGCTGGACCAGAAGCTGAAATCAGACCTGCTGGTGTCGGCTGCATTCCATAGTCAAGCAGACATTACAAGCCTGCTTGAGGTACAACCTGTAGAGCTGTCACTGACA
>JAABUP010005070.1_pt1 | contig 20618 bp, 29 predicted proteins | sample 5559201 | NCBI WGS metagenome assembly JAABUP01 (sample SAMN10711887, study PRJNA513373) | rock metagenome | isolation source: Antarctica rocks | place: Antarctica
CCTTGAGCTTGCGAGCCTTCTCATATTTGGCCAAGTCACTGTCTGACTTGAAGGTGGAGTTGGCAGCCAGCCACACATATTTGAAGTCCTTCTGAGCAATGGGCTCCTTCCAGTACGCCAGCCATGTGACTGTCTTGTCATGTCGAACCTCCTTCCACTGCTGGCCCGGGTATGGGTGCTCAGGAACTGGCTCCTCCTTACCTGTAATTATGCATTTGGAATGCATGCAGTTGGATGTGAAGCATGCTGAATGTGAGTGAAGCATGCTGAAGATGCATGAAGCATGCTGAATGTGTGTGAAGTATGCAGATGGATGCGAAGCATGCTGAATATGTGTGAAGCAAGCTGAATGTGTGTGAAGCATGCTGAATGTGTGGGAAGCATGCCGAATGTGTGTGAAGCATGCTGAACATGTGATCTGGCCACTGCACCTGCATAAGTGGATTGTGTTGTGGTGCCGGCATTGAATTACATGGGATACTCTTGTGATTGAGGGTGCTTGGCCACACAGCATCTGAAAACGCTTTTATGGAGGACAGTGACATAACACAAAAATTCCATTTAGCTTCCCAGCCAACACACATATGTGTAAACAGCATGCAAGCACAGTCTCATTTGCCAAGCAGCCCTGTTGCAGCATGTGCTTGCAGCAGTGGATATAACTCAGCGCAACCGACCTATGTTGATGACAATGTCTCGGGGATATATCCTGCTTTTGAGTTTGCCCATCCTTGGGTGCTCCCCTCGCCCCCTAAACAAGCCAGGGGGCTCCACTCGGAAATTGCCCACCTGGCACAGACACAAGTCAGATATCCAAGACAGACCTGGCTGCTGACTGGCTGCTGAGCATGCATTGGCGGCTATATTCCCATTGGCAACTTCTGACCATGTGTGATCTACAGTGGAATTTGGTTTTCAACAGCAGCACAAAACAGCATGCCAATCTCACGTGCAGTTGCTACTGTGAGGATACAATGCAACAAACCTGTCTATGCTGATAGGTAGAGCATTATAGCTAGATGTGGCCAAGTATGAGGATACATGCAGCCTGGTTTGTGCCATGTACGTAACGCAATAAACTGAGGAGACACTGAGTAGACATGTACCTGCTCTGTTCGGCCATCTACTTGTGCATACTTGAACTTGGCTTCATCTGCCTCCTTTTTCTCCTTGATTGCAAGCTTCTCCTGCTCACAACACACCATGTGTTACAACAGACATGCTTGCAAGGCAGCTATAGCTGTTGCTTGTTGGAGGCAATGCAGCTTGTCCAAGCACGTGCTATCGCACCAAGAGTGGCAGCAGGATTCTGACGGGTTGTGCGCATAAGCGGCGGAATTGAGCAGCATTATAACATGCAATGCGGGGCTGGGCTGACAGCAAGCAGCATTGCAGACTGGCATTATGCTTACATCATACCTCAGCAAAACAGAACAGACTTCACAATCAACATTCTTCCTGATTTGCAGGCAGCATCATTTGAGCCATACACAACTTTGCAACTTAGCATGTCCATCTATGTCCTTCAGAAAATCAGTGTCACAAGCCTACCCTGCATCATATTGTGCAAGGCTGTCCACACAAAGAACTTTTACCTCCTTACTAAGTGCCTTCTTCTTCTCTCTTTCTGCCATGGCATGATCATACATAGGTGTGAAGTCACACTTCTTCAGACCTTTGATCACATGATCCTTGCCCAACACCTGAGACACAACTCAAGTGTGCATATCAGCACAGAGCTCACGGCTTGCCAAGCGCTGATTCATCAAGCAAACCTCAGTCACAACCAGAGAAAGCCAGACCAGTGTGCAACACATAGTCTTGCAATATGAAAATCTGACATGATACATAGCATGTAAGAAGGAGACTCTTTCAACCACACCCCATACTGGGTTGGTGTTTTTTTGCATGCGGTGCTGACAGGCCAGAAGGTGTTACGTGCCTAAAAGCACTCCTGAGGCATCAAATGAAGGGTTCGCCAGCCAGCATGCAAGCCAGGTATAGGGCTGATTAGCTGTGGTGCGGTACCTTTTTGAAATCATTCCAGAAGTTGTCCAAGAACAGCTGCTTCTTCATGTAGTCTGTCTCCTTCATGATGGCAAACATCTGTGCAACCTCTTCCTGCTCCTCTGTGAGGTCCACCGGCTGACCATCATACAGCATCTTCACATTGCTGGGCAGACGCACGTACTCTGGAGGGAACAGTACACCTGCATGCCTCAGTTTCTCCCACTTGATTTCCTTGTCCTCTTCTTTTGCTCCCTGTGGCCAAAGTGCAAACTGTGAGGGAGGCAGTGACTTCATCAATGGGTCCTTGCTGTGCCATGAGATAGCCGATTGCTGTTTGCATGAGGCCAGCACAATTGGGCAGTGCAGCGTGGCTCAGGGGCACAAGCTGACAGCAGCCATGCTGTCATGATGGTGTGTGGCACAGCATCATGATGCTGTTACTGACTGCAGATTTGCGCTGATAGTACCTGTGAAGCAGGGTTTGCAACCCGCTTCTTTCGTGCTGGTGCGTCGTCTGACGACTTGGTCTTCTTGGTCGGTGCCTGTCGGCCCTTGGGCGCATCATCCTGTCTCTTGCGCTTGCCTTCCCTGTTGGCAATGTCCTTGGCAACAGGTTTAGCCTTCTGTCCCTTTGGCTGTGTAGCTTGCGATTTCTGTGCTACCAGTGCTTTCTTTCTTTGTGCTGCAGTTGTCAAGCATTTTTTGCACTCAAGACATTGCACGGGTATGATATTGTTGCTGCAGCAGCGTGTAAAAGCCAAGCTGTGCCTCACCAAGAGGGATATCATCTGACGAAGAGCTGTCCCAGCCGTTTATGTCAGCAGCATTTGCCGTGGCGCCTCGAGGAAAGACTGCTGTGGAGGTCGTTGTACCAAAAGTCGGTGCAGCAACTCCGTTGCCGTTGGCGCTGGGCTTGTGAGTGAACTGTCTGTGAGCTAAAGGCCGATCGTCCTCCTCGTCGCTTTCTTCAGCAGCAGGCTTGTGGGCCCGCTGGGCAAGCGGCATATCGTCATCTGAGTCAGACATGGGGCTTGCACGGGCAGTGACGCAGCGCAACACCCAACAGTACTAGAGTGTAATCCGACACAAAAGATCAATTTCTTTATCAGGTTTTGCAGGTGCCCAACAGGGCGACGATGTACTGGAGATCTCTAGGTGTCGCTTCACCACTTTTGCGGATTGACGGACACACACAGCGCCGTGATTTGAGGTGCAGGACCTGTCGTTGCAGAACATGTTGACCGTAATGCAGCTCGTGTTCAAAACTACTGCGTAACAGCAGCAGCTGTGGGCCTGTGGCCTGTTTAGGCGCTGAAACTGATTAGTGCGATGAAAGGAGCAACATGGAGCGATGAAACACCTTGCCATGGTAAAATCTGGCTTCAAAATATCGATTTTCACCTGACGTATGTACCAGGAACATGCACACGATGACATCTGATTACAGGTTAACAATGTGGGGAGGGCTGCAACCCCTCAAGTCAATGCCGAAATGAGCTGTAGGAGATCCTATGGATGCAATGAACATAGTCTCAAGATGACAGTGATACGCACTCCTTGACAGCAAACACAAAGCAGCAAACTTGAAAGCCCTGCAAAATTGAAAAAAACTGTTGCTCAAGCAGAACAAAGGGTTGTCGATGAACACAACATCAGAAGCAACAAGTATATTTGGATTGCTGCTGCAATGGGGCTGATGATACACATGTCATGCCAGATAGCGATACAATTTGCGGTCAGTCGCATCCCTCTCCAAGAATTCACGCTCTAGTAGCGACTCAATGCGCTTCTTGATGACAGCAGGATTGGGAAGGAATCTAGGAGCTAGCTGCCGTGTGACCTCTGTCACAATGCTGTTGTGGTCAAGTATGCGCCGTGACTTCATGATACGCACAATAGCAGCTTCAATCTGAGGCTTGCGGTCCTCCTCAACCTACACATACAAGCACATATCACCATTTCAGCTCAAGCCAAGAGCGCAGCAAAGACAAGCATGAGCACCTGAAGATGTAACAAGCACAATGGTCTTCACAATGAAGCCCAGGTTGCCTTACCTTATGCCGTGTTTCCAGCTTCTCAGGCTCGCTCTCCTTCTGTGCAGAGACAGTGGCAATCTTGATTTTGTACAGCTTGTTGTGGAACTCCTCATTGAAGCTGAACACATCTGTCTCACTGATGTCCTTGCCCATGGGTTCCTTCTTCAGCACATTCCGTCCCTGCATGCCAAAACTGTGTTGGAGTTCCTTTGAAAAAGGAACTGTAAAGGACTGAACTTTGCCTCGCAGTCTGCGTTCAGCCTGGAGCGCACTGAAGCCTCACAGAGGTCAGAAGCTGCTGACATTGTAGGCGGATGTAGCTAAGCCAGTCAATATTGGCTGGTCACTTATAGTGAGACAGCATCACTTCGACAGCACGCAAGAGACTGACAGTCAAGCCATGTATGGCCACTTTATCCCCCTCTACACACCATGGCACAACAGATGGCATGCAGTGTCCTGTCATGCTCATAGGAAGTGACTCAATCTCATGCAGCCATGCATACTCACACTCACACACACACACAGGCTCACCTTGACTAGAGCCAGTGACTGCAGAGCTCGCTTGAGGTCACCAGCTGGGATGACTGTAGCTGTGAGGATGTCCTGGTAGGAATGCCTGTCTGCTTCATTGAACAAGAGCAGGATGCACATGTGGTACGTAGAGACATTCAGCTCATGCTTCTTGTCACCCCACTGCATCTTTATATCTGCAGTCATCACAGGAAACATCTCAAGCCAAGCTTTGCCACCATCCAGGCGTGTGCAGGACCTGCCAGCTTGGCAGGTGTGTGCTTTTGCTTCTGCTGAGCTGCACCAAAGGGCACTATGAAGCAGCTGCAGCTTGAACACAGCAGTCAAATCCCTAGCAAGCACATGCTGCCAGAGCACCACAGTTCAGCAGCAGCAGCTTATAATTGCAAGATGGGCACAGCACCATTTAGGTCCAGCTTAGCAAGTGATATGTTTCAAATTTGATTGGGGACTGTCTGACTGACTGTGTATGCCTGAGCCTTTCGGGCTGACCAGCTAACTGAGCCTGAGTGAGAATCAGTGGGTTGACCTGCATTGCCCATGTTAGTCTGCCAGCTCAGCTTGCGTCCGCTGTGCGTGCTGAGGTAGAAGTCCTTGAAGCGTGTGCAGGCTTCATCAACCTCGCGGGGCAGAGTGCATTTGGGTGCTGTCTGAGTGGGCCAGGAGCCTGTGGTCAACACCTGCATTACCACAATGAGGCTGTTCCTGACAGTGCAGAGGGGAGCAGCCTGCTTTGAGCCGTGAACTACAGGCACGCCAATTCTGACAGTTCACAACCAAGACGCTCACAGCCTTGCTGTGACCTCTGCGCCTGCTGTGTCAGAAATCGTGGAAGAGGAGGCTGTGGCACAGACCATTCGATTGGGCATTGCAAGGCATGCAAGCCATGCTTGTCTAACTGAAGAGGCCCTTGCAGCATGTATGGCAGTGGAAACAGCATGCATGCATCTGATTGCAATGTGACCATATTCTACCTGGTCAGAGAGATCCTTGCAGCATGTATGCCCTGTACAACAGCCCTCAGGATCTGTACAATAGCACTCAGGTCCTGAACAATAGCAATCAGGCCCTGTACAATAGCGTTCAGGCCTACTACAACAGCACTCAGAACCACTCAGGCATGTGACTGCAGTGCAGCAGTAGGTGAGCACCTGCACAGAGAGGTCCAGGTCTGCTGAGGCTGACGTGGAGGCAGCAGCATCCTGTGCCTTGAAGTCCATCATGGTGTCTCGGGATGTCTTGATGTCTGTGAACATGCTCTCCAGCTTGCTCGTGAACTGATACCCGCACTCTGTCTTCAGCTTGACCAGTAGACTTCGCTCAGCATCATCTGAGGTCTGCACGCAGAAAGAGAAATGGTCCCCCATGCTTTTGTTGCTTCTGAGATTGACAAGAGCTTATAGCACAAGCAAGTACTGACTGCCAACCAACTGGTTCTGGCCAACCAGGCCTAGATCCATCACATCCCTGCAAGAGAGCTTGTTGATGGGCCAAAAGCCAAAAGCAACTAAAGGCCTCTCCACTGGGAGATGCTCAGATGTATGCCATGCACAAGGCATTCTTCCTGGAGTCTGCCAGCAAAGCAGCCTGCCAAGCCACACGATTCAGTATGAACATCAGCAAGTGGATAGTCCAGCTGCTCACCGTCCGCCCTGACAACAGCCTCTTGGCCAAGTGCTGCTTGTAGTACTTCTCAAAGACATCCTTTTCTTGAAGGTATCTGAAGAGCATCATGACCTTGTCCAGGACACCCTCGATGTCATCCTCTGACATGCCCTTCAGGCCCTTGCGCAGCTTGTCATCCATGAACAAGCTGATGTATTCAGGGCTTCGCTGACTCAAGTTGATGAAGGATTCAAAGCTGTGGTTCAAGACATTCTGGAAAGTCTTGTCATTGTTGAAGGACACAGCAATGATTCTGCAGAGAGGCAAAAAAGGAGTTGACCTCATGATGCATACATACACGATGCATATACACGATCACCTGACAGCAACCATGTGGCCAGTGCTGCAGACCACATCTGTGAATGCAGTGCTCAGTCACATGATGCAGTTTGTAGACCGTGTTTCACTACTGACCTCTGACCTGTCGGTTTCATGACCTCTGCCTCATATGCATACATACCTACCAAGCCAGAGCCATTCCATACACAGCTTGCTGGCTACCAAGCACCACTGCAGTATGTGTGTATGCATAGCAGGCAAAGATCATCAGACCGGTGAGGTTTGGGTCGCAACATTGCACAGCTCAAGACAAGCTTTTGGACTCCAGGTCTGGCAGCCAGCACTTGACATACAGCTTGCACATACTGTCCAAAACATGGACACACACCTGTCGTATTTGTCCTTCATGGCCAGCAAGCGGTGCACAAAGTCAACAGGGTCCTTGGTGCTCTCTGGATCCTGCACCAAGGCGCTGCCTGCAGCCTTCAAGTGCTCTCCCATGATCTTGCGGATCATGTTCAGGCCCTCATCCAATCGCTTGAACAAGAGGTACATGCGGGCTAAGTCCTCGTACTGAGCCTGCTCCAGCAGGACTACCAGGCCGGAGTTATCCATCTCTACCAGCGCCCTCATCTGCATCACATATGACTGTTGTATCAGCAAGTTTACCAGATTCAAGGTACGACCACAGCTATGCGCAATGCATGCGCAAGATCGGACTGGTGATGCCCAAGCGTTGACAAGTGGGTGTTGCGCAGCTCTGGCCTGTGCAACCTGTTCTTTGCCCATACTGCAAGGCCAACCATAGTTGCTGGTGCATGTACCAGGTGCAGGCAAGCTGTGATTGATTTTCAGTCAGTTTCTTGCGGATTGTAGGCTGAAACACATACCTGCTTGCCAATGAGTTCATTCTCTACAACCTTGGTGATATGTGCTTCACTAGAGGGGTCCAGGTAATTCACTACACGCTCAATCTCCTCGCCAAGGCGTTTCTCTGCCTTCTTGAGGTAGTCAGGGCAGTCACTGCTTCCAATATAGCATTGGGCCTCAGCCTGAAGGCATGCAGCACCCTCAGAATGTCTAGGTCTTCCAAAGTGCACATGCTTGGAACAGCAACTGTGCTTGGGCAGTTATGCTGAGACTCAGCAACATGTGCAGACTCACATGTCAGTGGCACCCAGTCAGTCATACTTTGCATTGGGCATAATTGCTCTGAAGAGTGTGATGCAATCAGTGTCTGCTGGTGCAAAGATGCACACAACCGTAATGTGCAACATACAAACTGCCATCAAGAGGGAAATCCAGCAATTCAGCAGTCTAGGCTCATCGTGCTCATTTTGCACAAGGCAGCAAACACCATTTGTTGCTGCTACTGGGTCTTGTCAAAGCAAAGCCCTCATTTGCAAGCAGTACCTGGTAGAACTCAGAGGCTTTTGCAAGAAAATGCTTCTCAAAGTCTTCTACATATACAACAGGCCCCAGGTCCATTAACATCTGCAAGCATTGTAACAACTGTGTCTTGATGCCAAAACATTGCACAGCAAAAAGCCCACACAGTGTCCAGGCAGCAGGAGGCTTTGCTGCATGCGCGTGTACACACATGCCACTGAGCAAACATGCCTTGAATGGCACAAGCTGATGTGCAGAGGCGTCTCTGTTGCCAAATTGCAATCAGCAACAGCACAGCACAGAATAGCAACATACAGCAGATCTGTGACTGACCATGGTGATTGACCGCATGAGCGCTCTATCAATGACTTCTCCAGTGCGCTCTTTTTGCACCAGATCCAGCAGCGTTGTCAGCAGACGCTCTCTTACTTTCTTGTTGCGAACCACAACATCTCGCCACTTGTCAAGGCCAAGCTGATGTACAGGTACCTTATTCTGGTGTTTGACATATATCCGGTCCATATACTGCAAAAGGAAGCACAAGTTATGGCAATCCCCTGTGTTGACTGGTCAACTCTGTTACAATATGCATTCATATGAGCATGACAAAGCATACAGCATGCTGGCACGAGAATGAGCATGTCAAACCCTGCGTTTACAACCATACCATGAGGATATCCCTGATCATCTGCATGGACTTATTATGATGGTCCCATCGCAGCTTGAGCTCGCGCAGGAAACTCTCCCCTTGTGCTGCTTCCACCTTTGTTTCTATAAACTGCAGATGCTTGATGATGGTCTCCTCCAGACCACTGTACAGCTGGTCACCAAATTTATTGATGACCATGTTGTATGCATTCCTGCAAGACCAGAGCAGAGAGATTCATCATCATGGCTGATGATCTGAGACCCGTTTGGAAGTTACGACGCACCTGTAGAGCTCTTCAAAGCTTAAGCCGCTTGCATTGTGATTGTTTATCTCATGAATAGCGTCTGCTAGCACCTTCCAAGTTTTCTCTGCATAAAATAAGCACACTGGTTCGCTGCATACCTCGATCACTAACATTCCCACATTGTAAATTATTTGCTGCCTGCACATACCTCCATACTTGGGATCCATCTTGACAGGATGCTTGAAGGGCTCTATCTTGAACTGCAGGGTGCACAAGGGGCTCAGGGTGAACTCACACATGGTGACAACAGGGAATAGCGGCCGAACAAGTGCAACAAGCATGTCAGTTCATGCATGCAAATGCATGTGCCGAAGAGAGTAATTCAGTTGAGTGAGCTGTTTGTGCCTTGCAAACAGAAGTGCAGGACCTCGTCAGTCAAGACTCGGCTGTGTCGTTGCAAGCTTTTTTGATATTGCGACCGCGACCGAAGGCCTTCCAATCGTACCTGACGGTTCTTCCGGTTTCCCTGGGCTGCCATGGTAACCTATCGTGTGAAGCACCTTGTGCCTTCTGACAAGGTCTCACACACAGGTTTGGTTGCAGCAGGGGCGATCGAGGCGGAGTCACTCGCTCTCTGTGAGCAACGCTGGGTATGTCTGACGCTCTGTTCACGATCAGGGCGCCTCTGACTGTATCCGTGCGCTAAGCTCAAACAAAGCTTAAACACCTTGCCTTTACTCCAAACAAACAGCAGTTCACAAGTCGCCAGAAGGCTTGTTGAGCAGCTGATTGAGATACGAGCACCCGATGAACAAAAGCCCGGAACGGCTGCCAGCCTTGTCAAAAAACCTGTATAGTTTTCCTGTACAGAGTCTTGTCAATGCAGATCTGAGAAGAAGACGAAGAAGAAGAAGAACGCACCGCGCGAAAGCTGAAATTGCAGCTTGCTATCAGGCTTGCTATCTGTTTTTATGCGCATAACCGACGAGATTAGAGCAATTGGCTCAACGGCTCGCTTGCACATAGAATGTGCTAGCACATCAAACGTGGCCGCTTGTAACAGCTGCTTGTTGCATGGACAGGCACCATGGGCTGCATTTTTTCTGGAAGCCGCAGCAGGGCTTCCCTGTATCGAGTGGAAGTATGACAGATTGCTTTGTCTGTACACGATACGCACTTTCATCTTGACTGATGTGCATCAGCGGCGTGCAGGCCGAATCTACTGATCAGACAGGTCCACCACCGGTGTTCTCCTGGGATAAGGCTGATCGTCCAGACGCAAAAGACTTTGCATACAAAGACCTGACGGGGCAAAGCAAAGTCAAATCTCCAGGGTCAGCATTTATTGTACTGAGCTTCAGCAAGTGCTAAGTCCCTCATATCGAGCTGCAAGAGTGTGACGCAGGGCTATACAAGGTCAGCAGTTCATTATTGACAGTTGCGAGGTAGGGCAGGATCAAACTTGCAGTTGGGAAATGATGAAACACAGCAGCTTCACAGTGTCTCATCACTACAACAACTGTCATGCAGAATTGCAGCATCTATCTCTTTGACAACTCAGCTTCCGTCAACATCGATGACTGCAACAACTGCTGCATCTTTGTAGGTCCGGTTGATGGCAGGTACACTCCTTACATTGCAAGACAGCACAGCTAGACTTTGTCATCTAGAGTAAGCGTGCTCTTGTGGTGCAGCTTGTTTGTCAGAGACTGCAGGAACTGTACCATCATCACAGTGTGCCGTCAGTTCAGGTGTGACTCCATAATATCTGTCATCAGCTGCTGGCAAGCATGGTACTTGCTGCTGAAATCATGTTGTGTGCAGAACAAGGGACTGCTGTGACTGTAGATGCATGCTGGCATGCGGCACAAAGCCAATTATAGAAGCCTCCAGCAATATGCACTTTGGGTGCTTTGATGTTGGCTATCAGGGCCTGACAGGTGTGGCGTTACTGCTCTGGAAACTCTTGGCATCACCTTGTTCCTGCAGCTGCCACACCTTCTGATTGGCTGCAGCACAGCTAGAGACCATAGGGCTTTCAAGGTTCCAAAACTTCTGGAGTGATGTCTATGATTTCACACCTGGCACAGGCCATTGGGACTTTCTTCCCTTGGTCAGTAGCCAAAACACCCTGGTGGCTTGTAGCATATGCTGATTTGCATCAACATATAGTTCGACATCCTCAGCAACTTACAGAACCTGCTTGCACAACTGTGGAGGTCAGGCATGTCCTGTTTCCAGCCTAACTTCCAACGTGCAACTTTACAGGAGTCTTCAGGTCTAGACCTGCTGGAGCCTGTTCCAGGGGAAGCTGCTGAACATCTGACAAAAGATGTTGCAGAGGTGTGACCTGATGGCAGACATCTGCTGTGGTTTACCTAGTTGTGTGATTGTTGGCAAGGAGCTGGACACATGTCCCTCATCTTTTGGTATGCCAGACTGATGTGATTGCAGGTCATACCCAAAACTTACGGCCAACGACCACTACATGCAGACTGTTCCGGTACTTTGTGGGTGATATTCCCTGCATCTGCTGCGCAAGCTGCCACCCAGCTCATTATCACAGTGCAGCAACAGGCGCAGGTGAGGTGCCTGTGAAACTTCATTGAGTCTCCCCCAAGCAGCCGCAAGGCTCTTGCAGACAGCTTCAGCAGCCCCTTGTGCTATCAGGCATCTAGGTAACACGTATGTACGTTGCATGCAGAGTGTGATTCTACTTCGCACGACTCAAACCAAGCTGGACCAACACACAGTTGATGAACTGAAGGCCAACACTGGATTGGGCTCAGAAATATGGGATTTGTTCCAGACTGGTATGTGCTGTGCCCAAAGCCAAACCAAAGCCCAGACACTCAACTCAAGCAGTCTACCATCATCAAGCATACACTTCTGCCATGCAAAATTGTGTAGCACTACTAAAGAGCCTGTGATGTTGTACGTAGGAAAATGCACCACGACTGTTGTAACACTTGACAAAAATCTGCTGCCTTGCAAATGTAAGATCACAAGTGTCGCCAACAATCTCATGCATGGTTGAAAGTAATGGTTTGACCCTAGAGTGGCAATTTGCATGCAGAAGAGCACATTGCACTGGAGTTTCAGGGCGGCGAGTGTGACGCTGTAGAAACATTGGCAAAAGAGGCTGGAGCTTGTGCAACTTCAAGAAATCCAGCAGAAGCACTACCATTGCGGTTTGCTGGACTGAGCTGATTGCTAATGTACATGATGTGGACTTGATATCACACTCCAAGCATGGCACTGCGAGGGGGCTTGATGATGTTGTCAATGATGCCATATTCTTTAGCTTCTTGAGTGTTGAAGTAGTAATTCCTGTTGAAATCATGCTGCACCTGCAGACAAGCCAGAGCTGTAAGAAATACAAAGTGATGAGTTCACCAATCATGTCTGCAGTAGAAAGACTTGTTGAGTGTAACATACCCTTTCTACCGACTTGCCAGTAGCTTGTGCTAACATCTTGTTAACATAGCCACGTATCCGCAACAGCTCTTTGGCTTCGTTCTGTATGTCTGAAGCCTGACCGCGTGCCGAACCTGATGGATGATGCAACATGATCCTTGTGTTTGGCAGTACATACCGCTTTCCCTGCAAGCCCACAAAAAAAAACCTCTACAGATTAGCTAGACAGGGCAACATGCAGGGCTTATGGACTGTAATGAGCAGAGTATACTGCACGACTAAGCTCAAAACATTACCTTCTTGCCAACTGCCAGCAGAAATCCACTCATTCCCATACATCCTCCAAAGCCTACTGTGACTACATCAGACTTGATGTGACGCATGGTGTCATGCAATGCTAGGCATGGCACTACCTGCAGAAGACACCAGCTTGTCAGCTCATAGTTCATGCAGGAAGCTGAGATGATGCTGACAGTGCAGTATGAAATTTGTGACCTGCTTGGATCCACAGACAACACATGAGATGCAGGTAACAAAGATGCTTACATCTCCACCAGAGCAGTTGATATACAGGTTGAGATCCTTCTTGTTTTCACTGTCCAAGTATAGCATTGTTGCCACTAGCTGATTGCCAGTCTCTTCATCGATTGCCTTCCCAAGAAAGATGATTCTCTCTCGATACTGCACATCAACATATGCCGATTAGCACTAGGCACATTGGACCTTATGACATAAAGTGAATGCAAGCTGGTACTGAGGTCATACCAAGCAATTCCATATGTCCACCCACTGCCAACCCCCCTCTTTTGGGGTTCTGTATGGGACTCTAGGAACACCAATTGGCATCATTCTAGTCACTTGCCTGCTAAAGCTTCCTGCTGACCTATTGAACCAGTGCAAGTTTACCTTCAAGCTGCTGCAGGCACTGAAAGCCACAGCCTAACAAGCCTTTCAGAAATCACCTGACACTGGTTGTAGCAGCATGGGTTTTTTCAAAAAAAGTTGCAGGATTATGTGACCTAGAGAGGTGACCTGCAAGAAGTTATAATAGAAAGCTTGTGAGTTTCAAAACATAGTACGAGCAGGAAGGATTATAATGCCTAGCAATCGAGTTAGTACCAGATTTTCTGCATCCTACAAATGCTGATGGACATCCCCACCTCCTGCAACGTCAAAACATGCACATAGCCTAAGCAACGTGGTGACGGGATCAATATGCACATAGACCTGCAGAACGCCTAGTACCTGGTGCTGGGTTGCTGCCGATCACAGCCCGCATGATGAGGTGCACCAATTTGGAAAGTGCACGCCATACTTGGCATTTATTGACCAGCAAGCAAGCTGAAACCACGAGAAACTTCACAGCATGCAAAGTTGGTTAGGTTTCTTCAGAACCCTCATCTGATCTTGCTCTGTTTATCGTGGAGCAAATACCTGTGCTAAATTCGACACTGCAGTTGTGACCACACTGCACAGACTTTTTGCGCAGTGATAAAATGGTCTTCACTAGCACAACAATACAGGGACAGTGTAATACTCATCGTCGTCACCTTTTTGACAGCATGTTGCACCACCTACACCCTCAAAAAGTACAAACACGTCTTAGGACTCAGGCGAGCGACGACAGCGCTCCAGCATTGACTGGTAAACCCTCACTTGCGGGACCGCCAATGCGGCCTGTTCGACCCGCCCCACCGCCAGTACCACCAGTCCATCGAAGGGACACCTCAAAGCAACGTGACAACGGAAATGGGGGCTCAAGTTCTCTTCCAGATCAGCAAGGCCCTCGTCAGCAACGTTCAAGAAATGAACAAAACGGACGAGACCGGTATGACAACAGAGGCAGTGCTGGAAGACAACAGAGGAGAGATGTGTCCCGTGTATCTTCTTTGCAGTCCAGCCCCCCACAGGCTCCTGCAATTGATGCAAAAGCTCCCTCGCACTCTGGAGTGCCAGATCTGGCCTCAAATCAGCAGAACCTTGACTCAGCCTCAAAGTCACAGGCAGAGACACAGAAGTCATCGTTGTCACAACTACGGCCCTCTTCAACGTTGCAAGCGTCACCAGCATCTGCGTCACCTTCAGCAAGGCCTCAGACCCCAGTCCCACCCCCCTCTAGGCCTCAGGCTTCCTCTACACTAAACAGCAGCGCACTTGCCAGGCCACAGCCCCATAGTCAAGCAGCAAGACAGCCTCAGCGTCAAGAGCTGCCCTCTAGTGCAAAGTTTTCTCAAAGGTCTGCAGCTTCCTCCAGCTTTCAGCCGCGTCCAAATGCACCGTCTCAACCCCCATCTCAAGCCCCATCCCAGTCCTCGCAATCACCAGCTGCTGGGCAGCCAACACAGCCCAGTCCAGCGCAGCCATCAGCAAATGGGCAGGATGGGTCTGCATTGTCATCAGCAGCTGCTCAACAAGCAGCACCATCTGCTCCTCAAGCACCATCAAGCCCAGGTGCAAACATACCTGTGCTGGCAGCAAAGCCCGGACTCAGAGCGCCACCCAGCAGGGCCCCCCCCATCGATCTAGACCGGTTTGATGCAATGCGTCACCGCTCTAATCAGCGTCCTGACCACTCCCGGCAAAATGGCAGTGGTAGCAACAATGGGGCAGCAAGGCAACCCAGCACCGGTGGTCAAGCAGCCCCAATACCTGGAGCTCCTGTTGCTCAGCCTCTACCTGGCAGCAGGCCAGCCAGCAGGGGGGGCAAGAAGAAGGAATCAGATGATGACGATGGGAAGGGCAAAGGCAAAGGTGTGCCTGTTGTCAGCCTTCCCATGCTTTGCATCTGCTGCCTGCTTCTGCTGCACTGTAATTGCTTTCTCAAATAGCAAATAGCAGGTTTCGCAAAGAATTTTGCCAAACCTGCTGTTTGGGGGGCTTGCAAACCGCACTGGGCTTTGGAGTATGTGAGAGCGTCAGTAGCCATGATGTCCTGTTCTTCTTTGTACATCCTGCCAATCTGTCAGCTCTGACTGTACAGTGAGCTACAATTGTTGTACTTGATGCATCATCAAATGACACTTGAATAACCTGGACATGCATGTGGTGTCATGCTAGCCATGCTGTCAATTGCTGAGGGGCCAAATGCACTGATGCTCCTTTTGTGTGTGCAAAGGCCGCAAGCCAAGTGGAGACGAGGGTCGGCGCAAAAACAAGACTCGCGTAGACGCTGGCAGCAGGCGTGTAACTCGTGCTGAGCGCAAGCAGCGGCGAGCAGCAGCCATTGAGGCTGGTAGACCTGAAAAGGAGGAAATCCTGGAAGTTGGTCTGGAGGGCATGTCTGTTCAGGACTTAGCAGACAAGCTTGCAGTGGCCCCCACAGAGGTTGTGAAGGCGCTGTTCATGAAGGGCATCATGGCACAGGTCAACCAGGTGCTAGACTTTGAGACTGTCCAGATGGCTGCTGAGGAGTTTGAAGTCGAGATCCTTGAGAAGGAGGAGGCAAGACTTGATGATCTTGCTCGCAAGACCATGGACTACGTGGAGGAGGAGGACTTGGAATTCCTGCAGCCCCGGCCGCCTGTTGTGGTGGTCATGGGTCATGTTGATCATGGCAAGGTCAGTCTGCGTCTCTTCAGGCATCAAGATGTATCAGTGGGTTGTCTAATGATTGACATAAACTGGTCGGTGCTCTGTGACTCCTATCTGCATGCTGATTTGTGGCAGCTTGCTCAGCATGCAGGCAATGGTCTGTGCAGATGAAGCGATACATATACTGATGAGATGCACAGGTTCTGTTCATGTCGGTTGCGCCTCATCCGTTGCCTCTTGCACAGATTTGCATGCCTGCAACTAGCTTGGACGTGCGGCACAGCTGCTACATAGGCACAGCTACTTGCAGACTGTACCCAAGACCAACAGCTCTGCAAGGCATGACCTGAGTGGCAAGGCATCTTCATTCTTGTGCTCACACCTGTTGGGTATGCTTGCAGACATCTCTGTTGGACACTATCCGCAAGTCCAAGGTTGCAGCAGGGGAGGCAGGTGGCATCACGCAGGCTATTGGTGCCTACACTGTGGGGGTGGACACAGAGGGTGACATCAAGGAGGTCACCTTTCTGGACACACCAGGCCATGAGGTACTGCTGTCGCAACGCATTTGTGTGGTGCTGTCAGGCCAGGATCTGCCTGCCTTGCTACATCACGCACACATGCAGACCTTTTGGTGCCAGACTGAGCTGAACAGCACACTTGCAGAAAAGCAACAGCAACACTGCAGATGTCAAATCGCTTGCGCAAAAAGCTGCAGCTAGACAAGACTTCAGCTGCAAATGGAAAAGGCCTCGTGTGGCTGGTCATCAGCAAGTTGCATACAGCTACTCTGGCCCTTGCAAAGAGTCACTGGCAAAGTGCATGCTTTTGACGCCCATCCCGTTGGTGCCATTCAATGATTGCAGCTTGCACTGAGTTGTTGATGCTGCCTTTCAGGCTTTCAGTGCAATGCGAGCAAGAGGAGCTAGAGTGACGGACGTAGCCATCATTGTTGTGGCAGCAGATGATGGAGTACGACCGCAGACGCTGGAAGCCATCAGCCACGCCAAGGCTGCTGAGGTGCCCATTGTTGTGGCCATCAATAAGGTATATATCTGCTCATCTACTTGCTGGTTTGCATTCTGCAGAATTGAAGCCTGCTGCAGACTTCAGCAGCAGCCGGTAGGTTGCTTACCTGTGCCTTCTGCGTAGTGATTGGTGATCAGGTGGTCTAGCACCATGAGGAAATGCTAGCGGTCATTACAGATAGAAAGGTTGTCTTCACAGTACAGTTGTGTCAGCAGCAGCGAGTATTCCAAGCATGACGATTGCCATGCGGCTGCACAACAAACATGGGGCATTTGGGCATTTGCATGCTGCCCCAATGTCCTGAGACATTGCATTAGACCAAGAGCTGTATTGAAGGCTCTGCTGTCAACATAAGTCAGATGTGTACCCATGAAAGACAATACCTTGTCCTGGAACATCATGAACCTGCTGCAGCATCTTTCCAGCCACCATCCGTCAGCATACAAGACACTGCCTGCAGCTGAGTGAGCCAGTATGCAGCTGTGACAGTTCATGACTCAATGGCATGTCAAGTACCATGTGCTGACATGACATCTGCCAGGGTAACGAAGCTTGCATAGGCTCAGCTTGCAGCAGTGATGCACAAACATGAGCCCATATGGTCTGGTAGATCAACTGACATCTGTTGTCTTGGTGCATGCAGATTGATAAGGATGGCGCCAATCCTGAGCGAGTGAAGCAGGAGCTGAGTGAAGCTGGCCTCTTGCCTGAGGAGTGGGGTGGCAAAACTCCCATGATACTAGTGCGGCCCTTTGCAGCCTCTGTCTGTGTATGCATTGATGTTGTACAAGTTCGTGTTATAAGTCCTGAGGCATGTGCTGCATATGACTGTCGTTGTGAATTTTGGTGGTGTTGGGGCACCAAAACAATGAACAGCCTGAGGTGCATCCACATGGCAGACTCACAGGCTAATCAGGATTGGGATGAGCACTCACGGATTACAAAAAAAGGCCATCTTGCTTTCAGCCTGCAGCATGCCATAATGTCTGCATCAGAAGGAACGCGGGAACTTTGCAGCAACATAATATGAGTGCCTTGTACCTGAGGTGCTCACACATTGACCAATTTCTGTCTTGGCAGCAACATAACACTAAAACACCAGTGTTTGGCTTTAGCTTGGCCTTTGGGTTGCAAAAGTGACGCACCTCGCGTATTGCACACAGTCATCAACCTTGGCTTGGCGTTCTTGTGACTCGGGCATTGTAGGGAGGTGTTCTTGCCTGACAATGCTACAGAAGCATTTCTGGTGCCAGCAGTAGCATTGTCATGCAAGAACACCTCTCTACAATGCCCGAGTCACAAGAAATCCAAGCCCAGGTTGATGACTGTGTGGAATCTGCGAGGTGCGTCACTTTTGCAACTCAAAGGCCAAGCTAAAGACAAACACTGGTGTTTTAGTGTTATGCTATGACTTATATGTATGACTTATTTGTATACTCTACACCCATGATCAAGACGAGCTGAATGACGGGATGGTCTTGAGAGTTGCACAGAATCTAGATGTCTATCATGCGTGAGGGCTTGTCATGTCATAATCTGAAGTGCTCTTGAAGTCTTTGTGGTCATACCAGATATTGTACTGTCCTGTCTGCACACATGGCACCTTTCAAGATACTGAACTGCATTGACATGTTCAGATCAGCGCCAAGAAGGGCACCGGCGTAGATGACCTTCTTGAGACTGTGGCTCTGGTGGCAGAGGTAGAGCAGCTGATGTCCAATCCTGACAGAGCAGCGGCCGGCACAGTGTTGGAGGCACATTTGGACCGCCGCGTGGGCCCTATTGCCACCCTTCTTGTCCAGACTGGCACTCTGCGTGTTGGTGATGTTGTTGTTGCTGGCTCTGCCTATGGCAAGGTGACATCTGCTGCACAAGCTTTGATTGAAGCATGCACCTTGCTTGTGTAGTGGGTGTCGGTGTGTGTGTGTGTGTGTGTGTGTGTGTGTGTGTGTAGCTACTCCTGCTGCCACCCATCCGGCTTGCTGCTTGAGTTGCGTGGTGTCTTGCTATTGGTGTATGGTGTCTACAGGTGTGCTAGCCAAGCATTATTGTTTTGCTAGGGACTCACTAGGTGTACTTTGTATTGAGCATGCAGCAGCATGTGTTTGCAAGTTTGCCTTGTGCTTATGCTCTGCTGCTCACATGGGTTGGATGTGCATCAGAGGTATCTGAAGCAGTGTCTGGCAACACATACAAGGTTGTTGCTGCCAGTTGAGCATGTCACCATGCTCCTGTCTCAGTTTGTGACGCTCTGTTCAACTGGTTGATGCGTCTTGCAGGTGCGCAGCATGAAAGACAACTATGGGGACAAAGAATCAGCCAGTCCCTCCACAGCTGTACAGATGTCTGGCCTCAATGCAGTCCCTATTGCTGGGGATGACTTCAGTGTTGCAACTTCGTTGGATGAGGTAAGCTTTGAGCCACGTCTGATGTCCCACTCAGTCACCTGTGTATATCAAGACAGTACTGATCCACTGATCCGTGGTTGGACAGATCAATCACATCTGGATTGCATCCATGTAGTGAAATGCCCAAGAGATGACACCAGCATGCATCTTGTCATGAGGCTGTGACTGCAACAGCAATGATGGACTTGTGTTGCATCAGCAATGAGTTGTTGAGCTGAAGGAGATGTGTTGTTGACATTAGTGAGGGGTGGTTCAAGCCAGGAGGTCTGATGAGTGAGTCACAACTGGCTCCACACCCCAGACTGTAAGGAGTGAACAATGGTTGCAGGGGCGCAAGGTGGCAGAGGTGGCGGGCGCAGCACAGAGGGTGGACAGACTGGCTGGGCAGGCAGGCGGCGGCAGCATGGTCACCACCAAGTCCCTGGCCAGCTTTGATGGAGATGAGGATGAGGAGCTGTTGCAGCGCCTCAACGTCATTCTCAAGGTGTAGTGCAGCTACTCATGCCGATTCTGTGCACAGTGGATGATGCGATCTTGGATGCCCTGGTTTTGTGTCTGTCACAAGCTGTGAGCACCCGTCAGTCTGTGCTTTCAGCAATGTAATTGCACTGTATGCAATATCCTGACTCACAACACACTCCCATCCCGCTGTCTCACACCTAGTGGTCACATTCTTTCTTCCAAATGCAAGTGTCGATTACAAGCTGACGTGTATGTGGTGCAGACTGATGCCTCTGGCACACTGGAAGCAGTGAAGGCTGCTCTTAGTGGCTTACCACAGGGCAGTGTGGTGCTGCGATACCTGCTGGCTGTGCCCAATGACATCACTGAGTCTGATGTGGACCTGGCAGCTGCCAGCAAGGGTCTCATACTGGGTTTCAATGTAGAGCCCTCAGAGGCTGTTCTTGCTGCTGCCAAGCATCAAGGTACATCCTGAGGCCTTTTTAGTCTTCTCTGCAGCTGTCTTTAGTCATCACATATGCTGTATGTGAGTGTCGTCGGGTCACCACACTGGCTCTTGCATTTCCACAGCATCTTTCTCCAGTCATCACATATCCTGTATGTGATTGTCAGTTGCTTTACCACACAGGCTCTGCCATGACTGGTCAACATTTGTGCATACACCTTCTATCGTTGCTGCAACATGAATGTGCAGGATGTTGTGGACAACAGGCAGTGCTTTGTGCAGAACTCAGTGCTTCATTTGATTCTGCAGGTGTGACTGTGCGAAGCTACAGGGTCATTTATGATCTGCTGGACGATATGCGTGCTGCAATGGAAGGCAAGCTAGCAGCTCTGGAGCAGCGTATTCCCATTGGAGAGGCTGAGGTCAGGGCTGTCTTTGGCAAGGGCTCAAAGCTGGTGGCTGGCTGTATGGTCACAGAGGGATCCCTGCGAGAGGACTGCTTTGTTGTGGTGGGTCTCCC
>JAABUP010005071.1_pt1 | contig 20614 bp, 20 predicted proteins | sample 5559201 | NCBI WGS metagenome assembly JAABUP01 (sample SAMN10711887, study PRJNA513373) | rock metagenome | isolation source: Antarctica rocks | place: Antarctica
AAAGGGGTCTCCCGGTCAGCTTAGTCAGAAGTACCTTCGCTTAGCTAGAAGCACCCCTCCATGTTGCAACTTTGATTTCAAGCATTGCTACCTGAAGCTTTGCTTTGATCTATTAAATATTGATCACGAGCATCTTCAACCATAATATTAGATTTGTACATATCTACATAGCATTTTGAAGCCTCAATTATATGTAATTTCTATGGGGTTGTGGCTCTTGAAAGGATTACACGATATTTGACCTGACCGAGGGACCCGTTTGACCGACTGACCCGTGAAACGGTCTAGTGCCCGGGCAGATACGGCCCTACCAGGTAGGCATGGGGTTCTGATCCTGAGGCACCTGAACATCCTCCACTTACGTTTGATAGAACTTCTCAACCACAAACAGGAAGTGACATTGCCTTTCATATTGACCTACAACACCCAATGGTGATTGGGATGCACTCGGCATGCTCATCAGGTTGATGACCTGTTCGAACCTCGGGCTTCTGTAGACTGGACTACTATCACTAGCGAATCGCCTAAGAGATTCAAGTAACTTCGTACCAACAGAGACCACACTCGAATTCACCTGCACTTTGCTCTTTCCCTGCGCACCGAAAGGCTCGAATCATGTGATTATTTACTGTTGTACTTAGGTTGTATCTGAAAAACAATTACCATTGTCACAATGTCAGCCTCTCTCCCTGGCAATCGAGAGCTCCCCGCATCACAATATAACCTCAACACTTACTGGGGTCGGGTCAGACAATCCGCAGAACTCGCAGATCCTAGGTGAGGAGACCGCTCGGCACTGCCTCACCAATGATGGTGTGGTAGGTATACCGCAATTGCTTGATGGTCCCTCAATTGCTGACGGAAGTTATTGAAGAACACTTTTCGTTTCCGCCTCAGGGCTCGAAAATGCCAAGACAATCATTTCAGCGTACAAACAAGGCCAGGTCAGGTCGATGACCCCGGAGCTATGGCAGGCAAAGAAGGTGGTAGATTCGACCTTACACCCCGGTACGCCTCAAGCTAATGCAACTGGAGACTCTACAACACTAACATGCTGGTAGACACCGGTGAACCTGTGTTCTTGCCATTTCGGATGTCATGCTTCGTCATATCCAATCTAGTTGTCACAGCGGGGATGCTTACCCCTGGACTTCAAGTAAGTGAGGTGCCATAGTCTCATGAGACGCAGACGTTGATGGAAGTAGACAACAGGCACATTGTTATGGCAAATCACCAACCAGTCACTGAATGTAGCCATCAACAGCGCCAATGCCAATAAATCCACCCCTCTATCTACCTCCACCATGGTCAAATCCTACTTCCTAGCAGTATCTGCATCATGCTCTGTTGCCCTCGGTCTCAACGCCATTGTTCCGCGCTTGACACGATTATCACCCAGCGCAAGGACGATTCTTACGCGCCTCGTACCCTTTGCGGCCGTAGCATCGGCGGGAGCGCTTAATGTCTTCTTGATGCGTGGCGAGGAGATCAGACAAGGAATTGATGTGTTTCCAGTGTTGAGCGAAGAGGAGAAGTCACAAAAGGAGAAAGACGGTGGCGAGGTTGGGAGTCTGGGGAAGAGCAAGAAGGCCGCTACGTTGGCAGTGGGAGAAACAGCCTTAAGCAGAGTGCTCAATGCGACACCGATCATGGTGCTACCACCACTGATCCTGGTGAGACTGCAGCAGACAGAATGGATGAGGAGGAAACCACGCATGACTTTGCCCGTCAACCTTGGTATGAATCATGATCATAGTGTCCACAATTACACTTTGCTAAATACACCGATCAGGTCTAATATTGACCACCTCGATCTTCGCACTACCCTTGGCCCTAGCAGCCTTTCCTCAACGCCAAGCCGTTGATGTACATACACTTGAGAAAGAATTCTGGAATCGAGGAGGCAAAGATGGAAAAGTGGAGTTCAACCGTGGAATATAAACGGTTTGCACTGCGCCAACCATTGATCGCCCTTATCGAGATCCACTACACCCTTGCAGTGCCTCTCCTGTCCCAAGTTCTGGTGTCGACATGGCATAACCCATTCACCTTGACCCACTGTCGAGGACTATAGCCCGCGTACTGCATGCTTTGTTGGTTTCGGTGTTGGGCTAGTCGAGCAGTAGGCGAGGGTTGTAGTTGACTTTTTGACCGTCTCCGTCATTGGTTGGTTGTGCCACTGCAGATCGAGATTAGTGCTTCGTCAGTGACAAGAACTCGGTGTACCTACAGATGAATGATGGCCAATCATGGACGTCGTCACGGAACCGCAGCCATGACAGTCATAGAACGTTGTGTGTGTTATGGTCTTAAGATACTTGGTGCTCGTCATCTTGTTGTTGAACTGTTCGAATCTTATGATTGTCGTGGTGCATGCGCCAGGTGGTGGAGGTGGAGGGGGACTTTTTTTATGAGGAGTCGAAGAGCTGCCAGGTTTAGATAGAGGTCATTAGCTGCGCTACACTCGAGGGGTCTTCTCCGTTTATATGCACTTACACGAGAGCTGCAATCAGGCAAACAAGCAAAATGAAGAACTTCATGTTGATAGATGCGGAGGAGCAACGTCGACGGGATTTTAGATGGTGACCGATTATTATAGAAAAGAATTCGGAAATAAGGAAATACTTCTGAGTTCGCAGCATATATTTATATTCGCATGTTTCAATCCGCACTAGCACGATGAAGCTGTCGTGGGAGTCCTGCGGTGAGAGCTGGCCCTATTGCAAACCAGGACCCACCCTAAGCAAGAAAACTACACCCGATTCGGTAATTTGTCCACCGTAGTCCAGACGAAGCTTGGTACCAAAGAGTAGCAGTTCCGGGTTTGGTCAAGATACTATAAGGTGATGGACGCAACGATACTAGCTCTCTGGCGCGAGCTTACACAAGGGGTTGCTTTGCAACATTTCGAGCTTTAGAACATCGATTTAGTGGATGATTGTACTGTACAGCCGTTGCAATGTACGTCCCAGTCCTCTTCCGTCTCTGTTCCCCTGTGCGCAAACGCCAGTGATGATTTCGCGACGCCCCGGAGAGCCGTGACCACTCGTAGCAATACCTCGGAAGAGCCCCCTTAACACCCCCTTAACACCCCGTTAACACCCCTCCATACCCACCGCCTACCGCCCACTACCCTCCACCCTCCACATCTACAACTCCCCTTTCTCCGCCATCTCCCGCATGACATCGATCGTATGCCTAACCGTCTTCGTCCCCAACGCCTGGATTTGCTTCCGCTTCTCCTCTGCCTCTTTAGTCCCCGCTTCGATGTCTGGAACTGGCCACTCGAAGGTGAATGTCATGTAGAGGTCGGCTGGGTCGCCGCTGGCGCCGGGGGAGACGATGTTGGCGATTCTGGCGCCGGTGGCGGGCATGTGGAATTCGGCCTGATTTGGAAGTTTAGCTCGTAGGTGCTGCGGACGGGGTTGTGTGGTACTGGAGGTTGGGCCCAGGAGACGGGGATGAGAAGATGCTATTCGCTCAGAGCATCATGTCGTGCTGCAAGGCTCTGTAACACCTCCTCTTGACGCACTCGGGGGCCAGGGGTTCCAGTTCCAAACTCATCATACCTTTCAAGCCATAAACAACAGTAGTCTACATCCACCGCATCTCAAGAGACATATTGGGAAAAACCCCACCTGCATCGGCTCAAAATACACGATATCCTCGTGCGTCTTCCCCGCCGGCGGTCCCATACCCTCCTTGAACGTAACCAGCCTCTTCATCCCCTTCGCATTCTCTTCGAGCACTTCGCAGTCCGACATCTCGGCCACGAAAAGTTGCGGTTTGCGGCATTTGATGATGAGGCCTTTCCAGATCTCGGGGAGGGTGAGGACCCGCTGGGATTTGGGGGAGGGGTTGATGGGTTGGGTGCTGGAGGCGTATATGACGACCATTGCGGGTTGGTTTGGATTTGGAGAAGGGATGGATTGCGTTGGTCGTTATTGGGGACGAATTTATACTGCACCCAAGCGCTATCCATAGACTATCCAGAGGTGATGTAATCCGATTTCAAAACACAACGGTATTGACACTAAGGCAATGATAATTTGTGAATCACCGAAGCACACTAGACTTAATTGATTTGAAGACTCACAGTGTAATTTGGATGGTTAATGTAAGCTGTAGATACTATTGATTACAAAACATACACCGGTGGGTGCAGAATAATTTGGTCCGTTCTTGGGCCTTTGTCTCGAACTACGGCAAAACGTGAACACACTTGTGAGTTCTTTAGATCAGTATATATTGCAAACTCCAACACTTTGGATGGATTTTCAGAGAGTCGTTATGTAACGGGATTCAATGCCCTTTTAAATAAGATCGTGCCGTACAACGTTGAGGTCATCAACGAGTCATCATCCATCTTGCCTGCTGAGAATGAGCGAGACGCCGAACAAAGGGAACTGTCGCTGTCGCTGTCGCTGTCACTGTCACTGTCACTATCACTGTCGGGTTGGCTGCTATTACGATCTCGGCTTGCATGTATATCTTGACGGGAGCGAGATCCCTGGATTATCGACAGGAATCCGGTCTTGATGCCGAGATTACAAATCGGAGAACAGATTTTGCTAAGTAGTGCCACTGCAGGGCTTGTACATGTATGAAATCGGAACAATGTTGGCGCAGGCGTTGGTAAGGGAAAGGGGAGAAGGGGTTAGGGGGTTTGGCTTCATGATTGTCTGACGACGCCTTCATCGATGCTTGGAATACCTCCGTCCATCGGAGAATAATAGCTTTTGCATCAACATTTTGCACCTACTTACTGTTGCGTCATGCCCGTGTAAAATCTCCTATGGCTAAAAAGGACCGACTCCCGCGTATGGGTCTGCGGAGAAAAGGACCCGTGAAAATCAACGGGGAAGAATCCCTGACCACCCACTAACACGCTATGGGGGCCTGCCTTCTGGCTTTCCAACAGCTCAGCTAAATTGCTCATTGTCGTATGGAGGTCCCTAGAGAACCTTGGGCGTGTATCAATTCTTGCTTGCTGCAAGGCGATGTCGCGATGTCTCTTGAAGTGTACCCTCAATGGCGGCCCTCCCGCTGCATCGAGCCATGCGAAAACCGGTCAATGGACTCTGAGAGATACATACGGTATTGATCAGCATGTCAATCTCCGGGATGAAGCTGACAGCCATGTGTCATAGGCTTCCTTGCAGCATTCGACCAGCAATTGCGGAGAGCGGCGTCGAGCCTGCGCGAAAGTAATGGCACATGCCCTCGCGCAGAACCCAGATACACGTCCGGACTCGCTTCTCGACATTCACTGGGATTTGCTTTGAGTCCATGCCCGCGCTCTGTAGCAAGACGCAACGGGGCTTTACAGCGGAGGCATTTCCACAACTACTTCGTCACGCACCTACCGTCTTCCTCTCTACATCCGGATTCTCGTTCATCCACAGGCCCACATCATAAGCTACCTCGTTCATCATCCACGCCGCATACACCAGGCTCAGGCCCTTCTCCAGCAGCACCACCGCCGATGGTTGGTCAGTCTCGAGAGACGACGGTGGTACGAATACCTCTACGTAGCGCAAAGCACCACTTTGGCGTTTCGCTTTCAAGAGGGACACGACCTTATAATGAAGATACATACCAAGCTGGAGTCGTTGAACTGCCCGCATTCGCAAAAAGGTCGCCAACGTCCTTGACACGGTCTTCGGCAGGCGCACAAAGTAGGGAAGGCACCTCAGCGGAAAGCGCAAGTGGAGATCCACAGGTCTTCTACTTTGGAGTGTTCGATGGGCACGGAGGCAACGAGTGCAGTGATTTCTTAAGGGAGGAGCTGCAGACATATATTGAAGATGCAGCCAAGCAATTCGGGCTTCAATCCAGTTTGAAGATGGCAAACAAGGGCGCTGGTTCAGACATTCCTCCGCCTAGTGACATGAAGCATTGCAGCAAATCAGGAGACAGTAAGCTGCCACGGTCCGGCAAAGAAAGCTTAGATGCTGATAAGACTATGGGCAAAGATGTCGGCATCCCGGCAGAAGCACTTCAACTGGACGGTGATAAACAGTCATCAGTAGCAAAAGACAATCAGATCATGCCATCTGCAACTGATCCTACTGTACTCCAAGATTTCAACAAGCAGAAAGTAGAGGAGCTGCAGCGGTCATTGGTTCTCAGATGGAAGGACTTAGTGGGTGGCTACTTTCGCAGGTTCAAACCACAGTACTTCTCGATTGGCAGTGGTGGTCAGCGCCTAGATCATGAGGACGACAAAGCACGGCAAAGGCAGGTTAAGGGCACACAGCAAATACACGGTGATGGGGTGGCCATCGAGGCCGTTATGACCTACGCCTTTCTCAAAGCAGATCTCGATTTTGTAGCTGCGCAGGCTTCCAAGAAGGATGAAGATGCTGTGCAAGCCGAAAGGCCACTGAATGAAGGCGATATCCTGGGTCAACCAAATAGATCGCGAGGGCAGATCGGGGGCCCAAAGAGATTCAAGGGAGGCAGCACTTGTAGTGTTGCGATGATCTCTACGCCAAGCCTTACCCCATTCTGGCATCCGGCATCACAATCAACCTTGCTTACGTCCCATGTTGGCGATACGCGAATCCTCGTGTGCTCTACTGCATCTGGCCAAGCAATCCCGCTTACTACCAACCACCATCCTTCATCACCCGTTGAAGGCGATCGGCTACGGAGGTATGCAGCAAGCTTTGTCACCGATTCTTTTGGCGAAGAGCGCATGAGCGGGTTGGCAAATACAAGGGCGTTTGGCGACATGCAATCAAAGAGACTAGGTGTCTCTGCAGAGCCCGAGATCAGACGGCTAGAGCTTGGTCCGGCAGAGTACTCATTCGTTGTCCTTGTTTCTGATGGCGTCAGCGGTACGCTCAATGATCAGGAGATCGTGGACATTGTCAAAGAAGCAAGGACTCCGGAACAAGGAGCAAAGGACGTCGTCAGCTTCGCTACGGAAGTTAGTACAGAGGGTGATAACTCTACCTGTCTTGTGGTCCGACTGGGTGGCTGGGAGAGAAGGTCGGAAGGCGGCCTTGGCTCTATGGGCACCAAAGAGTCACGCGACTGGAGAAGACAGGATGCAACAGATCCTAGAAGCCGGCGGACATGAAGCACAAAGCGAAACCAAAACTTCCTCGTCAGGTGCTGCAGATCAGCCACTCCAGCGAAAAAGGAGCATGAATCCTGAATTCAGGTTTAGCCTCCCAGGCTGACACCTGGTAATATCTTACTTCAATTCACTTGCTGAACGCGGAAAAAGTTCGCAACTGATAGACGGCGTTCCATCAGGATTCCGAAGTGCCATGCGACATCATGGAGAACCGGTACTCGGTCGATCAAGGAAATGAGTGTCCCCGACGGGCAGCGAGGTGCGAAGTCATGGAAGTACTCCAGATCAAGCGTCAAACAATAGTCGGCTTTATTGGGAAGACCGAATGGGGCAACCGATCCTATAACACCAAGGAAGCAGACATTGACCGACCTCCATCAAAGAAGTATGTGGATTTGTGGACATGGCCGACAATAGAATCCAGCAAGGACAACCAAGTCATCAGAAATAATCTGCACATCCTTGGCAATATATTGTGCGAGCTCGATGACGACTGGTCAGGCATCGTCAAGCTGCTCTTTCTCACATTGGACTGCTTCCATGGCGCGGACCGATACACATCCACTCATACCTCTCTTCCCAAAGATAGTAGGGCAACTATGATCAAGTTCGTCCGCAACAACCTAAGCCTGACAGCCGATCTGCTACGTTACATTGACCACACTGCCCTTGTTGTGCTGAAGCAGCATGTCAGCTCTTCGTGGTTCTCAGCCCTCTTCACAGGAATCGAGGTATTTACCGCAAGGGTAGAGAACTCGATGGCAGATCAATATCAGGAAGGGACTTCGGCTGCTATGCCGTTTGCGCATCCCTTCAAACCAATCTCTAACACCGTTCGTCAAATTTTGAGCTCTATCTCCTGGTGGATTGGAGAAGTCAAGAAGCATGAGACATTCAGATTTGAAGATCGCGTACTATCCAAAGAGGCGGTGGAGGACGTCGAGCACATCTTGGGTCAGTTATGTCGAAGTCTAGGCAAGACGAGGAGGGATGACTGGGTAGATGAGGAGAAGCAGAGGGCTGCGGGTCACTTGATCATTGTATCGGAAGGGTGGAGTTGGCTGGACCGAGATGCGCCTGGTGCCCAATGAAAGGGACAATGCCTTGGTCAATTTGAAGGTACCAAGCTTGGGGGAGCAACTATCCTTATGCTGCTCATAGCCATACATATACATCGGTTGTGCCACAAAAAAATCGATGCTAAGCAAACAGTTGAAATTCTTCCTAGGTGATCGTAACAGAGCGCGTTGCACTTGCCCATACCTAATGTTCTGCATCTGAGCAGACCTGCGGGCTTTTCGGAAATATTCTTAGCGACCGTCAGCCCTACCGGAGGTGTGCGTTCGGAGTTGATGATGGTGGGTGCGGGTGTGGTCGCCTTCGGTCACCGTAACATTGCGTACATCAGTTTCCCGACTTAATTTGTAGGAGACTATCTCATGCCCAGGCGCATCTCCTTACAAATCACCCAACCTTTTTGCAGCATGTAGTATTTATAATTAACACGTCTAACTGAATCGCGGTGTAGTTGCGGTCGTAAACTCATGTTTGCGCCTTGCACCTTATCACCCTATCGTACCATTGCACGCAGTTGCGGTTTGCGAACATTTACGACTCTTCTTTCTCTTTACCGAAACCGGACTCCAAACTAATTTAGAAAGTACATGTGATCTCTGTTTGTAAGACTCAGGTGAGTTACGATCTTGTACGGTACCAGCACGCTCGGAAGACCATGCTCCATAGGAGCTTCATTGCGTCAGATCTCAGATCCTCCTCGAGACGCGGAACACCAAGCGAATAGGCCAACCCAGAGCTAATATGTCGTTGTTCTTCAGCAATACGTTTTCCTTAAGGCTGGGTAATTAGGCTCCGTCTACTTCCCAGCACGAAGAGACCACAAGCTCTAAGGACGACACCGTCCATGGTAGCGGACTCGAAGCCCACGCCTGGACGAAGAAAGACAGCACCAAGAATGAACGGTGTTATGACGAGGAAACAGGCTGCGGATAAATCGCGAGGTGAAGAGCGCCAGCAGCTGATGAATGGTAATGGCAAGCTCCATAGACCGGCAGGAAGTCGTAGCGAGTCAGTCCCAAAGGAGAATATCTTCCTCTTCTACCCAAATCTGATAGGTGAGTGTCTATGCGACTGCTCACAAAATTTCGCTGGACTCACGGTAGCTAAATGGTCTTCCAGGATATTCCCGCATCGTTCTTGCAGTCGCATCCCTCTACTACATGCCTCTCCACCCTCGGACATGCTCCCTCCTCTACAGCATCTCCTGCCTCCTAGACGCACTCGATGGGGTCGCGGCCCGGCATTACGAACAATCAACCCGATTCGGAGCGGTTCTCGACATGGTCACGGATCGATGCACAACGGCCTGTCTGCTCGTCTTCCTAAGCTCAGCATGGCCGAGATGGGCCCTTCTGTTCCAGGGGCTTATAAGTCTTGATCTGGCCAGTCACTACATGCACATGTATGCGACTTTGGCCATGGCGGGATCGGGCCAAAGCCACAAAAAAGTCGATCAGAGCAGGAGCAGACTTTTATATCTCTACTATAATAATAAGGTATACCACACTTGAAAGAAAATAGCTAAACATTATGCTCACTTGAAACCAGACCGTCCTCTTCCTCTTCTGCGCCTTCAACGAAGTCTTCTTCATCGCGCTCTACCTCCTCTCCTTCTCCTCTCCCACCCTTTCCCCCTCCCTCCTTCAACCCCTCCCCAACAGCCCCGTTGGCTCCTCGGCTCAACCCGGCAACCCAGCTCATCCCATCCCCCCGACACTCTTCGCCAGCCCATACAGCGCAGGAGCGCTCGAACTAGCGAGGGCGAATAAGATGGACAGTACGTGGCCGTGGATCATTGCGGGGGTGTCGTTTCCGGTTATGGCGGGCAAGCAGTTTTTGAATATCGTGCAGCTTGTCAAGGCTAGTCGGTGGTTGGCGGAGGGCGATGCGGAGATGAGGAGGAAACAAGGGTTGCCGAGGAAGAGGAAATGACGGTCGGCGATAGCGAGGTGGTTGATATCGAAGTGATACTACTGCGATCTCACTTGGATCTTTCCTGCACCGTACTGTAATTCAGACCGGCGGGAGGCTTTCTTCATAACGGTGCGTTGGTGTTTGGTTCAGGCTCTAGGGATGGATCGGTTACGTCGTCCGGCTTGCTGGTATAGATGGTTCAGAGGGAATAATGTAATATTAATCTCACTGTCCCTGATTCGGGCTAGCTTTCGCTGTGGGCAATTTCTTAGGTAGAGTACGTGTGGAGCGCTTGAACTGTTGTACATATAACCTCTATGCTATGATCGTATGCCACAATGCCTGACCTACTCCAAAGACCCCCCGGAGTCATCTAGCCACGACAATCCGAGCTCAATACACATCTATCAAATCCAGAGCCTGGAGTCCTCGTCGCCGTCCCAATAATCCATATCGCTACCTCCACCCGGGACTTCAACACGCAGCGTATACCCCAGTGGAACCTTGAAATCAGGCAGCTCCGGAGGGATAATCACATCTCTATCTTCTTCTTGTTCGTTCTTACGTGAAGTTTTGCTCCACAGCCGTGGCTACTCCCGCTCGCAGCTTGTGCTTATCGGCAAGCATCTGGCCTTCGGGGTTGAGGACAGGGCCCGCTCGTACAGCATGTATGACGTGATCGGCATCATCGTCTCCTTCTCCCGCGGTCTTTCAATAGCCGTGCGTGTCGCCGGACGGACGCCGCGCTGTGCGTTTCCGATTCTGGCGGCCCGGGGGTTTCGTAGCGCTGCTTTGCTCTTTCGAGATCTTCTATAGCGAGTAACTTTTTTTTTCCTTGGCGCCGAGGGGTTCTGCCAAGGGTCATGACGCTACACGTGCTCAGGGATTGAGTTCTTGTGTTTCGCAAATCCTTGCTTGCGCGTCGGGGTGGGGTTGTCCGACTTGGATCTCGTTCTTTGGTTCTCGTCGTTTTCATCGTTGTTGCGTTGATGTGGTGCGTTTGTCGGACTGCGGCTGATGGAGTATGCTATGCTATGCCTGTCTGCCCGAGATGGGTGCTGCGGCTTACGATGTTGTGGATCGGAGGTCTTGGTCGGCTTGGACTTTCTGTATTCGAGCCCATCCTGTCTGGTGTTTCGGACGCTTGCGCGAGAGGCATAGTCGGCACTTTCTTCCTGTGTACTCGTACTCGTCGCCCGCGCTTGGGGAGTCGGGCAATGGTGCTCGACGCTGTAGTCGTGATCACCGTCTCACTGCATAGCGTCCATAGGTTGTGTGGATGTTTGGCATGGCCGACTTGATTGATTGCTTTGCCCTTCGTGCCCCATTCTTGATTCGTTCGGCCTCAGGGTGTTTGTCGCTGGACAGACTGACGTTCGAACAAGAGGTGATGGAAACCTTGTCTCCTGCTCTTGTGCGCCTCTTGAACTCTCTCTTGTCAAGTATGGCAGGGACTAGCTGCTTGTCGCTGCTCTTCGCTTTCTGTTTCTGCAATTCCTTGTCCGCTTGAGGCAGAACGTGGGAGCCAACCGGCGAAAGCGGATTTTCAAATGCCTCTCTGAGGCGTTTTTTTTTTATAGATATTACAGCTTGCCGTTCGGGAAGCTGCGAAAATTGGACCTGTTCCAAATCTGGCGGACTCCCAAGTCTTCAAGATGCTTGCCAAGCTGTCCATTGATCTAGCTTCCTGCACAATCCCGTAAGTTGCCACCTTCTCCGTTTCTCTTCATGTGAGACAGCACGTCGTCATAAGCTTGTAAATTTATGGTGAGCGTGGGCTGCAAGGGCAAGTCTAACTGTCGTCTCGTCCTCAAGCGTGGCAGATGTGCCCACTCTGCCGCTTCCTTTCAGAAACCCATGGTTCAGGATATCTTCGGCAGTCTGAAGAGGTATACGCGAGAAAAGTCGTGAAAGGACCGAGCGGGCTTGGGTGAGGTCCCTGTTGTCTTTCGATATTGACGCTTGCCGACGGCCTGTGGCAGTAGCCGCAGCACCCGCTGCGACTCCTCAGTAAACCTTCAGGGGCACGTGGAGGCCCAGACGCGTGGCTAGCTCATACACGACATTTAATGGGTGAGGGCTCTGCAGTTTGTAGCCGGTCAGGGGCATTGAGATTTGTTCTGGAATAAGCCCCCTACTCCTTGTGACGTAGACACTGTCTTCAACATCGGTCAGCCATAACAGGAAGTGGAAGGTCAAATGTGCCACGCTCTCTGACATGATTGGACTGTCAACCTGAATATGCACTTCTCCTCAGTGCAACCTTCTCTTGATCCGGAAATTGCAGCACTACACCGTCATCATCAAACGCGCAAACGCAGTTCTCCAGGAAGACACTGACCCAAGTCTTTGGTAAGAAAGGACATGCCTCATTGGCGACTTCAAACAACTTAATACACTGTGCTACCATATGCGGTATGGAAGATTACGATCAGCTGATGGCTGCTTTGCAGTGTAGGGTCCTTGAAAAACAGCTTCAATTATAATAGACCGGAGGTTTTATATAATTTGCAGGTACGCAAAAGCGATAATATTCTTCGATTGCTATGTCAGAAATGCGGAAAGGGGCAGACATAGCCTGTAGTTACGTAGCTCGACTTTTTCTTTCTGACGGTTGCATATGCAATAGACTCGCTGGCGCAAATCACATGCGTAATTTCAGGAACTGACAGGTCACTAGATTGATGGAAGCTGGGAACACAAAACCTATAAGTCGTCAATCGTCCGCTGGAATTGTTTTCCTGGTTAGCTGTCAACCAACTAGCTCCGCACGTATCCCATAAGCTTCACAATGTCGAGCGTCGCCGCCAGCAAAGTTAAGATCTCGCGGCCAAGGGATGGCTCTGAAGATAGTCAAGAGGACATAGAAATCTCTGCTTTCGAAGATCTGGCGTCGTATAATTGGCTCGACGAGCCAAATCCCACTATATTAGTTCCAGGCAAGCTCCTCCTGAAGTTAACACCATGCGTTTGAGAGACGTGGTTAATACCCCATCGGAACTAGGTATACCTCCGATCTGGAGTCCTCCAGGCATTGCTCCACACCTCAGACCCGATTCCGGGATCCGCTATGTTGACCAGAATACCGATCGCAATCCGTGGTCTCCTCTTGAGCCTTTAATTCGTGCGGTCGTAACAATGCATCCAAACTTCAGTTTCGACACCATAGACGTCATGACGGATCGCAGACCGATCCGTAAGCTGTTTGCTTTTGTGAGCGGCGATGCCGAATACTTCGAATTTGGGGTCGAAGTTATTGGCACCACGGCACTCTTCGTTCGAATGGAAAAGCAGACGCGTGACGAAATTCCCCCTGGTGCATTTCAGGGTTACCGTCGTGCATTCGAGGAGGAGTACACGAAACTTTCGATTTCTGCCAAGGGCAGCACCTCTCATCACCGGGTGATCCATTATAATTTCGGTGGGCTCCAGTTTCTCGTCCGATCGGCCGTTGATGCATATGTCGAGGACTTAACAAAGACACCTGAAGCGCCTAAAGCCAGCGACAAGCACAAAGGCGATGACCTTATCAAGTATATGAAGGCGGCCTCCCTAGGAAACGCAGCGCCGTCGATTGTCGATAGGCCCGAAGCACCTGGTCTGACTGTTGTTCACGGCGGCCGGAACATCCCCCATGCTGCCGTTCTGGAACTGAAAACATGCTTCAAATTTGCCAAGAAGCCTTTCGAGCTTCAGCAGAAGATGCCCGACCTGTGGATCTCGCAGACTCCCAATTTCGTTGAGGCAGCCCATCAAAATGTCGGAACCAAGTGGTCCCGCAAAAAGGATGGACAGCCACGCCTTGCAGAATTCGTCAAACACGAGGTCAAGCCTATGCGAGAAGAGTTAATCAATTGGGAGGATGCAAACGCAACGACGCTGCGCAAGCTTTTGGCTGTGTTGAGGCAGGTTGTCGAGGCTGCAAAAGCTATTAACGCGCCGTGCATTGTGAGTTATCAGAGGGAGGAAGCTGCCCTTTGGGTTACGAAGGCCGGAAGAGGGATGATCCCAAGTATGCCGGAAGATCTACACAAGAAATGGTCTGTTGTCGCGAAATCAGCTTAAGAGTCGCAGACTAGGAGTTTCTACGGACACAGAACGCTGTACTTATAAGTTATGGCATTGGCTTTGGACGCACCCCTACCATAAGCGGGCGAGTAGTAAGCAATGCAATCACCTTGACAGCTGGTGTGGCAGCTACGCTCAGTGACTTTGTATGTACCTTTGTATCAATGTATGAGAAGTGGGATACGAAGTACGAGTACGATATTGGAAAGTGAGTTTGGCCGAAAGTGACTAGACCTTTTTGAGTCTGACGGCTGCCGGAGAGAAGATCTTCGGGTCCGGTGCCGAAGCGAGGATCAAGGGTCGGATAAATGTTATCAGATCTTGAAACTTCATTCTTAGATGTATGGATGACGTACCTGTACGCCATATCACGAATCTGACCACAGAAATCAGAAACGTGACTGTGAACTGTGAACTGTGAACGATGCTGAGCGCCTTTTTACTTGGGGCCACCGCCATTTGCAAACATCAGGACATCTGTTTCTGATTCACTCACAGCAAGTCATCAAGCCCTACCAAAGTTGCCAGTTTACAGTGACGGTCGCTGATTTCCACGAAGTCATCGTATATCGAGTGATCGCTTCTTGGAGCTGGCCATGACGAGCAGCGAAAGAGCTTCGCGCGCCGATGCTACAAGAGCTCATGAGCTTGCAAAGTATTATCGACCGGATACGCACAATGGCCGTTCTAGGTCTCGGTCCCAAGCACCAACATCCCATCAAGATCCGAACTCGGTGTCCTCCTCCCAAGCATCATCGCCCAATACAGCGTTGACAGCTTTTGCTCAACTGACGGCCCTGCGGCTGAATGCCTCGAGGGCCATGATCAGGTGCTTGGAGATCTACATCATCCGATCTGGGAGCGAGATTGCTGACACTGTATAGTGTGATAGATCGTGAGACGCAATACTTTATCGCTGAGTCAACGAAAACCCTAGACCTCTTAGATACTTCAAAGTCAGAAAAGGAGGGAGACGGCTTGTGGCTGGGATGTGCGTCTGTATCAGCCGCTGGAAGGTTATGCGAGAAGACCCTCGAACTCCCAGTGGTACCGAATGGGTTTCCGGCATTCATTGTCAATGACCTATCGCAGGATTCCCGTTTCAACCAGCTCCCATTCATCACAGGCCCACCTTTCTTCAGGTACTATGCAGGCGTTCCACTAACGACGAACCGTGGTATCAACATTGGTAGTTTATTCATCCTGGACGATCAAGTGCGACCTGATGTGACGCAAGAACAGAAAGTCTTCATGACTGTCATGAGTCGAAACATAATGGCCTTTTTGGAGTTAGGCAGGGAAGCGGAAGAGCGACGCCGAGGCGAGACCATGAGTCGGGGATTGGCGCGGCTCGTCGAGGGCTTCTCTCACCTGAACGACGCTGTCACTGAAACGGCTGATGTGGGTGAGAGTTGGCGCGTTCCAGGCAGTGAGGGTCACACAAAGGAGAGCGATGATAATTCTGCAGAGGTCAACACTCTCGCGGAAACACCGCCCTCAGTCTTGAACAGTACCCATCTACCGGATGCTTCAGGTCATGACGAGCTCAAGGACAATGGCGTGAATACCCCTTCCGGTGTTGGTACCGCCGACACAGCATCTTCGTCGGATGGCTCCCAAGCCGGTCATGTCCAGGAAGAGAAGGATAATGGCCATCGCGGTACATTCGCACGAGCGGCAAATCTTCTCAGAGATTCTTTGCAACTTGAAGGCGAAGGTGGAGTGGTGTATTTTGACACTTCTATCGGTTTCGGTAGTCCAGGGTCTCCAGCAGAATCGCTTTCCAGCGGAGATGATGAGCAGGATAGTGATGGAAGGCTTCCTTCAGGCGTCTCTACCAGGATCTCTTCGTCACAGACATATAACTATTCCTCTTCTGCTCCACCAGAGAATGGTGACGCCAAGCTTGAAAGAACGGCCACTATTTTAGGGTTCTCGACCGGTACCGCGTCGTCATGCAAGGGAGACGAATTTACGAGTGAACTGAGTTTCAATCCTTTGACGGAGAAAGCGCTAGCGCTTCTGGTGAAGCGGTATCCCAGGGGCAAACTGTGGTCGTTCGACGCTGGTACATTAGACTCCTCGTCCGAAGACGAGCTCAGCAGGTATGGCAGTGTGACGTCGAAGGGCAAAGGACCGCCAGGGGACCGACGAGGCAGACGGCGCGAGGCGGAGGCTAAGTTACTCCTGAAGCACTTTCCTGGAGTCAGACAGTTGCTATTCACGCCACTCTGGGATGCTGGGTCCGCCCGGTGGTCTTCAGGGTCTTTCTGCTTCAGCTTCTCGAACCTTATCTTCAGTACCGGATCCGAGCTAAGTTTCTGCAAAGCCTTCGGGAACTGTGTAATGGCGGAGATATCTCGCCTGGATACCATTGCCTCTGATCAGTCCAAATCGGACTTCATCGGGAGTATTAGCCACGAACTACGATCGCCACTTCATGGCATTCTAGCAAGCGCAGAGTTCCTCGGTGAAACGCACTGTGACGCCTTCCAGAAGAGTCTCGTGGATACCGTTGATGCGTGTGGGAGGACCCTACTTGTATGTGATGTGCTTCAGCCAGCTTTTTGGTGGAAGGTACTTTTAGCTAAGTTTCATGCACAGGACACAATCAACCATGTGTTGGATTTCAGCAAGATTAATACATTCGAAAGGAACTGGCGAGCTGCTCAAAAGGTGAGGCGTGGCAGTTTGGGCAGGGCGTACTCCAAGGGACAAACAAGCTCTGTGCAGCCTGGTGGACCAGCTTTGCTAAACATCTACGCAGGTGAGTAGCTTATTGTACGTGCAAAGTACGCAGCTAACAGTGTCATAGAGACTGATGTGGCAGCTGTCTGCGAAGAGGTTGTGGAGGGTGTAAGTGCCTTCCGTCCAAAAAACTAACCTCTATGTACGCTAAATCCTAGATATAGGTTTTTACAGGCCAGGTACACAAGCTTCAGTGCCAAACCGCAAGCATGGGCTAAAGTTCTCCTTAGGTATACGCAGACTATTCCGGTTTAGATATAACGAACGTCACTGCTGGAGCCAGGGGAAGACTCTCCAGCCGCGGGTTAAATTCTGATAGGACATTGTTAGGAGGGCAATCTGCTTCGGAGCTAGACACAAAAGAGCATCGAGTTGCGGTGATCATAGACATCCAAAAGTACGACTGGGTTTTTACTACGCAACCCGGAGCTCTTCGGCGGGTCATCATGAACATTTTCGGTACGTTTTGTTTGCCAGTATTCAAAGAAACCAGGGGTACCTGAGTCTTTTACATTAACCTTCACATTTACTTATCGGCTCTTCTCGTAGGGAATGCATTAAAGTACACTGATCGTGGTTGGGTACGTGTCAACCTTGAAGCGTATGACGCCGGAGAGACCCATAGCAACAGAACAGGCGGGTTGGATCTCAAAGTTGGGATGCCGACAAAAGTTTATCTTACAGTAACCGACACAGGGCGTGGAATTTCACCTGAGTATTTGCGGACAAAGCTTTACACCCCTTTTGCACAGGTAAGTCTTTACACCACCAGTTACTGAAGACCTGCTCATAGAGTCATCTCAGGAGAACACATTAGCACCAGGTATGAAGTACCTTACTAATGCAATTCAGACTGAACATACGGAAGATAGTCATGCTGATCAGGTGTTCTCCAGGTACTGGGCTAGGTCTATCAATCGTGTAAGCTGCACTTTCGAGTGTCGTCCTTGCCATTTGATACGGTACTGATTTGATAAGGCGGTCCATTGTCAACATGCTTGGCGGTAGCATCAATGTGCGTAGCCAACTGGGAAAGGGGACCGAAGTGAAAGTCGTGTTACCGATGATGCGAGGGTTCCGAGGCTCCGAAACGCCAGTATCTACGCCGAACTCGACGTCGACCCTAGACCGGCAACAGGACGATAGCATCACAGTGCTACGTGAACAAGCGCGAGACACGAGAGTCGCGCTCTACGGCTTCAGCACGGATTCGCAAGACGACAACCTCAGTGATAGCAAGTACCTGAACCTCCACATTGAGAAGTCTTTAGCAGCATATATCACAGAGTGGTATGACATTGCGGTCACTAGCTCATGGCATCCTCCGTCGTCTGTCCACATCGTCATAATCGACGAGGAACATTTGTCAGCCTTGCATACCAGTGATCCAAATGCACCCGGGGCGCCGGCGGGCCCTGCTTTGGTTTGTCTATGCTCTAATGCTACTCGGTACGGCCAAAGCAATACCTGCGCAGGCGGTGGCGGTGTTGTCGAATTTGTTTCCAAACCTTTTGGACCATACAAGCTGGCGAAAGCCTTACGCATCTGTCTCGATAGAGTCAATAGCGCTAAACAAAACAGAGATCCTAAAACAGTCTTGGCCTTGCCTGAAGAGACCTCTTTCAATTCAGGTATTGGAGATGCCATCTCCAGGTTCGAACAGGTTGCGATTAAACCAAATGACCACGAGATAACCCCAATAAACATCCTGGAGAATGGGGTAGTGGAGGCCAATGGCGCGAGTGTCAATGCTCAAATGGCGGTGGAGATCAGTCCCGCGGAAGGCAAAAAACCTCCAAAGTCCGGCGTTGATTTCCCTTTCCCGGATGCCAAAGGCCCATCACTGGAAGGTGACAAGACACGAAGGGAGTCAAGATCAGGCAGCCTATCTCAGCGAAAGAGCTTCCCTCTTGCCCCATCAACTGATACCAGTCATACTGATGTGGTCAACAAGCGTGGCGAGATGGCTTCTACTCTGGATCTCTCAAAGGAGACGAAAGCTTCAGAAAATGAGTTAAAAGAGGAGAAGCAGCCTCCGAAAATCCTCCTTGTAGATGACAACAAGATCAACCTTAGACTTCTGCAAACATACATGCGGAAAAGGCAGTACAAATTGGTAGATTCAGCGGACAATGGACGAGAAGCTGTGCAAGCATCTCAGCAATGCGAGGGTTACGACATTATCTTCATGGGTACACCCGTCCTCTACCCTTTCGTCAACCATTACTCACAGACCGCCAGATATTTCGATGCCCGTGATGAACGGGTTCGAAGCCACACGTGCGATCCGTGAAATCGAGGCCAAACGCTACACAATGTTGGACGAGAAGGCCCAACGCCCTGCACTCATCATTGCACTGACTGGCTTGGCATCGAGTAGGGATCAGTCAGAGGCCTTCACAAGCGGGATGGATCTTTTCATGACGAAGCCGGTCTCGTTCAAGGAAGTAGGCAGAATGCTAGATAACTGGGAGGCCAATGGTGGGATGCGATGATACATTATGGTTCATTGCGCAGCTGGCCCCCTACTGAGGCCGCTGGTGTTTGAGCGAGCATGATTCATATCGGCGTCAGTATTTATAAAGGCGGCAGGTTCTGACATTGACGCACTATGTACAGAGTAGAGGCAGTCACATAGTTGCGAGGGCTCCATTGATTGTAGTTAGGCTTTGGACGTCTATATAACACCCGTGCTGCACTGCACGGTCATGGCATTGAAAACTGCAATGACGACGCTCTCTTCCCAAATCCCGTAGCTCTTCGTCACAAATCCATCTTTGTACCACACTCCCCTCTTGGACTGGATCTAAATCTTTCATCAGTCAATTACACGAGCCGCACCAAAGCATACCTGTTTTCTCTTCAAAATACCAAACGCATACGACAGAAGTGAACTCTACGAAATCAATCCACCGCCCTCCACCATCCTCTCAAACGCCAACACCACACCCACCCATGCCCACCAAAACCCAACCCATCAGCCCCCCACCACCCAAACGCCGGCGCCTCTCTGGGCCCACCTCCACCCCCGCACCACCGCGCCGAGAACCCTCAATTCCCCCACCAGCACCCAACCACCTCCGCATCTACTCCTGGAACATCGACGGCATCGCGCCCTTCCTCCAGCGCCCCATAACCTCATTCTTCAAGAAAGATCCCGACCCCAAAACCAACAACAACGGAACGGAAAAGGACATTGAGAATTCGCTAAGAGAATGTCTCAAGCGCTGGAAATGGCCCGAACTGGTCTGTTTGCAGGAAGTCAAGATCCGACACGACGACGAGGCTACGAAACGGGCTGTCGAGAAGGCCGTCAATAACACTAGGAATGTCGATGGGAAGGACGGGTGTGATGATGATGATGGCGGGCCGGGGTATATGGTGCGTTTCTGCCTCCCGCGCGACGGATTCGACGCGCGGGGTTGCGCGGGGAGAGTGTATGGCGTGGCGACTCTGATCCGTGACGATTTGATGGCTCGGGAAGTCCGGGGTGTTCGAGAGGTGGACTGGGATGGTGAAGGGCGGGTTCTCGTCACGGAACTCGAAAGCGGTGGGTTGGTGGTGGTGAATGTGTATGCTGTCAACGGGACGGATAATCCGTGGCGGGATCCGCAGACGGGGGTGGTGTTGGGCACGAGACATGAGCGGAAATTGCGGTTCCATGAGGGGTTGGTGCGGGAGTGGAGGAAGTGGGAGAGGGAGGGGAGAGGCGTTGTCGTG
>JAABUP010005072.1_pt1 | contig 20612 bp, 21 predicted proteins | sample 5559201 | NCBI WGS metagenome assembly JAABUP01 (sample SAMN10711887, study PRJNA513373) | rock metagenome | isolation source: Antarctica rocks | place: Antarctica
AGCTATTCTAAAGAAAGCTGAGATCAAAGAAACCAATACTCATGAAACCCAGGTAGAAGAAGACTACAGTGATAGCACCTGAATAGCCCTGAATTTGAACGCAAACTCAAAAGATGTCAACAACTGAGAAGTCAACATGAGACTCAAAACAAGATACGAGTACCTCAAGAATCAGCGTTGAAAGATGCATCAACAACTGCTAGAAAAACAGCAAGAAGAGCTTGAAAAGAAAGTCAATGACCTTAAAAAGCAACAAGAAGAAACGGAAGAAGCAAAAACATGCTTAAAACTTGACAAGTTGATGAAAGAAGTATGAACAGTGACTAACTCAGTATCAAAACAACTTGTGTGAAAAACTAAGAGTCACAAAATCAAGATCCGTTTACCCACAGGGTACCTGACACCAGGCGGTGATTGATGGACCTTTTCAGAAGGCTACATGCCATCTGAGTTCCTGAATAGAGTGAAAGCACTTCAGAACCAGATTCAGTGAGAATATGATCAGTACAAACTGCGCCTACACCCAGAACGGTATATCAAGAAAGGCAGCAAAGAATACATACAACTGATCATATGAGGGGTAGAACCTAGATGATTCCAGAACCTCTGAAGAAGAGCAAGCGACGCAGTACAGTCAAAAAACTGCAAGCTCCCTCAAAGAGACTAGAGAACAAGAAGCTTCTAATGTCTCAGAAGAACGGCAAAGACCATAAGATATGAGTTGACATTCAGGTTGAACAGGATAGAGTTCTTCAAGCAATGGTAGACTTAAAGGCAATCAACAACTATGTTTTGCAGCAAGCGATAAGAGTGCTAGAACTAACACTGCAGCGAGCGCTGAAGCCTATGCAGGTATATATGGTCAACGGAGAATCCGAGTGAATAACAGACCAGGTTCACATCAAAGCCATAATACTAGAAGATTCACAGAAGTTGACGTTTGATGTCCTCAATTCAATCAAGTATGACGTCATACTAGGAATGCCCTGATTACGCAAAAAGAACTTAAGAATCAATTGGATCAGCAAAGAACTATACATCATGGCAGATGTGTATGAGATCCTCGAACAACCAGAAATGAGCTTATCAGAGCATAAGCCATGAGATCACAAAATACCGCTATTGAATGACAAGCAACCAAAGTGAATGCCACTGTACCCAATGAGCAAAGACCAACTCAAGAAAGTCAGAACTTACCTTGATGAGAATCTCAAAAGAGGATTCATCAGATCATCAAAGTCATCAGCAGGATACTCAATCCTGTTTGTATCAAAGAAGAATGACACAAAGCGACTATGTGTCAACTACAGACAACTCAATGAGATAACTAAACAAGACAGTTATTCCTTACCGTTGATCAAAGAGTTGCAAGACCGGTTAGACAGAGTCAAGTGGTTCACAAGTCTGAACTTGAAAGAAGCCTATTATTAAGTATGAATGAAGGAAGGCGAAGAATGAAAAACAGCATTCTGAACAAGATACAGACACTATGAATACAATGTTATGCCGTTTGGGCTCAAGAACGCCCCCGCCACCTTTCAAAGGTTAATCAACAACACATTGAGAGAATACCTTGATGATTTTGTGATCACATACCTTGATGACATTCTGATATACTCAGATGACCTTGAGATGCACCGCAGCCACATGCACAAGGTACTAGGAAAGCTCAATGAAAGGGCTTTGTATGTGAAAAAGTCAAAGAGCAGGTTCAAAACAAAGGAAATTAAGTTCCTTGACTATGTTATTCAATTTGAGCAAATCAAGAAGAACTCAGAAAAGACAAACGCAGTCAGGAACTGGCCTCCGCCAAGACAAGTCAAGAAAGTACAAGCCTTTCTAGAGTTAACAAACTACTACTGAAAGTTTGTACCTAACTATGCAAGAATTGCAGAACCCCTCACACAACTAATGCGCAAGAACAAGAAATGACATTGAGATAAGAAGCAGAAGAATGCGTTCCACACATTAAAGAGAAGCCTTAGTGAAACGGCACACCTGAGAATACTCAATTCAACATGTGAGAAGGTACTGAAAACCAACGCATTGGATTTCGCAGTAGGCGCATGTTTGTACCAGATTGAGGATGAACAACAGAGACCCATAGTCTATCAATCTAGAAAACTATCAGAACCTGAGAAAAGGTATGAGGTTCACAACAAAGAACTTCTTGTGATAGTGAAAGCACTGCAAGATTGAAGACCTTACCTTGCAGGTACTGAGAAGTCTATTCAGATCTACACAGATCATAAGAATTTGAGGAACTTTGCAACAATGAAACAGTTGAATTGACAACAGGTTCGCTGGGCCGAACAGTTAGCCAATTACAAATTCCAAATCCATTACAAGAAGGGTAATGAGAATGGTGAAGCAGACGCTTTAAGTAGACAGCCTGACCATGAAGAAGTGAAAAAGATTCATGCCGAAATTCTGAGTGAAGACGACAAAGGAATCCTCACAAAAGGCTTAGCAGCAACGTACAAGGTGAAGCAAGCTCCCTTGACAAATGAAGAAATGATACAAGTATGTCACAACAGCAGGGCCAATGAACACCTTGAAGTCAAGAGAACTGAGGACCTTGTATGAAGAAGGCACAATATCAGCAACCTTAGGGATTGAATCACTGAATACATCGTCAGGTGTGATTCATGTTGCAGGAACAAGATTCAGAGAGATAAAAGATATAACAGAGTAACACAACTAGACACACTGAATGTGTCATGGGAGTTGATTACCATGAACTTCATAACAAAGTTACCAACATTGAAGGATCCGGCATGAGAAGTGAAATTTGACAGTATATTGACTGTAGTTGATAGACTAACCAAGTACACCATGTTCATTTCATTTAAGAAAACCACAACAGCATCAGTATTGACATACACCATACTGCAAAAGTTGATTAACAATCACGGGCTATCAAAGGAATTCATCACCGACAAAGACAAGCTGTTCACAAGCAAGTTTTGAGAAACGCTCACAGCAGAACTCAGGATAAATCATAAAATGTTGACAACATACCACCCACAGACAGATGGGCAGAGCAAACAAATGAACCAAACGGTCGAAACGTACTTAAGACACTACATCAATATGAATCAGAACAACTGAGTACAACTGTTGCTGACGGCACAGTTTGCATACAATAACACACAAAACGAAACCACAGAAGAAACACCATTTTGAGCAAATTATGAATATAACCCAAAGGTATGACAAGAACCGCAAGCACACGGATCACAAAGCCAGAAAGCAATACTAGACTTCACAGAGATCAAGAAGTTGCATAAGGATCTGATGAACAGAATTCAGCAGCAAACAAGACAAACAACAGAGGTAAAACCTTTCGTGGTTGAAGAAAGAGTTTATCTAAGAACAGACAATATTCATGTAAAACAAAGAAGCAAGAAATTGAACAACAAGAGCATAGAACCGTTCAAAATTAAAAGAAACATCAAGGGGTTAAGCTATGAGCTAGACTTACTCAAGAAAATGCAGATACATCCAGTATTTCATGCATCAATGCTTCAGTGTTGCAACCAGTTCATACCACTTCAAACCACTGAAATGTCTGTTGAACTCAACAAAGAATATCAAGTTGAGAACATTCTAGAAAAATGGATGATTAGTGGAAAAGCCCACTATCTCATCAGATGAAAGAGGTACAACACCTCTGAAAACACATGAGAACTCATAGAAAACCTCAGTGGTTGCGCAAAAACACTTCAGCACTTTGAGAGGGGGAGGCGATAAGATTAGACTGTCAAAAGTTGTTTGACATGTTATCAAAAAGCTGAAACAAGGTCTCAGGCTGAGGAGTTTTCTCATCACCATCATTATTGTTGCTCATTTTCTTTAACAGACAGAGAGTTTTCTGTTTAGCACAATCTTGAGTCTGACACAATGTTTTGTGTAATCAAGAAAGCTTTGCAAAGAGACAAGCTTGTTCTTCCTCAGTTTGAAGAATCTCTGACTCTAGCTTGTTGTGGACATGGTCTAGTGATTTCCACGTCACACCCACACATGAATGATCTTGATGAGTACACTCAGCACATTTGAAATGTGACTTCATCATCACACAGAGGATAGAGTGATTGAAACAGTAGACGCAGGCGATGTTCAAAGGACTGCCAGCTACAGTGATCTCTTTCACAGCGCAAAGGTGATTGTTGTACTCACGAGTGAGAGAAGGTTTTCAAGGCATGGCTGATGTTGAGAGGTTTCATTTATACCCTCACTTAAATAGAATCCTGAGGACAGAGATCACAGAAAGAGAAGATAGTGTTATGACCATACTCAGTTAGAACTAACGGGATGGGTTGAACACAATGACTACGTAGTCTCTGACATGAGATGACGGGTTGAGTGTCGACTTGACCGTGAGAATGTCAAGTTAACCCTTAGTGGGTCAAGTCAACTCTTTGAGAATTGACTCTTGTTTTATATAGAAAGGATTGTTTTCCTTATGAAAACAATTGTGTTCAACTCAATACAAGTTACCAACTACTGGTTTACCCTACATTGCGCACTGAGACCCTTATATCAACAAGCACAAACCTTTAGCCCTAATATTTGAGGCATCTCAGATCAGGACGTAACACTTTGCTAAAAATCACAATTTACAGTGCATGAAGATAAGATCTTATATGATTATAAAGTTTAATAAATCTTCAAATTCATCAGTAAATGAAGTAGTTGTCATACAGATTGATATTAATGAACATCAGAAGTCAAGAGGATTCTTTTATATTGTTTTTAAGATAGCATTCTATGATCTTATACTGAGTCTATCATGAATGAAGCAGAATGAGATCATATTAAAAGCAGACAGAGTCTTTCTTACAATTGAATTCACAGAAACTGTCATACAGAATAAGAAAGCTTCAGCTGAAGACAAGTTCAATCATATTATGATGTTGACTATGTTCTTTTCAAACCTTATATGAAAGAAAGAAGAGAAACAGAAGAAGATTGAGGTGTTTTTGACTAGCATGATCAATATCAAAAAAGCCTTGACCTTACAGAAGAAGACAGACTTGAGAACTATACTTCTCAGTCATTATTACAAGTTTTTAAATGTGTTTAATCATACAATGACTGAGAAGTTGTCTTTCTTAAGAAAAGAAGACACAGATCATCAGATTAAACTAAAAGAGATGAATGAAAAAGAGTCAAAAGTACTCTGAGATTCTCTATACAACATGACAAGAGAGAAGCTACTAGTGTTGCACAAAACATTAACAGAACTTTTGAATAAGCAGTTCATATGAGTCAGTAACTCATTTACTGCAGTGTCTGTTTTATTCATATGAAAGTTAGAAGGTGAACTTCAGTTCTGTGTGAATTACTGTGATTTGAATTGAATCACTTAAAAGAATCATTACTTTCTTTCATTAATATATGAGACTCTGCAAAACATTAAATAAGCTCAATGATACATTAAGTTGAATGTCATAGCAGCATTTCACAAGATTTAAATTGCTGTAGAGAATAAATGAAAGACAGCATTTCATATGAGATATAAGTTGTATAAATGAATGATGACTTCTTTTAAGCTAGTCAATGTCTCAAGCACATTTCAGAGATATATTAACTGAGCTTTGCAGAACTTTCTAAATGAGTTTTGTTCAGTCTATGTGAATGATATTCTTATTTTCACTGATGAGTCTTTGCATCAACACTGAGATCATGTATGAAGAGTATTACTATGACTTTGAGAAGTTAACTTACAGATTGACATTGACAAATGTGAGTTTGAAGTCAAGTTAATCAAGTATTTAAAGTTCATTCTGAAAGTTGAAAAGAACATACAAATGAACTCTCAAAAGATGAAGACAATCATGAACTGACAAGTTATCTAGATCAGTAAAGAGAGTACAGAGTTTCATAGACTTTGCAAACTTTTATTGAAAGTTCATTAAGAACTTTTTTAATTTGATTATGTCAATAATGATTCTCATATAAAAGAACACACTCTTTAAGTGAACTGAGAAAGTTAATCAAGATTTTAAAAAGCTAAAGACTATGTTCATTTCAGTGCTGATTTTAGTTCTGTTTGATCATACATGTATGATCATGATGAAAACAGAGTTCTCAGATTAATGCATAAATGAAACTCTGTTACAGTCAATAAATGATGTGTGAAGACTCTATGTCTATTATTTAAAGAAGAATGCATCTGCAGAGTGTAACTATGAAATTTATGATAAGAAGATGCTGATCATCATACAATGTTTGAAAAAGTGAGACTCAGAATTAAGAAGTGTGTCAAGTTTTTAAATTCATACAGATCACAAGAACCTAAAATACTTCATGACAGTTAAAAAGCTTATAGAGTGACAAATGAGGTGGTTTCTTATACTGTTACAATATAACTTCTTCATACTATACTTGTTAGAAAATTAAAAGAAGAGAGCAGATGCTCTGTCAAGACATGAGCAAAATATGTTAACAGATTTCTCAGATGATAGAGTACAGCATTATATGACACAGATAATACATCTCAAAATGATGAGCAAGTCTATACAGACTGCCTCAATGACAGTAGTAAATATACTGATATCTGTACTTGTACAAGATCAGAACCTGTTCAATGAAGTTACAAATCTTAAGCAGATGTAAATAAATGCTAAGATAAGAGACAAGTTATATGAGAAGCTGTGTTAAACAATTCAGAAACAACAAAGGTCATTTTTCACTGTTTTAAAAGTGAGAATATTCATATTGAAATGCTTCTTGAGTGATGAAGAAAAGTTACTCTTTCACAGAAGACACTGAGTGTCATTTTCAGAATCTCTTCATACAGAACTGATTCAGTATACACATGACTCAACAATGACTGAACACTTAAAAAGAAATGTAATTGATGTTCTCTTATCATGACAGTTCTTTTGACTCAAAATGCTACAGAATGTTCATACATTCTGTCAGAATTGTGACAAATGCTGTATAAACAACAGCTGAAAAGATCACTGACAAGGCTTCTTGAAACCTCTATCTGTATTAAAGTGAATTTGACAAAAGATATTCATTGACTTTGTAGTAAATCTACTGTCAAGTGAGAGTTGTACAAATCTTTTAATAATTACAGATTGTTTTAACAAGAGAATAATACTGAAACTGTGCAAGAATATGACTGCAGAATGAGTAGCTCAGACATTCATACAATGTTTTTACTGAGCTCATGAGCTTTTTACTGCAATAGCCTCAAATTGAGACACTCAGTTTGTGAGCAGTCTATGAAAGAGAGTCTGTCAACTTTTAAAGATTGTATGAAGAATTTTCACAGCATATCACTCAGAAACTGATGAGACAACTGAGCAAATGAATCAGAATGTTAAGCTGTACATTTGTACATTCTTCAATTATAGTCAGAACAACTGAGCAAGCCTGCTTCTCATGACTGAGCTAGTTATAAACAATCATAACTTCATCTTAACAGAGGTGAGCTTCTTCTTCTTGTTCTATGAGTATTACATGAAGTCTCTACAACTACTTGAGAAGTTAAAGCCTGTATGATCTGTGAAAAGTTCAGTACAGAAAGCTGATCAAATTGTATGAAAGATGAAAGAAGCCATAAAGTGAGCACAGATAACTATAACTGTCATTCAGAAAATACAGAAGAAAATGACAAATCAGAAAAGACAGTAGTCTTATGACTTTAAGAAAGAAGACAAAATCTGACTAAATCTTAAGAACATACATACAGACTGTCTGTGCAAGAAGTTTAATGCAAAGAATGTTAAATACATCATTGTTAAGAAGATCAGCTCACATTTCTTCTGTCTGAACACACTGTTGAGTATTCATAATGTGTTTCACTCAGTCATGCTTCAGTTAACAGTCATGAATGCTCTTTCTTCTCAGTGTATGACAGATTTACAATCTTTCATCACAAATTGTAAGTGATGAAGAAGAGTTTAAGATAAAGAAGATTCTAAAGAAGAAATTTGTACAACATAAAGAAGAATTCAAGAAGAAGTACTTGATAAAATAAGTTAATTATATCTGACTCACATAAGAATCAACATTCACTTTAAAAGACACAGTAATGTTAAACTGATGAAAGTTAATGCAACCTGAGGTGACTAAATCTTAACTGTACACAAGAACATCTTTAAAGACCTTGTCAATAATGAGTGAAAGCTTAAAGAAAAGCATCATGTCAGAGAAGACTGAGATGCTTTATGTGTGTGAGATGATCATATGAAGTTCAAAATTTAGTGTTGAATTTATTTGATTTATTTCTATGCTAATTACTAATGATGCCTTCTTGATTTCATCAAAGCTATTTGTTTTAAGCATCACACAGAGATGAGACATACAGCTCAGATGTTATACACAGCTCATATGACTAAACCTATATTAAAGACAATGTAAGAAAAGAAAAAGAAGTCATATGTATCTAAAGATTGAGATCAATAACAACTGCCTCTGCTGACAACAGAGTTAATGCAATTTGTCTCAGTCTAGCAATGCACTCATTCTCATTGACACTGTTGTTGTTTTTATTGTCTGAGATGATAATGAGTACATCATTATTGTGTACAAAGCAGTGAGCAGCATGATCACATCACTTACAGTTACTGTAACATTCACTGAAATGTTCTGATGTATGATGACATTTCAAAAAAGACATCATACTGTGTTTTTAACAGTCAATACAACTGTCAGAAACCAACATGTCTTAACTCTGAATCAGAATTGCATTGATGTACAATGACTGATGAGTTCTTATCTGCTGCAGTGCAATACAAATTTATACAAACAAAATGTTGTCACTGAGTAAAGCAAGAATGATCATTGTCTGAAGAAAGTTAGTGTACAAAGCAAGCTGCTGTTAATCAACCTTAAGAACAGAATTAACATCAACATTTGTAAAAACAAAGACAATAACATAAGTGTTGTACAAGATAAAAGCTCTACAAGTTGTCAGCTCAGAGACACATATTTGTACAACACTTACATAATGATAGTTGTTGTTGTTGTTGCTGCTGAGCTTGTTGTACAAGAGTCAGTGCTGAAATATTCAATCAAGAAAGATTTCACATACAAAAGATAATGATGAAGAAGTTAAAGAAGAAAGAAAAAGAGATTTGAGAAAAAAGATGAGAAGATTTATAACTCACTTCACTGACAGATAAACTGAAGTGAATTGTTGAAGAAAACCACATGTCAGCAAGCAATAAAAATTTTATCTGTAAATCTTATCTGTATGAAGTGAGCAAACATGTGTCAACAGACAATGACAACTGTACAACAATCTTTTCAGACACTTAAAGCACAACCTTGAAGAAAAAGAAAGAGGTGATGTCATGAGTTAAACTCATATTAAGGTCTTATGATCTAGTTACTTACTAAGATTCTAAGACTAAAGCACATTATCTTCTCACTTCTGTATAAAGCTCTTTGTTATGTTCTGATCTAAGATGCCTCAAATATTAGGGCTAGAGGTTTGTACTTGTTGATATAAAGGTCTCAGTGCGCAGTGTTGGGTAAACCAGTAGTTGATAACTTGTATTGAGCTGAACATGACCCATTTTCATAGGGGAAATGGTCCTACTATATATCATAGAATTGCTGTGCTTGCTTTGCTCACTATAGAGCAACAGAGCTGATAGACCTATCAAAGGTCTATCATCTTGCTGAGCTCACTATAGAGCAATAGACCTGCACAAGCTTATGTTCAGGTATACACTTCCCTTGTGTATTCTTTAAAACATACTAGCCAGTTACAGTCTGACCATAACACAATCCCTTCCCTTCTAGACGCTAGTCTCTTAGTGTCTATATAAGTGAGAGTATAAAGACAGATAGCTTCTTCACTGTCATGCCTTTTTATAAGCAGCACAATTGTCTTTGTCTTGTGAAAACCATTGCAACCTTCAGCTTCACTTCTCTCACTGTCTGTGACCATTGTTCAGCTGTCCTTTCTTTCTGTATCATCATGGCAGGTCACACAAAGTGTTCTGAGTGCATTTGCTGCAGTCATCTGTGTGTGCCGGTATCGTTAGATTCCCTGAATCGTGCTCACCTTCAGTTGAAATCTGAACTCAAGGTGGCTATGAATGAGCGTGTGAAACAGGCTGAGCTTCTTTTCAAGCTGAATGCAAAGGTTCTTCACCTTTTCAAGACTTTAAAACAGAATGAGTCTTGTGCAGTTGTCAAAGTTCACTGTGTTGCTTCTGAACTGAATGATGATAATGATGAAACTGAGGATGAGAAAAACTTCTCTGATCCTTCTAATCTTGATTCCCTACTGAAGTCAATGAGTTTTAGTTTCTTTATTGACCTTAAGCCTCTCTCTCAAACTGTTGTAGTGTTCTCACACAGTTGAGTAGGTTCTCTTTAAGTTTTCATGTGTTTTCTGAGGTATTGTATTCCTTTCATTTGACAAGATAGTGGGTTTTCTCACTAATCATCTGTTGTTCTAGAATGTTCTCAACTTGATATTCCTCATTGAGTTTGACAGATGTTTTGATGATTTGAAGCGGTATGAACTGGTTGCAACACTGAAGCATGAACACATGAAATACTGAGTGTATTCACATTTCCTTAAGTAAGTCTAGCTCATAGCTTAACTTCTTGATGTTTCTTTTGATTTTGAACAGTTCTATGCTCTTGTTGTTCAATTTCTTGCTTCTTCATCTTACATGAATATTGTCTGTTCTTAGATAAACTCTTTCTTCAACCACAAAAGGTTTTGCCTCTGTCATTTGTTCTGTTTGCTGTTGAATTCTGTTCATCAGATTCTTGTGCAACTTCTTGATCTCTGCAATATCTAACATCACTTTTTGACTTTGTGATCTGTGCGCTTGCAGTTCTTGTCATACCTTCAGGTTATATTCATAATTCACTCAGAATGGTGTTTCTTTCATGGTTTCATTTCATGTGTTATTGTACACAAACTGTGCCGTCAACAACAGTTGTACTCAGTTGTTCTGATTCTGATTGACATAGTGTCTCAAGTATGTTTTGACTGTCTGATTCATTCATTTGCTCTGTCTGTCTGTCTGTGAATGATATGCCGTCAACATTTTGTGATTTATTCTGAGTTCTGCTGTGAGCATTTCCCAAAACTTGCTTGTGAACAGCTTGTCTCTGTCAGTAATAAACTTCTTTGATAGCCTGTGATTGTTAATCAATTCTCACAGTATAGTGTACACCAATACTGGTGCCGTTGTGATTTCCTTAAATGGAATGAACATGGTGTACTTGGTCAATCTATCAACTATAGTCAATATACTGTCAAACTTCACTCCTCATGCCGGATCCTTTGACATTGGCAACTTTGTTATGAAGTTCATGGTAACTGACTCCCATGGTGCATTTGATGCGTCTAGTTATGTTATTCTGTCATATCTCTTATCTCTCTGAATCTTGTTTCTGCAGCATGAATTGCACCTGATGATGTATTCAGTGATTCAATTCCTAAGGTCACTGATATTGCACCTTCTTCATATGAGGTTCTCAGTTCTTTTGACTTCAAGGTGTTCATTGACCCTGCTGTCATGACATACTCATATTAGTTCTTCATCTGTCAAGAGAGCTTGCTTCACCTTGTACATTGCTGCTAAGCCTTTTGTGAGGATTCTCTTGTCATCTTCACTCAGAATTTTGGTGTGAATCTTTTTCACTTCTTTGTGATCAGGCTGTCTACTCAAAGTGTCTGCTTCACCATTCTCATTATTCTTTTTGTAATGAATTTGAAATTTGTAATTGGCTAACTGTTCAGCCCAGCGAACCTGTCATTGATTCAACTGTTTTATTGTTGTAAAGTTTCTCAAATTCTTGTGATCTGTGTAGATTTAAATAGACTTTTCAGTATCTGTGAGGTAAGGTCTTCAATCTTGCAGTGCTTTCACTATTGCAAGAAGTTCTTTGTCATGAACCTTATATCTTTTCTCTGGTTCTGATAGTTTTCTAGATTGATAGGCTATGGGTTTCTGTTGCTCATCTTTGATCTGGTATAAGCATGCACCTACTGCAAAATTTGATGTGTCAGTTTTCAGTATCTTTTTGCATGTTGAATTGGGTATCCTCAGGTGTGCCGTTCCGCTAAGGCTTTTCTTTAGTGCGTGAAACACATTCTTCTGTTTCTTATCTCAATGTCATTTCTCATCCTTGTGCATTAGTTGTGTGAGGGGTTCTGCAATTCTTGCATAGTTAGATACAAACTTCTGATAGTAGTTCATCAATCTCAGAAAGGCTTGTACTTTCTTGACTTGTTTTGACAGAGATCAGTTTCTGACTGCATCTGTCTTCTTTGAGTTCTTCTTGATTTGCTCAAATTGAATAATATAGTTAAGAAATTTGATTTCCTTTGCTTCAAACTTGCTTTTTGACTTCTTCACATACAAAACCCTTTCACTGAGCTTTTTCAGTATCTTGTGCACATGGCTGCGGTGCATCTCAAGGTCATCTGAATATATCAAGATGTCATTGAGGTATGTGATCACAAAATCATTGAGGTATTCTCTCAATGTATCATTGATTAACCTTTGAAAGGTGGCGGGGGTGTTCTTAAGCTCAAACAGCATAACAGTGTATTTGTAGTGTCTGTATCTTGTTCAGAATGCCATTTTTCATTCTTTGCCTTTCTTCATTCATACTCAGTAATAGGCTTCTTTCAAGTCTATACTTGTGAACCACTTGACTCTGTCTAACCGGTCTTGCAACTCTTTGATCAACAGTAAGAGATAACTGTCTTGTCTAGTTATCTCATTGAGTTGTCTGTAGTCAACACACAGTCACTTTGTGTCATTCTTTTTTGGTACAAACAGGATTGAATATCCTGTCAGTGACTTTAATGATCTGATGAATCCTCTCTTAAGATTCTCATCAAGGTAAGTTCTTACTTTCTTGAGTTAATCTTTGCTCATTGAGTACAGTGACATTCACTTCAGTTGCTTGTCACTCAATAGCGGTATTTCATGATCTCATGGCTTATGCTCTGATAAGCTCATTTCTGATTGTTCAGAAATCTCATATGCATCTACTGTGGCATATAACTCTTTGCTGATTCAATTGATTCTTAAGTTCTTTTTGTGTAATCAGAGCATCCTTAGTATGGCATTATACTTGATTGAATTGAGGACATCAAACATCAACTCTTGTGAATCTTTTAGTATTATGACTTTGATGTGAACCTGGTCCGTTATCCACTCAGATTCTCCGTTGACTGAATATACCTGCATAGGCTTCAGTGCTCTTTGCAGTGTTAGTTCTAGCATTCTTATTGCTTGCTGCAAAATATAGTTGTCAGTTGCTTCTGAGTCTACCATTGCTTGAAGAAGTCTATTCTGTTCAACCTGAACATCAACTCATATCTTATGGTTCTTGCCGTTTTTCTGAGACATTAGAAGCTTCTTGTTCTCTAGTCTTGTTGAGAGAGCTTGCAGTTTTTTGACTGTACTGCATTGCTTGCTCTTCTTCAGAGGTTCTGAAACCATTTAGATTCTATTCCTTGTATGATCAGTTGTATGTATTCCTCACTGCCTTTCTCAATATATTGTTCTGAGTGTAGGCGCAGTTTGTACTGATCATATTCTCACTGAATCTGGTTTCAAAGTGCTTTCACTCTTTCTAGAAACTCAGGCGGCATATAGCCTTCTGAAAAGGTTCAATGACCATCATCTGGTGTTGAGTACCCTGTGGGTAAACAGGTCTTGATTTTGTGAGTTTTACTCTTTCACACAAGTTGTTTCAGTACTGGGTTGTTTGCTGTTCATACATCTTTCATTAACTTATTAAGCTTTAAGCATGTTCTTGCTTCTTTCATTTCTTCTTGTTGCTTCTTAAGGTCATCAACTTTCTTATTGAGCTCTTTTTGCTGTCTTTCTAGCAGTTGATGGCGCATCTCTCAGCGCTGATTCTCAGAGTGCTCATATCTTGTTTTGAGTTCCATGTTGACTTCTCAGTCATTGACATCTTCTGAGTTTGCGTCTGAATTCAGGGCTATTCAGGTGCTATTGCTGTAGTCTTCTTCTACCTGAGTTTCGCAAGTATCAGTTTCTTTGATCTCAGCTTTCTTTAAAATAGCTAATTTCTTCAGTTGATCTGTCATGTTGTAATCATTTCATCCCTTCTTGAGTTTCTGTGAGTATCATTTGACTCTGTCTTTGCTGCTCATATGTGTTCAGCACATGTTGTTGTAGCAGGCTGTTCAGCTCAGAGCGTCATGCACTACATGTGTATTCATTGCTGCAACTTCTTTTCTCTTTTGTTGAGGTTTCTTGCAGGTCCTTGCAAGGTGTTTAGGTTTTTCACAGTTATAACATTCATGAGTCTCTGCTTGTCAGAGTTGAGGCTTATAGGGCTTGCTCATGCACTGTTCTTGCTTTACTTGTGATTGCTGCTCACAGTGCTTCTCAATTGCGTCAAGGTTCATAGAGTCACCTCTTTTGAGAATATAATGTCTTTTTCACACCTTTGATGTGTAGTGCTCTGTATGCTTCATTCATTGTTCTCACTGATGACTGTCAATGTTAATGAAGATATCAATCATATTCTGAAGCTCTTCAGGTCAATTCATTCTGACTATCTCATCTTTGATAGTCTCATTGAGTCCTCAGTAGTATTGCAATACTAAAGTGTTGTCATCTCAATTCATTAGGGCCGCAATTCTTTGAAACTCTGCTGCATACTTGACTGTCAACTTATTCATCTTTAGAATGTGAAGTTGTCTCTCTGCTGCTTGTTTCTCATCAATTACTCTGAAGGCTCTCTGAAGCTCATTCTTGAACTTCTTATAGTCACTGAATATGAATTCTTTATTGTTCATTTGTTTCTTCAGTGTCTTGTTGAGAAACTCATGCAGTTTGAGGTCAACTCAATCAAATGCTGCATTCTTGAGGTACAATACTGTAAACAGACCTTTGTTCATCTCAGACCTGAACTTCACCTGATTGAATTTGATATATAACTTGAGCTTGATCAAGAAGGCTCACAGCTTTCCTCTCTTGCCTGTGAACACATCAGGTGCCGGTACCTTGAGTACATTGATTGTTTGCTGAAGGCCTTGAAGGTTGACTTAACTTGTTGAAGCTGACTTCTGCACACTGGTTGTCATTCTTATACTGTAAGAATGTTCAAAGTGTTACATTCTGATCTGAGATGCCTCAGATATTAGGGCTAAAGGTTTGTACTTGTTGATATAAAGGTCTCAGTGCGCAGTGTTGGGTAAACCAGTAGTTGGTAACTTGTATTGAGCTGAACATGACCCATTTCCATAGGGGAAATGGTCCTACTATATACCATAGGATCGCTGTGCTCGCTTTGCTCACTATAGAGCAACAGAGCTGATAGACCTATCAAAGGTCTATTGTTGTTGAGCTCGCTATAGAGCAATAGACCCGCGCAAGCTTATGTTCAGGTATACGCTTCCCTTGCGTATTCCCTAAAACATACTAGCCGGTTACGGTCTGGCCGTAACACTCTTCTTTTCTCTTCATAGTATTCTTCTTGTATTTAGAAATTATTAATTGAGCATCAGTCTCATTGCAAACTCATGACAAAGATGATGATGAGTACATCATTGTTGTGTATAAAGCAGCAAGCAGCATGATCACATCACTTGCAGTTGTCACAACACTCATTGAAATGTTTTAACATACAACAACATTTTAAAAAGAGTGTCATACTGCATTTTTGACAGTCAGTACAACTGTCAGAAATCAACATGCTTTAACTCTGAATCAGAATTGCATTAATGTACAACAGCTGATGAGTTCTTATCTGCTGTGATGTGATATGATTCTGTACAAACAAAACATTGTCACTGAGCAGAGCAAGAATAACCATTGTCTGAGAGAAGTGAGTGTACAAAGCAAGCTGCTGTTGATCAATCTTGAGAACAGAATTGACATCAGCATTCACACAGACAAAAGCAGCAATGTAAGTGTTGTACAAGATAAGAGCTTTACAAGTTGTCAGCTCTGAGACACATATTTGTATAACATTTACATGATGATAATTGTTGATGTTGTTGTTGCTGCTGAGCTTGTCATACAAAAGTCAGTGTTAAAATGTGTCAATTAAAAGAGATTTCACATATAAGAGATGATGATGAAAAAGTTAAAGAAGAAAGAAAAAAAGATTTGAGAAAAAAGATGAGAGAATTTATAACTCACTTCACTGACAGATAAGTTGAAGTGAATTGTTACCTGAATTGTACAAAAAAGAAAATCACATGTTGACAAGCAATAAGAACTTTATCTGTGAACCTTACTCATACAAAACAGACAAACATGTGTTAACAGATAAAGACAATCATACAACAATCTTTTCAAACACTTAAAGCACAATCTTAAAGAAAAAGAAAGAGATGATGTCATAAGTTGAACTCATATTAAGGTCTTATGATCTAGTTGCTTACTAAGACTTTAAAACTAAAGCACATTATCTTCTTGCTTCTGTATGAAGCTTTTCTTTTCTTCTTTTCTCTTCATAGTATTCTTCTTGTATTTAGACATTATTAATTGAGCATCAGTCTCATTGTAAACCTGTGACACTCAACCTCTGAATAATCTTCTGTTTTGTTTTTCTCTTTATACATTATGTTTCTATTTAAGCCTACCTAGTTGTCAGTCTAGCTACTGAACCTCATTGTCAGTGTTTTGCTGTGTCAACAATTCACCTTGCACCTATAACAGTTGAACTTGACTCCTCATGCTGAATTCTTCAAATGATAATAACTTCACTATGAAGTTTATTGTGACTGACTCTCATGGTGTATTTGATGTGTCTAGTTGTGTTATCTCATCATATCATTTATCATGATTGATCTTGTTCTTTTGACATGAGTTGCACTTTGTGATGTATTGTCAAACTCATTATCTGCAGTTCTTAATTCTGCATCATCATTGTATGAGGTCTTTGGTTCTTTTAACTTCTAGGTGCTCAAGTGTCACCTAAATCTAGCCCCCTCCGCTACTCGCCTTACGAGTATAGACATTTTTTACCCTTCTCACTCAGTTATCCTTTCTTCTAGACACGTGATCGTAAAAGTTCGCTCTTCACTACGGCTCTTTTCCTCATGATGCGTAAGAGTAGCCTTTGTCGCCGACTCATTAGTCAACCTTCGATTTGGTCCGCCCTGCTCTATATCAATGCTCGAGTTCGACTTCTGCGAACCAAAAGGTAAGCCTGACGTGCCACCGACGAACAAGAAATCAATATCTTCGAGAGTCTTGTTGCTTGTCTCAGGATAGAAGAAATAAAAGAAGGGGATGAAAGAAAACTACATCCTTGTTAGCATTCCTAGTGCATTTATCGAATATGGTAAAAGAGAGCAGTCGAAAGGGGAAGCACATACATTCGTAGCCATGAAAATAAGGTATGCCTTCCACTGAAGCCGATTAATAACAATTGGCGTGATCATCACAATCGTAAAGTTCCACAACCAATTGCTGCTGATCCCCACTGCGGTGCCCTTCGCGCGAGCCTCCAAGGGCAGGATTTCGGGTACATAGACCCAAGGCACGCAGTTGACGCTCGCACCAAAGATGAACATGTATGTGAAGAAGAAGGCGACGGAAGCAGACGCAGTGGACGTGGCGACGGAAGTGCCCTGGAAGCTAAGCAGGACGGCTATCATCATCATAGAGACGCCGAGACCGCCGCACCCCCAGAACATGGTCTTGCGCCGGCCCATTTGGTCCAGGAAGAAGGAGGGTATGAGAGAGCCGAACATGAACATCATGTTGATGCAGCCGCCGAGTATTTGCGCGAGTTTGGGTTCCATGCCTACATTTTGCACGAGAACGGCTATGTAGTATTAGAAGACGGCTGATGGACGTAGGGAGATAATTGAGGTATGGAGCACTTACATGGGATGTAGTACACGACCAAGTTGATGCCTCCAGCTTGGTTCATGAACTGGACGCCCCATGCGAGAAGAACACGTCTTCCAGTTTGCACAGAGTCCTTCTTAAACACATTGCGCCATTTGAATCTACCATTTCGCTCTTCTAGTTCAATGGCTTCGACAATTTGACTTGTTTCGTGAAGTATCAGTGGGTCGTCGGCGGGTTTGTCGTAGATTGTGCAGAGAACTTGGATGGCTTCCTCGGATCTGTCGTGGTTATAGAGCCAGCGTGGAGACTCTGGAAGGCCAAAGACGAGTATGATCACGAAAATGGCGAAGACGATCTGCATTGCGATGGGGAGGCGCCAGGCAATGGATCCGGAGGTGAAAGACATTCCAAAGTCAAACCAGCTAGGGGTCGCAGTCAGACCGATATCTTTGAGAACTTTTGACGACTTGAGAACTTTTGACGACTTGAGCACTTACTAGGCAATGGTAATACCAACGCCGACAAAAAGCACCTCAGCAGAGACAAGCCTTCCCCTCATGTGGCCTTGACAGAGCTCAGACTGGTACATCGGAACTGTGGATGTCTCCAGTCCAGTTCCAACACCTGTGATAATGCGACCAATAACTAGAAGCGGGATGCTATATGCCGTGCATTGAAGAACCGCTCCAATGATTATCGTAGTTGCTGCGAGCCAAATAATCTTCCTGCGACCAAGAGGATTTCCAATCCAGAAGTTGACTGTTTTGTGTTAGTGGTGGTGCCAACCCTCTAGGCCATTTGATGAACTCAAAGGACATGGCACTTACTGAAGCAACCAAAAAGACAACCCAAGTTGTAAGAACTGACAATGATACCAGTCTTAGTATCGCCAGGGTGACCAAACTGATCGAGCCAGTCTTTATTTTGAAGAATTCCTCCGAAGACTCCTTGGTCATAGCCGAAAAGTGTGAAGGCAAGCAGACAACAGCCGCTAACAGCGACCTGGAGAGACTTCCCACGCCCAAACCAAGAATGCATCTTGAACGATGAGTTGAGTAGTAAGTTCAATGCTCCGGGACGAGAGAATGAGTTGTGCATTGTAAGGTTTGAATGTATGCTTGTTGAGTGATCGACAATGAACTTTGTGAAGGCCCATTCGACGTATTATAGACGAAATACTCGATATGGGGGACGACAACTTAGAGCATCATGATAGGCTTAACCATCAGTGGTTAGGATTGGGGGCGGAGACATTAGATTGCGGAGGGTTAAGGCTGCGTCTGGGGAAAATCTGTGGAGAGCGTGGTGGGGCTCTAGCGATAATACAGGTCGGCCATCCAAAGTGCCGAAATGGTCATATGCGAAGACGAACCTACTCTAGCTATTCGGAAGCTAGCATGCACGAGACCATTTGGAAGGCAATTGTGTGTTCCTAAAGGAACGGATAGGGTACGAAACATAGAAGTTTCCACCCATATTAGCTACTCCGCTTCAATTAGCCGGGCCGAGCAGCGGCAAGGTGGGAAGATATAGGACTGAACAGGCGCTTGTATTTACCAGAGCTGGTATTCAGCAGCCGTTTAGCACGTCGGCACGCAATACGATCCGAAATAGGAAATAGCCAGCGCCGCCTCAAATAGGCGCGTGTGATCTGGAGCCGAGACGAAAGACAAGTCACTCCTTCTCCTCGCCCCGCTCTCCAGGTTCGAAATTTCGGACACCGCGTCGCTCTCCGGATCGGCGAATGGTGACCTTAGTCCATTTTGCTGCGGGTCGTCAAAGGCCTGCTGAGCCCTTTGTGGCTACTTCATATCAGGAGCATCCCTCCATAAGGCTAGTCCAATAAATCGAGTGGCTTATGTGCTAATTGAGCCTGTGATTGCGAGCAGCCGAACAGTCAGTATCTGCGAGCCTCCGGCGCTCCATCCTTTCGGACGCTGAGAGATCGTACAGATAGATGAGCTGAAAAGTGTGATTTTGTGGGTTTTTGTTGAAGAGAAATGCGGCTGCACGATGTGATGCAATCTGAAACAACAGGTTGATGTTCATGGGGCGAACATGTCCAATCTTCTGTAGTATCTGGATAGCGTTTTGTACCCACCGAGCACCAGGGTCTGCGATTCCCCTTGCGGGTACAGGAACATCCTTGATCTGACTGGCAAGTAGCTCGGTGTCCGTTTCGCTGCGAATAAATGAGATTTGGCCTAGGTGTGCGAGGCTTTGGGGTGCGTTTCCAACAATGGTATCCTGCACGCTCAGTGTCCCTCTGTCAGTCATGGCAAGCTTAAGTATTCGACGCTTCTTGGCTGTTGTGCCAATCAGGGGTGCGAATCTCCCATAGAAGTCCCCAACAAACGTCAAGCTCCACTTGAATGAGGGTTCGGAGGGGTCACCGATAGTTTTTGATGAAGAACGGCCGCATGATGCCTCTGCCGCAAAGTAGAGGTATTTCCAGCGGTTTGGCGGAGAGCCAACGCGGCTAATCTTCAATGTTTGACCCATACAGACCCGCGACTGGTGCGGGGATGTCAAGAGCTATGGCGCTGGCCATATACCGGTAATAGTAGCCAGCGGTGAATGGTTAGGGTGGGACAGGCAAAGTTAGATGCACTGGTTGTCGGAACTTGACAGAGGGTGCAGAAGCTGGTACGGGCAGCGGCAGCGAACTCGCAGAAACAATCTCACGTGCTGCTTGAAAGCTCAATGAGTTTGGCTTTTCGAACAGGAAGTTTCAGGTCACGTAAGGGGAACGATACATCACATGCACGTCCCTTGATCACACCAAGACATGATTAGATTGAAAGACCTCCTGCATAT
>JAABUP010005073.1_pt1 | contig 20610 bp, 32 predicted proteins | sample 5559201 | NCBI WGS metagenome assembly JAABUP01 (sample SAMN10711887, study PRJNA513373) | rock metagenome | isolation source: Antarctica rocks | place: Antarctica
GGCGGCCAGGTGGGCGAAGCCCCTTGACTTCACCAAACAAAAGCTTCTTAGGCAATCTATCGTTAGGCATCCTGAAAACATGACCTAGCCACCTGAGTCTTTTGCCTTGCAGCTGAGACTCCACAGGTAGGGTGTTGCACCTATTCAGTATGACAACATTTGGCACATGATCGCGCAAGGATATGCCACCGATGCGTCGCAAGCTAGAAATAGTGTGAACTGTGCAAATCATTTTGCACAGCAACATGAAAGTGATCAACATACCTTGTGAGCTTGGTCAGCAGCAGCAAGGAGCTGCTGCAGCACTTGTTTTGACATCCATTCCCGGAAACGCTCAACCCACACCTGCAAGAACAAAATGTAAGTCATAAGCATGCTGTGGACACAGCTTGGGCTGCACTGTGCAAATGAATGCTTGCAAATTGACTGATTTGACATTGGATGCATGAGCCATATCCTGTTGCAAAGCATCCAAACCCAGACCACTCACAATCGGATTAGCACAGGTGAAAGCTGGACCATGCTGTCAGCTATAGTTCTTGAGTTACTCTTACCTCCAAGGTGCGTCTGTCTGTCTTCAGCTGCCTCAGCAGATCTTCCAGTGCTTCAGGGGACGTTGGGTGCAGGCCCCCATCAGGGGCATGGGGACTGCCAGCCTTACCCCTAGGCACAAGGGAGGGGTGGTAGGTGGGTACTGTGCCCCCAGAGAACAAAGGCACTGTAGTATTGGCTTGCATGCCTGCATACGTACTCATACATCTTGATAGAAGTTGGCCTTGTCATGATTGCATTGAGACCAATGATAGAGGCGTTGCAGACTGGACCTGCCTCACGGATACGGCAACAGTAGACACAGTTCAGGCACAATTGAGCAGATGGCTTGCTTGTTGATGTCTGTTGCGTAGTCCATGCACTTGCAGCATTGCAATGCCATTGCCGCCACGGACAAGCTAGCACCTTGCACAATGGCAAGCACAAGACAAGCGTCAGTCCACCGTCTGTCTTCAAGCTGAAAGGCTTTAAAATGAGCCAGGCCATCACCTTTGATTGGAGCAACAATGCCTGGGCAGCTGACCAATTGACTGACAGAAAGACTGCCTGGGTACGTAATGCAGTCTGCATGCTGCAGCCATTGTGTGTGGCTGAGCAGGGAAGTGAAGCTGACCTGAGCCTCTGTCATACGGCGAGAAGGTTGTCTCATAGTGTGGCTCTGCTGGCGTTGCAGCAGGACTGGTGCCCATGTCAAAGGAATCCTGAGGATGCAAGTATACCATTGAGGGGTGATAACGCTGAAGTGGCCATGAGAGAGCTGATTGACGCAAGTGACGGTCACACCATGCAGGGAAGCTGGCAGCACAGGCACTTTGGAGTAGTCTCTGGGGTGTCATACGCATGAGCAGCAAAGAAGGCAGCATACTCAGCATGTGTTGGTCTTGCAGTGGGACTAGACCACCTACCATGTATCGCTTACATTGCCACGACGTTGTGACCACCTCAGCAGCATTGTAAGGAGAATGGCGCCCATGGCCTGTTGGTGTGAAAGGGGAGTATGGGGAGCGGCTTTCTCTGTTTGCTTCTGAATAGTAAGAGCTGCGTGGTGTGTTGGAAAAGGCAGGCGAGCTGATTGTCTGTGCACTGCGCTGCGCATTGGCAGTTTGAAATCAGCTTTGAGCGTGAGCAAACAAACCTTAGAGTATAAAGTTGCTTTCCCAAATCATCACGCACTCTGGCTACAGTGCAAAAAGTATCGCACTGCTGTGTAAAGCATAATACAGTAATATTAGGAAAAGCCACAGCAGCAGGTCATGTATGCAGTGAGCTCACATTAGGGGCGCCCAAAGGTGACTTTAGCTGCTGTGGTGCAGGCGCTGTTTGCGTTGGCTGCGTGAGCCTATGCTGCTGTGGTACCTCAGCATTCTCAACAGTAACAGGAATGCCCAGAAGCTTTCGCTGCGCATTGGTTTTTGTTGCTTCCCTGTGGGTTGCAGCAGAGTCTCAGCAGTGCTCTTTGCTGTTCACAATGCTGTACCTATGTGCGTCCGATCAGTCTTACCATGCTGGCTTTCGAAGAGCTGCCAAAGTCAGGTATCGCAGCGCCACCGTCAGGCAGACACCGGCCAAAACGTATAGTAGCCAACCTATGATCAAACGCATCAGGATGTTGACGACTAAAAACAAGCAAACTAATGCTGAATGCCAGGCATGTGCGAAACCTCTAGACGTCAGCTGCTGACCTCGTGCGGTAGACACCGCAAGGATGTTCGGAAGCCAACCGATGAGTGGGTTCCTGCATGCCATGAACCGGGTTTCCAATTGTTGTCGAGACCATGCCGTCACTTCGTAAAATTTGCTTTATTTGTGCTTAGTGTTGCGGCAGCTGAATCGGCTATTGGTTTAGCTTTACTTGTGATTTACTATCGTGTACGTGGTACAATAAAACTCTATGCAATGCTTGTCAAGAGATTTGTGCGCAGTGGTCGTCCTGTACCCTTGCCAGCCGATGAGCGCAGCAATAAGCCCGCAGATTCCGAAGAAGCGCAGTCGTGGAGGGGCCTTGACGACTCGTGCTTGAGTAACATCATAGTACTCCACCGTTGGCTTGTTCCAGCCCGACACAACAGGCTTTTGCATCGCTGCTCCTGAAACGCTCAATCACACAACGAGACAAGCATTGCCCCTTTGCACGGAGCAGCTCCGTTGTCGTTCCGTCAAGCATGGCGCCGTACGTGATGCAAAAGCCGTACGCTGTCCAAACGAGCTGACGAGGGTCTGGACAAGGTTGTCTACCGTTGCTCAGTTCAAAACATTGGCGAACCTTCGAAGTCCAGCGAGAGTTTCAGCTGTACTGCTCACCCGCAACTTTTCTCCAGTTGAGTTCCTGCCAGTCCACATCGCGGGCTTGTCAAGATCGCTGCGACGAAGCTTTCCTTTAGCTAGCGGTGTCGCATATTGAGTTTCAGTGCGCATTGCATTGCTCAAATCAGACTGACTGGAAAAAGCGCTGCCAGGAGTGACTGTTACCCTCACATTCGGCAAAAGGCGAAAGCTGCTCATAACTTGCGTCACCCGGAAGTCCTCGTCGACAGACTTTCAGCCCTGCTGTGTTTCAGCTTCCGGCATGTAGCACACATTGGCCGGTCGAAGTCGCATTACCCTGCATTTGAGGAGGCAAGCGGCCGTAGCGTCGGGGTTCCGCGACCAGCGACACAATTATGACGATTGAGAAATCTCGGTGTTAGCCCCCTGAACGCAGCATGGGATGCTCAATCAGCAAGAGCAGGGTCGTTGAGACACAGACCGGAGAGGTGGGTTCTCAGCTGGGAGCTGCAAGACTCATGCCTCAGATAATGAAATTGCAAGCTGTGCTGCTTTGTCTTGCAACCTTGCATATCTATGGTTCCCAAAGCATGGATGATTGTATGATTGCAATAATTAGTATGCCTTGCTTGCAAAGGCGTCGTATATAAAGCATGTGGAGATTGGAAACCAAAGTTGCATCTGCAATGCATGCAGACACATTGCCCATTCTGACGTTTGCCCATGCATACTGCAGGAACCCAAACATGCAACAGCAAAGCAAGACAGTATCAGGACAGACACCGCTATGCCTGTAACATCCCCATCAAATGGCACTTCCCCTTTCAGCAACTACCTAGAAAGGAACTCGACGCCTAGTTACAGGCTGCAGCATGAGTACAGAGGGGGCCACAAGCCCAATGATGAGCTAAATCGCATCAGTACCCTTCAGTCTCTAGACATCCTCGACACAAAGCCAGAACCAAAGTATGATGACATCACAAAGCTGCTGTGCAGCATCTTCAACATGCCAATTGCGCAGCTATCGCTAGTGGACAGAAACAGGCAATGGTGCAAGTCTCTGCAAGGCCATGACATGAGACAGATTGACAGAAACACAGCTTTCTGTGCATGGGTGTTGCTACCAAAACACCCCAAGGCTCTTGTTGTGGAGGACACGTTACAGGATGCCAGGTATGTCCTGAAGCTTAGCCAGTGATTGTGAATGGTGGACTGTGTATGCAGAGCACTGGCAGCTGTCCCACCTGAGTGAGCACTGGCTGACAGGGCATGCATCCATCTTACGCTTCTCTGCTCTGCATGTGCTCTGCTTGATGAGGCATCAGATGAGGTCTGTTGTGCTGCTGCATGTTAAGGTTTTGTCAGCTTCATGATGTGGCCTGCATAGCTAAGCTAAGTCATAGCACCAGTCATGTTTTCATGCTCACTGGTAAGTACTATCTGTCTTTCTGCATCTCAACATTGCCTGAACTCCAGCTTTGCAGTCTTTGTTGCTTGCTCTGAGCACTTTCCCTTTTGCACATTGCTCTGCATCTCTATGCTACAACTTGTGTAGCAAACATAGCCATCTGAAGTACAGTATACATATAAAAGTCACAGATGTACATAATTATTATGTTAGGCAGATAATGCACACAGAAAAGACATAGATGCATGTAATGTTGGGTTTGCTGCCTGCAGGTTTCGCGACAACACCTTAGTGACGGGCCATCCCTTCATCAGGTTTTATGCTGGAGCGCCGCTGATTGCCTCAAACGGTCATCGGCTTGGATCATTGTGAGTGTGCTGCGTCTGTGTCCACTTCCGTTCTGATATGGCAAAGCTGCAGAGTATTATTGTCAGAGCTGCACTTGATAGTGCTGAGCTTTTGATGGCTGGTGGGGGTGTGACGCAGTCATATGATGTTGTGTACATGTTCTCTTGACACCTCTGCCCAGAACATGTTCTCAATTTTTCATTGCTACATCACACTCCAAGTAGCTATCAACAGCATCGGCACTGTCAAGGTTGCCGCCGTCAGTCCTGTCAACCACACACCTTCACATGCATCATTTATCAGATCCTCAGCAGTCATACAGCAAAAGTGACACGCAATGTCACCGTATGCAGTCCTAAGCAAGTCACAAGTAGTATCATTAAGACGCCATTGTTCAGTGTGAGAGTAGATAATTCTGGCATGAGCTCCTTAAGTATTATGCAGGTGTGTCATAGACAGACGGCCGCGTACATTGGACACAGAACAGCTGGCACTGCTCTGTAACTTTGCCGAGATGGCAGTGCGTGAAATGGAAAAGGACAAGCTGTGTACACTGAAGAGAGGGGACAGTTTGGTGGCAGAGATGACAGCTGATGGCATGCACAGGACTGCAAAGGCCCTGACACAGGGGCTGTTTGTGGTGGACGTGACTGCCCCTGGATGGAAGGTCCTGCTCATGAATGATCAGGCAGCTTGCTTTGCAGGTGAAATGCACACATAATCACATGGCAGGCAACATTTCATGCACAGGACAAGCAGAGACTGAAACTGCACAAGCTGCTGTGTCTTGTCTGATGTATTGCATGCTCAGTCAGCTCGCAGTGCGTTTCAAGCATGCTGCTGCATTGTGTAACATGCCAGACCCATCGTACCCATACAGGGGTGCATTCTAATGATGGCAAAGAACTTCTGTTCACGCAATTCTGATCTCCCATGCAGGCAGTGTTTTGCTGTTTGTGCAGAGTTGCAGTTACACACAGATGAAGTCGCAATAAAGCGGCAGATGCATGGGCTCTTGAGGCATCAGCGTTGCTGACATTGCCTCAATCGCTTTGTCAAAGCATGACCATTCCATGTTTGCATGCAACATACATCATTGCTGTTATGATGATGTATTGTTATTATACTTATTGTTATTGTGCGATATATGCAGGTGTCGATCGGGAGCTTGCCCAAGGGCAGGGCATCTGGGGCCTTTTCCAACTGCCCTCAAGCCGAGGCCGGCCAGAGGACCTGTACTCTCACCCCATCAGCGAGAGCTTAGAGTTCAGTGTTGTGGCCACCAGCACTGCAAGGCAGCACAGCCTGTCACTGACATTCAGGTGAGCTTGGCACAGTCTCTGCACACCTTGTATGGCCAACGGCCCTCATAACTGCATTGCATGCGCAATGTCATTCACTACGCCGGCTTGGGGTATGTACGTTACAACTCGTCTGTACAGCATGCAGTCGAAGAGGTATCCCAGGCGCAATGTTGTGTAAGGCATGTGACAGACAAGAAGATTCCGAGCCTGACCTTTTGTTACCGATACTGTTATGGTTTGTCCACCATATGGCAAGAAGCTAATTTGTCATGTGCCGTGATTGCATGCTTCTGCATTAGAGTCTCCAAGAGCAGGACCAGTAAATGCATTCTGGTAGGACCTATTGGCTACATCAGTCTTCGGGCTTCAGCCAAGACAAGCAACACGAAGTTCAGCGCATGTTTTGAGTCTGTGAACCGTGACAGAGATGGCATTTGTCCAATGGTGGTCTTCAAGCAAGGCTCCTGGTGTCGCTGCAGGCCAGCTAGCAGTGATATGATGGATGAGCACATGCCCAGCATCGGGATACCCAACTTTGTGGACTTCATGCAGCGCAGGACCAAATCCTTTTATTTCTGTTTTGTTACCACTGTGGAGAAGGGGCCAATGCCAGTTGCCTCCCCTCCTGGAACTGCCCTGTGAGTCACCCTTTGCCCTATCTCAGGCTGTCTGCATGTTCATTCATCCATGCGTCGAACATGTGTCTCCCCTTAGGGTCAGGTGCTTACAGTCCTGGGCAGCTTCCTGTACAAGGCACTATCTGTATGCATAGCCAATGAACAGCAGCAAGTACAGATGTAGCAATGCATTGCATCTGCTGTAAAGTGATATTCATGTGCGCGCACTTGACTGCACACACGCACAGAGACTTGTGCATTGCATTTGCATTGAAGCTGGTCGTGTATGTACTGATGCCCCAGTCGTATGCTTTCAGTGCATGTTTGCATGCCTGCGCTTGCTAAGCTGCTGGCAGGCTGGATGACTGATTTTCTGCTCTGTATTGAGTTTCCACATGTTGCGCTTGCAGAGCATTCCTGTGGTTGTTGCATGATGTACATGGACAGTGTATTTACATTTGGTGTCCTGGCCATTGAGCTGGGGTTTAGTGGGTTTGTTTTGGCAATATGGGTCTGAACATGTTTTGCTTTATGATGTCCAGGATTGAGTCTTCTCACGCAAAGGATTTGACACCGTTCCAGGATGTGCGATTAGGACCATTGGTGGGGAAGGGCTCCTTTGGAAAGGTGTACAGGGGCATTTGGGATAACATCATTGTGGCAATCAAGGTGACTTTGCTGTAAATGGATATGACTAACATGCTGTTGCCAATGACAATTCCTCACAAGCTGCTATGAGGACGCTTGCAGAAAGCATGCTGTGAAGGAGTGACACTCCTAGTGAGATTGGATTGCTGCTATATAATCCTAAGTGCATGTCAAGATATCACTTGCATGTGGTCTTGATTGAAAAGCTCAGAGCATTTGCATCAATAGGCTATTGGGTCAAGGCCTGATCAACACTCATATTTTAAGGTGGCAAGATACACACGGGCATTTGGGAAGATATCATTGTGGCAGTCCGGGTTGGTTGGCCTTGCATCACCAACCCTGACACTGACTGGTGGAAAGGAAGCTGCTAGCTGGGCAGTTGTACTCAAAGCCTTCAAGTCTTACACGCCCTCCAGTCAATTATGTACATCCACTGAGCTCTGGTCACAGCCCTGCAGATTCCAGGTGTATGTCCAGTTTCACTTGTGATCCTGCATGCATTCTTGCTCAATCAAACAGCTGACCCCACACAAGTGGGGGTGACTGTTGCCTGACACAGTCACTTGCTGGCGGCTGTCTCGCAACTCCCATGAAGTTGATCACAGCTGTGTTTGATGCAGGTCATTGAGCATGTTGAGCAGCTGCAACAGATCAAGGAGACGCCGTCCAGTGAGGCGACAGCGGGGCAGGACGGCTTTCAGGGCGACACACAGGGGCAGCCAGGAAGCGGCGCTCCTCTTCTTGAGGCTGTTCTGGGGCATGGCTTGCGCCATCCCAACGTGGTACAGACCTACAAATACGCCACTCATAATGCTGAGGTACCACTCTTAACTACGCCATACCAAAGTTTGACAACACCAGGATACTGCTTGATCTTGATGCGCAGCTGCAGCGAAGCTGATGGGGAGCTGAAATGCATGTTTGATGCAATACAGTTATAGGTGCAATCCTGCAGGCATACATCCACATTGCAGCTGCTGGTATGACAGTAATGAGTTGAATTCCTCAACAGCGAGCAAGGGAACGGCTCTGCCAAACGCCGGAGTTGTCAACTAGATCTGGCATTCAATTGATCGTCACATCCTCTTGCTTGTCCTGTTTCTTTATCAATGCATGCTGCTGGTGTGCAAGACTTCTGGGGCTCTTGACTGCCTGTCACACAGCAGCTAGTTCCCTTTGGCTTGCTCCATTTGTTGCCAAAGACAACACAGCAATATGACTTGTTTTTTCATCTGATATATTTTCGTTAATCATCAAAATATATGTTTGTTGTGTATAGGTGCGCAGCGAGCCCTTTGCCGACCGGCAAAGCATGGTGACTGGTTCCCTGCCGCCTTCAAACCATGGCACACTTGCGGACATCAAGGAAGACTGCTCTGTCCGGTCCGAGAGTGCGTTGCACAGCACAGGGAAGCATATGCTGGAAACTTGGCTGCTGCTGGAGTACTGTGATAAGGGATCCTTACAGGTGAGATTTTTGTTTCTGTCTACCATTGAAGTACTCCCCTTTGCAATTGAGCTACAGCACTGTCCCAAGGTATTTCCAAAAGGCCGAGACCCTGATACTAGTCCCCAGGAGTTTGATTTTACACTATGAAACAGGCGTTTCTGTAAAGACACGTGACGCTTCTGTATCCCAAAGAGCTGTTGTGCTGCCACATCTTAAGGATGCAAGGCATGAGAAATAAGCACTCAATGAGATTTCAGAAGGTAGCACTTCCATGAAGCGCATGACAGCATCAAGGTGCATCACCATGAGACCCTTTGAGCAGTATCCTCAATTAGGTCTACAAGTCTCATTGCCTCTATGCTGTACAATATGGCATTGAGCAGGGCTGGCTCAGGAAGCCCCAAACAAAGAAGATGTGCGCGGGCCAGACGTGAACAACATTTTGATCACTGCAAGGGAGATTGCTGCATTTGCGGGCTAAAGAGAAGCAGGAATCTAACTGCCCCTATGCTGTACAGGACGGCATTGAGCAGGGCTGGTTCAGGAAGCCCCAAACGAAGAAGATCCTGCAGGGTGGTCCAGACTTGAACAATATTTTGATCACTGCAAGGGAGATTGCAGCTGCCCTGGCCTACCTGCACACGAGTGATGTGCTGCATGGTGACCTGACTGGCAACAACATCCTGCTGGCCAGCTCTCGCAAGGACAAGAGGGCCTTCACAGTCAAGGTGCGAGGGGTGCAGTCCATTCAATGAAAATGCAAAGCCTCAGAAGATCTGATGTATTGACAGACAGCCGGAAAGCATATTTGACTGTTGGGGTCACTAGTGTGGCTGCTGCAATCACTACTCTTGCACATCAACATGGCCTGCACGCTCAATGCATGACATGAGGCTTAATTTTGCAGCTTAGGTGTTTGAGGCTGAGCGCTCCACACTTGAGGCATGACATGCAGCCAAAGGCTTGTTTGGGAGGCACGTACATATGCATGACTCACGGTGGCAGTTGCTGCTCACGCATCAATGATTACATGTGTCAGCTTAGACTGCTCCTCCAGCTGCGACCCACACTTTCTGGTTGATGCCCCACACCGGGATGTTGTTACAGCATTAGCTTTCTGGTAATTTGGCAGCGGCATCAACAGACAAGCTTCCATAAAACCAAACTTCCTTCAAACCAGACATTCGTTCTGTGCATTGTGCTTTGCTCACAACCTCATACCAACTGAGCACTGTTTGAAGCCCCTCATCCACCCCTTGGGTTCGGCAGGGCCAATGTGCTGTGTGTTGACTGGGGCTGTTGTGCAGTGTATTGATTGGGGTCGTTGTGCGGTGTGCTCATCAGGGCTAACGTGCACTGTGTTTATCACGGACAACCTGCACTGTCTTCATGGGTACTGATCGTTCAGGGGACGGTGCAATGAATGTTGTTGCATGCTTGCAGGTGGCTGATTTTGGGCTCAGTCGGCAAGCATCATCGTCCACAGTTGATACGGACACATACGGCACAGTAACGCACATGCCCCCCGAGCTGCTGATGGAGGGGAAGCTGAGCAAGGCTGCTGATGTGTACGCCTTTGGTGTCCTGCTGTGGGAAATGTACACAGGTAGTGTATCCATCACCTTGTTCATGGGGATGATCTTTTTACCACCGTATGTGGGACCCCATTGTGTAAATTTTCAGGAACTTTTCGACACCATGTGTTACTGCAGCTTGTGCTGCGCAGTGTACTTTGTTGCCATTTCATGTCATGTCAGAGCAGATATGTGCTGCAAAGTCGTTTGCATGATGCAGCCCCCCACAGCAAAAAGTGAATGTTTTTGCCTTTTCCTGCAAAGTTTGGGAATCATTAGTTAGCACTTGAAAATGAACAAGGTTAATACCAGCTGTTATCAAAGCTATTCATGCTGGCTGCCCCACTTGCATTCCAGCTAGCTATGTTGCAGTTCATGATGAAATCGCATGTTGTGGACTGCTTCTGTGGCATACAGGGGAGCGACCATTTGCTGGCATGCGGCACGCACAGATCATATACCATGTGACCACTCTTCTAGCACATCCTGAGTTTCCAAAGGACACTCCGCCCAAACTAAAGGTGCATTTGCAATGACTTGGCGATCCTCTATACAGTGTCACCCTGTATGTATGTAACACTCAACACTCACATGTCAGATGTACTGTGTTACAATTGAAGATTTTCCGTTTTTTTGCCAAACAGATGACCCTCAGCAACTTTTATTGTGCAGCAGTGTTGTTTTGCTACTCAAGCATAAGGCAACAAGAATTGCATCAAGCAACCTGCTGTCCTCCAGGCGTGTATGTTACACAGCTTGCATGTCACAGTCTCATTTCTGCTGCCTGACCCATGATGCACAGTGCAGTGATAGACATTGTGCGCAGGCTGACATCATGCTGCTGCTGTTGCAGGCCCTTGCAGACAGCTGCATGCATGCAGATAAAGAGCAGCGCCCAAGCTTTGATGATCTGCTGGTGACCTTGGATGAGCTGCAGCAAGAGCTGAGCCAGCAAGAAGAATCCAGCCTGAAGCGGGACTCGGCGCCTACCCACACCAATGGCTTGGAAACATGACCCCTTCTGGGCTGTAGCATGACACTCAACAAACTCAGCAGTAGCCTAAGTTGACAGCACACATGTGGGGCCCCATGTGGGGGAAAGGGGAGGGGGGGGTGGCAGCCCCTAAAGTCATGTGTCAGGCTTTGGGCAGCAAACTGGTTTGCATCACTCTGGCTGTGACTGAGGCCACTTTGCTGCGTAACTGTGCTCCAGAATTTGACCAGAAGCAAATAAGATGTAACAGCCCTGTTCAGGTGCTGGCATGGCACAGCACGGCATGGGAACGGGGGCTTGGTCTAGCTGACCCCTGACCTGCAAGACACAGCCCCATAGGGCTGTAGCAAAGCAGCCCTGTCTGTCAACGCTATTGGGGAAAGTATACACATATCGAAATCAATGCACTGGCAGCTCATTTTTTTAGGGCAAGAGAGGTCTCAGGCTCAACGGTGGTTTGTTGCTGGTGTTCTTAGGGCTCTGCAAATTGCTTGTTTAGGTGCTTTGGACTGGACATAGTATAAGCAGCCTGAGTGTTTGGATTAAACATGGTTTCCGTACCTCAAATTGCAAGCAATTTTGCTATAAGAGTATTGCTTGGTTGAAGTTATATACACATGATCATGAAAACTACCTGCATTGCAGTACCCTTCAGATTTTGTTCTTGCTCTGTTCTGCAACACAGCCGTCGTACACCTTTCATGTTGCTGCACTTCTGATTGTTTCTGTTTGGGCCCATTCAATGTTTGTAAGGCCGCTTGTGAATTGGAAAACAGGTTGCGTATTTGTTGATGTTGAGAATCTGCGTGTACACATCCGGCTTTTGTCCTTGTGGGCAACGCATAAAGGCTTCATTTGGCCTGTTCAAGGCAGCGTGATGGAAACATGCCGAGCATGTAACAGCTGTTGCAACAATTGTACATGTATGTTAACACCTGCAGGAGCTCCTGTGCGTGGTTGCATTTATTTGGCTGCACAGCACAGCTGTATCAGTGTATATTTGAGGGCTTTCTGTGAGAGTCAGCTTGTGTGGCTTGCAGAAGATCTGAAAGTAAGAAACATCGGTCTGCATGCCTTGACATGTTTGGGGACGGATGCTACCCCGAGATGAATGGAAAATGCTTCGAGTTCAGTTGGTGGTCAACGCCATGCCCATTGCGGTGTCAGGGGACGACACATCCAGATCGAGTCGCGATGACCGAGTCAACCGTATGCCCTGTGCTGCCAGCATATGTTGCGTGAGGCACCAAGCCTGTGGCCTGACGCCTCCAGCTTTCATCAGGCATGCCTAGTCCTGTGCAGTTTGCGGTGCGAACCTCCCATACCAAGCTGTACTATACGCCTGGCAAGATCCCATCCCCTCTCGGTGTCACAAATCGGGGCAAGTCTCCGCGCAGATCTCAGCAAGCGCTTCAATGGAAGGAGGAACAGTGTGAGGTATGGCTGCCTGTGATCAGGACAGAGTGTGCCGAGCAACACCTTTCTTGCTGAGGTGCTCAGGCATTCAAACCTCTAATGTATGTAGGAGCTTCGAAAGAAGAACTGCACGTTACAGGCGTCCAAACAGAGGTTACGGTGCAAGCTGGGTGAGGGTGAGTCTATGAGCCTGCTCTGTTCACAGCAACAGTGCTGTTGTCATGACAGTAGGCATAGTTTGCTGCAGCTGTCAGGAGACACGAACAGCTGGCAAGTGAGCATCAAGCAACTGTATCACAAGGACAGCAGCTCAGAGCACAGACTGCAAGCCTTGCTGAGCAACTCCTGTCACTGTCCAGTCAGCTCAACACAGAGAAGGTGAAGTGCGAGCAGCAACTGCGAGCAGCCAGGAACAATGCACGACGGTGTTTGGAACTGGATCAGCAGCGGGAGCACCTTGAGCAACAGGCAAGTTATCATCGCCAATTCTGCATTGGCATATAATCTAGACGTGAGCAGCAACTGCCTCCAAGGCACCAAGCAAAAGGGCATCTGCAGATGTTATCTGGCTTTTTGCAAAGCATGCATGACAAAGCTTAGCATAACCAGTCCCGGCTGTCTTGCCGTGAATGCTGCATCCATTGCACTCATTCATTGTTTTCCTGAAATGCAATTGTTGAAAACAAGTTGTCCAGAATTGCTTAGTGTCCACCTTGTAGGTGAAGCAGCTTCAGTACAGCTTGCAGTGCTCACACCAGCAAAGCTCCATCCTCAGAATAGAGCTGCAGCACAGATGCGATCAGGTCGAAGAGCTGACTAAGGATCACAACGCTTTGCTGACCAAGTTCAGGGAGCTGACTGTGCTTATGAGTGAGGCTCACAACAAGCTGAACACTGCAGTGGCTCAGTCTGGCAAGGCAATGGCAAAAGACCACACAAAGGTACAAAACCGTTTCTCAATCAGTCATTGCCATGTGTCTGTCAATGGTGTTAGGTCCATACAAACCAAGGCTGTCAGGTGTAATGACTCAGGGTGTACAGTGGCAAATATGGCTAAGCGGAAACAGAGTGCTTTACGGATGTGCTTTTGCGTATGATGTGTTGATCAATGGAGTTGGTTTCTGGGCTTGCACACAGCTCAATTTGATATCCTAAATCAGATATAATGACAGACAGATACAGGCATATTGGCCAACAAGCAGACGTCCACAGGTTCACAGCAGGCATGCACGCAACACACTGTTCACATCTATGCATGAACAGAAACAGCAGGCAACCAAATAGTCAATCAATTAGTCCAACACTGTTCACCTGAGCAAAGTCGCCCCTACTGCAGACTGCTCTACGCACATGGAGCCAGTCCAACATTGCTACATCATTGAGGCACCTCAAGCACAAGCTGCCCTTCAGTAAAGAGCCCTCAAGGCCTTCTAGCAGTGCTGCCCTGCAGGAAACCATCCCTGCCTTTCGTGCTGCACACCAAAAGGTACATTCCAAGGGTGCCGCTGTAATTTTCCCCTGCCTTTCATGCCATCAGGTTTCACGCATACATGTGAGGCAACACCCGGCTTCTGAGCCATGCATGGTTTGGCTGGAAAGTCATGTAGCCCACAAACCACTTTGATGAGTCATGTCCACAACACCTGTTTGCTTGACTTGCTTGCCATCAGCATCACTCAAGTGACAGCTTTTCTGCCTCTTGGACATAAACAACACTGTGATGCATTGCAGGCCACACATACTCCTGTGGCTTCTAGGATGCGACCAGGGCATCAGAAGCCCAACAGCCCTGGGCCCTTGCCCTTCCATTGCCTGACGCCCCCCTGCATGCCGCCCCCCTGCATACCCCTTCAGAACCCTCATGGGCCAGGCTCCAACAGCCCTGATGTGCGGCCAGCTTATGAGTATACCTGCAAGAAGGACCTCAAGAAGGTAGGCAGAGTCTGCTTGTTTGTATACGCCTGAGGCTTCAAGACACCCATGTTGCCTGCTCCACTGAGTTACTGGAGTTGCATGCTTTCACAGCACCACAGCACTGCTGTGTGAAACAAAACTTGTTGCGTGCAAGCTTAAAAGCAGGTCAGCATACAAAGTAGAGGGAGCGAGTTGTGCTGTCAGTGTATGTTGACATTGCTTGACTTGAATGGTGATTTCTGCAGGCAACAAAGGCGTTGCTTCAGACTGTGGCTGACAGGGACATTTTCAGTGGGGTCAGTGGGGCAAGCTGGGGTCCCAGCAGGGCAGCTGCCCACAGTCCCTTTGGTGGAATCACCAGTCTGGGGCGCAATGCCAGGCCCAACTTCTTTACCCACATGCCCTGCAAGCCTGACTGGTGGCCCCTCAAGGTAGGCAGTGCTCCTTAGCAAAGGGCAGAACTCAAGAACGCTGCCTTTTAGCATTTTATGCAGCCCCTGCAAAGAGCACAGCAGTGACTGCGCCTTTGATTGGTTGTGCAGACTGCGTGTAGGCGCAGACCCTCTCATGACCAGGCCTGCTGCTCCTCCTCCTGCTCCTGCTGCTGCTGCTGCAACCAGCACACATGGGGCAACAGCAGCGCAGCTGGTGATGTGAGGCTGCGACTGCTGCACAGTGTTGCAGAAACGTTGAGTGCATTGCTGCTGATGCAGGAATGGCAGGACAGTCAGTTTCTGGAGCGGGCTGATTCAGGAGCCATCGCTGCTGTTCATGACGCTGCTTTGGTGCACATCCTGGTAGGTTGAGTTGTAGATTTGGTGCACATCTTGGTCGGCCGTTCTAGGTTTGGTGCACACATTGTTAAATGTTCTACATTCCTGGCGGGCAAAGGCTGACAGGACAATTATACGCAAAACATCTTGATGCCTTCAAATATTGCATGCTATGCATGAAGTGAATAGTGTGCTGCTGTGCACCAGCACCTGATTGACATTTGTTTGGGACATTACATGTGTACATGGGCTGAAGCAATTTGATGCACCACATCAATGCAGGAAAGGCTGCATTAGTTGTATCTGTAAGGCCACACAGCAATGAATTTGCTGAGTTTGCATCCTGATGTGTATGCAGGCTGGGTAGCAAGTTTGCATGTTTGGCGGCAAATAGACCCTTTGGGCTCTGCAATAGAGAGCACTATGCAGATTGCCTCAGCAGGACAGACCATGGCGGAGTTGTGAGATGCTCATGCTACTGAGTTGCTGGGTGGGACGTGGCATCTGCCTCAGTCCAACTGTGTGTTGTAAAGTTTGCTGGTGTGCCACAAAAAACGTTGTGCTCAGACCGCACTGGTGTGTTTCACTAGAGTGTGTTTGAGTCGACTGTCCTGTTGTCTACTCAAGACCACCTGTTCACGCTTCTTCAAAGCACTTGTCGTTGCTGATAATAAAAGAGGACTTAACTTGTACCATTGTCAGCTGAACAATGGGCTGCATTGCAATTTAATTTGATTGAAGAGGATACCGTGGCATGCCAGATCCAATAATACGATCGAGCGCTGACATCTGTGCAATTCATAGGCCGATATGCATGAGATATATCACACTTACTTGCAACTGTTGCAGCAAGAAGAGGAAACAAGGCATGCTGATGCAAACTGCTAAAGGGAAGAGCAACCACTTGTCGGCTTCACAGAATAGAATTATAGAGACAAGCAGCAGCCCTTTTGCATCAGACTCAGATCTAATGGTTATGATTACTTGTGATGCTTGGTAGATTGCAGCATGCGTTTGGCTAGATTTTCAACCGAAAATGGCACGTACACGAAAATGTTTGTTTCACTATACTTCGCATTTTGCCACACTCTCAATCAAACATCTATGCAATCAAGCCTCAGCTGAAGCACCTCAATGACACAGCAGTATGTGATGACAGGTATGTTTGTCACACATCAAATCACCACACACACATACACACACATGAGCTGCAAGCCCTGGTACCCATGCTCTGTGTTGCAAACACAAACTACACTACACCACAGCAATGCTATCAATGTACAAATGAAGTCACAGCCCAGATCTGGTGCGTCGCAAAGGCTCTCCATTGACTCTGCCTGAGTGCTTGTCCTCAGGAGGTGGGCAGGCATCAATGACTCTCTGCAAGAGCAGCCTGTTTTGCTCCTTGAGCTGATTGACTTGCTCCTCTAAGTCAGCTGTATATTCCTGCTTGCGTTGCCGCGACCTTGCAGCACTTTCACGGTTCTTCACCTGCATGACAGCCACATGGTATGTCAAGAACACAGCATGACATGTCTAGGGTATTTCAACAAACACAGCACAACACACGTCACACCCCAAACAGCTGCTGGCCCTGCTGACCAAAAAGTGCAGGACCTTAGCAATCTCTGCACACGTCAGCTGCTAAGCTACATCGTATGCTGCGTACTGAGTTCAAGTCAGCAATATGTAGAAGCAAAGATGGAATCAAGACAACAAGGCGGATCTGGGCAAGGCGCACCATGCGTTTCTGCATCCTCATGGTGCGCTCATCCACCACTTCTGGGTCTTTTCGCTTGCGCTGCCGCGCCCTCTTGGTCTCCCCCCTTTCCTCATCTGTCGCCACAGCTGAGGGCGGTGGACAGGGACTGGTCTGACTACCTCCCTGCAACCAACAAATTGAAAACGTGAGATGTCTCCTTTGGCATATAAGTTTGCCTTTTGTTGAAGTGGGACATACAACCTTCTGTGCCCATTGACAGTGAGGTACCTTCTTAAAATGCTTGCCTAGTTGTATTTACAAAGGCATGTTGATAAATCGCCAGCATGCTGTGCAGTGAACAAATGTCTCACCCAAAATGCTGTTAGAGTACTGACTATCCCACATAGTACAGCAACAAAAAAGGTTGCACACAAGAACGTTGAAGATCAGCGTGACAGCCCAGCAGCACAATTACGACATGGCTTACGGGAAGGTTGCTATCTTGTTGCCTGCCCTGGGGATCCAAAGCAGGGGAGGCTGGCATGGGGGCAGCAGTGGGGACCGGTTCAGTCCCCGGGCGAGCAGCCTGACTGTGCATCACTCCAGGACCTGAAGACGCCTATAGTAATACCACAGACCTTTCCTTCCAAAGTGCTACTCAGGCTTCAGCACGGGACATAGCCAAGTGGACATTTGCAGTGTACTGCAAGAAAGCAGTGAAAATGTATGCAGAAGGTTTGCTCAATTTTGCAGCTGCAGCAGACACATCAGTGGTTCACAGAGAGTTATATGGTGTTGCTATAAGCATTGCTGCTCTGCAAAAAGCCTGTAGCATGCAGCCTGTGTGCATGTGTGTGCTTAGGAAGATTTGTGATGGTCTTTGCTTAGGCAACGGCTACATGCATGCTCCTTTGCAGTGACACAAAGTCATAATCTGTGCGGTTCATGTTTCTTGTACTGCACATGGTACACGTTGAGCCACAATTATACATCTGCGAAAGTGTCACCAGAAGACAGCTTGCCTGTTGTGCTGGAGGATACTGTGTACTCGCTCTGATGTTGACAGGTATGCTGTCTGAAGCCTGTGCCTTTTCAGACGAGACCTTGCCAACAGATCGAGGTTTGGTGGGAGATCCATTCCTCCTTGTCCCATTTGTCTGAGGCTGAAGCAAGGGCGCTTGGATTGGCTGCTGCTGATTTGACTGATGCACAGGCAGCGGCTGTGGAAACTGCGGCTGATGTGGGTGAATGTATTGCTGCTGTGGGAACTGTTGTGGGAGGGGTTGCTGTATCAAGGCAGGGCGGCCGTTCAACTGATTCTGATGGGCAGCATATTGGGCAGGACTGAAGCTGGGAGTCAGGCCCTGTGAGTGAATCTGAAGCTGGGGTGGGTCTGGTAGGCGTGCGTGCTGTACATGTGCCTGGCGCACTTCTGGTTGGGACTGGCCAAACTGCTGCAGGAACTGAAGCTGTGCTGCTTGGATTGGCTCTCGTGGACTGTCTGAGACAACACCTATACCTTCTAGCAAGTGCCCCACAGTAAACGGCTGCTCATAGTTTGGCTGGGTCTGGTTGGCTTTGATGGCATTCCAGACCTCATCCACAGTCTTGCCACTGCAGTGTATACATGGCATATTGATGGACTGCTTTGGTTGTAAGCTGCAGGCTTGATCTAGCTGCAAGCTAGCAAACTGCCATTTGTACCTGTAGTCCTGTGGCAAGCTCAGGTTTGACTTGTCAAGACTTGGTTGGGGAAATAAGTCCCCTCCAAACATCGGCTCAGATGAGAGTTGAGGGTTCAGCAGACCGGGATCCTTGTCCCAAACAGTCTGAAGGAACTCGTCCTGCGCAGGTGAAATTCGACGTCAACTGATGTCGGAAGACAGTTCCGAGACCTGCCAACTAGCAGGTCCGCTTGATACCATGTTCATTGAGCCAAACGGTCTGCCACTCCCCATGGATGCTTGCAACTCGTCCAGAGTCATGTTGAACACTGCGCTAGTCTGCTTTGACAAGGTGTTCTGACGGTTTAGAGACCCCATGTTATGTCAACTACGTCTCATGTACAAGCTGCTTCTGACTTTCAATCTACATCAGCTGACAGAGTAGCATTGACGCACAACACACAGACAGAAGTCAGCTACAGTGGACGCGAAGTGAGCTGATGACACCTGCCTCAAGCTCCTCAGGTACCTCAAGCTCCTGCGCAAGATTTAGAAGCCAACACACCATCGCACAGGGCGACATTGTCATCGCCCCACTTGCCATGCCCCTTGCTCACACGTGTCGCATGGTCACTCACACATGATCATGCTACCAGGCGATCATAAGCTTCAAACCTGATGACCTGTAGCAGCTGATTACTTGGTCTCGTTCATAGTGTCATACACTTCATTTGATTTGCAATCTGCTAAGCAAATGAATAGCATTGGCGCTTTCTGCCAGCTAGATGTTCATTGTCGCTGGGTTAGATTGTGCCACTCAGACATGTGCATGTTGCAGTCTGCTGAGGGCACATCAGGATGTGGATGCTAGATCTGTTGCAACAAACGAAAAGTATCGCCTGATCCAAAGTTCTTACATACAAGCTCAGCTACGAATGGACATGCGTCAGCAGCAACGATGACAACCGGTATTCCCAAAAACTTATTTACGCAGAAAGCTGCACACAAGTCCATGGACATAGCATGCTCATGAACAGTTCAGAAATCTGCATAAAGGAGCTGTGCAGCAGGGAAGCATTGCACACAGTCAAAAGTGCTGAGGAAGTTTCAGGCATGGCCACTCCATAGCCAGTGCTTTCATAGTCCCCTTCTAAGATGACGGCATTGTGGTTGAAGCTCCCATGATAGATTATGCGTGCTTCAGCATCTTGAGGCAACATGCATACTGCATCCTGTCAGGAAAATGTCTCTAGCGCCGGCTCATCAGCCAGAGTCTGAAGGCAGCCAGCAACGCTCCACCAGGAGTGGTAGGAGGATTGTAAAGCAGCCACTCCAGTTCACCTACATTGCTGGTTGCCGGCGCAGTAGGCACTTCTGATGACGAGACAGTACTGTCTGAAGACTCACTAGCCTGTGAGGCCGCAGAACTGTCTACATGTGCCTGAATTGGGTCCAAGTATGGCGCCTCAGATGTGGTTGCGGGCTGATTGCCTGCCACAGCACCTGAGATGAGCTGCTGCAGACCAATCTGGTCTGAAAGTTTGGTCTGCTGCTGTTGCTGCTGGTGGTGCCATGGTTTCAGCAACTGGGTGAGGTTGCTGCAGTTCAGCTGCATCTATTGTATTGCCATCTGCATGAGCTCCTTCAGCCTCTGTGGCTTGAGAGAGCTGTGTAAGATCCTCATGGAGCTGAGTGGACAGGTCATCAGTTGCTGTTGTTGCCTTGTCTAGGCCAGCTCCTGATGTTGAAGTCTGCATCAAGTTTAGGTCTGTGATCTCTGCGTCTTGCCTGCTGAGGCTTAGAGCAGAGGGCACCTTACAGTGTGGGCGCCTTTACTGAGCTTTGGCCGGAAATGCTGGCGTCTGCTCAAGATGCAGCAGGCACCGGAGCACTCTGTTGGCTGTCAAACACGTCAGTTACTATATCTGACTGGGAAGGAGGAAATGTGGGGGAAGGGGTTGAGACAGGGGAAGGGGTT
>JAABUP010005074.1_pt1 | contig 20609 bp, 12 predicted proteins | sample 5559201 | NCBI WGS metagenome assembly JAABUP01 (sample SAMN10711887, study PRJNA513373) | rock metagenome | isolation source: Antarctica rocks | place: Antarctica
TGAGAACAGTCATCCAAGCCTTCTCTAAAGGGCAGTGCGGTAGTCACTATCTGATTGCAGATGTTGGAAAGATTGACGGACTCAAAGACATCGGCGTGCACAGTAAGAGAGTTCCAGCCTTTGTGCTCCCAGACAGGTGTCTACAAGCAAGGGGCTTGGACCCTACGGTGGAGAGGGGTTTCTTGCAGGGGGGAGCAGCAGACACACGGAGCAAGATGAGGCCAGACATGATGACAGTGGAAATGACAACAGCAGAACAACAGCAGTGCCTGCGCCATGATGACATCTCTGGATCCAGACTGACACCCCTGACACCAGTGATGCCTAATGGAAATCCAAGGAGCATAAAGATTGTGGAAGGAGGACATTGCTCTGATACAAGATATGAGGAAAAATTGCAAGAAAAGGGAGCACAGCATAAAGCATTGGAGGAAGCTCTCAAGGAATATGGTTACAATGTTACCACTCTGCCCATTATCATAGGACAATCTGGGTCACAGTATCACACTACATCTGACGCTCTAGCAAAGATTGGTGTAGAGCATGGACCTGCAAGCAAAGTTATGTCCAAGTTACATGAACATTCTGTTTTGACATTTCACAAGATTTTGACATCTAGGAGAGTACTAGAAAGGGAGAAGACACACAAACACAGACAGCACAGGCCAGATCCACCTTAGGTTGAGGATTTTTCCTTTCCCTTAGGACTATGGCCTATGGTCATAGCTCCGGGCTGCCGCCTTAGGAGGCTCCCGTTATGATCGCTGAAAAGCGTAAACTTTTCTTTTCTTTCTTTTCTTTTCCGCAGAAAGCCTCACAGCTTTGACGTGTATCAGCCTGCATCAATCGACGTAGCGAGTGTTGTTCTTGTTAATGTTTACCAACAAGTAGCATTGCCATAAACTGTGGTGCATAATGCAAATCAAAAGTCAACTAAACAATGACTTATACAGCATCATGCATGCATGTATATGAAACATATGCAGCACAACACAACACCAACCACGTACCACATTTGTAAAGCAGGCTGGCATGTGCTGAGCCTTGCGCTGCAGCATGTATGCACTAGCAGACAGCAACGCTAAATTAACAGCAGTGACAACGTCATCAATAGCAGCAGTGACAACGTCAACATGCACCAGCAACAGAATCAAAAGCAGCAACAGCATGATATGAGTGCATTGCAAGCTTGCTCTTAAGACAAGGACAGACCTGGAAGGGGGGTAGGGAGATGCCTTGACGAGTAGGCTGCCGCAGATGTGTACCGACATGGAGGCAGCCAATGACATGCATGCAGCACTCTGATTACAGTACCAGCTGGGACATAGTCATGTCACAGCTATGCTTGAAAACCTATACACTAAGCTAGCTCTCACACAAATTTTGAAGTAGCTACCTGCCTGCAATCACCAGGCTGCCTGCACCCCCCAGCAAAAAATTCCTCAGCTATGTGATGCAGGATCACGTTCTGGAGCTGCCTTGCATCGCAAAAGTGAACATCCAGGCCTGCATGACTTGAGGGGTGGCACCAACAGGGGCCACCGTGGTACTACCTATTGCAGTACCTGGCTCACGTTCAGGGCTGATCGTGAGACCCCTCACGTCTTGCCGTGACCTTCACGTCACGTTGACCGCGGTACCATTGCCTTGCCTAAAAGGCCCACTTTCCTGCCCAATTGCTTACAAGTGAGTGGCCTATCGAGGCTACTCGGAGCTACGTAGGCTATAGTCGATGCTGGCCAACGCAAACAAGCGTAATCGGTAGTCTGTGCACCTTGCGGCACTCATCAAATGCATAATGCGCTATCACAACGCTGCATTCTGAACCTGCCGATGATGAGCAATGCCGTTGTTTGCGCAGCCTGTAGCTGACCAGTCAAGAACAGTTTCAGCGTTGTGCATTAGCCAATTTAGCATGATCACTCATGAGGATGCTGAGATGACTCCCGACCCTTTCCGGACCTGAGTGATGAGTGCGTATTGTCTGCCCATCAGCAACAAACAATTGGATAACAACCTCACTCTACTGTAAGCCGAATGGACGGCTGTAAGAAGAACATGAGCCCATCGCTGTGGCATGCATGTGGCAAACTTGCAGAGATATCACAATGTCCAGTTCCAATGCTGTTGTCTCAACAGCAAGGTGGCATATAGGGCAGGCATTGTCTTGTCAAACAAAGTAGGTACCATAAACAAGAGGCACTGCATTGACACCTCTGAGACGCCACTGCCATTAGATTGGTTAGAGCTGACCACAATCAGGTTGCAACCGACACAAATGGTATGTGAATTGTGACTCTAATCATCTAATACAATGACTCTGAGTAACAATTACATGCAAGGCAAGGCAAAATAGGGGAGACAGTTTGGGTATCATGTGTTCACGGAGTCGCAGTGCAATAAAACAATTGACACCATCCACAGCAGGGCTCTTCGAAACACACCCTCCCAATTGCCACATATAGCAACTCACATTACCCAGTACCAAGTTCTTTGTAACACTAGCGTGTGTCCAAAAATCCAGTTTATACTTGCATGCAGAGAAATCATAGTATCCAGTTCCAAATGCTACTGTTTCAATGAAATAAGGTGGGACCTTATGATGCAGCCACTATCTTGGCCTCAACAACACTGCAAGCCTGTATAACTGGTGTATGAGCTGTGATCCTGGTCATCCAACACAATGTCTCCTAGTAACACTTACATGCAAGGCAAGGCAAGGCAAAAAAGGGAAAACAGTTCTGGTATCATGTATTCATGAAGTTGCGATGCAGCAAATCAACTCACACAATCTGTAGCAGGGCTCTTCAGAACACACCCTCCCAACTACTTCATATAGCAACTCACATTACCCAGTACCAAGTTCTTTGCAGTACTAGCAAAACTCAGTTGATACTTGTAAGCAAAGAAATCACAGTATCCAGTTCCAACTGCTGCTGTTTCAATGAAAATGGTGGCACCTCACAAACCAATCACTGTCTTGTCAAACAAGGTAGTCACCATGTGCATTGACACATAGAGTTGTCATGTTTCATTATATGTGTATCTAGCTGACTCCTCTGTCAAACAAAGAGTCTCTGCTTGAGAGAGTCATGATTAGGCCTGATGGCTTTCTGATGAGGCCCAATGTGCTGATGCTCTCCCTCATTCTTGGCATTGGCAAGCTTCTTGTTGTGCGCAGTGATCTTTTTCTGTTGTTCCTCTACAAACTTGCGATCAGAAGCAATAAGTAGATAGCAGTCGTTTGGCTCATCTAACACCATTCTGACAGCCGATACTATTTGAGCACAGTCAACTGTCTTGTTCAACCCCTCTTTCTCTATCACTGACAGGGTGAAGGCAAGCTTGCCATGATACTGCTTGTGGCCGCCTGATGCATTTTGGACATTGTCGTACCACTTGATTCTGGCCTGTCCAGATGCATCAAGTATGTGTACCGTGTGCACAGTGCGACGCACATTGCTGACCATGGCTGTCAGAGTTTGGACATTGCCATACCACAGGTCATACACCGGTGCAGATGCATTGGAGCCCTCCCTCAGGTAAATGACAGCCACATTCCACACAGTGTGTTCACCGCCTGCTGAGTTGAAGTCTAATGTAGAAGGATTTGTATCGACTTTTCCTGGCAGGTCAAACACCTTAATCAGAGAGTGCCAATTATTGCAATTTTGGTGTATTTTCCATGGCGTCATCTGAATCTCTGATCATGCCACAACAGATATTGATCCATGCAATTGGAATTTGTGACAGCAGCTATGCTATGCACAGAACACATGTATCATACTCACACATCGTGACAGTGTGCACATTTGTGCTGAAGCAAGACTCGCCTTTCCTGCAAGGATGGCTGCATGTTGCAAGCATGCATTGATGGACCAGTTGATCACTTGTGCATATTACACACTAATGCACAAGGGCCACTCTGCACATTCACATGCCAATGACTGTAGACTGTCACGTGTTACATCGTAGTACGACACCAAAATGGTTTCTGAGCACAGCATAGCACTAGTGCTGCAGACGTCCGAACGATTGGAGCAACGCTTCTGAACGCACTGCTCGTGTCACGGCCAGCGAGTACCATGTTTCACGGTCGTCAGAGTGACCGTGAGAGACGTCACGGTGAACCGTGAAGATTTACTTTAATAGGTAGTACACAGGCTTTCACGTCGACGCCTGCCCGTGCCACCCCTCAAGCATGACTGCCTGCAATGCCAGAGCACATATCAGAAAAGAGATGTGAGTTGCGATTGAGCATGATGTTTAACGCTTGTGTCCTGCATTGCCACAGAGCAGGTGCCCCGGCCACATCTGCACATGATTGAGGACAAAGCAGGCTGTGAAAGTTGCCAAATGCAATGAAGAAGCCATGGTACGTACCAGTGTGTGTCCATGGCTTCCTCATTAGGTTTGGCGGCCTTGGGGTAAGCCAAACGCTTGGCAGCCGGCTCTGCTCACTAGACTCTGAGACAGAACTGTAGATCCGCAGGTCAGCAATTGAAAGGAGATACTCAGACCCATGGTTGACTTGCTGTCATTGACTGTGACACAGCCCGCTTAATCCAGCTGAACTCGCCATTTATAGACACTGATATGCGACAAATCTGCGGCTTTTGTGCTCACGCAAGGTAAGTCAAGAGGTGGTGCAGCCATAGAGGCTGGACCTGTGCACAGAGACATACAATGGACTGCAGCTGACATAAATGTTGCTTAGCAGATGCCAAGTTGTCTAGCTTGCAGTGTCTTAAGAAGCTTTCTGCCGACAAAGAGGTGATGCACCTTGACTGGTCACAGCTCAAGCGCTTGCTGTATAGGCACACGTGAACTGTGACATGTCATGGTACATCACCACTGCTAGCAGATCCTGCATTTTGTTACACACGGTCAGGCAAGAGCCAACACGCTGACAAAGAAAAGGCAGCCTGTACAGCTTCACACAACCCAACTATTCAGCATGACTGGTACGACGATGTGACATGCCTCATGGCAAATGTTGCCTTGCCTGCACAATGTGCTTGCATAAAACCCAAGGCCTTCTGAAGGCAAAGCAGCCATGCCTTGGGAGCACGGCTGCTTTGCCTAGAGGAAACCCAAGGAGTCCTGTAGAGGTAGGTGGCAATTTGCAGGTACTGCAGAAAAAGAGTTCCAACACCTCCACAAGCTCACGATGTATGCCCCACAGTTTTGACGTCAAAACCATGCCAAGGCATACCAGAACATGTGAGTCTTGCTCAAAAGCTCAAGGTATGGTTTGCAGACTGCAGTGTGCAAACCAACAGCTTGAGCGAGTCTGAGAAAGACTTCCTGCTCTGCTCAGCCTTGGCATAGTTTCTTCAACAGAAGCAGGAATCAGGCAAAATGCAGTTGCACATCAGGGTCAAAAGGCAGGGTTCATCACTACTAAGATTCAGGTGTGGGCTCCAGCACTGCATAGGAGGCCACTGGTACCATGAGTGCTCAATCAGATGCATGGAATGCTGAAACTAGCTAGGCTCAGCACCCCTTGTACCTGTTCTAGCACTGCTGAGCAGTCATTGTGTACATCAACATCAATGACATAAGTAGCAATGGCCCTCTCAGCCTGCAGGCGGCTGAGAACTCAGCCCATACCATCCCTAAAGTTCAGGTACTTTGTTAATGCACATTGCCAAGAACCCTGTGTGTCTGCAACTCCAGTTCAAGGGTTGAAGGTCTGCACATGCATGGAACTGATCATTTTTGACTTAGCTGAACTCAATGAGACACTGAATGGGACAATGAATGGGACTTGGTAAGCAGTGCTAGTACAATTAAAGCTAATTAGCTAATACCAACAGGTCTCTTGGTGAGCCCAAGTCCAAAGCTTGTTCCCCTTTGTAGATTTGCACTGGACAGATCAAAGACCAGGTTTTGCTTTGATTCAGATGCCCGGACTGTGTGCTGCTAGCACTCCGTACTACGCACTTCATGATAAAGCTTGCATTTATTATGAAACACCTAATGCGGAATGCTAGCAGCATACAGCTAAAGCATCTAAATTATCCCATATTGAGGTATCAACATACAGTTGGGGCCAAAGAAAACTCTTTGAAAGCAGAGCAATCAACAATGCTTTTGATTCAAGTTCAGAACAACTGCAAACACCCCAAACCCTCAATCATTGCGTTGCAAGCCCTAGGGTGATAGAGAGTTTGCACATACTGCTGCTGCTTAGCAATGTTTCTGAACAACTGCAAACACCCCAAAGCCTACAGCATTGCATTATAAGCCCTCGAGTTAACCTAGGGCGATGAGTGCTTGCACATACTGCTGCTGTTGCTGCCTTGGTACAGGCCGAGTCATTGCTTCTGAGCAATGCGTGTACACTGTCAGCTTCCATGATGGTGCACATCACAGCTGCCATGGCCAACATCCTGTTTCTATATCGACATAAGCACCTGTAGGTGCAGAGCCCTACACTGCCCTAGCTATCATGTATGGCAATCAGCAACAGCACTTCAAGTAAAAGCCACTAGGCGCCTGTAAGAGACCCTCATGCACATCTGAGAAATCAGGGCTGGTGTTAGGTTCAGTGCTCGCATCAACCACATACACACAGTACTGATACACACTACATTGCAAGGCAACTCATACAAAGCTGCGAGTCCACTGTACAGCATGCCCACAGCATTAGGTGACCTGAAAAGCTGACTTATAGCTTGGTGTGAACTGACTCTATCTGGTATGCCAATATATTGGTGCCTATATAGTGTCCGCAATGAGCACTGTGCAACACCCGTAAGGCAACTAAACACTGCATGTCATTGCCAGATGATGATGCTGTCTCTTAGCTACAGTGCCTATCATGGTACGGCAGACAGCAACACCAATTGGTGTGCAAGGCCTTGCTTGCTGAGAAGAGCCTGAGCATCGATGTTTCTAAAAGCAAGTGTGCATGCCAGGCAGAGCTTCAGCAGTACGACTTGTATCAATATTGCATCTGGCACACACACCGCAGCCCTGCTGGTTGTTACTGATCAGGGCAGCTGCCATTCAATGCCTGAATGCCTCTGCCCTGCCGTCAGTGACAGGGCTGTTTGGCACAGGCTCAATGATTGTGCCTGTGCCAAACAGCCCTGTCATTGACGGGAGGGCGGAGGCAAGAAAACTACAGAAAAGGATTTCAGGGTAGACAGTGGTGAAGCAAGTGTTACTACTGAGCTGTAGTTGAAGCTGCTGCATCTTACATTTGCTCAGGAGTCATACATAGTACACACATACGTACAACCTCTCTACTGTTGTGAGTGTATGTTCCTACCTGTGCAAGTGGTGTCAACTGCAGAGCACCGTCTGTCACATGTGTACAGTCACCACAGGTTGACAAAAGACTGGTTATCAGAACTTGTGATTTAGAAGCAATGCACTGAGGTAATTACTACTAGCATGCAGAGTCAGCTTGTTAGAAAAAGAAAAGAAAAGAAAAAGCAAAAACTACGCCTTTCAGAGTCAGTTTAATGAGAAGCCAAGTATTATACCGGGCTGCCCAGGAGTCAGCTTGTTAGGTAGCCATCTGCAAGTCCGGGCCCATGCTTTGGAGGTTGATGTGGTAGATGTGGCAAAACAAGTTTGACTTCAGTCTCAAAAAATGTCATGATGTGGGGCAATACCAGCAGCATTGGGCGCATTCACTACTGATGGTGTGGGTCTTGGTGTGCCACTTCAGAAGGCACACATGTCAGCTCTCATGGAAACAGACATGACGGTCAAGCTTGATGAAGTCATGACAAGACGGCAGGCAAGTGAATTTTTCACAATCATGAGCACACATCTGCTTCAGATGTGTGATGCAAGCTGTGCGTTCATGGTGATGAAGCCACCACCTGCCTAATGTCTTGTTGTTTTGTCATGCTTGCAACCACGAAAGACACTTGAACAAGGACGCATAACTTGTCTGCATGCATATGCTGTCTGGAGCAGGACATGCATGATGTTCCAATCAGGACCTGCATGCGCATATCTACCTGATGCATCTCAAACGAGAGTGAGACTCAGTCTGAGTCAGACAAAAGTCATGTGACAAATGTGACTTGCCTCTGATTCACACTGAGTCTCAGTCTCATATGAGATGAAAAGAAAATCTTACGCCGCTAGGCGTGATAACGGGAACGCGCACGGCGGCTTGAACGTAACCCGAGGCCGTTAAGCCCGTGTAATGATGTTTCTTCCAGGACGAACCTGTACCTATATTCCTTGAAGGCCGGCTAGGTCGACCGGGGTATGTTCGGTGTTAACGGGACCATCCCCGGGTTGTTATAGGCAACGCGCCTTGTTCGGTGATAACGGGACCATCCCCGGGTTGTTATAGGCACCGCGCCTTTTGACGGGAAGTATATTACCCCATTCGATTAGATGACATAAGCAGGTGTATCATCCGTGGGCCTCAGAACCTGAGGAAGCCGAAAACGGCTTGTTCACAGACTAACAAATCTGCAATGTCTGGGTTTGAACACACGACCTCCGCCTAACAGGCGGATGCTCTAACCACTAAGCCGCCTAACAGGCGGATGCTCTAACCACTAAGCCATTTAACGTCCGGCTAGCAGGACGGCTCATAGGAGATGCAGGTGTGTTGCACCATGGTATCTGCCGCAACATGATGCTTTGCTCACAGTCATGAGGTGCCAAGTTGGGGCCAGCCTTGGCAATCAGCCCACATTGGAAGAAAAGCATTGACTGCAAGGCTTGAAGCCGCACGAGCTGTCGTGTGAAGTATCAGCAGCTGCATTGGAAGCAGCAAACAGCTGTGTTGTGCACAAAACTGTCCAGAACTGACTGCCAGAGTAGCCAAGCTTGACTCATTTTGCATGATGAACATGAACCACTCTGGAGTGCATCAGTCACTCACGAGTGGTTCGTGTTCATCACGCTTCTAAAACGAAGTGCATCAGTGATGATTTTGAAATGAAGTGCATCAGTGATGAAATTAAAATGAAGTGCATCAGTGATGATTTCATACTCTGCAAGATCTTGCTTTTCACATCTATCAACTTGTCTCTGCTGTAAGTGAATTCCAATGCTGCCAAGGAATTTTCTTAAGTTTCCAGATTGAGGCCAGCCAGACTACTATTTCAAGTCCAAGAAAGTTATGAGGGAGCTGTGACAGGTCCCTGTCGACCTCTTTGATGTGAAGTGTCAATCTGACAGTGAAAAGAAAAGAAAAGAAAAGTTCACACTTTTCAGCAATCACAATGGGAGCCTCCTAAGGCGGCACAGTGGGGCAGCACAGTAGGAGGCACTCTGCAGCCCAGAGTGCCTCCCCAGGTGGCAGCCCGGAGTAGCCTGAAAATGTGATATGTGCGCGGGCGCATGTATGCCCTGCAATTTGTCATAGCTGCTCAAGGTTCATGCTCATGTAGCTGCAATGCTGTTATGTTGCACCTGAGGTCGTATAAGGAGACACCAAATATGTGCATGAACAAAAGCCTTGTGAAAGGTGTGTACTATGTTTCAAAACAGGCAATTTGGACGAGAGCCCAACATACCAGACTCTGCACATTGTACTCAACACAGCGCACTGGCTGCATGCCAAGCGCTTGCTTGCTTGCAATCAGGCCAGGTGGTGTTGATACATGGCTTGTTGTTATGTTGCATGGTTGACATATGACCACAGATGCGCTCACATGTACAGCTTGAGCTCAATAACACCTCAAATTGTTCAGTTCAGTATCAGGCAAAATCTGGACATGACGTTGCATACCTGCTTTTAAAGACCGTTGGATTGATGAGGCTCAACCTTGTGTGCCTAGGCGAGGCTGCACTGCAGCTCAAGCTTGAAGATGTACCCCAGGCACCACATGGGTCTTGCACACTTCTTGCTGTATGCAACACCTCTAGCGCTGGAGGGCTCAAGCTTGAGCAAGTTGTGAGCATCAATCACAAACAGTTTAGTACTTGCCACCACCTTGCGCTGGAACACCGCCCTGCATATGCAAGATACAGAATTTGAGTGGTGTGTTTCAAGCTGCAGCTGGATCGGGAATGCAGCATGTCAGGCAACACAGCAGCAACATGTCTGCGCTGCAGCACCAATCTCTAAAGCAGGGCAGGGCAGGGCAGGGCAGGGCAGGGCAGGGCAGGGCAGGGCAGGGCAGGGCAGGGCAGGGCAGGGCAGGGCAGGGCAGGGCAGGGCCCAGCAGGTGGCATGTATCCATAAACATGTCACATTGACTCGATCTATTGTACATTTGGGTCTGAAGGTGTGACAATTACAGGGCTGCCAAATTCCCAGTGTTCAGCCAGGGGAGAGGTGTGCATCAGATGTGAGATGCACACCAATGTCCCAACTGAATACTAGTTGCAACTGCAGATGCTGCATTGGCACTATTGGCACAAGGAGATGTGCAGCAAATGGCAACAACTGTGCGTACAATAAAATAGATTGAACCGATAGTACACACTTTTCAAAATTGGAAAGAAGAAAGCTCTGAACAAAGGAATATAAATTATTTGTTACAGAAAGGTGTATAATCTAGCTTGATGAGGGATCCAATAGATTGTCAGTTGCTCCTGACAATCTATTGGATTGTACACCACAAACTGCAACGGCCAAGCACTGCAGCAGCGGCAGATTGGAGGGCAGGACAGCGCAGCGCAGCGTGCAGTACATGGACTCAGATCACGGACCCAGACCAGCACTGCAAGGCTTGACATGTCTTGAGTTGCTGAAGTTGGTCTGTGCACACCCTGCTACAGAAGTCTGGTTCACAAGTCCAAGACTGCCTGGCGGTCAGTCAGACCATCATTGCAAACTAGGGCGTGTCTAAACTGACTAAAGATGTAATATCATGTAGTATGGCTCCTGAATTTTATCCGCTATAAGGGCATCATGCCAGTGCATAGTAGAGCAGAATCAACATAGCCTCTCAGCTTGGTCCTCTGCATCATGAGGATGACTGCAAGAGTGCAGGCCATGATTCAGGGCTGCATTCAGTCAAGTCAATCTCAGCTTTGCAAGCTGAACTCAACAAACTACAGGCAGACATGGAAAAGCTCTGCACTATAGGCGCAGCTATAGGTTCCGCTTGCAAAGCTGAGATTGACTTGACTGATTGCAGCCCTGAATCTCGGCCTGAACTCTTGCAATTGTAGTCATCCTCATGCTGCAGCCATCTACTCAGGGCAGCGTCTGAGGCCATTAGCGCATCTGCTGTATCTTTGAGAGATTGAGATTGAGGGTTTTTTTCTTCTTTTTTCTTCTTTTTTTCTTGTTTGAGAGACTGCAGATGCAAGAACGGCCTCATACGCTGCCCTGGATAGCCTTTTCAAAGGTTTGCTGTGGAATTCTGAACAGACCCGGCATGAAATATACATGGCTAGTCCATGCGACCCCCCAGCCTTGTCTTTGTTTGCTGCCAATCTTGCAGCTTATCTAATTTTAGAAGGCGGTGTCACCTACTTCTGTGCAAACATAGCTACCTGCTGCATTTGCTGTGTTCATGTCCTACAGGGCGGGCAATGAACGTTTGGATAACCTGCAAACGGCTTGGCCAGATGAAAAGGCTAGAGGGTATTCTGCATACCTGCAACCTAAGACAGGGCAGCAGCAGTCACTGAGTTATAGTCAGCATCAACTTTGAGTTTGATGCCTTGTCATGCTTGCAACCACAAATTTGAAAAGACAGTCGCACAACTTGTTTGCATGCATATGCTGTCTGGACTAGGACGTGCATGATGTTCCAATCAGGACCTGCATGCGCATATCTACCTAATGCATCTCATATGACTTGCCTCTGAATCAGACTGATTCTCACTCTCATATGAGATGCATCAGGTGTGTTGCACTATGGTACCTGCCGCCACATGATGCTTTGCTCACAGTCATGAGGTGGATTGCAGGGCCAACTTGGGGCCCGCCTTGGCAATCACCTCACTTTGGAAGAAAAGCATTGACTGCTATAGCTAGCTAGGCTTGCAGCCCCATAAGCTGTCAAGTGAAGTATCGACAGCTGCAGCGGAAGCAGCAAACTGTGATGTGCACAAGATTGTCCAGAACTGGCTGCTAGAGCAGCCAAGCTTGAGTTACTTTGCCTGATGGATTTGTTACATTTATTCATGTTACATGACCATCAGGCAGCGTGATTCAAGCTTGGCTGCTCTGGCCATGGCAGTCAATTCTGGACAGTCTTGTCCAAACCACTTTCAAGTGACCGATGCACTTTATTCTACAATTGCAATGAAGCGCATCAGTGAACCCAAGCGCTTCATGTCACAAGGTCTTGCTGAAAGCCCTTTCACTCATCTCCAAATTTGACTGATTTGGCTCTGTGAGTGCAATCCTGAAAGTGTAAGTGAAATCCAGTGCTGCCATGGATTCTCAAATTGAGTTTTCAGATTGAGGCCAGTCAGATTGCTACTTTAGGTCAAAGAGGCCAACAGGGAGCTCGAGCTGTGACAGGTCCTTGGTGACCTCTGACCTGAAGTAACATCCTGAAAGAAAAGGAAATTGTATGCTTTTCGTTACTTTTCAGCGACTATACTGGGAGCCTCCTAATACGGCAGCCTAAGGCAGCCCGGAGTAACATTCTGATCTGAAGTAACACTCTGACAGTTTGAGGCGTGCGCTAGCGCATGCGCGTCCTAAAATGAGCCATAGCTGCTCAATGCTATTGTATTGCACCTGAGGTCGTATAAGGAGACACCAACTTATGGTGAACAAAAGCCCTCTGAAAGGTGTATGCTATGACCTGAAGCAGGCAAACTAGACTTGTGAGCCCAGCTCACCAGAGTCTAAACATCTATGTAGAGTTGAGGAGAAAAGATCAAGGTATAGGATTTACTCAGGGTTTTGGGCCCAACACACCAGAGTCTGGACATTGTACACCACATGACACACTAGTATACTGGCTGCATACCAACTGCCTGCTTGCTCGCAGGCCAGCTTGTGTTGATACACAGCTTCTTGTTGTGTTGCATGGTTGACATATGATGGTAGATGTGCTCACAGCTTGAGCTCAATCACACCCTGAATTGGTCAAGTCAGTACAGGCAAAATCTGAATGTGATGTAGCATACCTGCCGTGAAGACCGTTGGATTGGTGAGGCTCAACATTGTGTGCCTAGGCTGCAGTGCAGCTCAAGCTCAAAGACTAACCCCATGCACCACAGGGGTCTTGCGCACTTCTTGCCGTGTGCAACACCAGTAGCGCTAGAGGGCTCAAGCTTGAGCAAGTTGTGATCACTCATGAGCATCAATCATGGACGGTTTGGCCCTGACCACCTCCTTCCACTGGGATACCGCCCTGCATATATGCAAGATACAGAATTTGGGTAATGTGTTTTGAGCTGCAGCTGGATTGGTAATGCTGCAGCGTAAACATGTTGCTTCTTTGTTGCCCAAGATGCAGCATTTCAGGCAGCAAAAAAAGCAAGATGTCTACGCTGCAGCACAATCTCTAGGGCAGGGCAGGGCAGGGCAGGGCAGGGCAGGGCAGGGCAGGGCCCAGCAGGTGGCATGTATGCAACAACTGGTCATATTGACTCAATGTTTTGTACATCTGGGCCCTTGAGATGTCACGAATTACAGCGCTGCCAGAGTTTCACTTTCCAGCCAGGGGAGGGTTTGCATTAGACGAAAGATGCAAAGCCGTCACCTGGCAAAATACCCCTTGCAACTGCATTGGCACTCTTTGCACAAGGAGACGCAACAACTGTGCGTACAATCAAATAGACATACACCAAGAGCTACACTGCCCAAGCACTACAGCAGCTGATTGGAGAGAGGCAGGGCAAGGCAGCGCAGCGCATAGTGAATGCATATGCATACACGGACAAGATCTCAGCATCTCAAGGCTTGCTCCAATCTGACTTGTCTTGAGTTGCTGAAGTTTGTCCGTGCATGCGCACACTCTGCTAAAGAAGGCCTGCTTAATTAAGAGGTGTAAGACTGCCTGGTGGTCAGGCCACAAATGCTCAGCAGGTCAATCATCATTGCAGGCTAGAGCATGTCTAAAGCAGCTAAAGAGGTGATGTCGTGTAGTATACGTATGGCTCCTGAGTTTAACTGCCATACGGGCATCATGCCAGTGAACAGTACAGCACAATAGCCTCTCAGCCTGGTCCTGTGCAGCATAAGGATGACTGCAGGAGTGCAGTCCGTGATTCAGGGCTGCAACCAGTCAAGTCAGTTTCAACAGATAGCTGTGTTTGGCGTAGAAAAGTTGCGCTTACGTATAGCTTTTCTATGTCTGCCTGCAGTGTATTGGGTGCAGCTTGCAAAGCTAAACTTGACTTGACTGGTTGCTGCCCTCAATCACAGCCTGCACTCTTGCAATCATCCTCATGCTGCAGCCTTCTAGCCAAGGCAGCGTCTGAGACCATTGCGCATCTGCGGTATCTTATAAGAGACTGCAGATGCGCAAATGGCCTTAGATGTTGCCCTAATTAGTACTTCAAACCTTAAGGGTTTGCTGTGGAATTTAGACCCGGCATGATCTATACATGGTTAGTCCATATGCATGCATGCAAACCCCCGCGCCTTGTCTTTGGCTTCAGGGGTTTGCTGTCAATCTTGCAGCATGTCTGAAAGGCATTGTCACACATGTGTACACTTCTGTGCAAACACAACTATCTGCTGCGCTGCCAAAACACACTATCTGCTCATGCCAAATCACACTATCTGCTGCACTGACAATTTAGGGTTTAGGGTTTAGGGTTTTACTGCACTACTGCACTGACAATTGTCACCTTGTCAATGCAGCAGGCCCCACTGTCTGGAATTATTTCCCACCTAAGAGCTGCCGGGATTCTCTCAGATATGGTTGAAAAGAGGTCAAGCTTTACACAATTGATGCTGATACTATTCACCTTCTGTTCCTTCCCTTGTGGACCTTGGACGAGTTATAAGTATGGTGATCATTCCGTCTCTCCTATTCCTGCAATGCAGCGCAATGCAAGAAGAGGGACCACGAGAGGAATAAGCTGCAGCAATGTTACAGCGTCTTGAAAGCTCATGGTCTCATTCTGTCATCTTGACACATTGATGCTGCGTATACATCCTGCATGCTCATCCCAAAAATGGGAATATTCTCATCAACTGCTGATGAAATAAGATTTATCTCAACAGCAAATGAAGAACGTATTGACATTGTTGGGATGCTCAGCATGCACATGGGGACAGGCATGCAATGCTCAGGCACCTACAAGCATGCTTGAGGCACTCTGAGGCAGAAAGGGCGGGAGGGGGAGGGGGAGGGGGTTTCTCCAGCAACAAAAGTCGGAATATCCTGAAGCCACATCGACACCTCATAATGGTGCTGCAATCAGCTGCAATACGCTCTGCAGGGATATCCTTGCAGAGACTATTGCAGCCGAGTGCCGCACCAGCATGAGGTGTCATGCTCAACAACAGTTGCACTGTAGACATCAATGCAGAGGCCGCGCTGTCACAGGTGAAACAAGTGAAACAGACAGCTGATCCAGAAGCCTTTGGCGCTTCTTTTCACCTCTACAGCATATCACTCAGCTTTGGCTGGGCAATAGTGCTGATGAAGAAATGCAGGTCACACTAGTGACCCCATGGGGTAAGATGCAAAGCAGGCATTTCAACTGAACCAAGTACTGAATTTAGAAGAGAAGCTAGTTCAGCATAGTACCCCCTTTCACATAGTGCCAATTGCAGACCTCTTGAGTTATGCTGATCACTGCCTCTAAAGCTCACAAAGATTGTGATTGTAATGATGCCTGGCTTTCAGATATCTGAATAGATTTGGTGGCAAAGCACCACAATGACACTCAGTCTTTGTCATAAGGAGAGTTTCTTGAAGAAGAGTTGCATGCCGGTGGTACTGAGCGGCCAGACTCTGCTGACAAAGTCTACTCTGCATGTCGAAGCTTGCTTGAAAGGTGTGGTTCTTGTGCACAAGGATTCAGCCTGAACACACTGAAAAGCAGGCCATCTGCCTCAAACCAGCTAAATTTTGTTTTCCAAGTAGATAGTAGATAGTAGGTAGATGTCTCATTTGTACAAAGCAGGCATGTGCATCTTTTTTGGCGGTGTGAGATCATGCATTGAGCTGAACAAAAGCCTGCCTTCAACAAGGAAGCCATACATACTCAGGCATGTGTGGCTGCCATACTGTAGGCAGTCTTTTGCTGAGCTCATGATCACATCCCATAGCTAAGTTCATGGCTGCGGCTTCATGACATATATATAGAGCATTGCATACAGTGCGTGAGCATGACGTGCCAAGTCATACATAGTACTATATTTACAATCAAGTTCATGTGAGACACAGTCGGCTTGAAGCATGCTTGTGGCTGACGCCAACAGCAGACATCAAAAAGCATGGTCCAACGTTGTTAACAGCTGACCTTTCTTCCTCTGCAAACTTGCTGACATTTGGCGCATGTTTTAAAGTTTGCAGGGTTAGCAAGGTCAGCTTGAAATGTTGCCATTCATATTGCCACAACAGTTTGAGATGTCGCCCTTGATCAATAGCACTTGCTGCACAAGCTTATCATGCATAACTTCACGGGACAGGCCTTGCTGTCACGAAATTAACAAGACAACAGCTATAACCAACCCTTTGACTCTTCTTCTTCATCCAAGGGATGTAGGCATCAGCTGTCAACTGGTTCCATCACATACATAATACATGTGTTTGATCTCGTTGTGCTCTTACTCTGAATTGCATCAAAACAGCTTTGATGTGACAGGTAGGTCAGATGACACTCATGATCATGCCAGCAACACATTATTTAGAAGAGAAGCCATGCATATACCACACTGTGATAGGTAGCTGTAGGCAGCTAGCTAGCTGGTACTCTTCCGGAATCAGGATCCTGTAAGGGTGGTGAAACCTGCAGAGCTACAGAGCTACCTTGAGTACATGAAGTCACCGCCTATGGCCATGGCAAAGACTGATGAAGCTGAGGCTTGCCAATTGGCCTCTGCTGACTTACAGAAAGAGCACAAATGTGAACTCATTGTGTTTGGTTAGGCGTGGAGGAACAAGGACTTGTTGCATTCCTAGGCTCATGTTATTGCTGCTGTTACTGCTGCTGTTAGTGCTACTGTCACTACTACTGTTGCTTATTACCACTGTCACTACTGTTGTGACCTGCTGCTACTGATACTTTGGAGTGCATGGTACTGGGTTTCAGATGTGTTGTAAGCATTTGACACTAGTGTCAAATGCCCTACAACACATTTGAAACCCAAAGAGTACCAAAGCATGCTCGCACCAAGCGCAGACAGTGTTCTCTGGTGTTTGAGGTGTTGCTGGGAGGATGTAAAGTACGCTCAGTCATGAAATGGGCCCAGACTCTGCTGATGAAGCCACTCAACAACTTCAGGAACAACACGTGCACAAGGAGACAAGCTGCAGATGCTGATCAGAGCACGCTGACTGTTCACCTCAAACTAGACCATTTTCACCTCCCAAGCTTGGTACATAAGTAGATTTTGCAGTGTAGGCTGTCTTAGGCTGTCCTGCCAGGTGTGATGCAATGGATTGATGCAGTGATGGCAAAGAAGGTCTGCCTAGTGCACAAGCCATAGGCATGGCCACAGCTGTGGCTGCATGACTCATTGGGGTTTTCAGGCAACACCTGGCATATGCTTCCTGAAGTGCAAGGTTGACTCTAGATCTACGCAATACATACATGCAGGTGACTACTATAGCCAATAGCTAGCCTACCAAATTGGCTTGCCAGGCAGCCATCTGCCTCACTTTGTTCAACAAGCTGAATTAGCACCAGTGGAACATCGGTGGTGCAGGAGATGACACATAGATGTGCCTCTTTGATTCAAGCCTGCGGCGCTGTTTTCCCCCTCTGTGCCTCACAACTCAGTCAGAGCAAGAAGTCAACTCTGTAGGCTAGAACCAATGAGGCGCACATATTTTGAAGGGTTTAGGGTTTAGGAAATTGGATATGTACTGACATCAATGTCTCAATCATGCCAGGTGTCGGCCTCCATCACCCTCCAAACCAACATGTAAACGCTGGGCGCTTTCACATACTGGTGGTGCAGGTGATGCATGGGATGCCACCTCAGAAGGAACACTTGTCAGTCTCTCGTGGAGTGAGGCAGTAAAGATGAAGCTTGAGAAGACAACATGCAGATGGTTGCTGCAGCAATACAGTCACACAAAATGTCTCAAGTGTTCCAAGCATGATGTGTGACCATGTTGATGAAGCAACCATTGTGCTGCCTTGCTGCTGCGCGATGCTTGCAAGCCTCAAAGCCAGCTGCATGAGGGCGCATGGCTTACACCATATTCTGATCAAGAGCTGGGTGAAAAGTCAGATCATGTTTCATGAATCAGACTTCATTGCACGAGGCTTTCCAGAATCTGACAGCAGCCAATACTGAGCCATGCCACATGAAGCACATGGGATGAATGAAGCATATGATTACCATTCACTAGAGCCACAGACCCCAAAAAAAACTAGAGAACATAGATATTGCAACTATAAATAAGCAAGGTGGCCAAATCCACCATCAGATGCTTCATCTGTGCTCAGCAGATGCAACATCTGTAGCACTGATAGATTTTTCGCCTTATAGATTAAGCATCTGGAGAGCTGGTTTGCATACATTATAGATGCAACAACTGCATATGCAATCAGATGTTGCATCTGGTATGTTTACAGATGTCACAACTGGTGTCGGTGTAGATATTGCATCTGGTGTGTTCACAGATGTCACAACTGATGTCGGTGTAGATGTTGCATCTATAAGCCGAAAAATCTAGTAGTATTGTAGATGCTACATCTACAGGGCATAGATGCAACTGATGGCACTGTAGATCTTACTTTTGGTACAGTAGCAGATATTACATCTGATATCAGGCCAGATGTCACAACTGATGACAAAGTAGATTTCAAATCTAGTCTGTTGCACAGATTCTGCATCTGCTTGTCTATAAACCCTAACAAACCCTACTCTATCAGCATGCAAGCTGTGACTATGCTGTGACTAAGCTGACCCTCATCACTAAACCCTTGCACTTCAGGCAGTGCTGGTGCGCTGACTTCTATGACGCGTGGCTGCTGCGGCCTATTTGTGTATGCGTGTGCTCTGCCTTCTGGGTCCAGCTGGTTGATTAGTGAGATCAGCAAGCACTCTGCCTCCTGCTGGCTTTAGTCCAGCCTGCTCCTTTGGCAGTGCCCAGAACTGTGCATGGTACTGTGTGTCTTGCCCAGCCTCCTGCAGAACAACATGCTCTGCTCCAAGCCTTACAAGCACAGTGATGCACTACGGAGAAGAGAGAATGCAGTAATGACCACAGAAGCGTACAGTGCAACATGGGGCATATAGTACAACCAATAACAACAGCATTTCCTGCATAATGCTTGCAGACTACAACAGCAGAAAGCAGCATCTGCAGAGCTCAAGCTCATATGCAAGACAAGCACAGAGCTGCACCTGATATGAAGTGGAAGGTAGCACACCCATACACCAGACATTGTATGCAATGGTGCTTACTCAATATACACACAGATGCAAGGGTAGATCAGCGTGCAGGATGCACAGCGCAGTATTTCTTGTTTGGACAGAAGGCAACACAACATATGCCAGCCCCACCTGTTCAGCATTGCCCACTGCCTTCACCATAGTGATGGCAGTTGTGCTCCCAGATGCCTTGCAAAAGGCTTTCCAGACCAGCAAAAGTTACTGACTGTAGTCCAGCCAGCACTTCTGGCTGTGCTATGAACTGTGCAAGATACATGGTCTGTCACTTGCGCAGCCTCCTACATAATCAGCACAATTTTCAAGAAATAGCTGCAGTGTCTCATTTCTGACAAATGCAGCTTTGCAAGGATGGGAGGCAAATCATGGAATTTTGCATAAGTGCACCACACACCATGAGGCACTAGCCTGCAGCACTGTGCATCAGCCCGGGAGCTTCAGCTGCCAAGTGAGTGGAATCTACAGCAAAAGGTGCGTGCAACCTGAACAAGCTTTGCACATCATGAGGCATGCCAGTTCTCCAGAGTCAAGACAGCAAGAGGCACAGCACTACAAGCATCATACGTGACACTATCAGCTACAAAACACATGCAGTGATGGCGGTGTACACCTTTTGGTTGAGATCTGCTCTGTTGAGCTGACCTTTGCATCTGGTGGCATAAATTTCACCATCAGGCTCTGCAGGGCCTGCGAAACCTAAGTGTCAAGAAAATCGCATAAGTGGTGAGATGTTGACAGGGGGCTTGAACCAACTACTCAATAGTTTTGTTGTCTTCCAGATCGTTTGACTTCATAACATCTTTCACAGGGAACTCAGAAGCGGCCTTCCTAGCGTACTTTGCTTGCGTCTTGTGGTTGACCGTTGCTTGTCTTTGGTGCTGACAATGTTGCTGAAGGAGAGGCCCTCACGCGTGGCCTGCTCAAAATCCTCTGCCTCTGTCACAGCCTTTGGATCGGGTGCCGACTCAACACGCTTGACAATTTTGGCTCAGCATTGTATTGCTTGATGCATTACCCGCTATTGTGCACACGGTGAATGCCACACACAGCAAGAGCGCAGGCAGTGTGTCGACGGCAAAGTGGTGCACACAATTTCAAACTTCCACGGATTGGTAAGTGTGTTACGGCGTCAATCTACGCGGGGTACCCCCCGTCATCAGCCAGGATACGGCGT
>JAABUP010005077.1_pt1 | contig 20590 bp, 28 predicted proteins | sample 5559201 | NCBI WGS metagenome assembly JAABUP01 (sample SAMN10711887, study PRJNA513373) | rock metagenome | isolation source: Antarctica rocks | place: Antarctica
CAGACTCTTGTGAGAAGTTGTGACAGCTGAGCATAAACGGTTCCTTGCTCTGCATGTGATGCAGTGGAGGCGTGCTGCAAGAACACGTCACCACTTGCTTGCATGTTGCTTCATCCCTCTGTGATTTTGTGTCCATGACCCCGCGTCTCCGTAACAGGATTGCCGGCGGTGGCCAGAAAACATGACTAAACACAAATGCGCTCAGCTGTACATTTGGCGCATTTCACAATGCGCTAAGGAAACAATTTATGGGGAAATAATACACGATACAAAATCGACCTGGTGCTGGGCAACGCCCTTCTTGCAGAGAAGTTGTCTCAGACAACATGCAGAAAGTACGACAGGTACAGGGGCTAAACCTCCGAGTTGGTTCGATGTAGTTCCTTTTATGTCAGAAGCTCATGAGCAGTATGTCCGGACGGTCGATGGTCAGGACGTCCCGAGTGAACAGGCTCACAGGCTCTGCAAAAAAAGTACGGAACTCAGTGCATTTCCTGCAAGTGTCAAGTGCATAGCATTTGTAACTTTTTGTGGCGACAGTCTTCTATGCAGGCTTTGCTGGCCTTCCATGGCTTTGGTTCGTGAATGTCTGGCTGTTCTGGCCAGATCTTAGGCATGGTCACGACCTGACTGTACAGAAATGTAAGTTACAGACATTCATCCGTATTCCAGTTTGATCGAGCAATTTCTTACACGGCAACACTCGTCGGCTGCAGATGCAAGGTGGTCTGCCACAGGCTTTGGCCTGATCACAGTCCTACTGCTGGCTTGGATTGCAGCATTTTCAATAGGTCAGCCTTGAGATCAGCTGCCCTGATAAGAGGCCTTGCATAGCATCCGATTGATGAGTAAGCTTGTTTGCAGGACAAAGCAAGCTTGTGGGGAGCAATTTCTTTGAAGAATGGAATCTAGCAAATATCGACCCTGGCGATTTGCAAGCATAGAGGGGTAGCATGCCACTTCTGCAGCAGATACAGCATGATGGTCCCATAATGCACCGTTGCTGGTTCGTCAACTAAAGCATGGCTGCAACTGCAATGGCCTCCATGCTTTAATCAGCGAGATGTCCAACTTGCAGCCAGTCAGCTGAAAGAAAATTGCACTGTAAAAAAGTTTCAGTGACATCCCAGGCAATGTCATCTGCTGGGCAAAGGCAGAATGATGTGTAAGCGTTTTGCAACTTTACACAAACAGCACGGTTTCTACATGCTTGCAAGATTGCATGACTCATGCACATGTCAGTCATGCAAGTGTTGCAGCTTCTTGATGTGCGTTGTGGCAAGCCTTGACTCAGTCAGTAGACAGCAGCCGGATGATTGCACATGGGACTCAGTTGCAGCGTTTTGAAAGGTCACAGCATTTTGTCACTCAGATTGTTGTTTGCTGGCCAGAAAACTTGCAGCCACTAGGACACCAAATGCCCCTGTCATCTTTTCTTCTGAGTCATTGCCCATGCCTTCATGTCAACAGGCGAGGTTGGCCAGCTTATTGCACTTTGGAGTAAGAGTTTACAGGTTTGTACATGTACAGGACTGAACCATCCGCCCTGAACTGGGAAAAACTGCTTTCATAATCATCAAGACCAAATTTTCCATCAGCACAAAATGCATTGAGTCCCTATGCTTAAATCTACCATGTGGTCATAATACGTGCAGGCACAGTGTTGACTGCACATGTTGTACCATTGAACTACAACAACTTGTGTGCATGCACGCTTCTTGTGAAGCAGTGTAAGGCACCAGGATAATCAGCAGAGTAACTGGTCTTTTTGGTACAGGTAGCACATGCAAGTTCCCAAGCAAAGCTTCATGCCTTGCTTTTTATGTCAGGTTTCAAGTCATGTGCAGCAGTATGCTTATTGTGGTTCACAATCTCCCACTGATCCATCCATGGACCATGCACAGTCGCGTCAAAATCCTCATCAGTGCTATCACCATAGTACTGTGACATGGCATCTTTGCTTCCATCGCCCATTTTCTTGTGCTGGAGCTGACCCCGGTCTACTGCAGCCCAACTTCTCCAGTCTGGTGTGAAATTGGCATCACCCTTTTTGCTCAAGACAATGCACTCTTTCAAGCCATAAAAGCCATTTGGCAGATCTGGACGCTGCCATCGCAGATCTATGGACCATCTCACACCTGAGCTCAGGTTTGGCAAGGACCGGTGGGGGACTGCATAACAACAGGCAACGAATACAACAATGCCGGTACTCAGGTGCGTGCGTGCATGACATCCTATGCCCTCACAACCTGGAGGAAGAGAAGGCAGATAACACAAATGATGGTCACCTTTTATTGTGACATAGGGCAGCAGTGTGACGTAACGCTATGACTCTGTTGTTGATTACATGTACATGTCTTGTCAACCCCATGGCGACTCACAGGAGCAGGACCAGGGGGGCACACAGGGCACACTCATGTCAAGCTTGCATTCAGTAGAATGCAAGAACAGAGGTAGTAGCATACTGTGGGCATTCACCAGAAGCACACTGCCTGCAGGCATAGGGCAGGTGATCACATCTTGCTGCATGTCCACATGCAGCTTCTGTGCCGCATCCTGTTCATCCATCTCCACATACCAAGTGCCACCTTGGCAACACGTATGCTTTGCTGTCTGGCCAGACCTGCTATAAGCATTGGACTATCTGTGTAAGCAAACGCAGCAAAGCAAGGTTGTGTCACATCAAGTGTGTGTCAATGCTGAATGCAGTACTTGACGTTATCAACAAGACACGAGTCCCAGATTGCAGCTGATGACAGTAAATATGACTACCTTACCAGTGCATATGACTGTAAGAGTGATGCAAAGCGTTTGCGTGGGCACTCCCAAATGTATATAATGTTGGTGCAATGACACCACATTAGGCACAGGTCCGTCGTAAGGAATGTCTCATCCCACCTGTGGCCCTGTCTAACTACTTGCATGCAGCCATTGTTCTCGTTGGCATCAACTAGAGGAATCCATGCTACCACTGTTAGGTTGTTCCATGCCTCCTCCGACATGTATGCGTTGTCTTGATGCCAAGGGACATTCATCTCTGCTTGCTGGGGTGCTTTGGATCGCAGGTTCCAGACTGGGTGGCCAGCTATATCTGGCCCAAGCAGCTGCCTGCATGCATGCACAGGCAGGCAGTTGCTACCAGAAAATTGCTGAGAATTGTGCAGACAGGGCTGTTCCCAAAATATGCAATCTGCATGAGAGTACGACAAAAGATTTGAGCAGCAGACAGCTTTTGTGGCAAGCTCAACGTGGCGCTGGACAAAACGCCGATAGTACTCTGCAATGCTTACTGGACAGCAGCAGTCAGCTGACAACTGCCCCAGAGCTCTGAGAATGCCTCAGGCAGCACCCCCCGCTTGTGCAGGAGCACGCTGGCGGAGGGAAACTGTCGATCGATGCGTGCGAGCCGCGTCTCAAAGCCTTCATTTCGGCAGGCATCATGTATCTTGCCGGCTTTCAAGAGGGCTTCCGCAACAAGATCGACCTCAGCATCAACTGCCTCACGAGCACGCCGCAGGAGAGCCTCGCTCAACAAGCCTGACTTTACAAGATACCCCTCTTGCCAATATGCGGCAAACTCATCAGCAGACAAAGGTCCTGGGCTGAAGGGAAGCTCCCAACGTTGTAAGCCATGCGATGCATGCGCTGACCCTGCATTGTGTGACGCTGCCTCAGCGGCCCCTACACTCAAGCCCATCACTGGTACAGAGTGACCCAATGACTCGTGTCAGGCGGTTCACAAAGGATAGCCCGTCTTCGAAGGCCAATATCGTGCTTTGACCTGCTTTGTTGGAGTCAAAGCTTAGTCACCTTGTGTTTTGCTCGGCGTTGATCAGAAGCGAAAGGCAAAAGATCACTTACTCTTACCGCTGTGTAGGTATAGTCCTACTGAGCCTCAGGCACAAGCCTCAGGCACAAGCCTCACAGGATTTTGCTTTTATAGTGGGACGCTTTCCGTCACTCCAAGATGAGCGCGGCAGCTGTGGCACGTGCTCGCTGCCCATCAATGATTGCACAAATCCGCCGACAGCATCACTGTCAAGACACCAAGCGCTGGTTCCAGAGCATCCCGGTTGTGGATGTTGGATCGTTAGTCAGAGAAGAACAGGTCAGGCAGAAAGCATTGCATATTGTACCTACGCCTTCATTCCCTATGTATCCCTGCAGCGTAAAGGCAAATTGTCTGTTGGTTCATAGGCAGCGTCGAACGTTGCTCAGCAGCTTCACAAGGCCTGCCATGAAGTTGGCTTTTTTTATGTGAGTAAGATACCCTTGGCATTGTCCAGGCTGGCTGCCGGGCATCCCTTGGCAGTGGTCTTTTTGCCCCCTTATGCGCGTTTTTGTAAACAACAACAACGCAGGTCTCACTGACACAGGTTGCCAATCATGGCGTGCCTGCACAGACATATCAGAAAGTGCTGCAAGAGGCGCACGCTTGGTTTGCGCTTCCAGTAAGAGTAACAATGTGCTGGCATTCTGTTCCCAGCAGCTGTCCTGATTAGTGTACATTGAGACGGCATTGAGCGTCAGAGCAGTACTTTCAGCTGCTGAGCAATGATGTATCGTTTGCCCTTGACTGCTGGCAGACTGATTCTTCAGAAGCAGCTGTCACACAGCCTCTCCCTGCAGGAGCATACTAAAAGGCAGATCTTGATACGACCAGACACTCATTACAGAGGCTATCAGCAGCTGGGTGCTAACGTGACACGCTATGAGGATGGGTATCAGCGTGATTGGCATGAGGCAATTGACTTATACAGAGAGCAGAGCTCCCAGGTGATGCAGTTCTCTCCTCAGCAGCACTCTGCAGCATAATTCATAAATAGCAAACATGGTTTGAGACTGCTTGCAGCGCCATGACTCTTGAGGACAGGGTCAGGGGACAGCGCAAGTCATGCTGTCTGTCATCGTCGCTATTCTTCTTGGCACCTGAGATGGCAGAAGCACCTTGCCTGTGGTTTGATGCCATGCAAGCTACAAGGTACCTGTTGCCTCAGAGCATGTGCTGATGGCTGCAGGCTTCTCCAGCAAGCCCAATCCATGGGCCAAATCAATGGCCAACCCAGAGGCCAACATTTGATACAGCCCTGCGAGAGTACATTGATAGCATGCTGCACTTGGGCCAGCATCTCATGCGGGGTGAGGCTCAAGATCAGAGTTTTCCCATTCTGCAGGCTGACAGCCTGTTGATGAGCGAAGTCCATAGGCTATAACTGGCGCGCTATGACATGATGTCGTGCAGCTTTTCATTGACATGCCAAAACCTGTGGGCATATACTTGGTCTTATTTGCATGCGGTTTGGTCTGCTCAGGGCCAGCTTGGTACTAGGTTTTCTTTCCTACAGCATTCCAAAGCCTGTGCAGATGTATGAGAGTCTGTCAGCCTACTGACCTTGTATAGCTTCCCTATCATGTTGAGCAGCAGACTTTGCCTCTTGATCCTCATGATGCCACATCTGAGCTGCTGATTTTACAGAGTCCCATCATGGATCGCTTGCGAAGGCAAAGCAATGACTCATCTCTCATCCACCATGCAAAGAGACGCAGAGTGTTGTGTATGGGCAGCATACACGTGATGTGCATGTGAATGCAGGCATTGCCATGGGTCTTGGTCTGCCACAGAGCTTCTTTGAGGGCCAGCGTTCTGGTCAAGATCAGTCATACTGGTGCACCAGGGTCATACATTATCCCCCCTTGGCCGAGGGCACATCACACAGGTCAGCATTTGATGTGTGCCACTTGTGAACAGGCTGCTGTCGCCTGCTTACCAACACAGTCAAGCATCTGTTATGTTGCTGTGAGTATGTTCCCATGTTACTGTCATGACGTACAAACTAATGCTGAACCTAACAGTACTGAAACATTTGTGTTGGCCTATCCATGACCTCATCAGATGCACAGGGCAGGTTGATGCCTGAAGAACAGCAGCAATGTCAGGGCTGAGATGGACTCTGCTATGTTGCTCAGGAAGCGGGAGGGTGGCATAAGGGAGGCTGCAGCAGCAGCACTCCAGGGAGCAGAGGTAGAGAGGTCAGTGCAGCTGAGCTGTGGGGAGCACACTGACTATGGCCTGCTGACGCTGGTCAATCAGGACCCCCATGTCAGCGCGCTTCAGGTAAGCTGCTGTCACAGTCACATACAGCGATTGCGCATCTTGTGCGGTGCATATGCTGACTGCGCCCTACTGGTGTTGCCTGTTGCAGCTGCTGTGTCTCTGCCCCACCAAAGCTTTTTGCACTGAAGCCCTAGCTTGCTGATTTTGCTGGGGTCGGCTCTTGACTAAGAGCAGGGATGCCGTATGCAGGTTAAAAACCAGCAAGGGCAGTGGATCAGCGCAGATCCCATTTCTGGTACATTCGTGTGCAACATAGGAGACATGCTGAAGGTGCAGTACAAGTGGTCTTGCTGTGACAGAGGCAAAACTTTTGCCTTTAATCCACTTGATTACTTTCAGTCATCCTGGCAGCTGGCGACACTGGCGCTGGATCTGCAGTTGAGTCCCGGCTGCAGGTTGATATATTTCCAGTGGCATGTCATGTGCTTTCAGGTGCTCCTGCAAAAATTTGCTTGTGCTGCAGGTTTGGTCAAATGGCTTGTATCAGCCAACCCCTCATAGAGTCATCAATGCAGACCCATCACAGTCTCGGGTTTCAATACCATTCTTCTATGAGCCATGTTATGAGGCAATAGTTGAGCCACCTATTGCTCTGGTAAACAAGCTTGGCACAAGGTGACAGCCTCTCTTTGACTACATGTGAAGTTGCAGAATGTGTACATGTGGTATATATGTCTCGACCACAGCTGCTATCATGATGCTGCAAGTAGAGCGCATGCCAGCTTGGAAGGCGAGTGTTCTTAATCAGCTATGCTGTGCAAACAGTTGATGTGTTGCTGATACAGGTTGCACCAGCATACGCCAGTTCGATATGGCAGTCATTTAGAGGGCAAGGTCTTGAACAATTTTGAGTTGTAAAATGGCTGGCAATTTCACGGTGCAAGCCTGTTACAGTGCAGTACAGCGTCCAAAATGTGTTCAATCACCTTCGTCATAGATTGGGATGTCTGTCGATGCGCCGTCCGGATCTTTCTGAACTTGAACCTGAACTCGCTATCTCGCCAGCTCTATCTACTTGCCTTGATAGACTCATCTTGTCCCTGAAACTCATCAAGAAAATATGTGAAAGCGTCTGGTTTAAGGTTGACACCCCTGTACTCAGCTTCACTTCTGCAAACAATGAATGAAGCAACGGGAGGCATGAGATAAGGACTCACGAGAGACCTGCCATTAATCTATCAGGTTAACACTTGTATTGCGTCGAGCCGTATGAAAAGCCCGTCAAGCACTTGCCCTGCTGCAACCGCCGTATACCTGAAATTGCCATATACATATCGCAGTTCACGGAATGTTTTGACTACCCAAGTTCACAATGACTTTTGGTCGACAACAGACATAGCGGCTACCTTGAATGCTAGGCTCGGCTAGCAATTATCTTCCTTGTGGCGAGGGCTCGAAAGGGTCTCTGGATTTCGCGGGGTTCCCCCCTCGGAACATGGACGTAACGCTCGCCAAGATCTGCAGTTTGCCACGACATACTATAGTTTGAACGTCCTATGATGTGCATTTTTCGCCAACGGTCGTATGTGCACTGCGCCTGATTGCCCTGTCACGTAGCTGTGCTGTATTGCTGCTGCACACACAACCCAGAGTCGTAAGTGATTTTGTAGATCTGCAGCATGTCTGACCCGGAACCCAAAGTTGGTGACGAGGTTGCGTGGAACTGGGGAAGCTCCCACATCGAAGGCGAAGTCGTTGAGAAGACTGACAAAAAGATCACAAAGCAAATCAAAGGCAAGCCAATCACCAAAAATGGGGAGAAGGACAACCCAGCTTACTTTGTAAAGCAAACAAAGAAGAAAGGTACTTCCGAAAGTTTTTGGTTGAACAAGCACACTACATACACTTTGGGCTTGCTGCATTACAAAGGTAGCAAACTTTGTGGTTGCTGATCCCACGTCACTTGCTTGCGTTGCAGGTAATCCAGTTGTCAAGAAAGCCTCTGAGCTGGAGCTGCTGGACAGCAAGGGTGAGGAACAGGACAACAACAAGGATGAGGAAGAGGAGGAGGCTGCTGCTGCAGAGAAGGCAACAACAGCAAAGCAAAGTAAGGATGCCAGTAAAGGCAGGTCAACCAGGCAGTCAGATAAGAAGGCAGCTGACAATAAAGAAGAGGCAAAGCCCAGGGGCAAGAAAGAAGCAGCTGGCAAAAAGCATGAGCGTGACGAAAAGGAGGATGAGGTTGACAACGAGGAAGTGAGTGAGGAGGAGGAGGATTCTGACACAAAGTCAAAGGGCAAGAAGAGGGCTGCAAAGCCAAAAGCTAAGAAGGTCAAGAAGCAGCCCCCTCCTACAAATCAGCATGTCAAGACAAAGGCTCAGACTGAACGCAAGAAGAAGCCAGCAGCCAAGAAATAGATAGTCTTCTTGGCCCAAATTGGGTAGCTTGGTTGTGATTCAAAGTTGTGAGGTGCCGTGTATACCACAGATACCTGTTGTGTTAGTAAAATAGACATCAGGGTCAAATTGATCAGATCAATGCATGAAACAGGGTGTTCAAATAAATGAAGTCATGTTGATCTTGTGTGTTAAGGTATTATGTATCAATGACTATGCCTCCAACCTCAATAATAGTTACATATCACATGACAACTTCTCACAAACTATATGGCAGTTGGCAGCATTATCTAGGTGATTTTCTGCATGGTCGTTTAGGACAGCAGCAGCTTTTTCACAATTTTGACATTGCATCTGTCATAGAAAGGGCTAAGCATCAGCATGCATTTGAGTACTTTGCGGATGTTCAGCACAGCAGCTTGATGTTATATAGGACAATGCAGCCTGAGTACAAATCTGCAGAGTATCTGTCTGTTGTCAAGTGTGCGTCAAATAGAAGGCTAATTAGTAGGTTTAGGACTGGATGCCATGGTCTGCGGGTAGACACAGGCCGCTGGGCAGACGGTGTTCACCTAGATAGGACAGACAGGCTGTGTCTAGTGTGCAAGTCATTGGATTGTGTGGAGGACGAGCGGCACTTTGTTTTTGATTGCCCAGCGTACAGCCACATCAGGTCACAGCATTTGGACCTCCTGCAGCACTGTTGTACTATTGCAGACTTTATGATTTTGTGTGAACCAAATGCATGTGGTGGTTTCCTTAGGGAAGGCTTTGCATGTAGGAAGCAAATCTTGTCTGTATGAATTCACTGAACTGAACTTCTTGTCTGTTGGGTCCCAGTTGCCCCCCAGGACATTAAATATATTGATTGATTGATTATTGGTGACTCAGTGTGTGCACTGAACAGCACATGTGCAAAACAATCTTCGTTGCCGTCTTAAACAAGCTGTTCCCATGCATAGCGCCTGCATTGCCAAAATGCCCACATGCAAGTTGTGCAAGTTGTCTTATGGGCATCGACATAAGTTGTCTGCACACATGCCATGATCATACAAAAATCTGAACATCCTCCTTGGTGCACAGGAGCCTTGCATATGCATGGTAATAGATTGGAACAAATTTCATTTTGAGAGTCATAAGAACACATGTGTGGCATCGTCTTGCAGTAACATGCAGTTGCAGACAGAATTCTACTTGTATAGTTTCATGTTTCACCTGCATGTGATTAGCAAGACCGCGTGTCGCAGGCAATCACTTGGCACCACATAGAGCTCCCGTCCCGCACTCCACACTGCATGGCAGGCTGATTTTGTGGCTGATGCGCTGTGTGCGGAAGTGTGCATTAGCCACCGAAGATCGCTCTGCTGATCTTCAGTCACAATCCGGATGTCGTTGACAAGTGTCGAGGTCACCTCAGGTTTTGATTTTTGCATCACATTCTAGTGAGTTTATTCAGATATGAAACACATAGCCTGCAAACACCTCTGCTGGTGCGCATCTTGCAGAGGTGTTCTGGACATGTGCAAGCCACGCTCTCAGCACAGAGGCCGAGGAAATCATGGGGCTGCTCCTAGGTGACATCACGGTGAGTACGATGTAGTATGATGTAGTAGTATGATGTAGTAGTATGATGTAGTAGTATGATGTGTCTCCAGTCGTTTTGCTCTGGGCCTGATCAAGAGAGTACTTATGTTCAAGCAGTATGACCTCTTTTGCAGGAGAGGCCAAATGGCGAGAATGTTGCACGCATTTGGATTGCCATGCCTCAAATCCGTAGTGACAGACGCAAGGTGTGAAAGCATAATCTTGTCCATGATGCTTGTATCTGCAATGTTGGTGTGCAAGTTGCTTGATCCATTGTTCTTTTATGAATGTGAGGAACAACAGTCTCACCAGATAACAACATTCTGGGACACCTTTTGTACTACATGGTCTTTGTCAAAAGTCATCATCAGCAAGTGTATAGCTGCAAATCCCAGCATCTAATTGCCTGCCATGCTTGGCCAACCAACAGAGTGCTTGTTCACACCAGAACCTCTGACTTGCATCGCGCGCACCTGCTGCCTGTTGGCTAAGCCTGTGTTTCAATCATAATTTTCATTACATCAGGACCGCGTGGAGGCTAGCCCAGAGCAACTCTCGAGATGTGCAGCCGCAGCAGAGCAGTTTACTCATCAGGGCGGTGTGCGCACCAGAGTCATTGGATGGTACCACTCACATCCTCACATCACTGTCTTGCCATCCCATGTAGACATCAAGACTCAAGCCACATATCAAATGCTGGATGATGGCTTTGTGGGTCTCATCTTTTCCACCTTCAATCAGGCAAGCTCCAGGGCCAGTTTGTCCTTGACTGTCAAGAGTTGAGTTGCTATGGTTGGCAGGCCTTGCCAGCAGCTGGCTTCCAGTTGTCAGGACTGATCAATGCAACATTGGGTTCAGTCTGCCCTGGACATGTTGAAGCCCCTGAACTTGCACTTTGAATATTGAGCCTTCACAAACTGCTGAGTTACTAAAAGCCCCTTGCGTCACTCTATATGCAAAGTCGAGGCCGTTCAAGTACAACCACTCATCAGGAGCAGGCGTTCCACACTGATCGCAATCTTGCCTAGGGCTACATTGCTGAGGCTGGTGCTGCAGCTGCACGCCTGCCTGTTGTTAACTGTGTGCATTGAGCCTGTTGTAGAGGAAGGGCGCTGAGTATCTTCATATCCGTTATGCATGCATGACTTTAGTCCATTGCGCATGCAGGATCCCAAGAATAAGTCTCAGAGCATCTCTGTGACAGCTTTTCAGTCAGTGGCAGCCAATGAGGGGCTCAGCCCTGCTCCTAGCTTTACCGCTGGACGCCTGCCCAGCCTGGACGCTGAGATGGCACAAGCCATACAGCTCTCCTTAGCAGGTCAATGCTGTCTTTGAACCTTGCCTCTCACATCAACCTTCTTGCGTCTCCCACAGGCTGTTGACTTGCCTTGCAATTGACCTCTCAAATTGGCACCCTGTATGGGCGTTGCTGTTCATGCTGCCTAATGTGCACAAGCACAATGTGGCCATGTGCCCAAACGCATGAAAGCAGTGGCATAATGGCCATAAGTTGTTTTGCAGCTGTAAGTTGCGTTTTTATCTGTAGTGCAAGGCTCTGCATGCATGCTGATGCAAAGTATGCAGCAGCATCAGCCAGCATCATAAGATGCACACCACCATGCATGTCTGCAGTGCAATTGTATGCAGCTGTCTGGCACTTGACTTTTTTCCATCGTGGATTGATTCCTGAGCATCTCTTTCAGACCTGCCCACCATACAACTGCTCCTGAAGAGTATGCAGTCAGGCGTGGGCACACTCAATGCAGCAGGACTCATATCTTTTTTGTTTGCATCACCAATGCATACCTGTCTGTGATTTGGATCACATCAACGCATGTCACTTCTGGTACGCTGTCTATCAAGGCAGGACCTCATACAGGCGGCTACTCATAGACAAATTCAAGTATCTGTACAATCTGAATGGACAAACAAATACCTGGCTGTTGACAATGCAGAAGCACGCAACCATGCCTCAGCAGACTCAGTCCAGTGGCAGCGCAAGGGGGTCTCCTTGCACATAGTACAGTCTCAAGGCCCCATGGAGCGCACACTCACAGACATAGTTGCGCTAGCAAAGGTGCTGTATCAAGAAGAGCAGAAGGCTTTCCATGCAGCTATGGCTGAGTCTGCTGATAGGTGTGGCAAGACTGCTAGCCGACTTTATATGTCTGCACACACTAATTGCAAAGGAGGTTTCCGGGGCACAGCCTGTGGCATGCATACGCTGCATTGCATGCTGCAAATCATATGCAGCATCATCACTGCTTTTACTGTTGCATCATGGGAGACCATCAAGAACATGCCCCGTTGCTAGTGCATAGATCTCGCTGCAGATTGCCCGCCAGATCAGTTGCACCAGCTGAGATCAAGGCTGAAGACCTGCGCCCTGCAACTTCCTGTGACTGGTGCGCCGACATTGCTCTTGTGCAATGCAGCGACGGCAACATAAACCCTCTGGCTGCCATTCAGCATGCCACTATGTATCAGCAGAACCTGTGCCGTCTCATGGAGCTGGTTCTTGCCCCCATGCTACGCAGCATGCAGACATGCATCAGCCAACAGCAGCTTCAGAAGCAGTTTGGGCACCTGGGTAACAGTGTGTATCACCTGCAGTTACCCTCTCAGGGCTCTGCTTCACAGTCTGTGGCACAACCCATGGCACAACCCATGGCACAACCCATGGCACAACTGACCACCTCCATGGCACAACTGCTTGACGTCCCAGGGGGTGACGTGGGCGGTCTGGCCCCACAGGCCTCTGGGGTCAGCAGTATGGGTAGCCAGTCTTGGGACCCTTCAGCCTCTCTGCATCTGCATCAGTCATTGCTGCAACAGCAGCAGCAGCTTCAGCAGCAGATTCCTCTGCAATCCCAAGGTCAGCAGCCTCCTTCCCAAGCTCAGCCCCAAACACAGCCGTCTTATCAGATGCAGCAGCAGCCACAGGTACAGTCAGTAGCTCAGCAGCAAACGCCGCAGTCATTGTCTCACCCGAGCTTTTCACTGCCTTACCAGTCACAGCCGCAGAACCCACCAGCTCAGCTTGTAAGTAATCAACAGACTTTGACACACGGCCCTTCAGGCTATCTGTCTGAGCAGCCTCAGGCTCCAACTGCTGAGCACGTGAGTGTGAGTATTATCTCGCCTGCAATATGGACACCTGCTGATAGGCCAAATCCAGAGCTGGACACATCAGCATCTTTTGGTGCACCCACTCAGACAGCTCAGATGGCAAATGCATCAGCACCAGCTGCTTCGCATGATGATCTGGCAGCAGCATACGGCTCATCGAGTTTCAGTTCTTCTGTTTATCCACCATCACAGCAGCAGCAGCAGATTCAACAGCCGTCGCCACAGCAGTTGTCAGAGAAGCCACTGGAGCTTAGACCACGACCGCCTCTTGGAGGCAATGACAGCAGACGCAGCATTGCGACAAACACACAGCTAACAATGCACAGAGGCAACTCAGATGCTCAGAGGTTAGGGGCAGCTCAGGCATCAACAGGCAGTTCACTTGCTGCTCTGTTACCTTCAGCAGACAGTGGCTGGGGCCAAGCTCAAGCAGGGCTTTATCAGGCTGCTCAGGGCAGTGCTGGGCCATTAGTTGCTGGACAGCCATTCCTGCACAGCCAGCCTGTCTTACGCTCTAGTGACTCTACCGGCAGCCTGACAGCGCCTGTAGAAGCTTTGGAAGGCAGGTCGTCAGGGCAGATGCCTATGCGAGCTGGGAGCCCTGCACTGGGTGGAAGGGCTTCCCCAAAACCTCCTAGCTGGTCGTCTCACATGCATGACCCGTTTGGGGAGCTGGTTACACAAGACTTGAAGTGCATTGGCAGCAGTTCGAGTAACATCACTTGAGGCAGTGTGGTCTGTTTGTGTTGTGATACTGGAAACTCTTTCAGACAGGCACGCCAATACACATACATGACTACCATACGGATTCCATGCATATGAAATCGTGGCCTTCAACAGCTAAAGCGCATACTGTACATGAGTGCTGTTTGGTTTGGCCTCGACCTCATCATGTGTCCCAGATGGTTGTCACGTGACTCCTAAGTGTATCACACCTTGCGGCAAAAGGTACTCCATACTGTACAATTGATAATACACAACCTTTTGCATCCTGTCTTGCTGTACTACGCAGCAGCATTTTCTCTGGCCAGCATGGATTTGCAACGTTGGGCCGTACATACAGCAAACTGTAGCAGAGTGCAAGAAGTACAGTCAGCCATGTGGATGGCACTCAAAACATCCTCATGATCATCAGCTGCTGCCTGTGTAAGATCTTAATTGCCAAAGGCGCACAACACAGGAGCAAGCTACATTTCAAATGCTCTGCATGGTCCTTGCTGCATGATAACCAACTAAAACGTTGCAGCTTGGTGTATTGCGTTCACCAAAAATTGTCCCATGACAGCAGTGATTGCTGGGACAGAAAAGTTGTCGTCCAATGTTTGGTTGATAGGCAATGATTCTACAGCAGAAGCTGCCAAAGCAGTGCCTAGCACAGAGGGTAAAAGAGTCTGTACAGTATATGGGAAGAATCCCAGGGTGTTGAACAGCGCTATGAACGCCATGACATTCCAGCACCACCTGCAGGCCACACACATCGTGTCAATAAACAAAAATTCAGAAGGGCATGTCAACTGTCAGGGTGTGTCATGGCAATGTAGGAAAGCTGATGCCCGTCAGCAAATACAGAGGAAAATGACCACCACAAATTTAAATGCGTAGTACAACTACCGCCCATGGACGATCTGTGCCCATGGACAGATGCAATGAGACATTGCAGGTCACACTGAAATGCAGATTGCATCAGATCCGTGACATAAGACCTGCTGTCCCCGAGAATCAACACATTGGCAGAGACTACTATTTGTACTGAGGCACAAGAGGCTAACAAGCTAGTGGACCACGCAGTTCAAGGTGCAACTTACCTGCAAACATAGCTGCACTGCCAGCCCAGCTCTTGCTCGTGTTGAAAGGCAGCTTGGCGGTACCAAATTTTCTGCCAATTATATCCGCAAGACCGTCTCCGCCACACATGAGGGACAGGACCATCATTCCCACAGGAGATTCCCTCCAGAAAACCACTGTGACAGCTGTCATGATGAGCACATAGAACAGTGGGCCTCTGAGCAGTTCCTGTCTGGCACCAAATGCAAGGTTTTCAGCATGCATGCCTAGCATGCAATTTTGCAGCAGTAATGGCTCAAAGCAACAGGGTGAGTGTAAATGACTAAAGGACATGACATCTTGTACAAGCAGCCTTGATGAAGTCTAGCACTACTGATGTGTAGCTCACCTGTCACCGCCACGGCTGACTGCCTTCACTGTGCCCTCACCCTTGACTACGCCAGTCCCAACAAGAAAGAGCCTGCAGACCAATGCATGTATATCGATAATCAGACAGAAGCACTGCGCAAAACTTCATGCAGGAGATGAAGTAGCAGCAGCTTACCTCAAGGCATTCAACAGTGGGACCACAGCGGCGAAATAGCGGGCAGTGCTACCTGCACTATAAGTCAGGCCAAGTTCATCAGCATTGTTTGCTCTTGTACAGCCCCATTAGAGTCTGCTTTCAAAGCACTATCCACCTGAAGAATGGCCAGGTCAGCACAAAAAGGGGTCCAGACGTGATGTGGACCAGCTTTCGACTCAAAGTCTGTGCTGCAGAACGAATTTACAGTCAGCAAGGATTACAGGAACGGATCTATGGGTTGCATGCGTGCAAGAGCCTGAAGTTGAACCTGCTCGAGCAGCCCCCGTGTCGCCATCCAGTCAAACAGTTTGACCCATACATATGCTCCAGCTGCTGCTAGCACAGTTGCTGTCATATCGTGGGCGACCCAAGGCTGGGCAGCGACTTGAAGTCCAGCATGCGAGACTGTGACCTCTCGTCTACGTGTTCTAAGGCGTCTCGCCAAAGCCTTGCGATGTTGAATCTGCGATCTTTGGCGCGCTTTTGTGCAGAAATGAGCGGCCGAGTTGCTGCCTATCAGCAAAGACCGTTGACAATAGAGCCGAGGGCCTATACAAGAGGTCAGACTGACTCGACTAGAAGGCAAACAGGTCGAAGTAATTCCTTGAGTGAAGTGTTTCATCGCATCACGCAAGGAATGGATGGCAACATCACGGCTCAACATGAACCTCGCATGCCGGCTGACTTGACGATGTGACACCTCCGACATGCACGAGCTTTCCTCAGATAGGCCATGATGGTTTCAGAGCCAACCTAACAAACTTACTGTGCGTGCCATTGCGACTGTTTCATCCGAATCTTCAGTGAATGGTTCTGCAGGGCGGATGTGCGTGTAGAAAAGTGCGGTACACGGTCGATGGAGGTAGACCACCTAGCTACTTCTGCCACTGCCGCATGTGCCAGTTAGCCACCGGCTCACCTGTCGCTGCCTTTTTCACTGTCCCGCGGGTAATCATGAAACCCACAACTCACTATATTTCACCTTGTTCTTTGGGTGTCCGAGCTCACATCAAGCTTGAAATACTGCAGACACAGGTTCATTTTGAAGGCAAGCTGGGCACATATCAGTCTAGCGAGACAGCTGTGCGGAAATTCTGCACTGAGTGCGGCACCCCATTACTGTATCAGTTGCAAGGCAACTATGCCAACAAAGGCATGTTGAAACAAGAGGTAACTTTGCCTGCTTGTGTGTTCAAGCAGCAGAGGTGGCATGCCTACCACTGTGTTGGTCTTGATTTGGTATGAACTTGACACAGCTGACCTCTTCTGACTGACTCTTGTCTGAACACAACTGTGACTATGGGTGTCAGGCACCAGAAATTGAAATTTGTGTGGCCACCCTTGATACCCCCAGTGTCTTGGTACCAAGCGAACATTATTGGCTGAAGAGCAAGCAACCTTGGCTAGAGCTTGGAGACAGCTTGCCCAAACACTTCAAAATTGATCAAGAATAGCAGCAGATTGGCAACATACTGCTTAGCTTTGCTCTACTAACCAAGCTGACATTGCATCAGCTATTGTACTGCAGCCTGTGTCTATCAAAACATGCAATTTGACCCTCTGGAAGTGGGAAGATGGTTCATTCTGTACATGTGGTTTCGCACATAAGTATCACACGTGCATTGATCTCACTGTGCGTGCATCCATATGCTTTTCAACATATGCTGTGGTGAAGTGCAGCATGCTCTGCGTCACACCGCCGTTATAGCGCGGTTGGAGTTGTATACACGTGTCTTTGCAGCTACTCTTGCTTCATGCGCGGTCTGTCAGCCAGTCAGTCAGTCAGTCAGTCAGGGACATTACATGGTCATCATGACCAAAGGCCTTAGGGCCAGCTGCAGCGCTAGCCAAGACCAATTGGTCGGAATGCAGTAGCTTTATACATACATGAACAAAGTTGTCTGAATGGTAACTGATTCTGTCACAATGAACACAAGCATGAGAGCTGTTGATTCAACAGATGCTAGGATGGTGTGGATGGTGAGTGAAATAGCAAATATGCAAGATCCTGCGCTCTTCTTCAATCAAGTTCAGAAGCCCGTCTCGCAAAATGACAACAGACCAACAGACAAAACAGAAACCGAAGCTTAAGACAGCATTGGTCAGAATGGTATTGCAAGGCGGTTGTCAGTGTTGCAAAATTCGCTATACCGTTGATTTCGACGAAGCAACGGCTCAGAAGAACTTCTGTCACTGCCGCATGTGTCAACTAGCAACAGGTTCTCCAGTCGCTGCGTTCTTTACTGTACAAAAGGTACGCTAATCCGCAACTCAGTCGGCCGCAATTTCTGCAAAGCCAGCGGTTTCCGTGGATCTCACGCCCAGCACCGTGCGCAGAAAGATGTCAAGTTTGAGGGCACTTTAGGGGTCTACCAGTCCAGCGAGAAGGCAGTCCGAAAGTTCTGCACAAACTGTGGAACCCCACTCGTGTTTGAACTGGTGGACAACGCCAAAGAGGTACGCTCGAAGGAGTGTTTGCGTGCTACAAGCAAAACTCTTGCTGCTCAGCTGAGCGTTCTTGTTACACACTGTTTGCACTGCTGGCAAGTCTTGCATAGCTGAGATTCGCCGAAGAGGCAGGTGACTGCTTCTTCAACTGGCTTGCATTTGCCACAGCTTGCTGGTGCAGGCAAGTTGTAGTTCTGTTTGTAGGAGCTGGCTATCTACACAACAACCTTGGATGAGCTAGGCAGGGCTGCACCAACATCTCACATTTGGATGGAAAGCAGGCAAGCTTGGCTGCAGCTTGCTGATGACCTGCCCAAGTACCAGCAGGAGCGTTCAGGGGGAAAGTGAGACATGCTGTGATCAACAAATCTCACTAAGCACTTTGCAACCTATTCACCTCACGCATGTGCAACTGCTGATCCTTGAAGACTTTTGGACAGCCTGGAGGCAACCTGATTACACAAGAGCTTTTTTCGGCAACAACACCAGCTGCCCTAAACCAACAGTCAAACCAATACATTCCCATGTACAGGCCGACAGACCACTGGTAGATTCTCATGCTCAACCTATACTGCGTTCAATGATTGACAGACAGGCAGACACTTGGAACTTTGCTTGAGTGTACATGCAGCACATCCAGCCCAGGATGTGCTGCATGCAGTCGACTGTTGACATTTGCAGAGATCAATGTAAGCTTGGTACATGACCATCAGTTGTTGGGGACTGAGCACATGGCACTGAAGTCAGGAGTTCGTGTCATTGTGAAAGACATGGTTTTGGAAAGAAACTCTGTCCATTGCCAGGACAGTACCAGAATTCAGCATTAAATTCAATAATTCAGCAAATGCAACGGTATAAAACACAAGCAGACACATCACGCATTGAATATGCTTACTTTTGATCTTGGGAAACACACAGGCAGTTCCCAGCTGCAGGTCACAGGATCAGGACTCTTGAAGGTCAGGCGGCGTCCGTTTGTTCATTGCTTCCTGTGGTTCTACAGCTAATTGTGTACCAGGCAGCAAAGCGCTACCGTCATGATTCCAGTAGCAATAGCTGCCATCAAAGTCATGTGCCATCTTGGATTGCTTTATCTCCAGATAGTTCTTACTGTACGGCTGTGCCTTGACAATGCATGGTATGCGATCTGCCACCTGCACGCCTGTTGCCCTCAACAGTTCTATCTTGCGTGGATTATTGGTCTGCGACACAAGCATATGCTTTAGCAAAATGGTCAGAACATTCCTTTGCAGCTTATTTGCTGGTCAAACGCAGACTTGGTGTGCTTGCCCTACCATAAGATGTATGCTCTTGACACCAAGGTTTGCCAGGATGTTTGTGACAGATGTGTATTCCCGACAGTCATCTGGCAGCCCAAGCGCACGATTTGCATCAACTGTATCTAAACCTGTTTCCTGCATGCATGGTACCAGAAGTCAAGTCCGCCCAACAATGACCACAGCAATCATCACACCAGCTTTGCTGCTGTACAATGTGATCAACAGCGTCATGCATGAGCAAACATGAACTTGCTGCTTTGCTGCAACAATGACGGGCATGCAAGAGGCAGGGCATGTGCTGACACGGGCCCCACTTGCAGGGAGTAAGCGGCTATCTTGTTGGAGAGCCCTATGCCTCTTCCCTCCTGTTGAAGGTAGATTATGATACCATTGTCATGCTCTTGTATGTACTCCATTGCTAGCTTTAATTGCTCAGCACAGTCGCACTTCAGAGATCCCAGCACCTCTGCAGCCACACATGTTACATGATACAAACAATCATTGTGAACTGCTGATAGGGAAGGGGCGTGTGCCACAGTGACCCAGTCCGCAGCTGAAACAGCAAAATGTCTCAGAAAGGTGCAAACCTGATGTGAAACAAGCATCATGTACTCGCACTACCACCTGCAATGTGAAGGCAAACATGACTTGCGTTGTACATGATTAAGGCTGACACAGGTACCGAGCAGACACGTGCTGTTGCGTCACTTACATTTTCTAAGCCTTCTGGTCTGCCTGTCATTATGCATGTTGGTTCGGAAAATGTCCTGCCTCCATCAATCTGCAAAGACCATATGGTGATGTGCTGCATGCGTTGGCTGCATCTCAGCAAGAGCCGGCAGGTGTTGCTCACAACGCTACAGCTTACCGAGTGTGTATAGGCTCTGACCCTGTATTTGCCTGTCCTCGTTGGTAAACAAGTCTCTGCCACGAACTTAGTAATGACGAGGGATTCTGTCGAGAGTGGAATGTTGCCATCTGCTGTGACACTCAGAGGGATAGCATGTAGGGGCGACTGACGTTTTGACTTTCGCCTTCGCGAGGGCATCTTATGGTGTTGAAACGTGCATGTCTTCCTTTGAATATGGTTTTGCAAACCGCAGCTGTGATGGCAGGTAGATAGGCTGTCACTGCGTAGCAGCAGTTGGCCAGTCTGGGATGCATGGTATTGAGCAGAGCTGCCACTCGTGCTACGGCCGGCGCTGGACAGCACTCGCTGCGCTTGCTGCACAGACTGCATTGCTTACTGTGTCACCGCATGCGACAAGAAGCTCGCAAGTACAGCATTGGCATCTGTGCTGGTTAGTCTGAGACCTTCAAATCAAGCGGCAGATCAAGCGGCATTAA
>JAABUP010005078.1_pt1 | contig 20581 bp, 26 predicted proteins | sample 5559201 | NCBI WGS metagenome assembly JAABUP01 (sample SAMN10711887, study PRJNA513373) | rock metagenome | isolation source: Antarctica rocks | place: Antarctica
TTATACAAAATTGTGAAACGCGAGTTTTCGTAAAGCGCGTTGGGTGTGAGCTTACCGTTTACCGCGCGCCTTGATAATCGAACAGCTTTCAGAGCAGGGTATCTTTACCCTTTGAAGATTCGTATGATTGCGAGGGTTTGACGAAAGGTGTGTTCTGACAATATTCTTCATCATTGCCTACTCAATTGGACCTGGGAGGCGCGAATCCAGCCTGACGCAGCCAAACCGGATGAAAGCTTGTTGCGCCCTTTCCCAGTCTCCGATTCTGCAATCCACAGGGTCGTCTCGATTACACTAGATGACTTCAGGTCCCTTGGCTCAAGGAACCTCAAGGTGTATGCCCAATGCCCCGTTTGATATGCTCCAAGCTCTTTCTCCCGAGTCAGGTAGATGTGTCTGTCACTGTCTGTACACAACAATTGCTCTTGATAAGAACGTCACGATGGTCTCCACTATACATTCTGATGTATGGTTAGCTTTGTAGCTTTGGGAACAGCTTTAGTAATATTTCACTCACAAATAAAACACATCAAAACATGCAATAATCCTGCCGATTCCTATGATACAGTTGTACAAATAAACGCAGATACTTTTGTGGGTGAGGTGATATGTACAAGTCGGAGATGTGAAGAGGCATAGGGGCCTCAATGGGGGACTGGAGTGGAGTGGTCGAGATTTTCAGAGCTGCTAGCGCACGATCTGTGTGTGCGGTGGACGCGCCTCAGTTGAGCTTCTTGGTCCTTTGGCGTTAGTTTATGGACGACGGACGGAGCCGCACCGTGGCGATTGAGTTCGTGACCGCTTTTTGGAGAGGTGTGCAGATGTTGGGGTTCCGGAAAAGCGGTGGGCAGCGAGGGTCAAGGAGCGGAAGTGCGCATCAAAGTCAACGATATAGAACAACAGAGGGCGACGAGCAGAAACAGATGATGATCTGATGCAACGCAAAAGAATGAGGGTGTCGGCATTGTATGTAAGTGCCGCCGGTCACAGCTGGGGCAGAGGCTGTGAGCTGGTCCTGCATGAAGCTTGCGTTGAGCTTGCATACGTGTCAGACGGAGCGCTCATTTCCAAACTGCAGATCCCGCGTCCCAGCAGGCTGGGCCAGGCCGTGGGGGGGCTTTAGGGCAGAGCCCAACACGACACCGGTGCCTGAGAGAAAGTCTGGAGAGAAAGAAAAAAGAAAGCAGCGTCATGGCCGCCACACGGTCGACGGATTGAAGGAAGACCAGACGAAAGCGCACAAGTCAGGGTAAAGTGTGAGCCTCACGCTCGAAATGGCCCAAGCTCGCAAGGGAAAGCCTAGCGTGCCCAATTCAACCCAACGCCCAAGCAATTAAGGTCGTGGTGGTCCCTGCTCAGGCCGAGACCTTGTCCCAACGTCGTCCCTTCCTTTTCTCTCTACTACTTGCCTCCCATCATCTTCTTGGAATATCGCATCACTTATCATCATGACAACTCATCACTGCTTGCCTGTACACACAGTAGAATGTAATCGGTGCGGCACAACCCCCTTCGTTTTGTTTGACTATCTGCAACTAGCCCGCTGCTCCAGACCCGGCAAGCTCGCCCGGGGAAAGAGCGGTGTAGAGAGCCAGCAACCACCGCATGCACAACAAGAAAACCATGCTCCTCCCTGTATCCCCCTTTGATGGGTCCTATTTCCTTGGTCAACGACTTCGAAAGGGCTCTGCAAAGGCGAATGACTAACCTTAATGGACGCTGCCCGTTTTTCAAGCTCACTGCTGGGTATCTCTCCACTCCGGGTCGTATCGGTATGGTTCCAGCCCCATATCCACCGACCGCCGGCGGGGCAAATCCTCCTCATCGACAGCTGGTTGGGATTGTGGTAATGGTGAAAGCGGTATGCTCGGGGCTAATGCCCTTCCACTGACGACCCCCTGGGGGTTTAGTGACGACGAGTACTGCGAGGGTGGGGCTAAAGCCCTCCTGCCAGTGAAGGCTCCGGGGTTTGGTGAGGCGAAATGCTGCGTGGGCTGGGTGATGGTACCTGTGGAGGATGCTGCTCTGAGGGCGAGCTCCTTGTTGCGTAAGTCGTCCTGGTCGAGTCTGATGGAGGCTGTGATTTGTTGCTGTCGCTGTTCTTGTCTGTTCAACTGGCCCTCCCTCACAATCACCGCTCTCTCTCTGGCAAACAGCTCCTTCTCCCTTTCTTCCACTTCCTTCTCTCTTCGTGCCAGCTCACCCCACCACCGGCTTAACTTGCGCTTCGCGGCCGTCATCTCAATGCTGTACTTGGAAAGTTCTCGATGCCAAGCGTCGGATTTCTCCGGAAAAAACCATGGGTACCGTGCAATTGGAGTACCGTTATTCGATGTTTGCGTCGGCACATTGGTCTGTTACTCCATCAGCAGGGTGTCAGTCACGTGTTGAGTGAGCTACCTCTGTCGCGGGCCGAGCCGCTCCCGCTAAGGCACCTTCACCATTGCTCACGTCATTGGATGATGGGTCCATGATGGCTGCTTGTCTGTGTTTATGGAGTTTAGAGCGATTATTGAGGTTTGCGTGGTCAACTACAGCTGGGGAGAGGGGAGAGGATAGCAACACTCCGCAATGTTATTTTTACTAGCTCATGGTGTGGCAATAGGGCTACTCGGCTAACGCTCCTCATACGGCACTAGTGCCAAACACCACAGTACACCCCCTACGCTCAAAGATTCTTGAGCATCGCCTTTAGGACAGTAGGCTGCATCCGCTTTCCCGTCTTATCGTAGAAGCGAGAAGACACCTCCAGCCACTTGGCCCCGTCGTTCTTCCTCGTCAGATCGAACAGCAACTGCATCTGGCAGAAGTGTTAATTAGATTCAAAAGGGATCAAGCTGCAGCTTACCTGAGGCTGCGTCATGTTCTCCTTGGGCTCCACGTATACAATTGGACGGCCGTTGGCCAACGTGGGCTCCTCCTCCTCCGGGTCCGCTTCTACCATCTTCAAGATGCCTTTCTTTTCAAGCTGGTGGTTGGCTGGCTTTTGGCCTCGACGGAGGCGCACTGGGTGCGATCCTGATGCATCGGAATTGGTGCCGGTGTCGGTGCTAGTCGAATCGCTGTCATCTGGATAGACGGCGTCCTCTTCCTCTGATGTCTCTGACGTCTCTGGCGACTCGATTCTGACCTTCTTCTTGCCTGCGTTCGCTTTGCCCTTTCCCTTCATGCTGCTCTTACCTCCTTTCGCCTTGGGCTCTTCTTGCTTCCCCTTCCCCTTTCCTCCTTCCTCCTTCTCCTTTCCCTTCCCTTTGACATCGACCTCCTTGCCTTTGCCCTTCCCGTTCGCGTTGACAGCAAGCTCCAAGTAGTTGAAGCGTTGCTTGAGCTCCCCAATGCTCTTCTCTGGAATCGTGTCGCTGATCTCCTTCCAAGACTTGTCTTGTACCTTCATACCGATGAGAATGGCGTCTTGAGCCGCGGTCCAGGCAAATGCCTCCGAGTTGATGCTGGCGGTTTCAGCTGAGTTCTCGGTGGAGGGTGGATAGATTGAGGATTCCGGCTTTGAGGCTGTTGATGCTGCATCGGTAGGTGCTGGTTCCGTGACGGCTGCGGACGCTTCAGCGACGGGGAAAGGTTCCGCTGCGATAGGGGCAGGTTCCGCTGCGAGGGGGGCAGGCTCCGTTGCGATGACTGGTTCAGCTGTTGCTATCGGGTGTTCTGGAGCGACCGTGGTAGCTTTCTTGGAGGATCCCCCTTTCTTGGACTTGAGCTTACTTAGCAGTGAACCCATGACGATCGTCGTTTATGCGGTTGGTACGAGTGTGCGGTGAATGGGGACGTGGTAAGTGGGAGTACGACAAGTGTGAGTGTGCTGAGTATGAGAGGGATGAAAAACAGTCGCGTTGTATATGTGTTTAGAGTAAGAATGATGGAAGTTCGCGACTCGCTTGCGATAATAGCGTCTTCTTTAGACGCTCGGGCCGCAACATGATACACTCAGGAGATGAACTGACCTTCTTCTTCACATACTGCAGCTCTCCCTTTCTGGACCTCTCGACCTTGGGCGCAGAGCCAAAGAAGGCGTCCATGAAACTGATGCTCCTAGGCTCTCCACCCTTGTCAACTGAATGCGTGGAGGGAGGCATGCTTGCGATGTCTTTCTTCCTGATCAAGAGTAAGGTTGGTGATGGGGGTGTTGATGTTGGTGAGTGTTTGTCATATTAGGTGAAGATGAGGAAGGAAACTTGGTCACACTGATACTAGGGCGCCGAATATAGTGCACCGCTCGGTTTATTGGGGCGAATGGAGACTGGCGGAGACTGGTGGAATTCTGTGTACTACTTCAAATTTCCGGCAACCAAGAGAGGGGCCAGTGTCAGGGTACTTGCTTCATTCAGAGGTTATTCAGATTTAGAAATCCCAATTAGCGGTTTCCCAAGCAATTGAGTTGTACCAGCAGATTTGCAGTACCGCGACGGGTATATTTGATATTTTCTGGTTGGAAAGCCATCAGAAAACATAGACATTTCACCATTGTCAACATTCACTACATGATCAAGTGACGGAGATAACTCTCTTGCTATCATGTTATTGTCCTACATGGTTAGACTGGTCCTCATTGAATTGACCCCCTGTCGCCTCCGAATGAAGATCACAACTCACAACCCCAGAGAGCCCAAGACAGACCCTTTTCCTCAACTCCCCTCTGCATGCATTGACAGTCCCAGTCAGCTTCTGCTTCCTTCACTCCCGCCACAAACCGCCTCAGCATCGTCGCAAAATGCACAGCATGCACCTCCTCCTCTGCGCCCTCCTGGGCTTCCTCCCAGCAGCCCTTGCGCACAACATACAGATGGGCGCGCATCAGCGAGAATGCTTCCACGAGGTGCTGCATAAGGATGATAAGATGACAGTGACGTTTCAAGTGGGGGACCGGGAGTTTGGCGGGGCGGGGAATTTGGAGCTGGATTTTTGGGTGGGTGGCCCTACGTACAGAGAAAGATTCTTCGATGCTTGCGACTTCTTGCACAACAGGAGCAAGAGATTACCATACCAGCTACTCTGATGACCCGGTTACTGTATTATTTGGCTGACTTCTGTGGTGGGAATTAGATCGTCGACCCCACGAATTACTACTTCGTCAACCAAAAAGCAGTCTCATCTGGCGATCACAGCTTCGACGCCCGCAATGATGGAAAGCACGTATACTGTTTCAGCAACGAGGCATGGTCTGCTGGTACGAAGGAGATCAGCTTCAATGTGCATGGGATTGTGTATGTGCCAGAGAGCGAGGCGCCGAGCGATCCGTTGGAGAATGAAGGTACGTTTGCTGTTGGTCTACAAACTTTGGATATGGGGGTGGAGGAAGAGGAGAAGAGCATGGAAGGATAGCATGACTGAGAGGTTGAATGCTGATTCCGAGGTGTGGCTACAGTGAAACAACTTACGGAACTCCTCTCCCAAGTCAAAGACGAGCAATCCTACATCGTGGTTCGGGAACGTACACATCGGAATACAGCGGAGAGCACCAATGGGAGGGTCAAGTGGTGGAGTATTTTCCAGCTTGGGGTCTTGATCGGAGAAGGCATCTTTCAGGTGTGGTGGCTGAAGAGGTTCTTTGAGGTATGTGTATCCCTCTCGCAGCTGGGACGGGGCCTTGATATGGAGAGCGAGCTTACTGATGGGTTTACTTGTAGGTGAAAAGGGTTGTTTGAGATGCATGGTCTGCAGGAGTTGGTGTGGGGAAAGTCCTCAATTTTGGGCAGATACTGTATTATAGATTATGTCGGCCTTGATCGGCAGCTTGAATCAATGGACGCGTTTCATTCAGGCCGCTGGCGCCCAGTATCGACCTATCCGCCACCGTAACGGTTGCTCGCAATGAAAGATTAAGTTCTGCATCTCCGGCTGATACGCGACGAAGTGCTGTCGCCGCCATCCTCCATACTGATACCATGGAGCCAACCCCCACACACCACCAAATATAAAGAGTTTTCTCACGCGCTGCAAACGTCACACCCACACACCCACACACCCACACAACCACCCCTCTCCTCTCACACCGCCTTCCTCCTACACCTCCATCCCGCACAGCTGTTTTATCCTCCTCACCAACCCCCCAACCCACCCCCCCACCTCCCCCCTCAACTGCCTCAATTCCTTAAACCTCCCACACATCCCCCTCAACTCCTCCGCCTCCCTCCTCACCCTCCTCTCCCTCACACCCGGCAGCACCCGCCCCTCGAACCTGGTATTGAACCACAGTGCCATCATGTCCCAGTTCAAGTTGTCCCAGGGGATGTGGTTGGAGGAGGGGCGCGAGGCGAGCATGTATTCGATGTGGCGTTCGTAGAGCCATTCTTTTTCTTGTTGGTGGAGGGGTTGCTAGGGAGGGGTGAGTTTTTGTGGGTTTTTTTCCTCTTGCATCTGGGATGGGAGGGGATGGGGGGAAGGGGTGCTTACGGGATTTGGGGTGGACATTTTGCTGGATATGCGCTTGTAAGGTGAGATTCCAGCCGAATAGGAGACTTAGTGGGGATTTTGCCAATAGGTGAGGTACAATTGGGGTCTATTCAGGTATATGTGCTGACCTTGAGGGGGTATTTTCCATCTTGTTTTCTGACTAAGAGTCTGAAAGTCACTCTTCCAACGCGTCTACTGGCGTTTCTCCCGCGATACCCACTATAGTGAGGTTTAGTATTTATTTCTTCGGCCAAAAGGTCCTTTAATCTCCGGTCTTCATATTCACAGACAAGTCTTCAATTGTCATTATACATCATTTGTCCGAAATTTCCCTCTGCTTTCACTACCACCGTTCATATAACCGACTTATTTATCCATCTTTCTCTGTCCATCTCCTCTTATTTATGCATAGCTAGTGGACTACTTAGCACACAGTATCACTGGCACAAGAGCAAACCCTCACTCATTCACGAAACAACCCCCACACAAGTCCTCCCAATCCATTTCCATACTCAATAAAGTCTCAGTATCTCATCTCTAACCTCCTCCTCCTCCTCCTCCTCCCCCTCAACAATCATCCCCTCCGCCCCAGCCAAATACCTCTCCTCATCATCATACCCAAACATCTTATCCCCCTCCCTCATCCATTCCTCGACCTCGCTCCCCTCCTGTGCGAGCTGCGCGAGGTTTTCGTCTCCCGAAGTCTCTTCCGAATCTGGTCCGGCAGTCTGATCACTCACCGCCGGTGGATCCGTTCCAGCAGGAGAGCGCGAAGGAAAAGCAGAAAAATCCCCCTCCACCCTCCGCCTATTCTCGAGGACTTGTGCGAGCGGGGAGAAAGGTTGGACTTGCTGCCAATCGGCGGCCGCTGCCTCGGCGAGGCTGTATAGTGCTGTTGAAGGGAGGCCGCTGCTGCCGAATTGTGTGGATCGCCCTCCGATGTCGTATTGTGTTGATCCTCGTCGAAAGCGAACCGGCACCTCCTGAGTATCTTCCCCGTCGTCGGCGGTTGGGGTGGTGGTCACAGCGCGCAAATTGGTGCTTGTCTGTTGAGATGGACGAATCCTCGGACCAATCTGTCCCACCCGTGGCGGCGTCGGCGACATCCTCCTCACATGTGTAAGTCGCCGATCTCGCGCTCGTCGAGGCGCGCGGGGTGTGGGTGGGGGGTTCGGTATCATCTGTCCCCGGGGTGTCTGTGGATTGAAATCAGGATTCGTGGTAGGCCTATAATTACTCGTTGGCTTTTTCTTTTGTTTCTTTGCTTTTGGGGGGTGAGCGCGATCGATGGCTCTAAGGCTCATTCCCACCGTCTCAGTCAAGGCCGCTGCGCTCTCTGCGATGAGGTGGTGTTGTTCGTCGGTCAACATTGTTGGGTTGGAAGCCGAATCCCCAGCGGCGGAAGTGTTGTCTTTGGCCGAAGGCTGGGTTTCATCTGACAACTCTGAGATTGCGGTATCAAGCCACGCATTCTCATCCCCATCAACCTCCATCTCCCCATCACCCTCCTCCCCATCCTCTCCCACTTCACCATCTCCCTCATCTCCCTCCCCATCGCTCTCCACACCCTCCACATTCGCATACCCCTTAACGCTAACCTCCAACCCCCTCCTCGGATTGAAAAACTGCAACTCCGGCGGATGCTGATGAATCGTGCTCGCCCTACAACCTCCCGTGGTGCAGGCGATTGGGGTTTTGTGGTCTGTTGAGGGAGGGGGTGCGGGAGCGGAGTGGCGGGTTGTTCTTGATCTTATTGGTAATGGTGTTGGTGCTTGGGAGGTTTGAGATGGAGTGGTGGTTGAGGCGGGACGAGGTTGGGTTGTTCGACGACGGCGTGGACGGGTTGTGGGAGTGGTTGGAGCGGGACGGAGTTGGGATGTTCGTCGATGGCCTGGATGAGTGGTAGAGTCATTGGAACTCTTCGCTTTACTGCCATTACGACGAGATACGGCTGATTTGGAGGCTTTGCGAGAGGACTTCTTGGAGGGGGCCATTGCTTGGTGTTGTTGATTGATTTTGGGATTTCAGTGGGGTTGTGGTTGTTGGGTTGATGCGAGGGTTGAGAGGGTGGTGGAGGGTATATGTGAGACATGGTGAACAGAGTTGGGAGTGTTGCGGTGGTGTTGCGGCAGTGTTGGTGGTAGTGTTGGATGGTTTTCTGAGTACGAAAACTGCGTATGTTGAAAGGAAATCAGGAAGTGTTGCAGCGGTGCTGGCGGTGGTGTTGGATATTCTTGTACGTATGAAAGCTGCGTATGTTGAAAGGGGATCGAATGTGTTGCCCTATATATATGTATATGTATCACTCTTAGGAGACTGATGAGCTTCTAAGTAGATAGATTACTTTCACACCAAGAAATGAGCTGAGGTATTTTTCAGCAAAAAACGCAGAATTCAAGAGCAGAGCCAACACCTGTGTTTATGTGCTCCAACACTGACAATTCATTGTCCAAAATGGAAATTTCGAGAACCCACCACAAAAAAATCGTTCGTGAGGGAAGGGAAAATCTGCTTGCTAGACTCATCAAATTACAAAGACATTAGCAGAATATAGCCAGCCCAGTGAAACCCCCAAAACCATCCCCCACAACTCCCCAACGCAAAAAGATGTTCGCGACTGTTGGAATAAACCATCAGCACGCTACGTCATCCCCGGGTCGAAATTTGAATTATCAAATCTGCCTGAACCCAGAATCGAACCCGAAACCCCAGGATATTGCTCGACATTAGCTAGTGGTTGATTCGACCAATCATCATTGATGCAGCTGGACGCTAACCCTAGGTCACACCCTTTGAGGTACGATGCAGCGGGGTTAGGGGTCTAGGTCAAATTTGATTGATGGGTGTCTACCACTGAGCTAGGGGAGCCATTATCGATTAGTATGTGAGGGTTATTTTGGTACATAATGAATGTTTTTTGAAATAGTCTTGAGAGCAAAATATTGGAGGTCAGTTTTCTTGGTTGCGCACGATGTGTATGTGTGATTCAATGTTGTTATTTATGGAGAACAGTGACTTTGATACTTGCTGTAAAAGAGGTTTATTGTTGCACAGATGAAGTATGCTGAGTTTATTTGTCGACTATATCGCAAATAATACATTCTCGACATCTATACTTCCTCTGATACAATCTCTACAATCCCAACACCTGTACTGAGCAATCTAAGACCGCAAACGCATTTACAGCCCAGCTCAACTACAGTAAAACATCATACTCCCAGCCACCCCAACCTGCCTGAGCCTTACTAGCCATAAGCATGGCGCGGACGTGCCATGCGCGATGGCAGTTCGGGATCGTGATCCATCTCAAATGGATCAGCCAAGGGATTATCCATCTGAAATGGATCCAGTAAAGGGTTTTCAACCTCTTCGGTATGCCAGTCGAGTTCACTTGCGAAGTGGTCACCGCTGACTTCGATGTCATCCAACATCGATGCTGAGGATTTCTCCCACCAAAGTGAGTCATCCTCTCCTTCCGCGTCTAGAGTGTCGTCATAGGGCAGCTCTGGTGCTCCTGAAGCAATTGAAAAAGTCTGGTTATCGAGATCAGTGTTCGCCATGACCAACTCCTCATTCGAACCTTCATTCTCACCGCTCGTCTCCGCAGAATTCCCGGCCGAGAACGCTTTCTCATTAGAAGCGACAGCTTTCGCATCCTGCCGAGCAGCCATCTCTGCAGACAAAACTACCCCTCTATAATACTGAAGGCTTGGAGGATGCTGATGCAAATACATCAGCGTGCACCCTGGAGCCGGACAGTCAAATGGGATGGTGTGATGTTGTACAGACTCACTCCAAAGCGGCTTTCTCACGCCATTGGACCGTGTTGGTCTAATTGACGAAGCGTTGGAGGATTCCACGGTAGAGTTTGCCTTTGAGGATGCGCGTGTTGCGCGCTGGGATGGGGTCTTTGAAGGAGCCATGCTGTTCAATACCTTGAAGTTTGAGACTGAGGCTGTCAACTTTTCGATACTGTCGAGGTGGGAGGAAAAGATGGGTTGAGTCTGTGCATTCGATGGCTCATACTCTGGTTAAATACATGCTGCGAGACCTCAAAGGCATTGTGTTCCACCCCTTGTTCTTCTTCACCTTTCGTCCCAGACAATGGCACTCTCTGTCAATGGATCTTCACCTTTGTCCTTCATCACTTCGCTCAGACAATAGCTTTGTCAAGATTGGGCAACCCGTGATGTGGTAAACCCATTGCTGTTAGCATCGTGATGTCTGTGGCAAGGCGGACCGGAGCAGAAATCGAGGATCATGTTCTTTCTCGGCGAGTGGAGATGAGCGCGAGTGCAGAATTATGGGTTTTATGCTGCTGGTGCAGATGGCTCCTGAAGTGCGATTCGGTATACTCGTTGCATCTCAGAGGCGCGATCCTAGAACGAAAGTGGTGCTTCAGAGTAGCCCCTTTCCGGCCGGAGGCTTGTTGGCTATCCTGAATAGGGTTTGATACCTAAATCTAGAGAGCCATTGGTTCTGTGAGTATATGATCTTTGGAATAGGTTTGATAGATGGTCAGTAGGAACATCATGAGGTTGACTGTTATTGATCTATGGAGGTACGAGAGGTCAACTATGTACGCAGCGATCCCGCACCTCAGCCCTATAAGGCTGAGTGTCATCCATCAGGCTGATGAGAAGCATGTTAATGTTACATTTCAACGTATGCTCTCGTAGGCAACGCGTTCCTCCTCTACCTCCTCGTTGCCGTCTGTTCCTCTTCATAACTGCCTGATGTGTATACCACGCAGCAAGAGAAAAGAGGTGGGAGTATTTCCTGTGCTGTGGCCTGGCAGTCCAAGAGGTGATTTCTCTTTCACCCCACCGAAAGAACCCAACAGCATTTCTCTTCATCTCATCGTCTTCGCGTTGTTGCTCCCGTGTCAGCTTCCCTGCGCCCGAGGCTCTGACTCTGTTGCAGTCTTCGTGGGTAGTGGCTTTTCTATGGCCTCTTGAGGGTTGTTTGATATAGGCAGTGAGTCTCTTCTCTTGGGGGGCTTGATGGTACCCTCTCTGGTACTTTCTCCGCGCGCTGGCTCGACATTGTTCTCTAGGGTTTCCACAACACAGGCAACAAGTCTCCCTCTTCTTCGACGGCTTCGGCGGGCGGCGACCCTTCATTAGTCTCCAAACTCTCATTCGTCACTGGGTTGGATGCCTATATTATCGCGATTTCCTCTTTGGTAGCTCTCGCTCATGAAGCCAATTCCCGATGGATGAGGAATTGAGACGTGAGTTGCAATGTTTCCAATACACGAGCTGCCGGAGGCCCGGGTTTTTGACACGACCGTGAGGGGAGGTGAGAGAAAGTGGAGGAAGGGCCTCGAGTAGGCCTGTACCTCTGGACGAGGCAGCCATAGTGGCTGTCTGACAAAGACTTCTCGGGTGCGAATTCGCCAAGAAGAAATTCGCCAATGCGGTCGATCCCGAGTTCCTGCTCGAGCACCTAATCCTCTCACAAACCGTCTTCCCTTCCATCATCTAATCTGGCCGCGTCCCATTATACCTTTGCTGATTCTGGGAGCTGATCATCAGGTCTCCTTGATGCGAAGGATCTTCGCTTCCGTTCACCTTTTTGATGGCGAGTTTAATCTGCGATATGGTCTATACGACTGCTGAAGTTGCGATGAATGAAGGCAGGAGGTAGGGTATCATCAGGCTCACGTCCAGTAGGCGTGTTCTCACGGCCACACCGACGTCCCACGGGAGCCTGTAGACAACGACTGAAGAGAACGTCAGCGAAAGGGCTTTAGGGGGTGAAGGTAGTCACTGAAATGAGGAGAGCAGGGGTGAGAGTCTACCTCATCACAGTCGCACTGGAACCCCTTTGCCTGGCAGCTTGCTCATGGTGGCTTGGGATGGTTACTCGAAGAGTTGAAGTCTCATTTCCATGACAAGCGCTGCACCGTTCACACTTTATAAAAATCATATTAGAATATGCTGATTATGCCAAGAGGGAGACAGGCACCTGTACTTACAGTAATATGTACCATTTTGCTCGGTTTCACACGCTTTGCAGGTCTTTCTGAACGGGATTCATCGGCCTCAGGCTCTTGGTGGTGCCAATTCGCGTGAAAGGGTGGCGCTTTCATAGCGAAGGCTTGGGTTGGCTTCAAATGCTGTGGCAAAGTAGTCTGGCATCTAGAGCTGTGCTCTTGTGAAGACTAGAATTATGGTAAAGGCAGTCAGTTGATGTTATCCATCACAAAGGTGTTCAAAGATAAGTCGCACCTGATAAGAGTCCCCTTACACTACCTCCTATTAGCAGTTTTTGTTTTTATATCACCCAGTATCAAGTCAATTGATATGTCAATGTTGATGACACAGGGATCAAACTTGATTCGGCTTTCGACTGATGCCACCAGGATAATGCGGGACGGCACCTTCCCGGGCTCTCGAACAGTGCTTTATGAGCTCAGGCTGATGGATTTATTTCATGTTAGGCACATATATATAGGAAGAGGTTGAGAAAGTCAAAAAGTTGAGACAACGTCAAGAAAATATAGGAAAGATAGGAGGTTGCGAAATTCTCAAAAGATTGGAAATACAAGAACGACGAAACGGCAAGGGGAAAAACAAATTGCAAAGTATGTACATTGAAAACTTTGATGGATGAGAAGATGGAGGTTCCCCATGCTTAATATGTACACGACGGGCCGGTCACCCAGTCCACGTAATTCATCCAAATCCGTCGAAGTACAGAAATTCGATACCTTGGATTCTGCAGTCGCCCAAACGGAGCAGCAGAAAGTTTGTTGGACGCGTCGTCAACAGACGAAGCAAAAGGAGGGGTCCATGTGGGTATCCGGTTTGGCGCTGAGATACGAGGGGCCCTGGACACGAGGTCAAAGACCCGAGCAGTTGAAGCAAACGTCTTATTGACCCTGCCCTTGGGTGAGACCCATAAGGCGACGTTCTGTTTTTACGGTAGACCGATAAATGTCGGGAGTTGCAGTGGTAGCCCGTAATTGCGAGGAATTTGGAAGCCGTTTATCCCACTGCCCCAAAGTCTAATGTTACGATCAGCCTGTATGTATTGGATCCCTGGGGGGCTGGCTCAAATTCACGAAGCGGTTGGAGAGATTCTTCAACACTGCATCAACACCGGTGTTAGAATCGTCCTCAACATTGACGGTATCCAGAAATGTGATCCTCAATGTGTGACAAATTTGGAAGGCAATTCTGCCATGTGTATCAAGCCTGGTGGTACGGTAAAGCGGTCACTCGAATGAAATCCAAGGCTGTGGCCCTGCAGGCAAATGGTGGTTGGGAGCCGTAGTTTCTGGCGCCTCAATATGCTGCCGTGACCCGCAAAAGCGACGTGTTATTCCTCCATGTCCGGAAGCATGCCTAATACACTACGTAAAGATCTCATATTCTCGTCGTGATGGAGGGAAAAGCTCCCGAAGAGCAATCAATTTCCGATTAAATAATGCTCTGATATATGAAAAACACGAGGAAATATGCCGCTGCCAGCGGCCGCGATGATTGATTTCACAAACGAGGCTGATTTGGCCTCTCGGCCTTGGCCACCCTACTGCCCACGACCCGAAAGCTTCTCCGTGTGCCTTGCGCAACTTCCTCCATTTTCCGCATGGTGTTGCGAACCTCCCCTAGCCTAGAGAAACAGGTCAGTTTAGACTTCGAAGTTACAGTGAGGAATCTCACTGTTTTCCCACGGAAAGTGGGTTCCGCCTAGCGGTAACGCGGTATCGCTCCGTGTCGAATAAGCCTTGTAAAATAATTAGTAGGAGATCAAATGACGGCGTTGGGGTCAACGTACGGAGACGAAGCTTCCTCCACTGCTCCTGGTCTTTTGCGTTGAGGCCTGGGCAGATCAGGGGGTATCTGGCGCTCTGTTCATAGCTATGGCAGAGTAGTGTTGCGACATGATAGATGTCAGATCTTACATCGTTGGCCATGTCCTGCACCATGGTGGGTAGCTGTTGGCCGACGGCCACTTGAATCACACCATTCGCGGTGTTTGTGTTGTTAGCCGAAGGGTTGCTGGTCGACTTGACACCGCCGGATTGATCGTCTTGCTCTACCTCACTGTCTGAGGTAGTGTCGCTATCGGAGGTATCTTGATCCAAGGTATTCGCGGTGATGCCATCATTCGTGTAAACCGTAAGGCCTGGGGTATGTATATAATATTTGTCTGTTGCTTGGGGAGAGTCAGCAAGTTCGCCGGAGATTAAATAGTCCCGAAAGCGACTAACCTGGTGAGTCTTCGTCATCTTCACACATGGCCTTGGGGTGAAGCCAATGCGGCCCGGGCCGTCGCTTAGGTTCCGACTCCATCAATTCAACAATGGTGAACAACTGCTCCTTCCTCGTGTCTTTTACAACATCACACAAGACATCATCCTCCTGCAACTCAAACCCATCCTCTCCACCAATACGCAGAACAAGTTTCAAGCCTGGTACAATGGGGCTACTATAATGATAGTAGGGATGAACAGACACAGAGAGTTCCTTCAATTCTGCTATCAAATTTGCGACTATCTTCTGCGAGTCCATACAGATCTTGATGGCAGACGGCTTCAGGTTCGCGCCCCTCACGTTGATGGTATAAGTCTTCATATTAGCCATAATGAATCACAAAAGGCTGGATTGGTGCCTGTCTAGTGTGTTAATGGCGGGTCAAAACCCTAACACTCGATGTAAGATGAGGATATACTGACGAATGAGTGCTCCTCCTCGCAGATGGTGACCCTTGCAATGCTAAACAGTCTGGTATTCTACCCGCAGTATCAAGAGAGATCGTGGCTACTTTCCTGAGAGAGAAAATGGGTTGCGAGTGCTTGGTCAAAAAAGGTTGGCAGCAGGGGTGCTAAGTACCCATTTATCAAGTGAACTTGCGGAATATCATCGGCTTGAGATTTCCGCTATCCGGAATAGGACCGGGGAAACATCGCCGATAACACATTGACTGGCGGCATTGTTGAACTTCATGTTTCAGCCTCCTGATGGGACAATAAATATAAACATTACTACAAGAACAATCGGCTGCTCAAGAGGGGCCTTCGAGCCTCTCCGAGAAAAACATCGTGGGTACATGGGATCCCCAGTAAAACATCTGGTATCTTGTTTCCGTGCTCGACTCTGTCATCGTTGTCATCGTCGCCATGGTCCTCCACCTCCAAGCTCTTCGATCTCCATGTCCGCCACCTCAGCTCCGGAGGGTCTCGCCTTTCCGAGTGATGACACGGAACCCGGATTACGCACAGCCCAGCCCTCTTGCACCAATGGAGGAACAGGGGCAATCATGAATTTTGGGTCTCGTCATTGCGCTAAGGAGAACAAGGGGGAGAATGGCGAGGGAGAGGATGCGGAGGGAGAGACGGATGAGGGAGAGGATGCGGAGGGAGAGACCGATTAGGGAGAGGAGAAGGAAGCGAGGATGGAGAGGGGCCTGGTTCGAGAGGAACCGGAGGAAGGGAGAATGGCGTCCTTGGCTCCAGTCATGATCCCTGGGGTTATGGTCCGAAGAGAGGTCCGTTGTTGATACAGAACTGTATACGCCCAATGAATGTATCCAAAATTGTTGAGGAATTCCCAGTTTGTGGTCAGCGAAAGCAATATATTTGATTCGCAGCACACGCGTGTTACATGTCATCCATTCCGAAGCCTATTGCGCCCTATCTATTGAATATTAAATGTGCAAATCAGAGGCTATTGCTAGGATGAGCTTTTCTGAAATCAAGCGAGTCATGTCCACTTACAGTTGTGGTCGTCATGGCTGGCATTGTGAAAGCAGGGTCTTGGACTTCATTGCCTTCATCTTTTCTAGGTGAGCTCTGCTTTGTCAAAGTTCCGTGGAGTCTATCGTTAACTTCGTCTACTGGCTGATACTGCACCCTTATATTTTCACTTTCGTGGAGCTTGAAATAATAGTAGGCGCCACCTATCTAATATCGCATGACAAAGGCCTCCTGGAAGCGATTCGTTTGCGCTACTAAGTCTAGTAATAATTCTCTACTTGAAAGGAGTTTCTGCTCTATGCGCTGAGACCTGGAAAGGAACGGTTAGAATGGGAATTGGCCGCGGAGAACGGATTGAAATTTGCTCAATTAGAGTCGCTGGTGGTATGGACTTCATTAATTCCAAGACATATCCGTGAAGCTTCAATTCGAACGCCGCTATGTCAGGAACTATGATGCGCACTGGTAAAGGAGACTGATTGAACTAGTACACTGCGAAGTCCCAATCTCGCGTGATGATTTTATCTCAATTACTGCACACACAGACGCCTGAAGCAAATACAAAGATCTAGCGTTCAATCATCGCCAATCGCTTCCTTAATCGACATCCTCTGTTCTTTCACGTGAACTGCAGAATCCAGCTCACCATGTTTAACTAGTATTTGCTCTAAGTTTAACATGATGCCCACCAGATGGCCCCCCTTCGAATTCCCGGGTGAATAGAATAACTTTCTTGCTTCCCATAGGCTCGTCACTGCTGCTTGAGTCTCGCCGAGTCCGTCCTGAGCAATTGCCAAAGCATTGAGAGCCATCGGTCTGAAATCTGGTGACCAGGTGCGATTTTCGGTTTCGATGGAATTAATTCGGGCCACGATTTCCTGGGCTACTTCCTTGGCCTGTTGGAAATTGTGATGATGAAGATAACGGTGGGCCAAAACCAAGCAAACGCGCAATGTATGGCTATGACTTCGGCCCAAGGCGCGATCGCTATCGAGGAGTAATTTCTGCAACACCAGTCCGGCGGGTTCATCGCCGTCTTTGAAGCGGACACGTAGGGAACACAGTCTTGATGACAGTGTGGCTATGTGGAGTGATCCAAGGGTCATTTCGAACGATTCATCTATTACTTGGAGAGATCTTTGGACGACGTCTCCAAAGCTGATTTGGTGAACCTCGTCTTGTGACACAAGCCATTTACATATAAGGTGCAGCGGGTGCTTGTTCCCTAAGAGGAGCTTGCCCATGTCCGAAAAGTGGCGAAGTATAACCAAAGCTACCCTGAGCCAGCCATCTTCGTGTACTCTTGCTAATGCGAGAAACAGTGTGGTGAACAAAAATGGGTCTTCTGATAATATGATCTCCTTGACGTTAGCCGTCGCAGAGTCCAGAAATCGCCTTGCCTTAATGAAGTTTCCATCGTTAAGATAGTTGCAAGCTGCGCCACACTGGCGGGACATTGCCTTTAGGTAAGTCATGCCATCAAACTTGTCCTTCGTCGAATAGCAACGAGACATCTGCCCAACATGTCTCCATGTTCCAGACTCGAAGGGTCCCTTGTAATAGTCTCGGAGTATGACGAAAATGTGTTCCGAGTCCATTATGGCCTTCGGCGCTCTGACTAGAAGAGGCTCAGGAGTAAGACACTCTACTGCCTCAGGCGTCTCGGATATTGCCCGTCGAGCAAGGGCTTCCGTAATTCTCACTTTTTTCCGCTCCCAATAGCGGAGGACGTCCGCGTAGTTCACGGTCCTGCCCCGGATGCGGAATATTGATTTCAACCCGTGTTGGCTCCTATGGGTATGCTTGCGTACAATTGCTCTCATCTCGTTCTCTTTGTTCTTTTTGTCAAGACCCCATTTCTTGATGCGCGTTTTGTACATTTTTGTTCTGAAAAGAATCAGCGACATCAAACACAATTGATCGCGCACAGTCGACTTACGTTGCCTTGAACTGTTGCTGGTTCTTCATTGATTCCATGACTTCTGATAGCGTATGGTGCTCGTAAAGCTGCTCAATAAGCGTCTGTTGCCTAGCCCAGTCTGATTCGCTGGGTCCTCCGACTATTCGGACATGAGCTGATTCGTGTTGATTGACGCTTAGATTTGAGGATGGTGATATTTCAGCCATTGTGCCAGGCTAAGGCTGCTGCCAGTGAACGACAGAAGGAAAATAAGAAGGTGGAGTGAAGATAGAATATATGAGACGCTTCAGAACAGACAACCCAAGGATGGGCGGCTATCATATTTGAGGAGACAGAGGGGGAGACAAGAGTCATGGATGCCCAAGCCTTGATAAGGCTGACCAATAGTAGTGGCACAAGAAGGTAAGGCTACGAAATTATAAAACATGACGCTAGCAAAAGTCCCTCGCAGAGAATAAGCTAGCCGAGTGTAGCCAAGGGTCGATCTGCAGGGTAGCTCGATGGGCTTGCGCATTGCAGATCACTCTGACACGACGAGCGGGCCAATTAAAGTAAGTGATTGTGCAAAAGTACCGCGCATGAGATCACGGTAGAAAAATACTGGATAAGGTACAAGTATCAGGGGAACTCGGCCACAAGTCCCTCGCATTGTTACCCGACAAGAGATTGCAACGTTTCGAAAGTCCCGTGCAGGCTCCAAAACGACGTGCCGCCTATTGGCCGGAAAGTCCTCGCAAAAGCTCCTCGCACAAGATCTTACCTTCAGAAGGCCCGAGGACGTGATAGCGCAGTCGCTGAAGTCCCTCGTGATTGTGTCTCGCCAATGAACATGGAACTTGCAAAGTTCCGTGCAGTCTACTAGGGTGAAGTGTATCGGAGGATTGAGAGTGGATTTGCAAAAGCCCCGCGCCGTCGAGCATGGCGTTTCATCATAGTTCCTTGGGAAGAGTGTTGTCCAAATGCACTAAAAATCTATTGTCCTCGTAAATGGTACTCAAAAGTCCCTCGCAGTCTTTCAGGTTGAGTGGTGATATGCTGGTAGAACTGTCATCGCAAAAGTTCCTTGCATGTGGTCATGCTGTGGCAGTAGCCGGCACCTGGCTCCAGGATATAAGAAGGATGAGGTCTCGTCCATGAAGACAGCGAAAAGCGCAGAGTAAGCACAAGAAGCTTCTCCCTTGTGGCAGCCTTTTTCAATTTGCACCCATAGCCCCCAGTGATTCACAATCCTCCATCATAGTGCAGACGCAATGTCCGACAATAAGCCAAAGAACAGCGTTAGCCGTCCCCTCTTGGCAAAGACGCCTGCTCTACTAATCAAGGCGATAGGCACAAGCTAGTGTTAGCCAGAGACACAACGAGCCCGATTCCCATTCCACCTTGCAGTCCACACAGAAAGAACAGTCGTCCAAGACAGCTCAAATGGGGACCACTTCCAACAAAGCTACGAATGGCTCGTTGCCTTCCGAACATTCAAATCATGGGCAAGACGGGGGTTCCTCTCGCCAAAGCGATGATCAACATTGGAATGACTCCTACGGGCGATTGAAAGATGACCAACCTTCGAGTTCGGGCATGGACATGTGGCTCAAGCAGGCCCCGCGCGAGGAGCCTTGGAACGCAGATAGAGGGTCAAGATCTTAGGTCGTATCAGGGTCGACAATTGTCGTTGGTAATGGGGAGGCGTGAGGGTTGAGGGCCGTCAGGTTGTGGGGTCAGGGCCTTTTGCGCATGGAAGACTGCTATCAAACTTATTGACTCGCCAAATTATCACTGTAGCCATGGTTTAGAGTCTTCCAATCATTTAGACAACCCTACGCTTCCTTCTTGTCATTCACATGAGCCCGCACAATTAATAAGGCAGCTTTCTTGAGAGCATGATATGAACAATTTGGTCTGTAACCCATGGTCGAAATATGAATGCGCCGTAGCCCAATCTCCAGTCTTTGATTCAAGTTGAACGACTGTACCACAAATAGACACAGTCCTAAAGCCAGCTTTCAAGAGTCGTAGCAACCAGTCAAAGCCAATGTATCTCTTCATTTGTGGATATAGAATTCTGTCAGCTTCGATGTTTCCAAAGCATCGCGCGAAATGACCTAGACTCTGGCATCAAACCATTTCCGATTTGCTTCAAATATTCACTCGATCTAATCAAGAAAATTGAGATTTGATCAAGCTTCTCGGGAACTGGAATATTGGCCACGACTTTTTTGACAGATCATTGTGCCATGCGACTTATGCACTAACCCTCGAAAGTCCCCTAAGCGGCCGGCCCGTGCCGAGGAACGCTCTCTGAAACCCTCCCGCCTGCCTGCCGTGCCTGCCTCCATCGCCTGTGGGTGCTATTCTCGAAAAAGAACCAGCAGCAATGGGTACGGCCGATGATGTTAGCATGTATTGCTGCATCTGCGGCTGCCCTTTTAGTGCAGTCGCCATCCATCGCTCAGGCACTCCATGGCCAGATAACGAGCCCTGGTTACAGTATTCCGACCCTTACGATGCTCGCATCCTATCGAAAGAGCAGACAGAAGTGCGCCTGGTTCCTC
>JAABUP010005079.1_pt1 | contig 20574 bp, 33 predicted proteins | sample 5559201 | NCBI WGS metagenome assembly JAABUP01 (sample SAMN10711887, study PRJNA513373) | rock metagenome | isolation source: Antarctica rocks | place: Antarctica
AGCAGCGTATTCCCATTGGAGAGGCTGAGGTCAGGGCTGTCTTTGGCAAGGGCTCAAAGCTGGTGGCTGGCTGTATGGTCACAGAGGGATCCCTGCGAGAGGACTGCTTTGTTGTGGTGGGTCTCCCTGCTTTGCTTGCTTGGCAACATGCCTGTGATAGTGTGACAAAATAGCTACTGCTGAGCTGCAAGTCCAATGTGTGTTTGTGAGCTGAATGCAACGTGCACAGTGCAAGCTCAGCAAAGCATGTTTGGTCAGCACAGACATGTACCTGGGCAGCATGCAGATACGATATCTGTGATGCAGGTCATGCGTGGTAAGAAGACAGCGTATGAAGGAACCTTGTCGTCCCTCCGCCGGGTCAAAGAAAGCGTGAAAGAAATAGATCAAGGTAATGAATGTGGAGTTGGATGCAAGGAGTTCATTGGCTGGGAAGAAGGAGACAAGATTCAAGCGTTTGAGCTGGTGTCCAAACGCAGAACCCTAGAAGATATTGTGGCTGGTCCTCAGCAACAGATGGCAGCTGTACAATGACTGCAGCAATGACTTTTCATTTTGGCAACAATTTGCACTTGCAATCATTGACGGCTTAATTTTACTGAGTCCAGCCTTTCATTTTTGTCTTCCGTACCCATGTCTACTGTTCTGACACTCTACATTTCATGATCGTATGTGTACATCTTTGGCTAGTGATGCTTTGACTCATAGAAAGCATGATACATTGTAGTAAACTGGTCAGCTAGAATATGTGCTGCAACCTTTGAGCTGATGCAGACCAGCAGTTTTGCAACTTATTTGTTGCCAGACAAACCCTGGATGATGGCTTTCAGCCTAGCAATTTCTTCTTCTTTAGCAATAAGCTCTGAATAATGCATCTTGAAGACCACTGCATGAACACAAGTATGTCAAGATATGGCACCACTAAAGCATGTGCATGCAGTAGCCAATGTGTTGCACCTGCATTATTCTCAAGCTCTTGAGTCATCTCAGTAATGCGCTGATCAGCGACGCCTTTCAGAGCTCGACTATCATGAACTTTGTTGTTGGTTTCTTGAAGCTCCACAGTAAGTTCTGTAATGCGTTGTTGCTGTACCTGCAGAATGTAGGTCTTTTGGCACTGCCTTACGAGCGCTGGAGCAAAGGCTCAGCAAATTTCCACCTGAGTACCTGAATAGTCCTTTGGAACTGCATTACAGGAGCAACCTGGTTGTAAGCATCTTCATCTAGGTATACAGCATCCTCTATTGCGCGTGCTAGAGTGTCCAGGGCAACACGTGCATCCTCTATGTTGCCAACAGCTGTGCCCCACCTAGACGCCTCTCCAGGGGCCAAACTCTCCTGCACTGCGAAGGACTGATTATTTTAGGATGCGGCATGTGCTAGAAGCAACTTTGAGCTTGCTGTTGTCAGTCTGGTTTGTACCTGACGTCTAGCAGCAGAGTCTGTGGCCCCGACATGGGCAGCAAACTCAGACCCAGCCTGTGAAGCCTGATAGGCGCTACCAAGATCTGTCATTCACACAAGTAGAACGGCGAGATGATTGCCAATCTTTGTACGCTTCCAGCACAATCGCAGCATTCTACATCTGCTGTGTCACGCAGACTCGACGTTTGCGACTGACAGTGATCTGGTACAAACACCGCCCGACTCCCGCTTTCAACGAACTGCTCTCGAGTGAACGCAGCTGTAGAAAGCTCTTTTCAAAGACCTGTATTCTCTACTGACGCGACTGCTGGCGCTGCTCAGATGAAGCTAGGAGCGAAGTCACCGACACTGCCAGACAACACGTAAATGATTCAGGTATTCCTCTGGCCTGTGGGGATTTCACCGTTGTGACAGGGATTTCAAGTTCATAGGATGTTCGTGCAGATTTCAGAAGGTAGAATACAAAGGGCCGCAAAGCACATTCAGCCAACGCCATGTTCCGGAACGTCGAGATGTCACAGTCTGGAAATACGTCGCTGCATCCACCGGAAAAGTCAGTCTGGCTACGTTGTGATTTTACCGCACGTCGACCGGCCTTTCGTCGACCGAAGCAACGATCGTCCAAAAACAGCAAGCTTGTCGCTCTACGAGTCGCTCGCGGTCAAGCACCACTGTTTGAGTGGCGTCAAGAGGATCGACGCAAAGTTACGATAGCAGAAGGTCAAGGGCCTGCCTGCATAAGCTCAATTGGCCTGCCGGTGCAAGTGCTCGCGGCAAGCTTTCCTGGCGCCGTATGTGTAAAGATACTTTGCCTTACCGCAGGTTACTGCACGTCGTCATGGCTTCAGCGGAGCAACAAATCAAGTAAGCGCGACTCTCGTGCAAATGCAAAAGCAATATAGTATGCTGGGGACCCTTGATAGCAGCTGTGCTTGACAACAGGACCTGGCAATTTGATATCAAAATTGTGGTTGCAGGCAGTGCAGTCAAGACATAGAAGACAATCCAGACAATGCCAAAGCATACCTGAACAGAGCAATCTGTTACATGCACTTGCGAAATTATGAGGAAACTCTCAATGATGCAATGCAGAGTACCAAGCTAAATGATGCCAGGTACATGTTGCCGGATAGAGGCCACGGCATTCTTGAATTTGCTGTGCAATCACTGTGAGCATTGTGTTCCTTGCATGCATCCGCTGCAACACCTTACACCTGACAGTACATCTGTTCTAGCCATTGACAACTGAAGGGGCTCACTGATAATGTTACTGATTGGAGGCGCTCATATATCATGTCACATTCATAGAGGTACAAATTTGCAGCATGCAATGGACAGACAGTCAGAGAGCTGATGTTGTGTGTGTGCAGTGCGGATGCATGGTACATGTTGGGTCAAGCCCACATGGGCCTTGGTCACTACAGAGCAGCCATCTCAGCATTCAGAAGAGCCAACCAAATCGATCCTGCCAATGTGCACATCCGGTCAGCTGTTCTTCAGGCTGAGCAGATACTAGAGGAAGTTCAACAGGGCAAATACGCCCAGGCCACCTTTTCTCCTGGAGCTCTAAATGCTGGTCGGAACACGGCTTGAGCAGATGACACGATTCAGGCAATTTACAGCCCATCAGCACAAATGCTGCAGCAGCCAGTAAAATTGGCAAGCAGTTCTGTATTGTCAGCAGCTGGGTACTGTCAGTATGATAATGAGGTTGTACTTATTGCATGGCAGGCATAGACCACAAAATGCAGCCTAGATAATGATATGTGCAGTATCGACTGTGCCTCAGTGCTTGATGATATGAATATGTTCATAACTTGACATGAAGCCTTAAGCTTAAGTTACCATAAGCACTTGTAGTTTACTGTTGAGCATAGTGTTCAAGATGATGGGCAACATGCTTACAAAAGCAGCTGTATACTGCAGACATGCATTGCTGCCCAACATATCAGGAGCAGGAAAGTGTCCATCACAACTAAGCAATACAATTGGGGCGCTTGTCACAGCTAGTGTCATATCTATGTCCTGTCACCTCTGTGCAAAGTCATCTGTACAGATGCCAGAGGCAACACACAGTGCCAGCATGCTTGACGTAGCTGCCTTGGCTTGCAACTTTTGCCATGACAACCTTTAAAAACAATGCACCATGACTGTACAGAGGGCTACACAGCCAAAGCTGCACAGCCTTAGCGCATAAGCCATTGGATGTTGCATCACACATACTCATCCACAGATGCAAGCACTGCCAACCACTCAACGAATGCCAATGAATACCACGTGGTGGAGTGCACTCTATGTACACACTGATCCCGACGGTTTACCAAGCTTTGCTGAAGAGTGCAATTTCAGGGACTGATCATCGGATTCATACCACTAAGGACCCACTCAATGAAGATTAGCCCTCTTGCCCCTCTTGCTCTGGTAAAATTTCTGGGCTTCTGCAAGGCCATTGTCTGAGGCAAACAGGCTGCTGCCAGCATTGAAAAAGCCCATGATGCCTTTCCTGCTGTCCAAGAAGTTGGAGTTATCCACAGTGTGAGGCCTCTGAGTGGCTTGGAAGTTTGCATACCCCTGTATCAGACAGGCAGCACACTGCATTTAGTGCCTATGGAGACAGAAGCAGCAATAAGTTATATGCATGCAGATGTAGGCCCAGGTCACTACATTAGGCTTGCTATGCTCTTGTTCAGTTGCAGCCACAGACCATTCCATCACTCCACAGTGACCACCACAATCACTGTAGTCAACATCAAAGTCACCATGTAGGCATTTAGATAGACAGCAAGATATGCTGCTCTGTCATGTCTGTGGTAAATATGCACGAATGCTTGAGAAAACAAAAACTTTCTTGCATATACATGTCAGTGATCTTGACGTCAGCCTATGCAGCATACCAACAGGCTGCAAGCAACCCTGCAGTCATGGAAAGGGCCCGCCGCTGGACGTACAGCAGATGACAGCACAGGTGCACAAATGCGCTGCAGATTGCAATGTGTGATTCAACACACACGACACTGTAGCATGCACATGATTGTCATGAGTTGTGACAGTCATGTGCATGCTGTATTAAAACGCCTGCTGGTCACCTGGGTGGTCTGTAAAGTGGGCCCATGAGCAGGCTCAACCACGCTGAGGTTGCTTAGGGCAGTTGGTCGGTGGCCAGTGTAAAGAGGTACTCGCTGGCGGGAGTACTGGTCCAGCGTAAACAGCATTGTGCTTGCCTCACCATCTTGTCTTGGCTGGTCTATTGCTGATGCCTCACGGCATGCCAGTGCATTGTGCTGGGAGTCTGGAATGAAGCCAGTATACCCTGTATCCATCATTATACATTACTTTCTGGACTAGATGGCAAACACAGAAACACATGTGCATGGAAACATGTACACTCCTTGATTGGCACACGTCAACCTCCATGTGCATGAGCATGCGTCACCAACAGCAACTGTGTGCTAGCACATTCAATCTCTGCAGGACTGAGAAGCTTGCCTAGATTGATCAGCAAGCCTAAAACAGTTTCTTTTACAGCTTGTAGGCTGACAAGGCGACAGGCATGCATCCAACAAGTGAATGACAGGAATACCGGTTAAAGCACAAGCCAAGAGTATGTACAAACACACCTGGCACTTACATTCCACACTTGCAAGACAGAATAGCAGCATGCATGGCACATCAGCCATGGCTGCAGCCTACACAGCTGTATAGGCCATATGCTGCAATAAACGTCAAGGTGGGGCACAAGCATACCTGGGACCTGCAATGTAGATCTGGCAGTGCCAGCAGCCAGGTCTCTGGTGGTGGCAGCACCAGTCATGTCCTTGGCTCCACCAATCCCACGCTTCAGAGGGTCCTCACCGTATGCTCCAAAGTCCTGTGTGTGCGAACCCACATCCTCCTTTGGAAGCTGCCCCAGCAGCTGCTGTGCTCCCTGTGGCAACATGCTTTCTACATCAGCTCTCGCAGCAGCAGACTGAGGTTGAGCATGTCTTGTGTACACTTTGGCAGTGCATGTCCGGCTCATGCAACAGAAGACAAAAAATGGCTTGCATACATTCTGATGTTGCACCTGGTGTTATGCAACATGAGATGCGGCGGGAGTACTTCTGCAGAGATGGAGGAGGCAAGGCATGCGTGGTAAGAGCATATATTGCAAATAATAGTCATAAACACTGCAGAGAATGCACACCACCATTGTGCTTATCATCCATCTCTGTAGAAGCTGATCTTGACTGAGTACAGCACAACAAGGTGTCAGAAGCAGGTTTGATGGTGGTGTGCCTAGGCGACAGCATGCCACACATCAATGGCATGAGCACTCATGCACTCCTTTCCCCTCTGTGGTCGCTGTGTGTCCTTCCGTCACATTGTATGCAAACCTTCTGTTCATGCAGTCTGGTCATTTGTGATCTTCAGCTTGCACAGTATGCTGTATGGAACACTGTATAAATGGTTGGCACATTTGGGCTGTACCTGTGATAGGCCATCTGCAGTGGATGGCACAGCTTGTGGAAGGGCAGCAGCATGGCTGGTGTGCGTACTTCTACCAGCAAGGGCCCCAGCATAGGCTTGGCTCAGCTCAATCTGCTCCCCATGCATGCTGCTGTACATGGTGCGGAATCCCAGCGGCTGCCTCACTGATGCAGGTGTGGCCTTGATGCTGCCACTGGATGGGCCCCTGCATTTCATTAAAAGGGATTTTGACCTTTTGTGTAAGTGTCCTGGCCAATGCAGGACAGATGAGTGCTGAATATCAGGAGCTACGTCGGCTGTGCAGAGTGCTGCTTAGCTGACTGGAGCTGATGTCATGTGATCAACTGTACACGTGTTCTGTGAAAGGACAGCATCCAGAGCTATGTATGTTACTTGTGCCCCAGCGATCTATATGCGCCCCAGCGTATGCGTCCCAGCGTTCTATATGAGCCTGATGGACAATGCGTGATTTTCCCTGGCAAGCTGCCTCAGTATCATGTAGCCTTCTTGGCAGCAACATGCTGTCATCGCATGGTGCACGTCAGTGTGTACATGAATGCAGTGAAAATACCTGCGAGCACCATCATAGCAGCTAAGAGTGCTGCGCAGCCCCACTGTGCTTTCCAGCTGGTGATGTGCAGTTGGCCCTCCATGCTGCAGCTCTGCCTGGTAGGTGCTGTTAGCGCTGAATGGCCTGCTTGGCATGCCACATCCCTGCAAAACAGTGGGTACTGTTCTGGAGTGTTTGATGATAAGCCTCCATGTCGGAATTGCTTGGGCAGTCGTGACAACAACACATGTCGCCTTGCTTGCCACGTCTGCCGCTTTGCATTGCTGTATCATAAACACTCTCAGCATTCAGCAGCTCACCTTAGCAATCCAGTACCCACCAGAGTCCTTGGAGGGCTTGTGATAAGAGGATGCATCAGCTTGAAACTGCTTCTGATACCTGAGAATTGTATACACAGACTTCACTGATAGAAAATATTGCAACGATGAGCAACAAGTGTTGTGTTGCTTCATGTACTGCTGAGGCAGCAGGCAGACACTGCGGTCATGAAGGGCTTACCAGCTTTTTGTGTGGTAGTCTGCAGAGTCAACAGCAGGCGCATCCTTGTGTAAGCCTTCAACAGTTCTCCCTGCATTCAGGATGATTCACGGGCATGGGTTGATGTCGTGAGGGGCAAATCTGCATGCATAGAGTCACGACTGGCTTCACACCCCATACTGTAAGGTATAAAATGAAATGAAATGAGTTAGAGAAAGTGCTTCACCTATGTACTTGGTGCTCCCCTTGACCTGCAGAGGTATTGCAGCTGTCTGGGGTATGTAGCCGGTATATCCTGGGACCCCTATGTCGCATCTGTAGCTGAGTGCACTTTTGTTGCCAGCCTGCAATACACGAAGGGGCTCAAGAAGCCCAGACACGGAGCGTACAGACATGCCTTGCCAGTTCGCACCTGGCCGGGACCCTTGTGTACGCGATCAACAGCCATTTTGACACCAGTAGATGCATTGTAAGTTGTGGCAGGCATTGAGGTGCCGGTGTTCTACCGTGAATGGGACAACGGTGAGACGTTCCCTCTGTTCAGTGAACAGTGTTCACCAAAAGAAGGCCTGCCTATGCTTGAGCAAGGGCACACGCGCGCGCACCGGCTGCCACGATGCGCTGTGCTGTGGTCCTTAACAACGTGACGCCTGTGCAGTTAAGTCACATGCGCCGATAGCAACTACACGACACGACACTGCAGAGCGCCACATAAAACGCTGCTGTTACGCATTACGGCCGTGCATTACTACAGAGCTCACGGAGCGGTCGGTCTGTCACGAAACTGCTCGATGCAACTTGGCAAAGCGCCGATGCTTCTGGTGGACGGGCAGCCTCTCATCAGAGATGATGCCTGCCACGCTGCAACATCTATCATTTCGCGCTTGGCGGAGATTGCTTCAGTCCGTAGTCAAGTCGAGCAGTTTCTGAACGCGGGTCTTCCGGCGCTCGCGCGATGTAAAACAGTGCACGTCTTGCAAGGGGAGTATGCAGTCATGGATGCAGCTCATGAACCCCAATCAGTATGTCTTTGCTCCTTAGAGGCTACCACGTGTTGTATACTTGCGTTAAGCTGCCAGTCTTCTGGGCGAGTTGGCATGGTACACTTTGATCAGCCGGGAAAAGAACAAGCAAAATGCCTGGCCGCCCTTCTGCATGGCATGCTCGAGCCTGAATTGTATATTGTGGGAGGCTTTACTGAGGCCACTGAATGCGGCCATAGAACCGCCGACTCACTGCTCAGCAGCCTCGAAGACACTGATCTGCCAATTCACGTCCGTCTAGCCTGCATAGGGCAACTTAACACAACGGTCACAGGAGCACCTAGATGTTGCAGCCTAGCTCTGAACAGAACCAATGTAGGAATGTCTGCTGCTCCTGTTGGTGATGGCACAGATAAGGGCCCTCAAGCAGTCCAGAGGCTTGCCAGATTGTGGACACGGTCAGCACCAGATTGTCAAAACGTATATGAAACAACAGCGCAGACTCTTAGGGTCCCAAACCTCGGCAATCAATTGTCCAGACAGCAGGTTCAGACTTTCAGGGCTCTACTTGATCTTCCAGATGATCACTTCCTGAGCTTTGTGTCCACGTCCCCTGAACATGAGGCAGATGCCTTGGTTCCAGGTGACAATTGGTTCGCGTGTTAACACACTCAATGATGCCTTCATCATGAAAACATGTGTCTGCAGAAACCCGGGCAGTATTTGAGTGGCTGCTGGAGAGATGTGAGGAGGTAGGTGCAGGGCAAAGAGCTGCAAGTACGGGTTGTACAGAATACAAGTGGTCGGGAAGATGGCAGTTGCTTGAATCCTGAGGACCGCAAGCATCTCGTTTAAGTTGCTTGTTGCTCTCAACGCTACGTTGACTGGCATGCTGTAACACCAATACAAGTTGCACGAACTCCTGCTTGCGTAGCAGTGCGTGCCCATATAAAAGCAAGACGCAGGATTCTTCAGTATACATATGTGCAGTAAACAAGCTCAGTTTTTCTCTGCAACAATGGCTGTTCTCTTCAAGTGCCATGTGATTTTTGATGAGCATGGAGTGCTGGGCCCGGCAGTACATGGAAGTTGAGGCATTCACAACCTGCTGAAATTACTGGGTAAAAGCACTGTCGATAATTTGACGCTTGCCGTCAAACATTTCAGTGTCGAGATCAAGCTGTAACTGTAACACATACAAGAAGGGCACATCATGTCTAAAAGCATGCTCAACATGATGTTGGAACAGGGGCAATCTGCTTGACCCTTCACGGCGCAAACATGCCTAACAGATTGATCAAATTCAACACGCTGAACACTCGTGTGACTGTCATCTCCAGTGTACCATGGTGCAATCACTTGGCTGGCTCTGTAGGGGGTGCAGCAGCACCAGTTGTTGGCCTGCATGTGACACAAAATAGTGAACAAGTTTGGCCATTGTTGCGTACGATGTGACGCATGCAGGCGGGACTTTTGCTGCTTTCCAGGTATGGAGCACAGCTTTTGCATCCATGACAAGTACAGCCCAACAGCACAGCAGACGCAGCACAGGCAAGCAGAGGCAAGGTACTTACAGGCCTATGTAGACCTTGAAGGCATCATAGATACCCCACTGCAGACCCGTCAAGGTACCGATCATGACAATACGCAGCGGCAGGCCTCGGGTGAACAGGTTGAACCAGCCCATGTCCTTGATGATGCTGCCAATGGTGGCATCCTTGCTGGAGTTCAGCTTGGACACCATGTTGTCAGCTGGGTGTGAGACCACCGCACAGAAGATACCAGCAATGTAGCCAGCAGCAAAGGAGACTCCAAGCTTCTCATTGTTGCTGCACTGCTCCTTTGGCTTTGGCACAACATACTTGTACAGAGCTTGGACCGTGTTCTCAAAGCACGCTGCATAAAAACACAGCTTTACGTCAGCCTATGCGTGTCACATGCCATGTGCCAAGCCTGGGCTGTATGCGCAAGGAAGCCATGCTTACCAAACTTCATCATGGTGTAAGGAATCTGTCGTCCCCACAGAGGAGTCAAACCCTTCCATAGCCTGCAGGAACATCGCACAAAATCTTTGAAAATGTGATGGCACAAAGCAGACGCACTTAAGACATAGTTGTTTGGTGTACTAGGACAAAAATGAAACTATGCGCATCTGGAAAATAGCGCCAGGCCAAGCTAGCATGACATCTTAGCGGGGAAAGTAGAGCACAAGCATGCGATGTGAGCAAGTGGGGCCAGCAAGGGACAATGTACAGTATGATTGTGAAGCATTGCTGATGAGCTCACCCTGCAACTCCCTCTTGCTGAATGAACTTTGGCATGCCATCTGCCAATCCCTTAGCAAAGCCTGGGCTGGTCTGGACCTTGACCTGCAGCAAAAGTAATCACACTCAGTGTGTGGTGCCAGATTCAGGCGCATCTGCCACAAAAAACGTGTGGCAATCAAGGAGTCTACCACAAGTGAGTTAGAATATATCTTAGTTCAGCGCACCTTCACAGCCTCAAAAGGGCACAGTCCAACGTCAGCAAAGAACTCTGCTGAGGCAGAGCCTGCCAAGAACAGCACTGTCTGGTACTTGGCTGCGTTTTCATGTCCAGCCAACTCAGAGTAGTAGCTGCAAGGCAAGACACCCTCTGAATATGCTGAACATCTTTCTGAGCAAACATCAAGACAAAAGCATACAGCAAACTTACTGCTTGAAGAATTCATACAGTCCAAACTTTCCAGCCCCTTGAATAGAGTATCCCAGCAAAGTTGGCACCCAGCCCTTGACCAGCCCACCCAATCCAGCCTCCTTGGCAGTGAGGCTGAAACCACCAGCTATGCTCTTGTACTTCTTGGGATCGATTTGCATATTACACTTGACCACATCCAGAGGAGTCACGGCAGTGTGTGTCAGGCCGCAGGAAAGCATGCCTCCCACGGCACATACTCCGTAGAACTCAGGGCTGTACAACTTGATCTTAGACTTTTCTGCAGGTGCTGCAAGCATCAAGTTGCCGCCTCCCATCTTGAACTTCTGTGCCAGCGTGCTTTGATGCGCGGACGCCATCATCTCATCCGGTCGGGAAGCAGCGATGAGGGAAGCGTAGCTGGGGCCAGCAGCAGAGTACAAACTTGAAGGCAGCATCTGTGATAGAGCTGTCATCGTGCCAAGTCTGATGCCAAAATGAAAACTGCGGGGCCCTGCGGCTTGTCAAGGTCTTCTTTTGGCATCAGGCTTGGCACTAATCGGCGGTCGGTAATAATTGCATGTGCCCGTGCTTTACGTAAAACAAAATGCCCAGAATCTGATGAACTCTCAAACACTGTTGTTTCGGCACATAAAGCATGGACACTCATACATTGGCTGGCAGCCGTCACGCTCCATACCACGTTCCCTTCTGAGCAGCTGGCATACAGATGTGAAATCTTCCCTTCTCCTGGAGGGCACCTTGCTGCAATATACACTGTGCTTTGCCAGTACGTCATGCTTTATTACATTGGTCCAATTGTCACCTTGCACCAGGTACCGGTAGGTCCAGAATGCTGCGAATCCAAATTTGCAGTCAAATAGACAGTGATGCACATTGCAAGGCTGCGAAGACAAACCCACACTGCAATTAACAATTGAGCTGCCAACTAATTAGGTATATGCGAGAACAGGTGTATGTGAGATTCGCTGCACACAAATATCCTCTTCCAGCTATTGCGCATGAGTCATCATGAACGCTATATCAAGGCGCAATCTTCCAATATTCCTGTTGTCAACAGCGAGATGCAAGGCTGAACAGCAGATTGCATAGCCTAGTAGTATTCTATCCCTTGCAATGTCACCCCACATTTACTGATGTGTAGCAACCCTACAACTGCACGGTGAAAGCTCCAGTGAGACGTGAACGTAATTCAGATCACGAGAAGGTGTCCAGGTCAAGATTTGGACTTTTTGTCAATATGTCATGTTCATGACACAAGATACTTGGTCAGCTAGTGTGCATGACTGTATAACAGAAAGCTTTTCTGCATCACCCCAGCTGCATGTCGCAATTTACATGCAAGTCGTGCAACTTACAAAGCATGCTAGCCATTTTGGTGAGCAAGCACAATCATAGACCACAAGTGCCTGAAATGCCTCAGCATGCATGACATATTGGACAGACAATAATATCTGCCTTCAAAACATTGCAATCCCCTGCAGGTATACATAAGCAACACGCAGACAGCAAGCTCAGTCATTGCAATGGTATTGCTCCCAGGACCACCTGCAAGTTGCAGGCTGCAATCAGCCAAGCATGGCCTCAAGGTTGCTAGGACCATGTTTGATGCTGCACCTGACGATGCTTTACAATGACGGGTATCAGCTGCATTCAGACCTTCAGCACAGCAAGATTTGAGACAACACAATCTCTGCATTACATTTGCCCTCCCTAGTCATCATCTCCATACGGAACCAGACCTTGCACTGGTGGATGTGACTGCACATGAGCACCTGGCAGCAGCAGCAACATACATATGTCAGCTGCATACACACATGAGTTGGAGCCCAACAATGACATGCTGTGAAAATCTGAGTGTAGACTGGTGCATAAGCAGCAATCTGCTCAAGCTCACCTCCTGCAGAAAAGACAGCTACTCAGTCAGCGTGACACATGACAAGACACAACACGGCACACAAGTTCACAACTGAGATCCTGAGCTGTGTGCATGCTTTCAGCTCTGTCTTCCTGCAGAAGGCAACCTGTGAAGTTATCTTGTGTCATGATGCTGATCTAACACTTTGGCCCCCCAGCCCTGCTCATCACCACAGCAACACAGAGAGCATGTCAGCTCAAAACAGTATCACTGAGTACCTGGATGCATCCTAGGTGGTGGCGGCCCCATGCTGCCCATCCTGAACTGCACGGGCGGTCTAGGGGGAGGTGGGCCCATTGGCAAAGGAGGAACATCTGATTCTACCGCTGGTGGCGGCCCCTGTTGCTGAGACCCATCAGGTCGTTGCCCATATGAGGGCATGCTGGGCTGCTGTGTCATGCCCTGAAGCATTCAAAATGATCGTTTGCATCCTGTGCATTGGCATAGCAACGCTGTGTGTGAGTAGGAGTGAGTCAGTGTAGCAGAGAGGGCCGTAAGCCTGAGTTCAGAGGTCGCACAGCCTGACAGCAGCTAGATGAGACCTGAGAAACTAGCTAATGGATAAGGAAGACCTGCAAATGACATCACATGAACAGCTTGTCAGTCAAGCAGATAGTGTACCTGCTGCCATTGCGTCTCCTTCTTCTGCTCACTGAAGCGCCTCTTCCTCTCTGCTTGCTGTGCCATGTCTTGATTGCTCATGCCTTGCTGTGGCCTGGGCATGCCATTCTGTCCTTGCCCTTGTCCTGGCAAGCCGACCCTGCTTAGGTCAGGGTTTGACGGTCTTTGTGGACCATACTCAGGCTGCGTTTGTGGATAAGCACCAGGCATATTATACAATGGCTGCTGCTGCTGCTGTGAATGCATGCCTGGTTGCTGCCTGTGGCCAGGACCACCATACTGTCCCACTGGACCCGGAGCAGGTGTCTGTGGCCTTGCAAAAGGCGCTGCCTGCTGACCATACGGTGGATATGGTTGCTGTGATAGAGGCTGGCCAGGCATGGCATGCCCATAAGGTCCTGCCGCTTGGCCAGGCAGCGAAGGGCGACTTGGGTCATGCTGACTTTGAAAGGCAGGCCCTTGCCCCTGGAAGGGACCAGCCTGCCCTTGCACTGGACCGGCCTGCCCATGGGGTGAGCCTGACTGTCCTTGTGGTGCATTTCCGTGTGGGTGGGCACTTGGCCCTGTGGGTCCCCCTGGCGGCCTGAAAGCTGCTGAAGAGGGGTAGGCTGAGGCAGACATGGAAGTTGACATGGATGGGGGATAGGATGAGGCAGGCATGGATGTGGGCATGGATGGGGGGTAGGATGATGGAGCTGTGTAGGTGGAAGTGGGAGGATAATGAGATGCCTGAGAGTAGTGAGGCATGCTGGGCACATCTGGTGACTGACCGAGTTGGTGAGGCTGATAGGACTGAGAGTGAGCTGGCTGACTGTAAGGCAATGCTTGTTGGTAGCTGCCAGCTGCAGGACCTGCAAAGTGGAAACCAGCTTGATACCTGTATGTGACTCATCACGTGGTCAAACAGAATACAATATGCAGAAAGACAGGCAGCCAAGCTATACATCAAACTCTGTTGTTATCAGACACATAGATGCAAGTGACATTATAATGCTGACGCTGCAAATGCATGATACAGAGCTCCAGTGCTACCGCTGAAAGCATGATTTGCTCAAGCCTTGGCAACACGATTTGTCAACTATTGCTGAAGTTGCCAACATGTGCAGATACAGTCTCCAACTTATCAGTATACAAAGCATACAGGGCTTTTGCAAGAATATGAAGCAAAATTGACTCATATACATCAAGAATCTGCAGAATATGCAAGTCACTGCCAAGCCAGAAATAGAAGACCTACCACCAGGTGCCTGATTCCCTTCCTGTCCATTGACCAGATGAGCAGGCGCGTGTGGCTGGGCCTGAGCTGGCGGCTGTGAGGCCATAGGCATCTGTGGAGGAAACATCTTGCTGTGCTCAGCACGCACAGTGTCGATCAGATTCACACACAGGCCCTTTGCCTCTTCAAAGCTTTTAGAGTTGGTGGCTGATACAAAGAGGTGAAGGTGGTCTGGGCTGCATCAAACACAGCATGCAAGCTTTCAGGACTTGCTATTGAAAAGAGCAGTGTTGAAGTTGGTGAGCTGTTCATGAAATGTCTGGTGTGTTAGCTGTTCACAAGATCCAAGGGGTGTTACCTGTCATACATGCCTCCTGAGCCTCTGCCCCTCAAGGTCACTGTGGCGCCAGTTGTGCTGGAGATATGCTGCAGGTAACTGTCACCTGCAGAGTCCAACCAAGGCGCACATTCTATCGCATTCAACAGACAAGTAAAGACACAAATTAGCTCAAGCAGGCTATGTTGTTGTGTTAATTTACTTTCACCCATTGTTGACAACATCTCTTGAGGTGAGCACTTCAGGCTCCAAGTCACGTTGCAATGCGCACAATATGCCATGAGCAAAGCACAGACTGCACAGCTTACCTGGACCTCTGAGCCTTTGATGAAGGTTGAAGTGAGGTGGCGCATCTACACCCACGTACAGCGCCACAGTCTGAGCCAACTCAGAGGGCTGCTGTGCAGAGCCAGTCTGATGGGCAAAGTGACCACGCTGTGCAGGCATGGCCTGTTGCATCTGCACAGGTGCCTGCAAGGGCTGTCCTCCAACACTGCCAAAGCCAGGCATCTGATCAGGAGGTGGTATGCTGCTGACAGGAGGTGCATTGCGAGACATGCTGCCGCCTTGCAGGAGCCGTCTGACTTCCAAAGCACCAGCATCAACGGCACGTTGCTTGATCATATCATCCTGAAGTGAGCAAAAACTATTTGCAGCAGCAGGTGACTCAAGCAGTCATGGAGTAGTGTCAATGCTAAAATGCAAGTTGGTATACAGCAGGACTGACCGGCCCAACATTGCCTGGCATGATGCGCAGACGCAGAGGCCCTTCTGGATCATCGCCTGGTGTTCCTAACGCCTGATAGCGCCCTTTGATGACCACGATTGTGTTGGTGCGTCTCTGGATGTCATCTTGCACACTCCTTTTCGTCAAATTGTAGCGAATCTGAGGAGGTGCATCATTGATGTGGACCTCCCGAGAAATGTCCTTGCTGTCATCATGGAAACGCGACTGACCTCGAACTGGAGGCATCTGACCTTTGGCTCGAAGTTCCTATTTCCAGACAGCAACAAGGGTTGGCTCTTGTTCAGTCGACGCTGAGCTTTTCATGAAAGAGAAGACAGCATGGTGCCTTCTCATACCGCATTGATTCGCTCAACAATTGCCTGAGCTCCTTGCTGAGCCCTTGCAATAGTAGCTTGATCTATCGACTGACCAGACCTCACGTCAGTAATTGGCTGAGGAATGGCAGTGGCAGCAGGCACTGCTGGCGTTCCTCTTACTGCAGATGCTTCAGATGTGAGCTGAAGGCCTTGTGCAGTGATAAAACCGCTCAGACCGGAATTGCTGCTACCACCAGAACCGATACCCGCCCTGTTGCCTGTCAGCGGCATACCACCAGGGGCAGCAACATCCCACTTGCGGCGTTTGCGTGCTGCTTCCATGTCGGATTGGCGCGTGCACTCCTGAAGCGTGCAGCAGGTTTCAAGCTATAGTGCAGTCACGCAGGGCTTCTGCCTAACATGCTCCACGATGAGTGTCATGGCCATGGCCATTGTGGTGCTGCAATGCTCTCGTGACGTCAGTCTGAAGCCGGTCGTAACGCACACTTGGCCTTCGCAACTTTGGCTTTGCGGAACCACATGCGCACAGTTGCTAATCGGCATGGAAAGTCCTCGTTGGTTCAGGCGGACTGCGATACGCTGACAGTCCTTCCGAATACGCGAAAAAACCTCTAATCCGAAGCAAGATCACACCACGATGACGATCTTACAGTTTCACCCAATGAAGGTATAGACAACGGCAGCTGGAAAAGAAAATATTGTTTTAATCCTGTTCGATGACCGCCTTTTATCAATGCTTCAGAGCGCGGTGGATATGGCGTTCTGGTCAGAGCTCGGAGATCTTAAGCTGAACACTTGGAGACTTTCGGAAGAGAAGGTCAACTTGCAAGGTAAGACACCCTGTGTAGTGAGCCTCAACAACACTGCCTCATGCACCTTCAGTGGACATTTGCCGTGCAGGCACATGCAGCTCGACTCTTGGGACAGGCATGCCAGCATTTGTGCAGCTGGAGCGAAGTTCCTTCACAAAGTCAGCAGCAGCGACGGCTCAAGTGGCAAGGCTGCCCGCTTTAAAGCTTTCATGTTTTGTGTGACGAACACATGCGCTACAGACTCAGCCTGATTGAGATTTAGCCTCAGCTGAAAGCTGTAATGCAGGGGCGCTATTCTGTGCCAGGTCAGCTTCAGAATTTTAACACAGAAAAGGGCTTCAAAGATCTGGACAAGACTGCAGCTTTGAAGCAGGTGAATACAGTCGACAAACTTGGTATACTGAAGATCAACATCCAGCAGTGCTGCTTACTCGTGCAAGAGAGTTCACCTTGAACAATTCTTAACTTGCAATGCCTGCAGAAACAGCAGCATGCTTCTTTTATCTTGCTGCTGCAGGCAGGACAGAGGATATGGCTGAACATATTGTCAGGAGCTGCTGAAGAACACCCCAGCTGCTTATGCTTATTTGTGCTGCTGTCATATGCAGACCTCAAGAAATTTGTATATTGGTCATGGTACGTATGTAGCACAATGCACAACAGATATTTACTGCACATACTGTTGCCTGCTGGATGACGCTTGACATTATTGCACATCAGTTGCGTTGGGTAAATACATTGGCGAGCCACAGATGCCTCTTGCAATATGCTTGCACAGCACAGCCTGCATCATGCAACGTCATCTTGAAAGCACAGTGACAGGCCTGAAAACCATGCAACTGCATTTGACAAGTTTTTCCTCTCTTGTGTGTTTGATTCTGAGGCAGCTCCACTTCATGCATGACACTTGATTATATGAGATACTGCAGGTTTGCCTTCCCAGCAATAAAGCCCCCTGAGCCTTTCACAGTGGCCAGAACAGCCACCCTTGTGCAGGAAGTTGGGGACACCACAGCTGCCCAGGTTTCCTTATTACTTTCTGCTGTTGCATGCCTTGCTTGCAATCACACAGCAGTCAGGGAGTGCCCCAATGATTAGCAACTCCTACTTCTGCAAGATGCTTTGATGCTGCATGATCAGCACGGATGATGTTCATGAAAATCTCTGTTCTCAAAAGCCTCACAAGCCGCTCAGCTGGTACATGTCTTCAATATGAGCAGACCATGCTGCCTCAAGTCAAAGCAACAAGCCATTGACACAGTGTGACACACGCAGGTAGCTTCAGCTTGTGACAGCTGGCGCCAGCCTGCCATGAGTCAGGAAGAACAGCCTGCAGCATCAAGCAGTGCTGCCCCTCAACTACCCTTCTGGTTGCTGACGAGAGACGCAAATGGCACCTGGCAGTGCTTGCCTTTGACTGCCTGGGCAAAGGTATGCTTATTGACCTGCTGCTGGCCCGCCATCAAAGCATGCTGTTGCACTCAAAGCTGACTAAGTGCAGAGCCCTTGTACAGAGCTTGGGTACCTGTCTGGCCAATTTTGGCTTTTGCCTGTTGCCGCCTTGTGCATAACTGAGTGTGCCTTGTATTTAGCATGCTGAGGCCTCAAGTACATCACATTGCATGTGACTGTTGTCTTGACGATGCAGATTGCAAACATATACATTTGTATTCTTCATTTGAGTGCATGAAGGCTGCCAAGCAAAAGCTTGCTGCACACAACTTGCCAATAAGAGTGTTACGCAGGCTACTGAAGAGGGTTGTGATGTATGGCTGTGCATGGCTGATCCATCCAACAACCCGGATCATCCCGGCTGGCCCTTAAGGAACATGCTGCTCATGGCAGCCAAGCGATGGCAAGTCACCACCCTCTCTGTGCTGTGTGTGCGAGACCAGCGGGGCAAGCTGGACTCTGCCAGGAGCCTGTGCCTGTCTGTTGTGCTACCCTCTATCCCCTCAGGTAATAGTCATGGTGCAATTCCACAAGTGTACCCCTTTTGTTTCCTCTGGCAACAGTCACAACACTGCATTGTATGCCGTGATTGTGCCTTGACTATCATGGCCAAGCAGGTAGCAGGTTGAGAAGTGCCACACTGCTGCCCTCAGCCTCACCAAATATTGTCAGCTTGGCCAACTCAGAATGGGCGTTAGCTTGTGCACCAGTGAGATGCAACATGCACATCAGCAGACGGTTTTGAGGTGCAACATGCAAACTGGCAATTTTAGTCGCAAGATGCGCAACGGCAGTTTGAAATGTGGCTACATCTCGGCCATCTCAGTTATGAAATCATTTGAAGCCCTTCTGTCGGCCCCATGCTGTCAGTAAATCCTCAATCAACACCCTCAGATTCTCTGTACATACCAGACTGGGAGCCCAGTGGGGTGGTAGGCTGGGAGGCTAACAGCAGTGGCAAGCTGGCACCCTGCCAGGTGGATCTCGGCCCTTCCATGGACCCTCACCGCCTGGCTGAGTCTGCTGTCACGCTGAATGTCAGTCTGATGCGCTGGCGAGCTGCACCCTCCCTGGGCATAGACCGCCTGCAGGACCTCAAGATCCTGCTGCTTGGAGCAGGTAAGGCTGTTTCCTCGGCTGTGATGTCATGTGTGGTGCTGTGTGCTGCCAATGGGTCCAATGAGCAAAATATGTGGTGAATTCGAAACCAATTGGAGTAAAAGGGTACGGCCATTGCTGTCATGGGAATTACAGAGCCCATATGCGCCTCCACGACGTTACATGTAGAAGAACATTGTGTTGCATTGGTTGCACCTGGCCTGAGATGGGAATGCCTGCGTAACTACAGGGACCCTGGGGTGTGCAGTGGCAAGGGTCCTGCTAGGATGGGGCATCAAACATATTGACTTTGTGGACAATTCTCAGGTGAATTTCTTGCAGGCACAAATTTTCAGCATTGTTGGACTTCCGTATCTGCCTGCTTGCCACCCAACGTCGAAGGTTTTGTTCAGAGTTCAGCCAGATCATAGACAGCAAGTAATGCTGTTTAATTTCACCAGCTAGCTGCTGATGTGAGCCCAGTTTTGGTGCATGGTGGGAAGAATCACTTGATGTTCTCAGAAGTACTGTCTTGTTGCGTCATGTTCTATACAGTCCTATCGCTCCCCACACGGCCTGTTTGGGCATCAGCCTTTGTGTCCTATATGCGCTATTCCAGAGCAACTCAAACAGCATCCAGAACTGAGATGCGTAATCTCGCGGCAGAATGACTTGTTCTCAGTCTGAGCCTCAGACTTGTGACTTGATATGCCCAGGTGGCGTTTTCCAACCCAGTGCGACAGACATTGTACGAGTTTGAGGACTGCTTGCACGGAGGCAGGCCCAAGGCAGAGGCCGCTGCCAACAAGCTACGCCAGATCTACCCTGGAGCCATCAGCCAGGGCATCAGCCTCACCATCCCCATGCCTGGCCACCCTGTCATCCCCTCACAAGTAGACAAGGTAACAGCATCTCCTTGGGCATTTGCCGCTGAAGGAGAGCCAGACATGTGCAAAAACTGCTGTTGTACATCTGGAATGAGACTCGAGAAATGTGACTGCTGTCACAGCAGAGCTGTCAAGCATGTGCTTTGTTTGCAAAGACACGATGAAAGGATGTGTGTCTACTGCAGTGCTGGTTGCCTTTAAGAAGTTGCATGCCTGCAGTGCTCAGCATCCCAATGCTTGTTGTAGACTGTTTATGTCTTCCACCTGCATATGTGGCACCCATTGCCGCTGCAGCTTTTTGTGCTGCAAAGGCCTTCCAGTATAACTGCCTGTGTCTTGTTGCTCCATAGCAACCTTGTGACTGTCTCAGGTGCAAGCTGATACACAGCGGTTGGCAGAGCTGATAGAGCAACATGACGTTATTTATGAGCTGATGGACACGCGCGAGTCACGCTGGCTACCAACAGTGTTGGCGGCAGCAGCCGGAAAGCTGGTCATCAATGCTGCCCTTGGCTTTGATTCCTTCCTGGTCATGAGACATGGAGGTCCAC
>JAABUP010005080.1_pt1 | contig 20570 bp, 29 predicted proteins | sample 5559201 | NCBI WGS metagenome assembly JAABUP01 (sample SAMN10711887, study PRJNA513373) | rock metagenome | isolation source: Antarctica rocks | place: Antarctica
GGTATTATTTGTATTTATAATAGGCGAAAATATTGTTTCGCGTGATGGAGGCACTCTGAGGGTCCGTGCAACGCGTACCGCGATTACGCGATTACGCGAGTACGCGGCAACGCGGCACAACACTGGTGTAGCGTGTAGCCACCAATCAATCAATCAATCAATCAATCAATCAATCAATCAATCAATCAATCAATCAATCAATCAATCAATCAATCAATCAATAAATTGTTACAAAAATGAAGTAAAATTTCAAAGTGACCCATTTTAAATCCGCGACGGAATAAAGTCCTGGGACCCAACAGACTAAAGTTCTGTTCAGTGAATTCATACAGTCAAAATTTGCTTCCTACATGCAAAGCATTCCCTAACCACCACATGCATTTGGTTCACACAAAGACATAAAGTGTGCAATAGTACAACAGTGCTGCAAGAGGTCCAAAATGCTGTGACCTGATATGCAGACTTTGCAGTGACTGCATTTCATTGCGTATTTGTGCTTGTGCTTGTGTTATTTAAAATCTGAGGCAAATATAAAGCACAAGCACTTGCCGTTGAGGCTGGATGCCCAACCAGCCTTGACCTCCAGCTCACCCAGGCTCAATTGTTTCTGTGCACAGAAGTCCTGCTATGGCTGTCAACTCTTCAATACTTGCTGTTTTAATTGGTGTGTCTGCTGTATGCGGCTTGGTGTAGTGCTGCCATTGAATGGTTCCTGCTGTCATGTGTGACAGACTGAAGTGTTACACATGTCCTGAGTTTGCCTGTGCTGCAGATAAGACTGGCCAATACGTGCGCCAACTACTGGAGCCTGCTTTCTCTACTATGCCGGCAGCTGCTGACATTCCAACCCTGTTCCAGTCTGCTCTGCACATTTCAGGCACCCTTCCCTTTCCAGTTCCAGATGTGTTCTATGAGTCTCAGAGGATGCAGGACGAAGACATGAAGAATTACTTGGCACCAGTCTCACAATCAGGCGCTATAGCACTGAGCTCTAGTGTTCATGCTGTTCTTCACAAGGAGTTCTCCGCTGGTTCAGGGATGGTGCAAGCAGGTCTGTTTGACTTGCGTGTTTGGTCTGGCTGCTTGCGCACTACATGGGCTGTGATGTGTGAAAGCCCTAGGCAACTCGTGTGCTCTGCTGTGGTGTATCAAGCATTTCAGTACCTTATCCATGCTCTGAAAAGGTAATGCTGGCATATAGGGCACTTTGACCAGCTTGTTTGTGAAATCATGGAACTGTTGGACCGATACGCTGGCCAGCTCAAGTGTAAGCGCAAGGGGAATCAAGGCGAAATGTCACAGACATTGACCGCGAAGCGGCCAGATCTGTGCATGCTCGTGAGGAACGCTCTTTTGTTCAAAGGCAAGATAAGTCTGAGGAGGGCAAGCTTGACCAGGCTGTAGCTGAGCTAAATCAGAAATAGCGCCGCTGGAGCCGGTGCTACCATGGACAGGTGGATCTGCCACTGGTTGCCATCAATTTGATGCCATTTTTGCTGTTTAAAGATACTGCACTAACATAGACCATGCATAAGCCTTGCCTGATAGGTTTATCTATCATCAAAGCAAATGCAGGCCATGAATGCAAAATGAGGCTTATTCTACAATACAGGTGGAATTTCTGATATGCTATGCAATGGCGGGAGGCCACGTCAGGATGTGCATGCTGCGCCGTGATGACCCAGACAGCTGCTTTGTTTAAGTGGTGATCACAACATCTATGAAATCAGAGGCAGACTTCAGCTTTTACGCATTGCTGTCATGCTGTATCGCATTCTTGCCATACAGCAGACTCAACTGCCAAGTGATGCTGTGCCGTTGGGTAGTCAGCTGCAGTTCACTTCTGGCTCGACGATCACTGTTATGGAAGACTATGTCATAAAGCGGGTGGATATCGAGAAGCAGCCGCATCTTGTTGACCAGCTGCCAGAGCTTCAGGAGTTGTACAAAGCAACAAAGGCCAGTACAGTCCAATACAGTCTGAAGAAGGTCCACACATTCGCACCAATATACAGTCACTCTATCTCCTTTTGGTGATCAGCTTGAGTCTGGTTCTGTATCCATCAGAATAAAATCACTGGCACAGCTACAAGCAGCCATCAGATGCATACTGCTGGCCCTGAAAGATCTGCATGCTGCAAGCTTTGCCCACACAGACATTCGTTGGCTGGAGGCGCAGTTCTGCTGCATAATCCCGATGGCAGCGTGCAGTACGTGGTACTGACAAGTGACGAGCAGAAGGCTGTCCAGCTCAAGATGCAAGCTCGACAGGATCAAAGCACAAAGGGTGACACAGATGTTGACGCCTATCAGGTGAGCTCAATGTGTCGAGAAAAGCGCAGCTTGGGCTTGATAGCCCCTTGAATGCAATGGTCACACAGCAGGACTGTGTGATGTTGACACCAGAAGTGGCCAATGGCTTGATTTGCTAATGTTGTCATTGATGCCATTCAAAGCGAATAGTCAATACGTGTATGCAAAGAGTGTGTATGTGTTCATCAGGTTGCGTGCTCTCCAGAGGATCAAGCCATACAAGAAGCCATTGCAACTGGAGATGCCATTCTGCAGCGCCTGTATCAGCCAGGCCAAGACGCTTTACGGCAGAGGACTGCGTCTGCTGCCTGTGAGGCCCCCTCATCTTGGGGCATCAACACTGCAAGGTATCATGTTACAACAAGCTGATCTTGATCCGGCATGTTGCTGCTGTGCCTGCTAATGATATGCATGTTCATCAAGAATCAGGTCACCGTGTTTGGAAACCACAGAGGGGCTTTGAAGCATGGTTACATTGGGTGCTTGTGGTAGTCAAGCACACAGCTTCTCTTGCTGCTTGTCTGGCTTTTTGAGTCTGCACTCCTTGGGCTGACTGTTCCGTCCTCAACTTGATTGCATATGTCTGCAGGGACAGTGATGTTCAGAGAGATACTTTGCTGAAACGTATGGAAGATCAAGATGCAAAGTTGAGGGCATTGTATGCTGCTGGCTAGACGTCCTTGCTGCTGAAGCTGCCTAGCCTTCCAATTTTCCAGCAAACATGAAGAGCTTTGCCTGTTTGATTTTTGCATTGCTGCAACCAGCTCAAGAGGTTTCTTTCTTTTTTGCTTGCAGCTAGCTTTTGACCAGTTGCAATGTCTTCCTGATGCTCATCTGGCTCTGTCAACACTAAGACAGGCATTGACTGGTTCTCAAGGTGACGCATAAGCCTGCATCGCTTTCTGCAGATTTGCTATCGTTTCACATGGCTAGTATGAGTACAGGCAAGACACAACCTCAAATCTCGGCTGTACATGCGTCATGGCCGGCCTTCAGAATCCTAACGTTCAGCAGCAGGTGCTACGAATGCATCTCAGCAGCTTTGACTTTGGAACTCAGCAACTCTGCTCGTCATGACTGTGGACATTGCCTTCCACATGCATTTCGTTGCATATCAATGCATCGCACAACCTAGTTACCTAGCCAGACGCAATACTGCACCGGACACTCTATGATCCAGGCATTTTACCAGGGTCCGCAGAACAGTGCAGCCTTAGGAATGCATAGCCGTTATCACATTCACCAACGAAGATGCTATCACGCTTGTGTCCGTACTAGGGCATTGAAACCACTTTGATGTGCAAATGTGGTGAACGCAAATGTAATGAAGTGTGCAACACAAAACGACAATCAAGGTTGCATCAAACTGATCTTGCACAGCTGCAGAATGCACAGCATGTGACAATCACAGCAATTTATGCAGCTTCAATGAAGTTGAGTCAAGCAAGGGTAGAAACTTGCATGGACAAATTGGTTTGGGACAATATATGCAGGAGCAAGGAAGGCTGCACAAACCGAGTGGCTTGTCTCAAGGGACAAAATCAACTGCGTAGAGCACCTAAAGAAAGATGGAGAAGAGAATGGTGTCAAAATTGTAGTGTACAGCTGACAGCCCTTTGCTGCTCATTCAACATCAGCGTTTGCATCTGTCTGGTGCACCTTCTCTGGCTCTGCTCCTTCCTGAAGCTTAATGATGACATTGCGCCCTGCTTGGACCTTCAGCGGTCGGATGTCTAGTTCCTTGATCACCTTCTCGTAAGCTGACCTGGAACACGCCATCAGCAACATATAGTTAACTCACGCTGTTGTTTGCCAGCAGAGGCTGGGCAGGCCAAAGCCTTTGAGTATAGTGCTGCGTACAGAGGCCTTGCTGACATGCCTATGTGCAAATGCCCGCTCAACATACCTGTCTTGCCTCAAGAGATATTGCATTAGGGATTTTCTAGTGGACAATGCCGCCAGAAGCCCTCGTCGAGATGCATAATCTTTCCTGTGTATCTGCAAATGGCCTGTCAATTGGATGACGCGCGCTGAAAGCTGAGCAATCTGGACCTCTGGGGAGCCAGTGTCTGCTGGAGTTCTTTTGTACTGAGCTACTTTGCTTCTGTCAGTGCCTTGGCCCCTGTACCTGCTCCTGCACGATACGAGAGTTCAGTGTCACCTGTGAAGTGCTGTTGCAAAGCAGACACCTCCTTCCAGCTGTTCTGCAGATCACTCACTGTACTAAGTGCTGCAACTGTGAAGGTCTCGTCTGGACAGGTGTCTTGAATGTCAACGGGGTCCCTGAAAACGTGCCTGCATTGCAGAATGTTGGTGAGGTTCACTGCGGCAGATGCGATTGGGATCAATCCCGCAGCAGGGTTGCAAGGAAAGCATGACCCAGGTTGCCTAGGTCAGTACAGACTTGCTCAGCACAAAGCGCAAACCTGCGCAGAGATGCGACATCGTCATATCGTAAGTGATGCACCAGAAAATCCTAGTTTGTTGCAGTCAATGAGTTGGAAAATTGCTGGTGCTTGCTTTCTGCTAGAGCAGCACGCAGTGTTTAGGATATCTAGGGTTTCGAAACCCAGCCTGGCCCCAGGCGAGTTGTAGCCTGCAACCTCTGTTCTGCGCTTGCACTGCGGAGACGTGGGACGTTGAGTACTGGATTTTCAGCATGTTGCTGCATGCGCACGGCCACGTCTGCGGAACATCTCACGCACACAGTCACTCAAGGGTAAGTGCGTACATGCCTTCGGCGTGGTTGCTGTTGCCGCAACGCGGTGGCTTTCACTGATGTCCTCTCAAATCATATGCATGAGTTCCAGCAACCTCAGTGTGTGCCCATATCGCAGGTGTCAGGCGCCTTCGTAGGCAGCAGATCCCCTTTGCAGCACTCACAGTGTCGGCAGCACCGTAGCCAGTCGTTCAGGCGTTGTTCGAACGGTAAGCACAGGCTAAGGATTACACAAGCCTGCTAATGTATTGTGCACCTTTGCTGCTCTTTTGCCAGCCTGTTATGAACACTGTTGAGTACCTGCTTTGCAGTTGTTGAGGCTCCTACAAAGACAGCTTCTGCACCAAAGGCAAAGGACTCGAGAATAAAAGACCTGGGGCCTGACTTGTGGAACACCACATACTATCCAAAACAGCATGATACAGTAGCTGTGCACAAACCTTGGTATGTCATTGATGCTGAAGGCCAGACTCTAGGGCGACTGGCTGTGCTGGCAGCGTGTGTTATCAGGTATACAGCATGACTCACAGACTGCAATTTGGGCTGTCAAATGCTGCATTGCAGAGCATGTTCACTGTGTGCACAGAGCAGTGTAGACAAGGTGCCAAACACCATTTCCACTAGCACCAGGTCTTTGCCTGATGACAGCTGAGTTGCAGCAAAACGTTTGCGGCTGATGCTGCACAAGCGGCCTTGACAGCTTGGCACAGGACATAACAGCAGGCAATGGCAGCAACTCCAGCTTGTTGCAACATGACTGTTGCACCATACACACTGCACTGCATACTCAGGCATGATCCCTGAGCTCCTGCTCATGCATGGTTCCTTCTGACTGCGCTTCCAAGTCTGTTTAAAATTTGGATAGGGACCCTTTCAGACTCCGATTTCTTGCCACGCACAGACCTGGTGCTTACAAGAAACATGTGTGTAGTGCTTAAGAGCTTACTTGTGCATGCAGAGGCAAAGATCAGCCAAGCTATAGCCCGTCCATGGACATGGGCGGCTACGTGATCATCATCAATGCAGACAAAGTCACTGTCACTGGAAACAAGTTCAATGACAAGCTTTATCGCAGCCATCCCACCTCCAAGCCTGGAACTCTGAAAGTAGAGACATTCAGACAAGTCAATGAGGTAGGTGCTGTGGCCCTGCACTCTGTGAGATTCATGCGGCAGCAACAGATGTTCGTGCTTTGTTGAATAGCAATGTGCATTGCAGCCACATCACATGCAACATGCTGATGTTTTTGTGTGTCACATCTTGCAAACCAGAAGCAAAAGAAAATGATCAACACACATACAATGCACTCATGCTATGTGCCTGCACTAGTGCAAAAGGGCAGACTGTTGCTAGATTGATGTGGCAGCGTTTGAGAAGTAGGCTGTTGGGACATTGTTGCGTTGAAGTCTGGGAGCAGTAACCTGTACCATGCAACAACACTCTCAACTACAACAGATATGTGTGGCGTTGCATGTTCCTTCAACTGCATTTACGTTGTTTGCTCACTTTGCTCGACTTGCTGTGTTCACAAATGGCATGTGCTGTGCAGAGAATACCTGAGCGGATCCTTGAGAAAGCCATCAAGGGCATGTTGCCCAAGGGGCGTCTGGGTCACCGGCTTTTTACCCACCTCAAAGTGTTCAAGGGCACCAAGCACCCCCACGATGCACAGCAGGCTGTGGACATCACCAGCAGAATCAACCAGAAGTTCAATGGAGCATCAGCAGCAACACAATAGTGGATGTTTGAACACGGCTGGTGTCATCACATTGTGGATGCGTGCTAGATTCACAAAATGCTCAGTTGCAGAGAATCACAGCACCACAACAGGTCAGGCTGATCATGGCCTGTGACAATGCGGGTGCATCATATGCCAATGGCATGTACCACCAGATTTCGAAGTTTATTTGTGTTCTGCTTGTTTTAACAGTGTGCACACTGCACCATTCTACAGAAATTGTGATGCAGCTTGGATGACACCCAACTCATTAGTTGCACTAAGCAGGACGCTGTACGGACCAGGAGTGACTCACGTTGCCTTGTTCAGCTCAAACTGTAAGCCTCAAACATGCAAGCAGCCTCTTCTTCTCAATCGACAGACTTGCACGACAGACTTGCAAGACAGACTTGCCAAAACGAAGAAATCCCCTGTTGAATTGGGCATGCATCATGTCAGATACGCCTCAACCGTCAATGTGCTTGCAATGGCAGCATCAGGGCTGCTTATATCATAAGACTGTCACAGCAATGACGGAATATGCCAAATCAACCAGCTGCATCAAGGTCAGCTCCAACATTACTTATAAGAAGGTTGGGATTGATATCTGCAGCATAAGGCAGGGCTGGTCTGGCACCAAGTGCTGTGCAGTTACAAGCCGCTACAAGTGCAGCAAGCATCATCATCTGGTCAAGAGGCATTTGCTGAGTGATGGCATACAAGACACTGCCTATATAGGCATCTCCTGCTCCTGTCGTGTCTTCAATGGCTTCCTGTATAACAGTCCCTCCTGATCAAGCCCCCCCTTGGAAAAGCTCATGTGGTAGGTTGGATTCACGCTCCCATGATTCTGACGCTGTCAACCTGACATGAGCCTACAGCAGTAGGCACATGCAAGAGCAAGCGGGTACTGCTGATGACTAAGCACTGGGGGCTTCACAAACATACACACTCTACCATGTCCTGCAGAAATGATGTAACCATTTGCAGACAGGCCAATATAGCACAAGAGAAGACAGCTGAGTCCACCACAAACTTGCTGCTGACCTGAGGTACATGTGCAGCAGATGCAACAAGGATGCATGCTGTCACAGTGGTATTGTGTGGCGCAGCATCATGCCCACTGCTGTCTGCCTCCGCTTCTGGTGAAGCTGCTGGCAAAGCTGCTGGTGAACTTGCGTGTGAAGCTGTGAGCTGCTGAGAAGTGTCAGCATCAGTGTGTTGTAGCTTGTAGGCTTGGCTGCTGGAGCTTACATTGCCAGCCCTGTGCAGCAACAGTTTCATGGGTCAGTCCAATTACTCAGATATGGTCAGGCATGTTGTCTGCAGCCAGTGTTCAAGAGCTCCGGTCAGCACACAGCCACAATAACAGCAATGCTGGACATTGCAGGTGCAGGGTATGCAGCAAATATGTGTGTTCTTGCACATCTCATGCTATGGCAGGATTACTAACCTGATGTAGACATTACTTTTACTGATGCAGTCTGCAGCACTGGCTTTGGCAGCCTCATCTTGCCTGCTGCTGCTTGCAAGACTGCTGCTGCTGCTGCTGCTGCTGCTGCTGTCAAGACTGCTCAACATGGAGTTCAGTTTGTCTTCCAAGACGGCTTCCTCGCTATGTTGCTGTGGATCCTGTCGATTGATCAGTACGCTGCCACGTTTGCCAAGAGTGGTGATCATCCATTTCAGCCTAGGCAGCTGCTGTAGGGTGGACAGCATTGCGTCACCCAGGGTAGCTTTGCCGGTCCATAGCTGCACAGCAAGCATGGCAGTTTCAGCAAGAGACGCAGCCAATGTTCATAAAACAATGTTCAAGCACTTTTGAGCTGCTCAGTTATGTTAATGCAGGTGAGGCATGGGCAACTGACTTGATCTTGATCTAACACTTGATGCTGATGGCAGACTGTCGTGCCTTGAATCAGGAGTGGCTTTGGTCAGGGATGAGAAAAGCAGCAGACAAACAGAAGCATGATGCCAGCACCACACATCATGCTTCACTTGACATCGACACAAGTACGGCAACAGCGTATTACCTTTGGGAAATGTGCAGAGGTGCACAGGTAGTCAGCCTCCTTTAGCAGCTCATCCAAGTGCTCTCTGAGCCTTTCAGCTTCGACAAGGACTGGGACTCCCCTTTGTCGGGCTGCTTTTGCTAACAGAATGGCAGAGACTGTGAGACGCCCATCAAAATATACCAAACTGGCATTGTTAAGAATCTGCTCGACTTTGTCTGGCTGGAGATCTTCTGGGGTATATTCAATTCCAGGAGTTTGAATGCATGTTCTGGTGCCACCTGTGAGAGCTCGATGTTTTGTGATGCCAAGGTACCTCCTGTGTTGTGGGGTATGGCCAGACCTTTGACTGGCATGTGATTGTATCAGAACGAGGGGAAATTTTCTTGTTGCATGAAGCAGCATTGCAACTTGCCCTTGCCTTTTTTGTCAACAATCATGTAGCTGAAGTGGGAAGCGCCTTGACTTCTCAGTAGGAACTCTGTGTTGATGCCATCTGCTTGAAGTTCCTGTACAATTTGCTGCCCTATGCTGTCATTGCCAACCTTAGTCACCAGGCAAGCATCAATGCCCAGGCGAGAGGCAGCTGTCAAGGCATTGGCACAGTTTCCTCCACCTCTTGTCTGAAGCACATGAATGCAGGCTTTTTTGCTGGCATAGGAAGCTGTAAGGAGCTGCATAGGTACAAACTATTGGCACTGCACAGACTATCAATTCACCTCCATGCGCTGAGTGCGAAGTTTTTCGTCCGGTTTTGGGAAAGCGGCAACCTGTGCTAAGAAGTCCCAGCAAGCAAGTCCAAGGCCGACCACCTTCTTTCGGTGCTCGAGCGGACTGTCTGCAACAGCTTGAACGGATGCCTGTACAGTCCGTTTTGCGAGAGCAGCGTTTGGAACGAACAAGTCCACAAGGCAAGGAAGTGCCTGCTGCAAGTTGTGCTGACGCGCTGGCCCCCCGTATGCAATGTGCTGTATGATGCCGGGCGCTGTCCGCCAGGACACTGAACCGTGCAGTTGCCTGGGCAGTGAATTGGTCGTGCACATGACATCCACTCGATTCACAGCAAGCATCTCGCAAAAGCCAAACGATACCTGATCTTGAAGACAAATCTTGCACCGGCTGAGCGCGCCTGTTGCGTGCGATTGGAAGTTGCATGCATGGGTTGCTAAAGCATGGTTACTAAAAGGTTACTCAACGGTTACTAAAATGTCTCCATAACGTAAGATATACAAGTCAAGGTGCAGCAACACTCACAACAGTCCTTAACCGGAGTGACAGTGCTCGCAGTCAGGCAATGTTCGTACATCACTGCGCCATTTGAGCGGTATGGAGGACCAGGATTCACAGTTGTGCAGAGACCCTCCGGAACCGTCAGGTAAGTGTATGTATGAGCCTGTTATCAGGTGCACTGAGCCGGCGACGCGGCGTTTGTCGATTGAAGACAGTGCTGTCACCACCCAGGCGCGCTTCAGCAGCGTTTCGGATTGTTGCAGTCTGCAAAATTGCATGCTTTCATTGATTTTTGTGACCAGAGCTGTGCTTGTCTTGCCAGATTATGGCGCACAGCGGTACTATTATCAAGAAGGGCAGCGTCAGCGTTTTCTGCAAGAGCAATATCAGAGGTTGGCACTCCAAGACGCGATGGCCGCAGAGCCGAATGTCCCTCACAGTGCTGATCCAGAGGCGACTGATGAAGTACTGCCAGAGGGCGAGTTGCCAGAATACATTCAGGAAGAAGATGAAGAAGAAGATTTGTTGTACTCTGTTCAACCTCAGCAGCTGTCTCATGGTGACATTTACCTGGCGTCCAGTGTAGGAGACACGAACAGAGTCAGGTAAGAATCCCTTGTGTATAAAAAAATGTTACTGCTTTGCTGCTTTATGCTGCATACAGGCTGGCTGCAAGAGAACCCAGGCCAAGTCACTCAGTGCATTTGCTTCCAGGGAGCTGAGCATGGGCTCCTGGACTGCAGGTCTCTTGTGGAGGAAGAAGCAGTGGATGTCAATTTGAGAGATGCCTGGGATGCTGTGCCTTTGTACTACGCCTGCCGTTCTGGTAAACGCTTTGCGAGACATTGTCAGGTTGAGGTTAGGATGCATGATGACTATAACCAGTCAGTACACCCAGATTGCTGAGCTTTGTTCACAGCAGGCTATCGCCGATGATCTACATGGCCTTTCTGCTTCTTCACTACACTTCGTTACAACTTCATTACAATTGTGGTAACTTGCATGGCATGCTATTGGCTCTGGACTACAACGGTCATGCATGTTTGTCACAGAGACAACACCTTGGGCTACAGCTAGCATGCATCACAAAGGAGCCTACAGCATTGCAGGCACACCTATAGTCTATGCGCCAGGAATATATGCAATGCTGTGAACAAGCTGCAATGAGACAAGTCAAGTGTGTGAGCACTGTTGTGAGCTCAGAAAGCTTTGTAATGTCACTAGGCTCAGAAGGCGGTGTGTAAGCTCCCAGCAGCAGTTGCGCTTGCCTTCTCAGACCTTGTGATAAGCTCCTTACTGTTTCTTCAGGGCACAACGATGTTGCTCAGTATCTACTGGAAGCTGGCGCTGTCTGCAATGAGTACACATTCGATGGTGATCGCTGCCATTATGCTGCTCTGAACCTGGGCATCAGGACTCTGCTGAGGCAGTTTGAGGCTCGGCCCCCACCTCTCTCACCATTGGCTTCTTCTCTGCGCAGTCTGTCATCTTTGTGTGAAAACCCAGAGGTATGCATCTGCCTGTGGGTCTGTAATAAGACAATTCGAGTGTGGTTGACCTCTGGAAGTTTGCTGTTGAGGTGAGACTGTTGATTGTGCGTGTCTGCATGTATCTGATATGTTTTCACAGGTCACAGTCATGTTTATCAAGCCAGATCTGTAACTGTGCATACAGCCATGTTTGTAATGAATTTATCATACGCAATGACAGAGACTTCATTGGGATGCCTGCACATTCTCATCCATGCTTCCCACTGTCAAGATGCGCAGTTTGATTGACCATGAGTTTTGTCACAGGCAACAAGTAGCAGTGGTCAGACAGAGGCCCCATATTGTGACTTTGCATTTGTGTTGGGGCAGGATTTTATTCCATTGCATAGGGCCATACTAGCAGCTCGATCCAAGTTCTTCAGAAAGATGCTGCTCACTCAGTGGAGCTCCCGGGTGAGTACTAGCTTGTGAGCAGGCCTCGAGTATGAGTGGCTGGCTGTTGTCACGACGCTTTACAAGGCGTAAACACTTCATGGCCAGCAGCATTTGTCAACAGCATCTTGGCATTTGACCAGAGACTGTGCTGCTGAAATTGTGTGTTGTATGTCTTTGTCATGCCAGCCACATTATAGTAAAGCCATCTGCTGCTTTCCATTTGCTTTCGCACTCCTGTATGCACAAGCACTCAAATTTGACCTGCAACCCCCAAAACCCTTACTTACACCATCCAGCATTTTGCCTGTGCAAAGCATGCGTCCAGAGTCTACTGCAATGAACACATGAGTGTTGGGAAAGCTCACCTTCATAGCATCAGGTCTGGACCCAATATTCAGGCGGAGAGTCATTGATCCTTATGCGCAGCAGCAGCAGCAGCAGCACTGTGTAGCTGCTGTATTTTGTGCTGCTTTGACCTCAAAGACGACTGCTGTCTACACTGCATGATACCAGGTATGACCTTTGCTTACATCTTGCACTGGCTTGACCTACAGGCAAATGGTATGAGGACAGTGCATCTAGGCAGTCCAGCCCTGAGTGCGGCAGCCCTGAAGGCAGTCCTGGTGTTCATTTACACAGAGAGGCTGGATGTGGGCATAGAGGAGGTGGAGCCTGTACTCAGGGTCATGCGTAAGTGCCGTCTGAAGCATATGGTTCCCTGTATTCAGAAGGAGCGCAGGACGCTGCGGTACCATTCCAAGTCCTTGCGTAAGGATGAGGCGGGTCCCCGCAGGTCTGCTGCTGCACTTTCTGCCCATGCTGTGATGCTGTGCTGTGCTTGCAAGATATGCCATCGTTGTGTTTATGCAAAGCAGGTATGCATTCACAGGGATATCAAGAGGTCAGGCAGTCCCTGTTGATGCCCTCTGCTACAGTGACGCTGCATTTCCTCACAAGGCACTACCAGCTTTAATGCATTGATGTTCGCTTATTGCTGCACAGCCCAACAAAGTTGCAAAAGTTCGTGTCTGTGCCATCGTATGGTTGGCATGTCTGTTTGCATGCGCTGGCTAATATAAAGGTCAACACGTGGTCCTGATCTGTCTGCCACAAATACTTGCAGCACTTGTAAACATGTCAATGGCAGCTACATCTGCAGGTTTGTGCTGCAACCTGGCATGCTGCCTGAGGAAGCCAGGCTGGCATATGACCTGCGTTGCTTACGTCAGAGAGCAGCTGCCTTGGAAGCTGCTGGTGCTACAGTGTCTGCATCAGACTTTGCTGATATCATTCTGCTGATTGATGCAGTCCGCTTCAGGTGACCCATCACCAGCTTTGATTGTGGAATGTAATTAACTGTGGGGGTGAATGTCATTGCAATGCAGTTGCTGATGTGTTCAAGACAGGCTCTTGACTGCTGACACAATGCCATGCTTTGATACTGCATATATCTCAGCTACATACCTTATCAGCAAATGCATGGATGCAGGTGTCATTGCTGCATTCTAGCTGCACGCTCAGACTATTTCAGAGCCTTTCTGGAGCGCTCCCCTGCCCAGAACACCTCCTGCATTGCTTCACGCTCTAATTCCAACCAGTCAGAACAGGATACACATGCTACCACGAGCAATGCACAGCCAGCTGCTGCCAAAGCTGCGCCTAACCAGCATGCTTCCCAGCATAGCTTCTGCAGATGCACAGAGGTACACCAGAGCGCAAGCATGGCTTCTGATGGTAGGCAGGACAGCACAGCAGCAACTGCTGGGCAAGTTGAGCTGCCCCAGCTTGCGGTGGCAGATGTGACGCCCGAGGTGTTCAGGCTAGTGCTGGAGTTCGCATATAGTGGATCAGTGCAGATTTTGGCGCCTCAGTGGCTCAAAGCTTCAGGCGCAGAGCAGCTGTTTGAGGCAGCTGAGCGATACCTGCTGCCTTTGCTCAAGGTGAGCACATGGTTTGCAGCAATTCCAGCTTGAGGTGCAACTTCCAAAGATGCTGCAGATGCTGCTGTCTTGCAGCATCAGTGTCTCAGACCACTGCTGAGATCTTGCATGTAACCTGGGCATGTGCTGCACTGCTGCTATGCAGCATCAGAACAAGAGGCTCTGAGGATAATGGTATGCTGAGGTCCACTTGCCTTGAGCTGAAGGTTGATGTTTGATGCAGCGAGAGGTGGCAGAGCATATAGTCGCCGCCTTGGATGCTGGAGGAGGGTCCATGGACCAATTATGCCGTCTGCTGCTGGCTGCTGATACTTACCAAGTGATCCTGCTGCGCAATCACTGCCTGGCAGGCTTGGCTCAAGCTTTCCAATGTCTGCACACCCACACTCCCAGGGAGCAGGCCATCTTTGAAGCCTTTGTTGATGCTGTTGCACCAAAGGCAAGGCTCTCAGTTGCTGTTTTCTTCTTGTACAAGCTTTGACGCTATCATGCAAGACTGTGTAGCATGGCCAATGAAACACATCGGGGAAGGAACATATTTTGGTTTGTTGTATCAGTCGTGTGGGGCGGCTGATGCCAACAATTGCCTGCTATGCGAGTGTGCTGTGCCTTTGAGTCCACCCTGCATGGCGGCTAAATGCTGTATTGGCAAGACAAGGTTGGCCTTAATCAGGGTTTGGGCTCACACATTGTTGCTGTTGATTTGATCAAGCGCTACTTGCAGGGTACAATAGACATTCTGGATGGTAGCAACATCGGTGGAGCATCTCATGGCAAGATTGAAGGCAGTGGTGTTGGAGGTCTGGGAATCGGTACCCTGCTTCAGGATTTGAGAGAAACTTTCTTGGAGATGTTTGGTGGCACTGGAAAGCACAGGGATCGAGCTGCCAAGTTGTTTGATGCACAGTTGCGAGATATTGCTACAGCCGGTCAGTCATGTTGACGAGCACATACAAGCTCAAACGCTGTTGATGAGAATGCGTAAGCCCTTCACTTGTCAGCCTGCTCCAGTGGGTACCATAAGCACCATAAAATCCATAAGCCCACTGGAGCAGGCTGGTGGAGCAGGCTGGTGGAGCAGGCTCACTTCTCAGCACATGAAGATGCAGCGACGAAATGTGGCTGCTGTTGACGGCTGTGCGCCAGGTTGTACAAGTACAGGCTGCTGTTCAGCTGTCCAAGGCATTGTGCTGTTGTTCAACACGTGCACAAGCAGCTGCTCTGCTAAAATAGACCAATCTGGTGAGTGCACTCCCTGTCACACAGCAAACCTTGATACGGCGTATATCATCTATCTGGCACTTTGCACATTTTTGTGGCAGCTCCGAAACCAACAGTGCCACTCAATACCAGAATGATGATGGTGCTCGTATGGGACTGACGCCGACAGCGGCAGGAGTCGATCGTATGTAAGATGTCATACCTGTTTGCGTGGTTCGACAGTCAGCTCGTGCGTGATCATGCTGACACTTCCGCAACAGATCACCTTTTCTTGTCGCACGATCCGGCGAGGCCCATGTGCCATAGCCTCGTCTGTACTCCTTGAACACACATGCACGAGAAGGATTGTTTTAGGCAGCGTATTGCATGCTGTGGTCGTAGCAGCTGCACCTAGACAGGTATTTCTCGGGCTTGAGATCACCTGCACACTCTGACAGGCCCCACTGTATGCTTTCACCCAACAACATGGTCGCATGTGCAGGTTGAACACACCATAGACAGAGTCTTTGCGGTCAGTGACGTTCATTGTGACTACACCCTTAATCAGGACTGGCTGACAGAACTTAAACACAGACAATATGGGTGAGGCCTATCTCAAAAGCAGTAATGTGACACGCCGGTTTGATTTTGACTCATGACAGAACAGACCTGCATGGTTTAGGCAGAACGACGTTTTGCTCTTGGCTGGAGACATCTCTGATGACCTTGGTCTGATACGCCAGAGCCTGAGCTCAGCAGCTGAAGCTTTTGGCCGGGTCTTCTATGTGCCTGGCAACCACGAGTTGTGGGTCAGAGGCGAGCCTCACAGCGTCAAGTAAGGCACGTGCACCCTGCAGCTGCAGAAAAATTCAGCAGTGTATCCTTTGCAATCTGTTTTTGCAACTACACTCTCGTGCCTATGCAGGAATGGTGCAGCGCAAGACTCATTTCAGAAGCTGCTGTTGATATTGCAACTATGCCAGGAGCTTGGCATCCACACAACACCTGCACGTCTGGGAAACTTGTGCATTGTGCCTTTGCTGTCCTGGCACCATTCCAGCTGGGATAGAGAACCTGACATACAGGGTGTCCCCCATGTATCTGCTCTCAGCATTGCAGACTATGGGGCTTGCATATGGCCTGACACTGGTCCAGGTACATGAGTCAATCGTATGCTGTTCATGTCGGTTGTGGCTACTGCTCTGATCCTGTATTAGCACTGGTTTGGCTTGCAGCTTCAGAGGTGCTTCTAATGATTGGTTGTTCCTAGCAGTCATGCATGGATATTGGCCATGGCCATTGTTGGAATCAGTTCTCAGGCCGTGTATGTCAGCTGTTGCTCCATGACTGGTTGCTCATGACATGCTTTATGGTTCATCAAGGCTTTTGTAGGTTTTGGAGGGGCAGTTTACACCAGGCAACAGGGGGCAAAAAACTTCTTGCAAACTTGTCAGAATACAACGTGCTTCACTGCTGCAGGTCAGGGGATACATGGGTCCCTTGATATAGCAGAGTGGTTTGACAAGCAGAACCAGACAGGCTGGCAAGAGCTGCTGCAGCAAAAGCATGGTTGTGATGTCATCTCCCTTGCCCATTTCTTGCCCCATCAGGTATTCTCCTTATGTCCTGTTGTGCTTGTCACTTAAGTAAACTCGTCAATCCTCATATCCTCACTGTGTTTAGCATGGGACTCCATCTTGCTACATGTGCAGAACATATGAGTTACTGTTTGTGTATGCTGAAGAGTTTGTCATTTGATGTGAAGCATGCAATCAGACAAATGCACCCTCAGAAAGCTCGAACCGCTGCCTGATGGAGAAAGAAGTCAATGGTAACTTCTCTGCAGTTCAATCAGTGGCTAAGCATGTGTAAGCTTGTTGAAATGTCATGACAAAAATTCAGTGTGATAAAGATTTCATTCAAAATGTATTGCCACCGCAGGCATTGCTGCCAGAGAAACGTTATTTGTTCTATCCAAACTTGGCCAAGGCCGCTGGCTCAGAGCCTTTGGCACACCGCTTGAGGGCTCTGCGACCCGATGTAAACATTTTTGGCCATACTCACTTCTCTTGGGATGCCACTATTGAGGGTAGGGGTTCAAGTCCCGACCTGGCATGATCAACCTTGATAACTTTGTCTGCTGCTCATATTGCTGAGCCCTTTTATGCTTGAGAGAACTCAAACATCCATATAGCAAGAGCGCTTGGGCTGTTTTCTCAGAGGGCTTTATCACGGATGCCAAAGACACAAACTCTTGTTGTGTGCAGCAACAGCTATGCTGCACGTGACTACATACAGGCTTGACAGGATAGTAAAATAAGGACGTTGCAAGGTGCAGCATTTGTTGCTTCAGTCTGTTGTTCTTGTACAGCTTACCTAGCCTTGTCAAGCTCATCTGCCTTGATACAACCAGTTCGACTGCCCCTTTTATAGCATCATCACAGGATAGCTCTTTGCGTTTCTTGGGCCAGACTACCAGCAACGGGACATGAAGCTCTTTTTGGAGCAGACTTCTCTCCAGCTTAGTTTGTCACCTGTGCACCTGTGCTTTCAAGCCAGGTTTTCTGGTGACTCACAATTGGCTACACAACCCCCCAGCCTATAAAGTACTAAAGGAAATACAACAGTGGGAAAGGGTTACATGCAGAATGTGATGGGTTGCAGGAGTACGTCATATCCAGGCTCCACTGTGTGGGCCATCAGAGCGCCGCCGCCGCCCGCGCTCCCTCACCTTTGAGCAGCTGACCCCCCTGGGTCCCATGGACAGATCCAGGATCATACCCACCCCCTCAGGCTTTGACCCTGTGAAGGCAGACTGGCTGCCCATTCAGATTTATGAGAGTGATGCATACAGATCCAGAATGGGCAAAGCAGGAGATGATGCTGATGGATGGCAGGTATACCTCTCTGGTTAGGGCTTGGCTGGGCAATACTGCTGTATGACATTTGCCCTTCACAACATGTTAAAAAACCTGCAGATGTAGGTACATGCTGTGATCCATAATGCAAAGCTGTTCAATCAGTAGCAGTCTTCAGTAGGTTTGTGATTCATAATGCAAACCTGTTCACTGCCCTGTCGATGCATGCATGCCGTGTGCAAACTTGTTAACTGCCGTGTTGATGCATGCAGGCCACTATTGAGCAGTTCAAAAACCAACAGCACGATCAGTCTGCAACTGCTTGCAAGTCCTAGCAATATCCAATAGCATATTACATTGCCCATAAGGCACCATTGATGCTGCAAAATAGCTCTGAATCTGCTCAGCGTTGTTGAAAAAAAGTTGATGTCACAATAGCCAGCATATCTGCAGAGTGCAGGGCATGTTGATGCAGGCCCTGCAGCATGGTTACATGTGCCCTCCTTTGGGAGCTCACTGTGCCACGTGCCCTTAGAAGCATGCCTAAAACCGTTTTTGAGTATACTATAACTAATCAAACAAAGGACCGCATAGTGTTGATGAATCAAATCCAGCTTGCTGTCCTGATAGGACAAAAACGTCCAGTTGGAATCCGAAAGATGGAAAAGCTCTTGCGCTAGAGCATCATGTTACCATGCTGCAAGTAACAAAGCTTTAGATTTTGGCCGGTTTGACTAGGTTCCAGTACGTTTTAGGCGTCATGACAGAGCAGTCACGAGGTGAAAATTTACTGAGCAGGATGCGTCACAAGCAACCCAGCAGCTATAGTCAATACAGAGTGTGACAGGAACCTTTCACACTTGAGCTTGAATCAGATTGACGCTCTTCTCACACCAGGTTATAGGCAGGCATGTCACAAGCATCACATCTCATTGAGACAAGCATCAGCGATTGTACTGCCAGATGACCATCTGAAATTTAGGCATTTCACCAGATTTTGCTGACTGCTTTACATGGCAACATAATCAGGTCTAGCTTTAGCACCAAATCACACATTGCATGGGCCACAACCACATGACAGTTCTATGCCACCAAAGCGTGATGTCAACATGAAGTGCATGACATGCTCACAATACCATTGCTCAGATGCCTGGCCACTTGATGTTTGAGGTGCCTTTGTTTGTAGCTCACCATAGGCCGGGAAGCGTATAAACCGTTATTATTGTTAGATGCCTTCGTTTGGCGGTGGCTTGCCAGCAGTCTTGGCAGCACGTCTGGTCCTGCGCTCATACATACCAGCAACCCACGGAGCCATTTGCACATTGTGAGGCTCCCGCCTGTGATGACTGTAATACTCACCCAGCTGCGGTATAGTGTAGTGGTTAGCACCCCAGACTCTGAATCTGGTAACCCCGGTTCGAATCCGGGTACTGCAAATTTGTTTTGTTATGCTTCTAGCCCCATCCCAAACCAGTGGTTTGCACAATCATGGCTCAGACGCTATAGGACCATCTTTCCCCTCCCCCATAGGACCATACAGGCTGCTATACTCACAGTCACAAGTGACCGCACGGAGAGCTCAGGACCAGAGCCTCAACTACAGCCCTGCTCGTCCATGGCAGACAGACTCCTAGTCCTGGAGGCAGATATCCTCAGGAGGTAGGCTAGGATTTTGCTCCAGAGCCTGGCCACTGGCCAAAGCCGAGACAGCTGTGCAGAAGCTGACCCAGGTGCGGCGCAAGGACGCTGTGCAGACTTCAGCTAAGCTGAGTCAGCTTGAGGGGGGTCTCAATGGGCTGGAGAGGAAGCACCTGGATTCTGCTGCTTCCTTTGCAACATGGCAGTAGTAGTAGTATGGTAGTAGTAGTAGTGTGGTAGTAGTAGTAGTATGCATGTGCAACCGACACGTACGTCGCAACATACACTCTGCACTGCACACTCAAGCATAAGTCCCAAGCTCCTGCTCACCCATGATCCCCACGTCACACTTAAATTTTCAGCCCATATGGATGTGTATTTTGGCCCAGCATGCAAACAGTTGAATGGCGGCCTGATGTTGTAAAACACAGTGGATTTGGCAAATTGTCAATATGCTGCAGCCTTAGCAGCTGTTGTTGGTTAGGACTGCCCAGAATCAGCACGCACATCCGCCCTTTGGGTGCTGTTCACTGGTCAAGCACACACGCACTGTGGTCCATGCCAGTGTGTGATGAACCTTGGACTGGTTTTCAAGTCTAACAATGACCATGTTCTTCTTCTTGCCTGCCTGCCCAAGTGTCTGCCGACATCACCTATATGAGTGATGCTCAATGTAGGAGTTGCGATTCTGACTTTCTGAACAGACACGGATGTGTGCACAATGCATGCAAGTTTTATTTGTGTACAACACATTGACAGGTATGTACACACATTTGTGCAGGAGGTGCACAACATGTGTATACATACATGAAGGTGAAGATGACAATTGTGTTGTCTGGTTATGCAGATTTTCAGGATGCTGCCAGTGAAGTAAATCCGGCTGGGCCGCCATCTGTAGCAGTGTGGCAGTGTATTACAGTGTATTACGGCGTGACGCGGCCCGCTCACAGCACGTGTGTCTTGTCAGGATATAGCTCTGCAACCGAGCTCATTGTGTATCATTCTACGTGCGAGCTTT
>JAABUP010005081.1_pt1 | contig 20570 bp, 23 predicted proteins | sample 5559201 | NCBI WGS metagenome assembly JAABUP01 (sample SAMN10711887, study PRJNA513373) | rock metagenome | isolation source: Antarctica rocks | place: Antarctica
AGGTAACTTGCTCAGCTCTGTAAGCAACACCGTTGGTAGCGATGTGCATACTCTGTAGACCCGCTGTTGGACTGCACCTTGCAAGACCCGACAGGGTTTTGGCAAGCTGCTAACGAAGGCGTCACGCACATTTACCTTTACAGCAATTGAACACTGCAGCCAAAGGCATAAATGCCTCAGCTTGATTGTGAAGCCACTTGGGTGCAAAATGTATTCCTGGCATTTAGTATTTTTGGCAAACATTGTGTACAATTCTGTCTGTATAAGTTTTGTTGAAGATTCTGACGCAAAGATCGGTGCATGACCTAGTCCTTGTCATACTTGCAGGACTGGTTCGCAGTGGGTGGTCCAGAAATACATTGAACAGCCGCTGCTGATTGATGGTCGCAAGTTTGACATCCGCTCATACTGCCTCATCACACCCGACCACAAAATCCACATGTACAAGCACAGCTACATCCGCACCAGCAGCACGGCCTTTGACCTGAGCAACCTGGAGGACAGGCAAGTGACTCATTGTATTGTGTTCTTGTTTATCTTGCACGAGCCCGCCATCAATGTGCGTGTGATACTTCTGCCAGTGTTCGTCGAAAAGTCGTAACGCCAGCGCGGAAAAGAAGAAGCTATGCACAGAGCTATGCAGGCCAAGCTGGACAGGCCTTTGTCAACTCCGTCTCGTCCAAGTCAAGTCAGCAAGCAGGCATCTTGTCGAACGCTAACAAAATTGCCTGGCATTGCAAGCAGACGGCATTTGTGTATGCGCAAAGCTCTCGGTACGATGTCGTTGAGGCTGTCGGCGTTATGCGCAGGTACCGGTCAAGGGAAGTTGCTTTACAACCTCCCTGCATCCGGAAACACCTTGCGACAATTGCAACCCCGCATTTGCACAACCAAAGGCATAGGTTTCAGCGGTCATGCAAGCACAGGCATCCCAGCTCGCTTGTTCGCAGCACAGACACTGTTGCTGACGCTAACGGCTCTTGTGAACAGGTGTCATATGTTGGTTGATGCATCAGAAGCCCCAGAGTCAAAACGCAACTCCTACCTTCACCTTGTCGTGCAGATCAATGCAACTGAGGTGAGATTTGTGGACCGGGCACCGGCTCCTGCCGCAGGACAGCAGCAGGGAGGGTGGGGTCAAGGCCAGCCCCAACAGGCTGGTTGGGGTCAGCCTCAGCAGGTACACAGTTTCCAACAATGCAGACCTGACATCAATGCATGCCACTGACTGCCTCTCCACCCTTTGCATGCCAATGATGTGTGCGTGCAATCAGGGTCCAGCCTCTGGTCCAGCCTCTTGCAAACCTGAAAGCAGTCAAATGCATTTGGTGCAGGAATGGGGTGCAGCACCAGATACCTTTGAACAGGCACCACCCCCAGGCTCAGAATGGGCCCAGACAAACACCCCAACCCAACAGGCTGCATCTGCTGGCCCGCTGGTATGCATCATCTGTCTCAATCAAAGTCCACATCTTGTTTTCTCTCACTGCCCAGGTGCTCAATTGGAACAATCGCAATGCTTCATTGAGCTATGTTGAGCTTTGGGCTGTGTCTGCTATAGCATGCAAGGAACGTCACAATCATGCTGCAATGGACAAGATTCATCAGTATGCATGATTGCAGAGCAAGGAGAGCAGCGCAGAGGATAAATGGAGGTCTGTGATTGACAACCCCAATCTCTGGTGGAACAACACCACAAACAAGCGCAATCCCAAGGCGCCAGATTTCAAGCTGAAGAATGATAAAACAGGCCAAGTTGTTCTTTGGATAAACAGCAGGGACACCCCAGACTGGGCCCGGCAGAAGCTTGAGAGCACAGGGGTGACCCCAACTTACCAACCTAGCGGCTTTACTGACATGAACTGACATGTCGCCTGTGTATCTTCTGTTGGTTTGGTCAACAGCCCGCCCATTCGCCTTACACTTGTGTGCTTCAGAGGAACATCGTCTTGTTCTGTCTTTCTTGTGCTAACAGAGTGCATTGCCATGAGGTTCTGCGTCTACATCGCTTACAGGGTGACATGTCAATCTGATTCCTCGCAACCAGGGTACCACATGGCACATGTACATCGCAAAACGTTCATCTGTTGTTATGATGCTTCCAGACCATGAAAGCGCTTGATGGTGGATTGTCACATGTAATGCTTGCCCAGATAGAGCAGTTCCTTGGGTGGCTCAACGACTTTACAGCAAAGATTGATGCAAGGCCATTGAATTGCCCGCACTTAAACACCGTTGTAGGATGAAGCCCTTGGGTCGATCTCTACAAGAACTTTCAGCAATATTGGTTCATGACACACACAAGAAATACAGGCAATAATCAGAAGCAAAATCACAGAATGTCTTCAAACACGTCATAGGACATAGAGATACAAATTGTACACACCAGCGCAGCTGCAGGGTTCACAAAATACAATCTATTGCGGTCAACATAGCAGCAAGCTCACCCTGCAATAATCCCCAGCACAGTATCAGAAAATATCAGCACATTATTATTAGTCCTGAATAATGCACACACGATCACAGAAGAGTCCATGACTCATAATCTAGATCAGACCAGGTAGGGTCTTGGTCAACAGAACAGCTCGAGTCTGGACTGCAAGCCCTGATGTCCTGCTGTGACGCCGTTGCAAGCCAAGCTGCCTGCTGCTGCGTCTGCTGCCTCAGACTGTTCTGCTCTATAGTCGCTTGGAACATGACCTCAAGCTTGCTGAACACCTATATGCAGTGCAGATGTGCTGATAGCAGGTGGTCACTATCCTCTGTCCTGCCAGGCATTACAGGGTCCACATAATGCAATGGCATGTGACAGACCATGCAAGGTGTAACATTCAAATGCATGCTGGGTTATGCAGCTACACCAGCAGCCTCAACCAGCATGCCCAGTTGACACGCTATGCATAGTGCATTCACATACTTGTTCCCGCCTGAGAATGCCTTGTCCAGCCACTCAATTCAGCTGCTTGATGAGTACCGTTGGTGAATGATGCACATGCTGACATAGTCAAGGGCATGTATTGACAGGATCATGCGTCCCAGCAATGTTGTAAAAATCCACAATGAGCTATCATGACCACCTCACTTGTCAAAGTCAAACTTGCAATAGCCAAAATATCACACTGCAAACTTTTGCTGTGCAGAAATGAGGACAGCTGTCACACACCTGGCACAGTTTGGTGAGCTGGTGCTTGCTCAGTGAAGGCTGACTCAGAGCCGAGATGGTGAGATGGTGAACCTCCCTCACTCCGCTTCGCAGCACATCATTGTCATCAGCCCTGCTAGCCATGCTGGCAGCTGCTGACAGGCTCAGGCAAGCCTTCACTGTGAGAAGCTGCTCAAACACCTGCCTGGGAGGTAATCTCTGCAGCTTGTCCAAAGCCTGACTGCCTTGCTGTGCCATGCCTTGCACATCCGCTGCCTGCATGAACAAAAGACAATCTTGCAGTAACACAGAATAGCTGCAAGGGTACACCACCAAAGCAGTGCAGCAAAACCATATGGTTTCTTACATGCAAGCATAGCAGTAACAATTTGCGTACTTACGTCCCTGTAGAGCGGCAGTGTTGCTGATCTTGCATACATGTTATGGAATCAATGTATGAAGTAGAAGGGTGTGGCTGCTGTCATCAATGTCAGAAGTTTCACAGCCCATGTATGCATCTGAGACACAATCACAATTGCATGCATGGTGCATGAATGTGTACCTGAGCAGTGTTTACACTACGCTGGCGAACTGCAATGGCTGCATTGACAGCGGCCAGGCAATTGTTCAGCACTGTCTCATGAAGGACCTCACTCATTCTGGCTGAAGCCACATCTGGCAGGCTGCGGCCTGATGTCCAGTGAGACTTGACTTCTTGCATAACCTGCATACAAACTGAAGCATGACATACAGCTGGCTCACAGCTGTGGTGCAGTCACTCAACGCCACCTAGAAGTGCTGCAATTATATACCTGTCAGAATGACCTGATGAGCATGGCAAGCATGCCTGCCATGCATACATGTTTGCTGAACCTTTGTGTCAGAGCAGCTCAGCATGCGAAGTGTGCAGACCAGCATGACGGCTGATGGAGAATCATTGCAAAAAGGGGCACAGACATGACACAGACTCATACGCGACAAGGCGAAGACTGACCTCAAGCCACAGCATGGCCATCTCTGCGGTGTCCTTCATCTCACACATGGCAGCAGCGATGCTGCCCGCAAGGCTGATACCTTCCCCACCTTCATTGCTGGCAGAGCAGATCTGAGAGTGAGCATCCACGTGCATGGGATTGAAAAGCTGCCAGGCTACTGTGGCTGCTCTGTCGCTGCTGTTGGATTTGGTGATGGCACCCGACTGATCCACCAGCTGCCACATGGTCTCAACCTACGCAATGTGAGACTGTAAGATGACATCCTGGCTGGCATGCTTCTTTGCAGCTTGCAGCAGAAGGGAGACATGCTGCAGACTAGCCTTGACTGCAAACACTCCTGCGATAACTGCATGAAAGCATGAAGCTCTGTACAAGGAGGTGCACACTTGCCAATGCACACTAGTGCACACTACGAAGTCAAGATGATTGATGCTTTACTGCCTATTTTGACAAAGCACCAAGCAGGTGCCAGTCAGGTCAACTACAGCCTGAGCTTTGCCGCCTGATGGCAGCAGGCTCACCCTTTTGGATTTGAGTGCAGCATCAGCCAGCTGCTGTAGGCTGGCAGCCTTGAAAGGCAAACTCATCCCTGCTCCTCCCAATACCACATTCCTAGCATCGTCCCCTGTATGCACCACAGCAGTGCCTTCCTTGCTGTGGTCTGTCTGCAGCAAGTCTGGGCCTAGACGGTGAGACACTGGTGTTGCTTGAGCTGGCTGGGAGCCATGTGTGCCTAGGACTAATGCCGCTGCTGTGCCTGTTGCTGTGCCTGTTGCTGATGTGGCGGCTGGGGAGACTGGGCTCAGTGGGTGGGTCATAGAGGCACAGTCCATAGGCAGCAGGCTCCTTGAAGATGGCCCAGTGGGAGAAGGGCCCATGGGGGAGTGGTCCACTGAAGGAGTGCCCATTGGGGAAGGGCCTATAGGAGAAAGTCCAGATGGCGAAGGGCAAGAGGCAGGCACCTTGGTTGCTGTTGAGTCCATGCTGCGGGGAGACATCAGCAGAGTCTCTGTCACGCTGCTTGCCTGCAGGAATTGCTGTGCTCAAGGTGTTGCCTGCCAGAGCAGATTGCATGGCACATGGCCCTATCACATGCTAGGCTTGCACACTATCATGGGCTGTGTGTTCATGCGCCAGGCATCATTGGATATATCCACACATCTGCACACGTCAGGTGAGACCAAACCACCAACGTGTTCTAGCTAATTTCTGCCATTGAAAACAAGTACTTGGCCGAATGTGGCATGGAGTGTGTGTGGGCAGCACCTGACTGCCCAGGTCACCAGACATCACCATCCTCTCTGATCTTTGCTCTGCAGCCTGAGCCTTGCTAGCCTGCTTGCAATTGATGCGCACAGGCCTGGCTCTGTGCACACCAGCAGGCTTGGGCCTTTCTGCCCTGTCCACAGTGTGTGCACTTGCTGATGACTGTCCCGACAGAACCATGTTAGACATGGTGTCGGTAGCATTGGCTGGCTGCCGCATTGATGGCAGCTCTACTTGTCTGCTACTGGAGCCTGCTGGGTCTGCATTCAGCCACCATACTTGTCAAAATGCGGGCATGCAATGTCACAGAGGTGTTTCTCATAAAGCATATGCCCAACTGATGCTGATGATTTGGCTTGGTCATGTGAAAATGGACGCCATGGAAGAGATGGGCATAGTTGACGTTAAGTCATGACAGATCCAGCCAGCAGGTCTGATATCTGTTTGTGCAGAGCTGCATACAATGCTGACTAGGCAGGGCAGTTGGTGTACTGCTATGTTGGCCTCTTGCAGGCTGCATAGGGTGTTGCTATCATAATTGTGTCGCATAAATGCAGGATGCACATAGGTGCTCAGGCTGCCTGCTGATCAAAACAAGTGGCAGCGTGGTCTGAAGATGCTCACCATTAGGCTCAATGCCATCGCTGTCCAGCATATCAAAATCACCCCACATCTGCTCAGTCTTGACCTGCTGCTTCACTCTTTCAACAGCAGCAAAGTATCTGTTCCAGAATTGCTCCTCGCTGCAGTACTTTGGCACCAATCGAAAGCGTAGCTGACGTAGCCCTTCGTCTGCCTGCAAGGTGCAGGCATAATTGTCATGACTTGAAAGAATTGTCATTGCAGCATACAGCCCCAGGCAGCGTTTCACGCCTGACAATGAGCTGACAATGAACAAAGTAGATACATGACAATATAGCAGGGCAGAGGTTACCTCCAAAACTGCTCCTGCTGATGCAAGTATGTCTGCCGGCAGCTGATTTGCTGCAATTGATGCGTCTTGAAGGAAGATCTGAGGGCTCTACAAGGCGAAATGAAACAGGTTGACAAACAGGTCAAAATAACTTCAGCAACAAAGACAGGCCGCATACGTAGGCAACTGAGGTGCTCAGAAACAACTGTCATTCAAGTGCTAACCTGAGAAATAAGAAGAACTGCATCCCGTAGCTGCCTGCAATTGCCAGTCAGACTTGCTTTCGATGTCATGGCACAGCAAACGTGGCTCTGCCAGCTTTGTTACAACAATTGCGGAAAGTGTGAGAAGCCTGTGAGGCCATTAAAATTATTCGCTGTCTTGTGCATTTTACAACAACACCGTTATGTAAGGCGACGCCCGGAACCTTTACAGCCCTGCATACGACCATAAACCCAGATGCTGACCTTTCGTAGCCTTGCTCTTCCGGAGTGACAGGTTGCCAAGGTAGGCGCACAGGTGTCTCCTCGACTTCTCTTGGTGCAAACCAGTCTTGGGCGGATAGACCATCGCCTACGACCCGGTTCAGTCCTTCAATGAAGGCTTTCGAAGCTGTGCTCCCTGTAGCACAGCTTCCGCCCTTAAATGTCGGCGTCATATCAGGATATTTCAGAGTAGCACTGGCCTTACCAAAAACGTCGCCGAAAAAGTCCATCACGGCTTTCCTGGGCGAACCCTCGAAAGCTGATATTTATGCAGAAGTGCTAGACATGTGACAACACGACACCGACTCTACGCGCATTCAACCAGCTTCATGTTGTGCGCCCGAGCAGGTCTCCCAACAGCACTTTCTAGAGCAGTTTTGCGCACGCGCAGACACGCATGACGGCCAGGCGTTTATCCCGCTCTATTTCTACGACATGACTCCTCGTCAGGCCCACATGGTTGCAATTCTTTGATTCATGCCTTTGATCATTTGTCCATCCCATCGTTCGTGTCACAATGAGAGGGCATGGGCATGCTGAAAAATTGTCCTCTCCCTCTCACTGGCTGGCTAAAGCGTTGTAATCTCTCTCTCTCTCTCTCACAAGGAAAGTGAAGGAAAGGAAACAGGTCGAACATGCCCAGCCTCAATGTCAAGACCTCTCTTGCTGATACAGCAATGCTGATCTGATTTCAGCGCTCAACTACGTTGCTTTGAACGCAGAGATGCCAGCGATAGTTTCGATGAGCGTTGGAGCAGGCACGCTGATCACACCCTTGGAGTTAGCTGTCAACAACACGGTTTCGTTGTTCAACATAAGCGTGATCGTGGCTGCTGGAAATGGTGCAGAAGATGCATGTTCGACATCACCTCCTCTGTCAGCTTACGTGGCAGCCGTTGGAGCTACCGTAATAACAGATCAGATAGCGGAATACAGCAATACAGGCAAATGTGTCAACGTATACGCTCCTGGGTCAGACATCTACTGTGCAAACATAGCGGGTGGTTATCAGAAGATTTCGGGAACGAGCATGGCTTGTCCGATTGTCGCAGGGGTGATGGCTCAATACTTTCAATACAACAACTCTTTGACTACTTATGACATCACAGATACAATTTATAGGTCTAGGACTAGGGGGAACGTTTTAACCGGGTCTACAGGTAGACCAGCTCCTTTGATACAGATTCCGACAGAATACGATCTGCTGTTATTAAACACTACTCTTGTTTCTATGTTCAATAGTTACGTGTGACATGCAAAACTGTAAGATGTTGAGGTACTTCGGTAGATGTTTATGTGTTTTGCCCGAACATCCCAGCTGTACAGCCCCACCTCCTTTGCCCGAAAGGAATATCAGAGACGAGTGGCCTATCAAGCCAGTCGGGGGTTTTGATAGAGATAGGATGAGGAGGCACAACAAAGCGTTCAAGTCAAGGCCCATGACCAAGCCCGAAAATTATCCTTATTAGTTAGCAGCAACGATGAAGCTCCTCAATAAGCGTACTGTTTTCTTGTCTTCTGCCGATAGGGCGTCCGGGGATTTGGGTCAATTTGCCGTTCCTATGCCTCTAGATTTCACTTTCGATCCAACCTCGGTTTTCAAGCTGTTTGTAAGTCAGATCAACATGCGTAACACCTTCTTCGCCATAAGACCTGACAACTGCCAGTACTTCGTCAACATAGGCGGTTACAACACCGCTGTGCCTGCCAATACACCAACACCTGCAGGTAACTTTGGGGTTTGGACTGCTGCTAGTATACCCAGGGGTGCGCCAGTTGCATCAGAGATAGCGGCTGGGATCAATCAAACATTGCAGACATTGAACACTGCTCTGTTCTGTGTTTTGCGTTACGGAAGATTGTATTTCGTGCAAAACACCAACGGGTTGCCCACTTATCAGGTCAACCTTTATTTCGGAAATAGCACTGTGCCCACACCCAACACAGGTCCCGGTCATGAAGCATGTGGATTTCCCAACCCCAATCAGATCTACAAGATCTTACCGGATGCGAACAACATCCCTAACGGCACTGCCCTTAGGTACAGTTATGATGGTTACAGCAACTTGCCGAGCGACGGCGCGATGTCACCTCAGCTGATGAACACGAATGATGTGTCAGACATCCTAGTGACTACCAACATGCCTCACGAGAATTATACGCTGGATGACAACGGCGTAAGCGTCACTGGCGTCACAGTGGACATACCGGTGCTAGTGCCAGCTGGTGGCACCATTTGTTACACGGATACAACCGGGATAAACGCCATTTACGAAAGGGGGCGGACGACTGTCAACATCTTGAATGTTTTGGTGACGGATAAATTCATGACGAAGCTCGTCCCCAACAATGATTGGTCGTTCGTCTTGACCATAGAGCATCTAGAAGACAGCCCAGCCTTGGCGTTGGCGGAGTTGAAGAAGCAGACCGCTGATGACGAAGAAGTTATACAGCTGCTGAAAATGCTTTTGCTCAAAGGAGAGATGTAACATTTTTTATGTTGATGTAATAGGTTGTCTAATTGTCTTTGTATTCATCGTTCCTGCCGCCATGGAGCGCATGGGTGCACAACCTCGAAATGTGGAGTATTACTTGCAACGCATGGTCGGGTATTCCAAGAATACAATTCGTATCTTGCCACAATCTAAGCCTACCTACAATGCAGGAGACACTGTCATTTTTAGACTACCCACCAACTCTATCTTGGATTTACATACTATGAACTTAAAGTTCTCTTGTCAGTTGTCGAACGTAGGAACTGCTGCTGCACAGGTCTCTTTGCCTAGATTCACACAATCCTTTATCAGAAGGTTCGATGTGACCATGGGTGGGATGCAGACAGGTTTAGGTGCATTGCATGATTATGGTGCAGCGTACCATCTGCTGGCCGTGAACAAGATTCCCTCGCACAGAGCGGAGATGGACTTGCGTGCCACTGATCACGGTGGATACTTGACAGCTGTGTCTGACCCTACAGTGCAGACCATTGGAAACGGAGGAAACTCTAGTTGGATCCCTTTGACTATCAGCTCTTGGCTGGGATTGGCCGGAGGAAGCTTTATGAGGTTTTTGGATACTAATCTCTGTCCCGACATCGAAATCAGGATACAGTTGGCCCCTACCACTATTTTGCCATCTTCGAATGCATCTTATTTCAAGTACCTGCTTCAGAATCTTTCTTTGAGCATGGAAAGCATCAGTTTCGGGGATGGAAGTTACAGGGCAATGGTTGATGCCAGGATGTCTACTGGAAACCCATTAGTCATCCCCTTCTACAATTGGTCGGGTTTTGAGGGAAACACAACAACACAAAACGTGAACCAGCAATTCACGATCGGTACCGAGAGTTTGAATGGAATCATCGGAACCCTCAGGCCTCAGAACTACGATTCGCAAGTTACAGCTGTCATGGGTGGTTTCGATTCTGATCTGAACGGCAACCGGTATGTCCCTCAGTTGGGTAATGACCCTACAACGGGTGATAAGGCAGCTACTACAGGATCCGGGCTGCTGTACAGCGCTACTACAGCCCCTGGGGCAGGAGCTATCACTCCTTACCCCACCAACAGTTTCGTTGGCTGGTACCATACTTTCCTCTCCGGAGAGCAACCCACTAGCAACACAGGATCGTTCGGTGGCCAGGGCACATGGACCAGTAACTATCAGGTGAGCTTACATCAAATAATTGATAATCTGTTCTTAAAAATGTTGTCTGGATTGTTCAGCACAGCAAATTCCCCTCTAATGTTGTGACAGGCCATGTCATAGCAAATCTCGGCTTCTTTGATAGTTTGAAAAGATCCCAGTTGTACTTGTTTCCCGTTAGCATCTTTGATCTTGGCAAAGAAAGGAGATCCCTTCTTCTTCCTATAAACTCCTATGCTGCCTGTTGTGTTGCTTTTTCTCTTTGCCATGTTCCATCCGTTTCTCCTCTTGTCTGCAAGCCTCAGATTATGCAATTGTTGGTTGCATCTATTTTGGTCCTTGTGGTCCACAATCTCATCTTCTTTGGCATGTGGCATCAGGAATCTGTGCAATAGCATAAGCTTGTTCTGATGCCTAATTACAAAATAGCCATGGCTGTTACTGTATGAGATTGTTTTGCCTATGGCTGGACTGTCATCGTCCAACAATACTTTGTGCTGTTTCCCATTGCGTTGAGTGACGGTATAAATGAAGACCATTTTGTGCATTGTGCTAGACAGTTTGCATTTTTATAGTGAATCATAACCTAACCCTAAAACGTTGCTTCTGACGTCGTTTTTGTGTCACGTGCAGTTTAATATTGACAGCAAACTGTACCCACAATTCCAAGCGGATGTCCACGATGCTTGGCATCTGATGAGGAACCTGTTCGATGCCAATGCCCTGTCTTTGACATACGGATCATCGGTGCAATCTCTGGATCAGTTTACGCAGCAATACTTCGGTTTCGCTGTGGGTCTAGACCACCATGCTGATGATGGTGGAAAGGACCATTTGATTTCTGGTCTAAACACGACAGGATCTTTGATCCCCATCACGTTCAGCGTGAACATGACCCAGGATGCTTTGGGTTGGTGGAATAAGTTGAGGACCATGTGTGGAGGTGGGTTTAGGCCCACTATTTTCTGCAACATGACCAGCACCCTGATGATTTTCAGGGACAGGACAATCTCTGTGGTAAACTGATTTTATGTCGAATTAGTAGTCGGTCGCTATGACAGCTTCCGGAGAGCCAGCTGCAACACAAGGCGGTACGGAAAGGGGTGATGGTACGACAGCTGGAGGGTATACTAAAGGAGACTCTAGCGGCTTCAATCTCCCCCGCAGAACGCCTTATGCAGAAAGAAGGGTGTTGCACGAGCCGCATCTTTACGTCAGTCAGTTAAACAACCCTACTTTGGCGTTGGGCAGCAATTTCGGTGGGCAAAATGGAGACAGCACTTATCCTATCAGTTACAGATACGGCAGGCACAATGCAGGGGTGGGCCACATGTTCGACACGAGGGATTTCGTCAATCACAACTTAGATGGGCGTAGCAATGATTACGTGCCTAGGGCGGTTCCAGACCCTAGCACCATAGGCGGACTGAAGGTAGCGATGGGGCATCCCCCAGTAAACCCTAACGGAACAAGAAACGTTTTTAATCCACCAGAAATTCTGCACGGACTGCCTCCTTTGCAAAAGTCTGACTATTATTTTATGCAATACTATTAGTCTGTTGTAAAGATGGCCAATTTGGGAATTCCTTACGTTAGCCAGACCGATCCTCTGTCACGTGTCTCGTCGTACGTGGACTGTCAGACTCAGCAGATTGTGTATCCTGATTCTCTGACAACTGGCACAACTCTGCCCACTGGGCAACAGTACGCTTATTATCATGTGAACGAAGCATCTTTAGGTGGGCAGAACATCGAGTCGGGATGGAATTATTTTTTGTTTCAGCCTAATACTCTCACCTGTACGACAGATCTGACAAACAATTTTAAAGCAGTTCCAGGCGATGATCCGTCCATGCCCACCTTTGCGGCTTCCGCGATCATAGTACCTTATGATTCTATAGTCACGGTTTTCGCAACGTGTCTAGTGGGGCAAACCTACTATCCAGGCAAATCTGGGGACTCGTCTACCACATACGATACAGTCATAGCGAGCAGTACGAACATGTTGGTAGGCAAAAATTTTAACATCACCAACTCCGTCACAGGGCTAACAGATGGTAACGATCAAACAGCCACTGACACATCTACAGGACAGAAGATTCAGATACCCGTGCAAGCAAGAGCATTGACTGGTAGCCCCAACACGCTTGCATGCACGACGGTTGCTAATAGCACAACCGTAGCAAACCAGATTCTGACTGTGTTCACTTCCGCGTTGGTGCAAGCCGGAGATCAAGTCAGTTTATCTTTGTTCGTACAGCCCAACAACTTCGAAGACGATTATAATTTGAGACAAGCAGTAAGTAATTACACTTGTCAGATCGGTTTCACCAGAGCTACAGAACCTGAGTCAGCAGCTGCTCTTGTCGCTGCTATGAATCTAGTAAAACCTACACCTTTAGCGGGAGCAGTCACATGTAGTTGATCACTTGCTGCAAGACAAAACTATCTTGTAATCACATATGGTTCCAGCCAGGATGCTTGTGCTTTGCATCATTCCTCCTGTGTATGTGGTCAGCACATTTGATGGCTCGGGCTGATCTATGAACTTCAACCTCAATTGCCATAACTTATTCTGTAACACCTCCGGCCTCACGACCATCTTACTAGGCTTCTGAGTAAAATTCCACACCTGCATCTCTGTTTGTGGGCTAGCAACTGTGTACACCGACTTGGTTGTGTCGAATGTGGTCTGCTGTGTTTGACCAAAATTCTTCTCCATAAAAGCCAAATGTTGTGTGCTTGTCTGAGTTCCATTGTCATAAGAGTATTGCTGAGGTATGAAGTCCAAGACGAGCTCTAGAGAATCCCAAAACTGTATAGGTGCATTTGCGGTGGACCCCATAAAGATGGGAGTTACGTAATCTATCTCTATCGTCACCATGTCGTCTTGGTTGCTGCTGAAGTTCCCCATATCAACTAGAGTCTGCCACTGTGCCGGGCTGCTGTTGCTGAAGTTCATGCGTGCGTTGCTGTTCAGGACTAGACGCCCTGTCCTGTCCTTCTCCATCGTTCAACTTAGCTCGCTTGGTCACGTGGAATTCACCTCCTTCGTCTTTGCTTATGTTTATCTCGTAGTCTTCTTCGCTCTCTGATGATAGTTCAGGAAAAATCTCTTTCACGTGTTCCTCTGCATCGTAATCTTTGCCGAATTTAGATGCTTGGATGTCATCGAAGTCTATTGCGATGTTTATCATGTTTCTGTCCAGGCTTGGGAATGCCACCAGCAAGTCTTCCACCAACTTTACTCGCCAGGCTCCTGCTGTACGATCCTTCTTGGCCGGTATCTTGATCTGTGCGTTCGCTGGGGTGATCTGCACCAGATCTTCTACTTTTGTCGCCATTGATCTTAGCGTCTGAAGCTACAGGTAGGTACTGATCGAAGCAACGTCTGAATCTGTGTTTTTTCGGCGCCCAATCTATGAACAGAAAATCATGCTCGTCTTGGCAAGCTTGTTCCTTCAGAAGAACTTCAGGCTACATTTGACAAGCTGTTGGTAAATGCACAAGCTGCTGCTGCTGAATTTCATGCCTGACTTGAGTGTAAACTGACTTTGGGAGACACTTCAAGTTGCCAAGCAAACCCCACTCGGACTGTACTTGGCAATTGCATTACTCTTTCGCCTGACTGAAACAAGAGCACTGTCAGGCTGCTCATACGTCCATCAATTTGGTACTTTGCACATCTGAATAGCTTCCTGGACATTGCAAACTAACCCTGCACAAAAGCCATCTGAGCATCTGTCACTATGCTTACAATGCCATACCTGCAGCTCTACTTGAGTAGGCTGTGGTGATCACAGTCATGAACTGAAAAGAAAGATGAGACCGTATGACGCCACACAGCTGTAACAAACTGAGAACAACGGCGCAGAAATTGGTCCACAGAGCTAGCAATGGGATGTTTCACACCTTTCAAGGTGACTTTATCATAGCTCGAAGTGCAACATGCCCTGCTCAACCCTCAACATGATATGCAAGATATGGCATTTTGTTTTGAATTTGAAACGCAATTCTTTGTTCCATGATCTATGCTCAGCAGAAGCATCTGAAGCATGCCCCAGCATGCAAGCTAGCTGTATAAAGCGGTCAATACAAAGCCGTTTCTACAACACTCTGACCTCCACCTGCTGATAGCACGACAGCAGACCCTTTAGACGCTCGACCTCATGCGACACTCACGCGCATATGCAGATTATACCACAATAGTAGAACTGGATGTTGGTGCCGCTGCAACCTGGCAACCAGACTGTCTGGTCCAAAGAAGTTTATACCGGAGCTACACACGCTCAACCTTTCCCGACTACCACTCAATTGAGGTGAAATACCACGACGTTGGCAACACGAGGATCGTCTACGATTACTACCCCGCGCAAAAGCATTGTTTCGACGACACGCTGGGCCCAGACGTTCAAGCTGAGACGCGCGCACGTCTTTGGGAGCTCATCGTGTCAACAGATGGCTACGCAAATCGGTTCATCAACGTGTGTCATGAAGCTCAGGCTGATCACAGAGCCATCGCGCAGCTGCAACAACCCAGCAGGCAGCAGAAGCTAGTACTGACCATACATGATATCTGCACCGAGCTGGGAGTAGCCAACAGCCACGATACGAGCGTATTTGTGAAGCAGAGCAGGCTGGAGGAGCGCATGATACCACTGAAACGCCATCTGGACAACTTGGCAAGCCTAATGCGTGAGGTGAAGATCAACAGGAAACGAGGTGCAGCAGAGGTAAAAGACCAACAATATACGGTAAAGCTGGCTGACAACATCAGTTCATATTTCAAAGCGTTCAGTGGATATGAGCTGAAAGGAGAGGTGGATGCACCTCAGCGAAAGCCCACCAAACACAACCCAAAAGGAGCAAAGAGGAGGTACAAGTACAAGCTGGAGGCTATTTTCCCATATATGCCCGAAATTATCCAGGCTGTGACCCTGCGAAACAATCTCCCTGAAACAGTCCCTGCCAGCCAGTCAACCTTGGAGCAGCCTGACTATGCAGAAGACGGATGTGACTCTGGAGACCTGAGTTTAGATGAAGAAGATTCCCTGCAAGAACAAAGTTGTCGCAAACGCATCAAGGAATTGAAGATCATGTAGCTAGTAGCCTAGTACCTCAGCTACTAGGAAGACTAATTCTTCAGATGGTTTGTGAGCATGCAAACAAAAATGTTGTGGTTGCTGAAAAGTAAGCAGCATGCTTGGCACATTGGATCGAGTTTGATTTAGCTGGCGCTCTGCTGAAGGTGTGAATGATCAGCAAAAAATTGTATGTCTTTGCAATGAAGACAATGATGGTTTATTGAATGATCAAATGTTCAAGAAATGATGAACTAGTGAGTTGCTGTATTTGTATGCCAGGAAAGCAAAAGATCATGACGCATCTGATTAGTATGCTAAACTGCTATACATACAATTTAAGGCAGCGCATGTGAACATGATCTAACAATCACGCTCAGATGTCCAATATTCAAACTCATGGAGATGTCCGTCAAGCTATGGCAATACTGGTCGGGACTCACAGTCCAAACCTCCAAACATGTGAGCATGGTCTGACAATGACAATCAGGTGTCCAAAAATCAAAGAAACAGATGGTGATATCAGTCAGCTCTTTGGCATCGCTGGTCTGGGCTCAAAGTTCAAGACCCAAGCATGATCTAGCAATCGTGCTTAGATACCCAAGAAACAAAAAATGGCAATATGGGTCAGCCATGCCAACAATGGTTGATTTCGTGTCAGCATAAACTGGATCACACCCAGATGTCCAGGAAACAAACACATGGAGGTATGAGTCAGCATTTTGCCAGTGCTGGTCTGTGTGACATTTGCAACGGTCTTACACACTATGTGCATTCCCTGCCGTATGACTGATACAGTCAGCAGCTGTCAATACTGTTGTAGCTGATTACATTGTACCATAGCCGTAGCACAATCAGCACTGCTGGGGAATGTCATTGAATAAGACGAGATATCTAGCGCAAAGTGTGATCGTTGGCTGTAGCCAACGACGTGGCTGTGTGAGCCTATCTCGATATTGCCTTTCTGTGGCTCTGATTAAGTCATCATGTTCCGTCTGTTAATATGGCAATCTTTGCCAGTACATTATACTCTTCGCTCACTTCTATACTATACCTCTATAACTCCCATGTCTCGGATTTAGACACACACCTAAGCTTTGTTACAGTGTGGACTCACATATCCAAATATGTGAACATGATCCAAAGATCCAACAATCACACTCAAGATGTCTAGAAAACATACAGATGGAGGCATGAATTAGCTATTGGCCATTGCTGGTCTGGAACTCGCAGTCCGAATATCCAAGCAATCTACCATTGCTGGTCTGGACTCACAGTCCGAACCTCCAAAAATGTGAGCATGATCTCACAATCACACTCAAGATGTCCAAAAAACAAACAGATGGAGGTATGAGTCAGCTATTGGCCATTGCTGGTCTGGACTCACAGTCCACACCTCCAAGCACGTAAGCATGATCTGACAATTACACTCAGATGTCAACCTTAAACCATGTCAGCAGAACTAGCAAGTCAGTAACTTGCCATTGCTAGTCTGGACTCACAGTCCAAAGATGCAAGTGTGTGAGCATGATCTGACAATCACACCCAGATGTCCAGGAAACAAACACATGGAGGTATGAGTCAGCAATTTGCTATTGCTAGTCGGGACTCATAGTCCAAAGATGCAAATATGTAAGCATGATCTGACAATCACACCCAGATGTCCAGGAAACAAACACATGGAGGTATGAGTCAGCTGTTTGCCATCGCTGCCGTCACAGTCCAAACCTTAAACCATGTCAGCGTAAACTAGCAAGTCAGCAAGCTGCCATTGCTGGTCTGGACTCACAGTCCAAACCTTAAACCATGTCAACATAAAATAATGATCACACCCAGATGTCCAGGAAACAAACACATGGAGGTATGAGTCAACATTTGCTATTGCTAATCGGGACTCACAGTCCAAAGATGCAAATATGTGAGCATGATCTGACAATCACACCCAGATGTCCAGGAATCAAACACATGGAGGTATGAGTCAGCAATCTGCCATTGCTGGTCTGTACTCACAGTCCAAACCTTAAAGCATGTCAGCATAAACTAATGACCACACCCACATATCCAGGAAACACATACATGGAGGTGTGAGTCAGCAATCTGCCATTGCTGGTCTGGACTCACAGTCCAAACCTTAAACCATGTCAGCATAAACTAATGACCACACCCACATATCCAGGAAACACATACATGGAGGTATGAGTCAGCAATCTGCCATTGCTGGTCTGGACTCACAGTCCAGACCTTAAATCATGTCAGCATAAACTAATGATCACACCCAGATGTCCAGGAAACAAACACATGGAGTTATGAGCCAGCATTTGCTATTGCTAGTCAGAACTCACAGTCCAAAGATGCAAATATGTGAGCATGATCTGACAATCACACCCACATGTCCAGGAAACTAACACATGGAGGTATGAGCCCGCAACTTGCCGTTGCTCGTCTGGACTCACAATCCAAAGATGCAAACATGTCAGCATGATCTAAAAAGCACACTCAGATGTCCAGAAATCAAACATATGGAGGTATGAGTCAGATGTTTGCCATTGCTGGTCTGAACTCACAGTCCAAAGATGCAAACATGTCAGCATAATCTAACAATCACACCCAGATGTGCAGGAAACAAACACATGGACGTATGAGTCCGCAACTTGCCATTGCTGGTCTGGACTCACAGTCCAAAGATGCAAACATGTGAGCATGATCTAATAATCACACTCAGATGTCCAGAAATCAAACAGATGGAGGTATGAGTCAGATATTTGCCCTTGCTGGTCTGGACTCACAGTCCAAAGATGCATACATGTGAGCATGATCTAACAATCACACTCAGATGTCCAGAAATCAAACAGATGGAGTTATCACTCAGCCTTTTGCCACCCAGATGTCTAGAAAACAAACAGATGGAGGTACAGCTGCCATCATGAGTCTGCTTACACCCTTTTGCATTACTATACCTTGGAGCATAACAGTACATCCCCAAATGCACATGCCTTTCAGGATAACATACTGTTGCATCACCAGGCTTCACATCAGCAGCTTTAGTTTTCAGTTTGAAATGTGGGGTACCCTTTGCTCTGGAAAGCTGCTGCTGGTGAAAGGTCGGCTAGCCAGTTCAGGCATTATTACACTCGACGTTTTGGGGGGGGAGAAATGATCATGTTGGACGCATGGCATTTGGCTTTCGATTGAACCTTTGAGCGCAGTGGATGTCACTGCCTCTCAGCAGTCAGCCATGCGACACATCAGGCCGCTTACACTTATTGTTTACACAACCCATGTCACAAACAACATTAATATCACAATTGCTGCGTGTACTGCTGTCCAACTTCAGCCATACAACTGATCACAGGAGCATCATGAAAGCTTTGGGGTGTGACTCGACTGATGCCAAGCAAGCTCTGCTAGCTTGCCTCAAATTCCAGCACTTCGATGATGAGGTGCCAGAGCAGCAAAGTGTGATGATCAAAGATGGGAAGCTAAGGTTGTTCGTAAAATAAGAGAGTTACTGCACATGGATGGAAGCTGTCACAGAAGATCTGTGGGACGTGCTTGGCAATTTCGAGAGACATGCTGCAGGTCTGTATGAAGTTTTTGGCAAATTACCATCAATCTAGGTCGTAACGAGGCCTTGTTATTACACACACTGACCACATTATATTCCTTTATGGTGGCAAGGATTCAGCAGCAAAGAATCAAAGCCAAAACTTTTATCGTCAAACAATGCTTGCAACTTCGATGTGATTACCATTTTGTATTGCATTCAGAAGTCAGTAAAATTCTATACCAGCTTTGCAACATGTTATTGCTTGTTCTGCCAGCCTGTTGGGTTATTGCACCAAAATGTCGTCATTTATGACTGGGTCTGCAATTTTTGCAACTCAGTCTTACCTCACTACTATGACTGGCACATTCTCTACACTTTCAGTTAAACGTACTAAAAGTGTGTGTTGAGGCCATGCACATGGTGCTACCACAAAGATTTGCCCTGTCATAGTATGCTTGAGCTTCCTCTTATTCAAACATTTCAATATTCACAGTGGTAAGCTGACCAAGCTTTATCCAGGTTTGGAGGAGATTGTGGATCTCCATGGGTCGTGCATGCTCCAGTTTGCACAGCAGGTCATGGCTAGCCATGACAAAGCAAACAAACAAGCAGACCTGGATGTCAGTCCAGCCATGGGAGATATGTTGACAGAAATGCAAGGGTGCTTGACACAACTTTACGGCAACGCTGCCATCAGAGACCTAGAAGCTGAGGCGCAGCTGATTGCCGAGAAGCAGGTTGGATGAAGACGATTGAAGACGGCGTAACACAAAGATTCACAACACAAACAAGAACCTGTCTCAGCTGATTCAATCCATGATCAAGCCAAACAGGACCACGATGTACTCACAGCTGAGGTAGCTGCCACACTGAAGCAGTACAGACAAGCAGTAGAGTCTGCTTACCAACAAATACTAGGCAACTTTGTTTCTGAGCAGGAGCGCCTCATTCCCAGTCAAGCTGAGGCACACCTTAAGAAGGCATCAGCTGCAACATGTCATAAGTCACCAGCACATACTGTCTAGGGGTTCTCAGAGTAGTAAGCAATACCCAGACAAAACAGTTGCAACATGCAGTATGATTCCAATGCATGGATGGCAAATGCAAGCAGATGGTGAAGGGCACCGAATGCAGTGTGGTTGTGAAGCCAGGCAATCACTGAATTTTCTTGATCCACTCCGATTGCATAGTAGTCAGGCATGACACGTCTCGTCTTCTCATCGAAAAGCTCTCTCTGTGCCAGACGGTCCGGTTGCCAGCTTGTTATACATGTGACTCCAGGTACCACTAGGAGCCGTGGCATTGTTGCGCGTCGACTGTCGAGCAGCGCTTGTTGGCAAAGTTGTGAGGCTTTATAACGGTAGCTTGGATAACGACGCATAGCAGAGAGAGAGAGATTACAATGCTTTAGCCAGCCAGCAAGTCTGATCACATATAGAAGAAGACGAAGGTCAAATGTGGAAAACATCAAGACAGTCTAGAACGAACTTGAAAAC